>Ga0208789_1000092_pt1 | contig 130097 bp, 109 predicted proteins | sample Methanotroph_Enr_FD_187368 | JGI IMG/M metagenome (GOLD analysis project Ga0208789, IMG submission 187368) | Enriched soil microbial communities from Old Woman Creek wetland in Ohio, USA - Methanotroph_Enrichment_5 (SPAdes) (version 2) | ecosystem: Environmental > Terrestrial > Soil > Wetlands...
ATGACGATGTCATGAAAACCCAATGTTCGGCGGAGGAATTTATGCAACTCTATTTTAAAGTTGCCAAAGCTGCGCGTGCCAAATATCCCGATATTAAATTGTGTGGGCCAGTTCCGGCAAACGAGTGGCAATGGTATAACTGGATTGGCGGCAGTAAGATAAACGGCCAATCATATTGCTGGCTCGAATTTTTCATCAAACGAATTGCTGAAGAAGAAAAAGCAAGTGGCATCCGTTTGCTTGATGTGCTTGACATTCATTATTATCCTGAAACATCTGATGCGGCCAAATGTGTCCAGTTGCATCGCGTATTTTTCGATCGTAACTATGATTATCCTGAAGCGAATGGAGTTCATACTGTAAACGGAGGTTGGGATTCAAGCATCAACAAGGAATATATTTTAGGCCGGTGCTCCGATTGGTTGACCCAATACCTGGGTGCCAATCATGGTGTTGGTTTGGCTGTTACCGAAACAGGGATGAAATCAACCAATGCGAATGTTCAGGCAGTTTGGTATGCCTCAACCATGGGCGAATTCATGAAAAATGGGGTTGAGGTTTTTACTCCCTGGCGTTGGGATATTGGTATGTGGGAAACGCTTCACTTATTCAGTCGTTACAACCACGAAAACTATATGCAAGCTGCCTCACAGAACGAAAATCTGATCTCGGCTTATCCAACTATAAATACGGCTTCCGATTCGATGACCGTTGTTCTGGTTAACCGGTCGCTGACCGAAAAACAAACAGTTGATCTGAACTTTTCAGGGTGCCAGATAAATCCGGGTGCCTGCCCGATGTATTCAATTTCTAACCTGGGCTCAACCGAAACATTTTTTTCGCATGCAAACAATGCCCTGAAAAATGCAGTCGTTCAGGCCACTGCAACCCGCATCAGCGTTGAGCTTGCTCCCCTATCGGTAAACTCAATCACTCTGAAACCATTAGTGACAGGTTCGGCGCCAAAACTGCAAAAAAACAGTTTCAAAGCTTCAGCCTATCCAAATCCGGCATGTGACCAAACGACACTTAATTTTTCGTTGCCTGAAAAAAGCCGAATGAATATTGCCGTTTTCAATTCAAACGGTCAACTCCTGAAAACAATTATTAATTCGGTTCCTGAAGCCGGAAATCATCAGTTTAATCTTGAAACAAACGGGTATCCGGATGGAATCTATTGGATAAGATTCAATTCGGAAACGAATGTGGAGACGATCAAACTAATCAAAGCCAAAAACCAGTAAATTAGCCAAACATTAAACCACTAACCTGTTCTACCATGATCAAAAAAAACATCTCCTTAATCCTGATTTTTCTTGTAATCGCCGGACTGTCGCTTACAGCCAAAGAAAAAACAATCTCGCTGAAAAAATTCAAATCCATGGATATCGGAAATCCGGATATTTCAGGCTCTTCTGAAATTCAAAGCAACAGCATCAGCATTACCGCAGGTGGAGCCGATGTTTGGGGTACGCAGGACGAATTTCGATTTGTTTACACCGAACAAACCGGTGATTTTGATCTGGTTGCCAAGATTGAGAGCCTGAAAGCAGCTCACCTGTACACCAAAGCCGGATTGATGGCCCGCGAAGATCTTTCAGACAACAGTCGTCACATCTATTTTCAAGTTTTTCCGAATAACAACCCTCGAAATAAGAACAATGGCGGCTACGAATTTCAATACCGGAAAGAAAAAGCCGGCGAGATGAAAGCCATCTATCCTGCCAGATTTGACGGAACACCAGAATTTCCGGTTAATTATCCCAACACCTGGATCAGGCTGAAACGCGTTGGAAACGATTTTACCGGTTTTTACAGCGCTGAGGGGAAAACATGGAAGCCATATACCAACTTCTCCATGGAAATTTCGAAGAAAATATACCTGGGGCTCGCCGTCACCTCACACGACAGCAAAGCAGCTACTACAGCCGTATTCAGCAATATTTCATCTGTTTATTAATTCGTTTTTAATTGTCAGATGCCGCCTGACAAGCCTTATGGCGGGCAGGGATCTCGCCGGGAAAGTCATCCTTGTATGTTACGAAAGGTCTCATCATGGCTCGTTTCATTTCCAAAAGAATAATCCGAAAATTATGAAAACACTTTTTCTCTTTTTACTTCTCTGCGCGGGCTTGGCAATCCAGGCAGCAAAACCAATCCCTTCCGACCCAAAAGCAACTCCGGAAGCAGTTAAACTGTACCAGAAAATGCTAAAACTGGAATCGAAAGGAATGATGTTTGGCCATCAGGATGCCTTTGCCTACGGAACGACCTGGTATGCGCAGGAAGGCCGCTCTGATGTGAAAGATGTATGCGGCGATCATCCGGCAATCATTGGCTGGGAATTGGGCCATTTAGAACTTGGCGGCCCATACAGCCTCGACTCGGTTTATTTCGATAACATTCGGAAAGGAGTAAATTACGCCAACAAAGTTGGCGCAATCAACACCATCAGTTGGCATTTCCGTAATTTATTAACCGGAGGAACTGCCTGGGACGTGAGTTCAAAAAAGACAGTGGCATCTATCTTGCCAGGCGGTGAAAAGCATCAGCAATATCTGCAATACCTCGACAAACTGGCTACTTTTATGCTCAGCCTGAAAACCGATCAGGGAAAAAACATTCCAATTTTGTTCAGGCCTTTTCACGAGCACACCGGAAGCTGGTTTTGGTGGGGCAAAAACCTGTGTACGGTTGACGAATACAAAGCGCTGTGGCGGTTTACCGTGAATTATCTCCGGAATGAGAAAAACATTCACCACCTTCTGTTCTCTTACTCGACCGACCGTTTCTCTACTGTTGATGAATACCTCGAACGCTATCCCGGCGATGACCTGATTGATTTGCTCGGATTTGATTTGTACGACAACGGGCCGGATTATCCGGCCGTATTAGGCAATTGTGCAAAAATTGTCACCCAAATTGCGGCTGAGAAAGGTAAAATCGCAGCAGTAACCGAAGCGGGTGGCCCAATCACAAAAAACCCGGAATGGTGGACAAAAACACTTCTGGAAGCGCTTCGCCCCTATCAGATATCGTATGTCCTGGTATGGCGCAATCCGTTTAACCGAAAACCTGAAATTGCTTTCGGTCCATACAAAGACAGCCCCAGCGAACAAGATTTTCTGAAGTTCTATAATGACCCAAAAACATTGTTCTTGAAGGATATTCAATAAAAATAAAAAGAGTCAACCTACAGATTTTCATTGTGGGTTGACTCTTTTTCGATTGGAATTACAGCTAGTTTAATGTAGTCGATTGTGGGTTTTTATTGAGGGTTATCAAACATTCACATTAAATAGGTATCCAACAAAAGCAGTTAAACCCATGGCAATAGTACCCCAAAATGTAATTCTGATTATTGCTTTTCCTACACTTGAACCGCCCGTTTTTGCAGCCAAAGCCCCCAGGATGACCAGGAAGAAAATAGCAAAGCCGTAGAGTTGATATTCCATACTTTTTACCGGAAGAAAGAGCGTTACAAGAAGAGGAAGTATTCCGCCAACCATAAATGATAAACCTGATGCAAAAGCTGCTTGTATCGGTTTAGCCTGACTTATTTCATTTATTCCCAATTCATCGCGAATGTGTGCTCCCAATGCATCGAATTCTGATAATTCTTTTGCAACCAATAAAGCCGTTTCTTTTTTAAGCCCTCTTCTTTCGTAAATTTCAGCCAAAAGTCCTAACTCAATTTCAGGCATTTCAATTAACTCCTGCCTTTCACGCTCAATATCAGCTTTTTCCACATCGGTTTGTGAACTTACAGAAACATATTCACCGGCTGCCATCGATAAAGCACCAGCCACCAATCCTGCTATCGTTGCCAGCACAATTGGCGCTCTAAGATTAGTTGCTGCCGCAATTCCAATCGCAAGACTTGAAGTTGATAATATTCCGTCATTTGCACCAAGAACGGCTGCTCTTAACCAATTACTTTTGTGTATGTAATGAATGTCTAAATAATCGTCTAATCCCTTTGCTTTCTCTATCATTTTAAATGCTTTATTTAATAATTATATACTCGTATGCCGGTATATTTGCTTTACCCAAATTGTCACACATCATTTCACGACTGCAAAAGATCTGGTTGAAGCAGGTTTTCAAATATAAGGATATTCGATGTTCAATTCTGCTGAAATTTATAAAAGACTTTGTACTGGTTATCTGATCAGTTGCTTTTCGAACAACGGCTTGTAAATCGGACCGGCAGAAGTGGTTATACTTTCGAACAAAACAACCTTGTCCATATTAACCTGATCGAAAACTGTTTCCTGATATTCAGCGAGCAACGATTCGAAAGCAGACAGATTGTCCACTCTTTTCACGCGGGCAATGGTCAGGTGTGGTTTCAGAGGTTTCTGGTCGAAGGAAAATCCATTTTGCTGAAGCGATTCTCCCAAATGGGAATAGGCCGAAATGAGTGGCTGAATGTCTTCAAGGCCAAACCACAAAACCTTTGGATTATTCGTATTCGGGAACACCCCTACCCCACGCAATTCAGTTTGATAAGCCCGAATTTTACTGAACGATTCTTCGATTAATTGTTGCAGCACAGAAACTGCTGATTCTTCGGTACTGCCCAGAAAAAACAAAGTAATGTGCCAGTTCCCCGGAGGAGTCCAGTTCAGTACATTTCGGTTCAAATGCCTGTTTCTCTTCCAAACCTCAACCTGTTGAACTGACTTTGGAGATTCAATGGGGACGCCGATAAAAAGTCGTTTCATCTCATAAACTTATACACTTTTTTTGAATTATTTATCCAGCCGATGAGCCTGAATAAACTTTAGCTGCTTTTCGAGCATGGCAACTTTGGGCATTTCGAAACCAGCTTTTCGGGCAGTTTCAAGCGGTTTTGAATAAATGTATTCGATTTCCATGGCGCGGTGATGATCATAATCGAGTTTCATGCTGGGCGCGTAGGGTTTCATCGTGATGGTCATGTCGATCATCTGTTGTGCCAACGATTCTTTCAGCGGAACTCCGCAGACATTGGCACCATGAATCACTTCCAGCATCAGTTCTTTCGACAGTTCTCGGGTTTGATCATTCGACATCAGGCGATCTGTAGTGGTATTTAAAACCACAGTCATTCCGTTAAATGGAATGTTCCAGACCAGCTTCTGCCAGCGGGCAAATTTCAGATCAGGCGAAAGCTCCGAGTGAATTCCCGCCAAGTGAAAATCGGCAACCAAATCCTGAATAACTTCCTGATCAGAAACATTGTACGAACCAATGATCACCTTCCCATAATCGAGGTGGTGAATATGCCCCGGACCTATTTTGTTCGAGCAGATAAAAGCCAAACCACCTGCAATGGCAACTCCGGGCAACTGCACCGAAAGATCTTCTTCCAGACCAAGCCCATTTTGCAGCAAAACCACAACACTTTTAGGATGAAGCATCGGCTTGATCAATTCGGGCAAATGATGATTTCCGGTTGTTTTCAGGCAAACCAGAATAACATCGCACAAAGGCATTTCTTCCGGATTGTGGTAAGCATTGACTTCGTGCAGATGGAAATCGCCGTTAACCGAGTCAACCCGAAGTCCGTGATTGCGAACGTATTCATAATCGCTCCGGAAAAGAAAGTGAACTTCCTGTCCGGCTTTCGCCAGCATTCCACCGTAAAATCCGCCCAAAGCGCCTGTTCCGATTACTCCGTACCTGATTGCCATTTTTGCTGAATTGAAGGTTCATCAGCAAATTTAAGCTCGAATGAGATTTTGTTTCGATAAAAAGCAGGCAATCTGATCAATCGTAACAAAAAAATTACACGGGAAATAACTCCGCATATATAAATCACAACCGATTGGCATGAAATCTTAAATGATTACAAATTTCGTCGAGAGCTAGCCGCGACTCTTTGAAGAGGTTGCCGAAAGCCGGATAGCAGTGGCACATTCCCTTTTCAACCCTCAAAGTCACTTCAACCCCCGCTGCTCGCGCTTTTTGTGCAAATTGAATGGAATCATCCAAAAGAATTTCGTTGCCACCAGCGCTGATGTGTAAAGGTGGCAGGCCTTTCAAATCGCCGTACAACGGAGAAATCAGCGGATTTCTTTTATCAGTTTCGCCGGCATAGAATTGGCTCGCATTCTCGGCGCTACCTTTTGGAGAAAGGCATTTATTGGCGTTGGCCTTATACGACTTTCCGGTAAGCATTAAATCGGTCCATGGCGAAAGAACGGCAGCAGCGGCAGGAAGTACAATTCCTTTCTCTTTGATGACCAGCAAAGTAGCGAGGCACAATCCGGCGCCAGCAGAATCGCCCCCAAAAACGATGTCGGACGGTTTAAAACCTTCGGCCAGCAAATGAGTATAGGCAGCCAAAGCGTCATCAACTGCCGCCGGGAAAGGATGTTCGGGTGCCAACCGATAGTCGAATACCAAAGCATTGATACCACTGCCTTTTACAAATTTAACCACATGCTGCCGATGAGATTGCGGCGATCCGGTGACATACATTCCGCCATGAAAGTAAAGCATGGCCTTTTGCTCGCTATTCTCCGGAAGTTTCATCCATTCTGCATACATTTTATCAATGGTTACAGGCTTTACCTCAACTTCTTCAGGTAGTTTGCCAAACATTTTACCACCTTTTTCGGTCAGTTCCCTTAGTTTTTTTATTCCTGAATCGGAAGGGTCGAAAGGCTCTTGCTTTAATTTGAACCGAAACAGGTGACGATGGAGAACCAACCCTAAAACAATCTTGCTTTTTAAACTTTGCATATCATTTTCATTTAGTTTCTGTTTCTTTCAGGAACATGCTCAACAGGATATTTTTGTCAGGCATCTTAAACCTCGATCCATAAACAGCTTTGTTCAAGGCCAATCCGTTGATTGATGAAAAGAAAAGCGTGGCCATTTCCTTCGCATCGTGATTTTTGACGGTCCCATCCAATTGCCCTTGTTTCATGATTCGGGCGATTACATCGTATTTTACATCGTTCTGCGATCTGATAATCTCTTTAGCTTCCTCCGGATAAGCATCCGACAGGGCCGTTTGGGTGATCAGAAAATAATAATTTGCCGTATCGGCCTTGTCCTCGAAGCCTTTCAGCAAACCTTCGATAGCCATAACGATCTTTTCTTTTGCCGAAACCTGGAGCTTTTCCAATCCCAGCGCGGCTTCGTTCATTTTAGCCATGGCGCTGCCAATAAGCCAGGTAAAGATTTCTTCCTTCGATTTGTAATAATGGTAAATCAACCCCTGCGACATCCCGGTTTTTATGGCTATATCCGTGATTTTGGTGGCAGACAATCCTTTTGTGGCGAATAACGACAACGCTGCCGAAAGAATCTGATCCCTTCGTTCGTCTTTTACTTTCTGGTTGGCTTCCTTGTTTCGTGGCATATTTTTATTGATTGAATATTTATTCAATGCAAAAATAAATCTATTTTTTAATTCTGAAAATTATTTCAAAAATTTATTTGAAACAATCTGTTCGGTAGTCAAAAAGAATCGGCCCGTGCCTCTCAAATTTTTTAGAACAACAAAAATTCAAAACAATTTGTATTTCTCACTGGTTTTATTAGTCAGTTTCAAACAGATAAACGAAATAACTATGGGAAACGAAGCATTTGTAATTGAGCAAACTTATCGAACTCCACTTGCTGAGGTTTGGAAAGCGATAACCGACAAAGACGAAATGAAGCTCTGGTATTTCGACCTTCCGGAGTTTATGCCTGAAGTTGGTTTAGAGTTTCGCTTTATGGGCGGACCCGATGAAGACAGGCAGTACCAGCACATTTGTCGGGTAACAGAAGTTATTCAGAACAAAAAGATTGCGTATAGCTGGCGTTACGAAGGCTATGAGGGAGACACACTGGTCACTTTCGAGCTTTTTGACGAAGGCGACCAGACCAAGCTGAAACTAACCCATGAAGGACTGGAAACATTTCCGGCTGACAATCCTGATTTTGCGAAAGAAAACTTTGTGATAGGATGGAATTGGCTTATAGGCACTTCACTAAAAGAATTCATTGAAAAAAAGTATAAACATTAAAATCACGAAAAATGAAAATTGCAGTTATTATTGTCAGAATTTTGATGGGGCTTATGTTTGCATTTGCTTCTATCGCATACTTTTTCAAGCTCATGAAAGAACCTGAGGTAACCGGAAGTGTCAAAATCTTCAATGACGGTATTCTGGCCTCCATTTATCTAATGCCAACGGTAAAAGTATTTGAACTTATTTGTGCCATCGCGTTTCTCTCTGGAAGGTTTGTTCCTCTGGCTACCGTGGTAATCTTCCCGATCATACTGAACATCCTGTTGTTCCATTCTTTTCTTGAACCTTCGGGAATACCAATCGCCATTTTGCTAATGGTCGGCAATCTTTTCCTGGCATATTATTACCGCGACAAATATAAAGGACTATTGGCTGCAAAATAGGCTAAATCACATCTTTCCAATCTACTTCTTCATAAATGTTAAAAACCCTAAATTAACATTTATGAAGAAGTTTTTTATCTAATTTTGGGTAATCAAAACTCGTTTTAGCCATGAAGACTGCAGGATTTATCTTAGTTGTTTGTTCTCTGATTTCCATTTCAATCTCAGCACAAACCAAGCTAAATCAAAAATCTGATTCTGTTCTAATCAATAATCATTCAATTCAGCACATTCTTAACGACACTTTGAATTTAAACATCCCGTTCGGAGAAAATAATCTCCAATCACCAATTCAGAAAAACAAACTGTTCGCACCAAATCAAGATCTGGCATTAATTCATCGAAACGGAGAAAGATTACTAAATCAAGAATTCAGAATGCCTGTATATAACCCCATATTTCAATCGAACATGCCAGTAATGAAACCCGATTCAGCTGTTCATTATCACCTGTTAATTAAGAAAATCGCAAAATGAAGCGAATAGGTGTGCGGTTTAGTCATTATTCAACGCTCTAACTCTGGAAACCATCAAGGTAATCCCAATTCCGAAGACTCCAATGACAGCAAACGAATAGCGCAAACCGGCAGCAGCCGAAATGTATCCGATTAATGGCGGTCCCATTAAAAATCCGAGGAAACTAACGCTCGAAACAGTTGCCAGGGCTATTCCGGGCGAAACTTTTGAATGACGACCAGCAGCGCTATAAACCGTTGGAACAATACTCGAAACACCTAATCCAACCAACATGAAAGCCAAAGTACTTGGCACTAGGTAGGGGAAGAAAACCGCAGTGAACAGACCAGTAGAAATCATGACTCCACAAATCTGCAATAATCGTTTCCGCCCAATTTTTGAAATCAGGTAATCGGCTACAAAACGGCCAGCAGCCATCATAATCATAAACGAAGTATAACCAAGCGCCACAAGCGAAGCAGGTGCATTAACCACATCTTTAAAGTAAATACCGCTCCAGTCGAACATGGCTCCTTCGCTGGCCATCGAGCAAAAACCAATGATTCCTAATTGAAAGAGAATACTATCAGGTTTATTGAAAAATTTCCTTTTCGGTTCATCTGATGCGGGTGCTGGATTTGTCCGTACCAAAAATGGGTAATTGATCCAAACCGTTGTCCAGACAATCAGGATGATGGTTACAAAATGCCAGTAAACAGGCACTTTCAGATTAATCATCACCAAACCGATCAAGGCGCCTGTAAAACCGGCCAGACTCCATCCGCCGTGGAAAGAAGCCATGATAGGCCGCTGATAAAGCCGCTCGGCTGCCACTCCTTGCGTATTGATCGAAATATTACACATGTTGCCCGACAAACCAAACAGAAACAAGGCAATGGCCAATTGCCATCCGGCCTGTACCAGACCCACATTGCTCAGGAAAATGGTATAAATCGGTAACGCATACAACAAAACCTTATGGCTTCCGAAACGGGTAACCAGTTTCCCGGAAAAAGGCATCATCAAGAACTGCCCAACAGGCAAGGCAAAAAGAATAGTGCCAAAAAGGGCATCGTTCAAATGAAGGGCGGTTTTGATGTCAGGAATGCGGCTGGCCCATGACGAAAAACATAATCCCATGCTAAAATAAACCAATGCAACAGCCAACCGGACACGCCTTTTATCAGGAATAGGTTTGCTTTGCGCTTCTATGTTTTGTATATAATCTGACATTTGTAATCCGAATTTCAACAATAAAAGCAAGATGTTCTAAATAAAAGAAACACATCACCTTAGCCTTTAGTATCTTATTTTAACTGAGTACAAAAATATACAACTTGTTCGCAGCAAACGCAAACCAGAAGGCTTGTCACATCAGATTTATCAATCATTTCAAATCAGTAACCCATAAATGAATCCCGGCACAAAAAAACCCAGTCAAAAATTGACCGGGTTATATCTTAGGAATCAAAAGTTGCTAACACTTATTCCCATTTAATGGTTTTCGAATCGACGGTAACAAACTGGATATTATTCGCTTTGTCAGTCAACACCCCTGTTTCAACTTTTACGCCAAGCAGTTCAACCACATAATTGGTATTTGCCGCAGGAGATACACTGTAAAGCCAACCAGATGAGGACGAACTGAATTCGAAATCAACCGCAGTATCAGCTAGATAGTTACTTGAAAACAAAAGTTCCGCTTTGTTTGCCGAATATAATTTTACCACATAGGCATCGGCGCCAGTTACTTTGTCCCAAGTCGTTTTAAGTTTCTGGCTGGCCATAGTTGCTGATTTAATCACGATTGGAGTCAACTTTTCGTTACCAATTACATCTTTCCCGGTAAGCGTTTGGCCATCTGCAGTAACAATGTCAATGGTGTAATCACCTTTTACAGGCATATCACTGGTATAATCAGCAGCCGTTGGAGTGTAAACGAATAGCATTTTGTTCGAAGTAGCAGTTAACTGGTAAATTTTGCCTGGAGTACCTGGCGCTGTTACTTTGGCCGTTGCAATGTCAACATTTGAGTTTGCATACACTACAACCGCGTATTTAATCCCCGCATCAGTTTTCATATCCTGAATAATAACATCGGCCACTCCCTGAGGTGTAACTGCTGTATCTTTAATACAAGATACTAATGCTAAACTACCAACCGACAGGCAAAGAACACCTGACAGTAATTTCCTGAAATTTTTCATTCTAAATTGTATTTGAATTGTTTATAAAAGTACGCTTTTCAGCGAATTAAACAAGACCAGCCAATGTGGGCCGGCTCTTCTGTCTGTTAGTTAAGATGTGGATTTGTTTGATTGGGTTGCGTTGCTGTTTTGGAAATCCAGAAAATAGAATAGAAATCGTATATTTCATATTATTGCAGAGGGAGAGTAAAATAAAATGTACTACCAATACCGACTTTACTTTCGACCCAGATTTTCCCAGCCAGCATCTCTATATTTCCTTCTCATGCACTTGACCGATTTACCCGTTGGCGAAATGGTTGATCGGATGTCGATGAGCGCATCGGCCATCGAAATACGTGCCCCTGGTGCAAAATTTATTCGCTATATCTTAAAATGTTTATTTACCGACTCCAACAACTGCTTTCTCTTAATCGGCTTTGAGATGTAATCATTGCACCCTGCTTCCATTGCTAATTCTTTATCGCCGATTGACGCAAAGGCTGTTTGTGCAACAATTACCACACCTGAATTAAATTGCCTGATTTGCCGCGTAGCCTCATAGCCATCCATTTCGGGCATTTGAATATCCATCAAAATCAGATCAATATCAGGATTTTTACGGCAAATATTGACCGCTTCAAGTCCGGTCCTTGCCTTAATTACTTCCCTGTTAAACCTTTGAACAATTTTAGTAAGAAGCACCATCGATTCAGCATCATCTTCAGCAATTAATATTTTCAGCATGAGGTCCGGTTTTTCTAAGCTATCGCCCAAAACAGCTCTTTTACTTTCCGGTTTTTCTTCAGCCCCGGCAGTGCAAGGAATCGCAAAATAAAACGTACTTCCTTTGCCCTCTTCGCTCTCAGCCCAGATATGGCCGCCCAGCATTTCCACGTACGCTTTCGATATGGATAAACCAAGGCCTGCGCCTTCGTATTTTCTGTTCAACGATTCGCTGCCCTGCCTGAACCTTTCAAATATGATTCCCAATTGTTCATTGCGAATACCGATACCAGTATCCTTCACATAAAACAGCAAGGATTTGGGTTGTTGTGTACACAGGGCATGCCTTGTCCCCACGCCGACATAGCCACACCCAAATTCAATTGAACCTTTGTGGGTAAATTTAATGGCATTGTTTACCAGGCTGGTTAGTATGGCAGATATTTTTTGCTGGTCGGTCCGAACCATAGCTTCCTTCTCTTTTAAAGTGTTCCGAAAAGAAATCTGTAAACCTCTTTGTTCGGCTTCAGGCCTATAGAAATTACAAATGTCTTCGAGTTGCTTATTTACATCCGTTTCGGAGAGCTTAACTTCCATTTGTCCCGATTCAATTTTCGATATATCCACAATGTCGTTGATGATATTGACCATTCGGATTCCGCTTTTCTCGATGATACTGATATACTCTTGCTTTTCTTCACCGCTAAGGGTTGGTTCTTTCATAAGTTCGCTAAAACCAAGTATCCCATTCATCGGAGTACGTATTTCGTGGCTCATATTGGCCAAAAAAGCTGATTTGAGCCTGTCGCTTTCTTCTGCTTTTTCTTTTGCTTTGATCAGGTCTTCCTCGATTTGTTTTCTTTCGGTGATGTCTTGTATGGCGCCAAGCATCAATATCGGCCGGTTTTGGGCATCAAATTTCAACTCTCCCCGACCATGGACCCAGCGCACGACCCGATCATTTTGCCGGATAATCTGATATTCCTTGTCGAAATTAGTTGAATGTCCAATCACTTCCTGACGAAAATAATTGTCCATGATTTGCTGCCATTCCGGATGAATAATGGACACCCAGGCTTCAACCGTTTTATCAAAATCAGGCTCAATCCCAAAAATGGAGTCCAACACTTCAGAACTTGTCCATTTGCCCGAATTTACTTCCAGTGAATAAGTTCCAAGCCGGGCAATAAGCTGGGTTTCTTTCAAAAACCGTTCGTTCGCCCATAGTGCCTCATCTATCTGTCTGCGTTTGGTAACATCTTGTACTGTACCTATGCTCCGCACTGAATTGCCAGCTTCATCAAAATCTATGCGCGTCTCGGCCAATATATGATGGACGGAGGAATCCTGGTGAATAACCCGATACTCGACCGACGGCGAATTTTCTCCCGCAAAATTGTTATACAGGCTTTCTTTGAAAAGCTGAACGTCATCAGGGTGAACCATCTTCACCAGAGATTCCGGATGGTTGTCAAATGTATCAGGATCGATATCGAACAATCGGAACATCTCTTTCGAACATCTCACAGTATGGTTATTCAGATCCCATTCCCAGCTTCCGACATTCGCTATCCGCTGGGCTTCAGCAAGGTTTGCTTCAGACAAGCGGTGTTTCATTTCGCTGTCGGCCGAGTGGTTTCGTTCGATCGTATAATGATTGTGGACAAATCTCACAATCAGGAAGATAAAGTACGAAGTATAGATTACGGTAAAAAGGGAATCTATCCAGCGTTCATCCTCCGAGGAATAATTGGTTATTAAATCGGGCCGAAAAAATTGAATGAGGTAAACAACAATGCTGAGCGCCACAAAAAGAAGAAATACATATTTTTTTCTTTTATCCGGGAAAACGACTAATCCAAGAATCAGGATAACAAAGCCGGGCATAATGTTCGACCCGTTTATACCGCCATTAAATATCCAGATTACTGATATGCTGAATAGGGCAATGATTATGATAGGAACTTTAAAGGCTTCAATTTTTTGTTTGAACCTCGCGAAATAATAAATTACACACAGCAAAAAAGACAAAAGAAGGGGAATGATAGCTGCATATAAGGAGGTTACAAGTAACAAATTGGCAACAGAACCAACCACGCTTGTTAATATTCCGACAGCTATTGACGATAAAAAAAGCCGGTTCTCTAACGATAAACCTTCGCCTTCTGCAAAAATGAATTGAATTGCTTTTCTAGCTTTATTCATCTGTATATAATTTGTTTTTTAATTGCCAGATGGAACCCACCATGTATAGTCATCCTCGTGTGTGAGAAAGGATTTTCTCATGGCTCGGTCCATATGCGTTGATGTTTATTCATTCGTTAGTTTTCTTGAATATGGCAACGTCAAATAAAATGTACTTCCTTTTCGTTCCATGCTTTCGGCCCGAATAGTGCCATTATGTTTTTCGGCGAATTCCTTACAGATAATGAGGCCCAAGCCCGAGCTGGATTCGCCATCAGTACCTCTGCGGTTGTTATTCCGGTCTATATTGAAAAGTTTGCCAAGGATACTTTTATTCATTCCAATACCCGAGTCTTTTACTGAAATTTCGATGCTTTGGTCTTCGGTAACTTTGGCGGAAAGAAAGACTTTCCCATTTCTGGGTGTAAATTTTACGGCATTCGAAGTTAAATTCCGAATGATGGAACCCATCATATTCAGATCGGCAAAAACAACCAGGCCGTCAGGAACACTATGGCTGATCTCAATCGACTTTTTATTGGCCGGTTCGAAAACAGGTTGCAGGAATTCATCAATTTTGGTTGAGAGCAAAAATGGTTCAGGGTCAAAACTGGTATTGCCCCTTTTGATGCGCGACCATTCCAACAGGTTCTCAAGTAAATTGTATGCACTGAGCGCCGTGCCTCGTAGAATAGAGATCATTTTCCGAGCTTCATCAAGTTCCATACCCGGAAGGCCTTCATCAAGCACTTGAGTTAAACCAAGAAGTGCATTAAACGGGCTACGCAAATCGTGGGCAATGATGGAGAAGAACCGGTCTTTTTCGGCAACTAGATTTGAAAGTTCTTCGTTTTTTTGACTGATTTCCTGTTCGGACATTTTGCGCTCGGTGATGTCAGTAAGCTGCCCATGCCACAATGTGTCCCCATTTTCCAACACTTCTGGCGTTGACCGAAAATGCATCCATTTAATGTTTTCCCCGGCAAGAATTCGTCCTATCCAATTAAATGGCCGAAGTTTATAAATGCCATCCTGGCTCAATGTTCTAAAGCCATCCAAATCATCCGGGTGAATTGCCTTAAAAATAGTTTCGTTATCAGCGAGCAAACTTTCAACGCTTAAATTGAGCATTTCAGCCATTCGTGGGCTGGCATAATCGAGTGCAAAAGAGCCATTAGGTTTACTATGTAAAATATATACGCCAACCGGGATTCTTGAAACCAGATTATCGTATTGTTGCTTACTTTTTATTAATTTTTCTTCTGCCCATTTTCGTTCGGTAATATCACGGACAATTGATAAAACCTCATTTTTCCCACACAAAACATACCTCGACTCAAAAAATCTTAATGTGTTTCCCAATGGCAACTCATAAGTCGAATAGTCGGGTTTCCCGGTTGATCGTACTGTTTTTACCTTTTGATGGGTCATCAGTGAAATCTCTTGGGGAAATATCTCATCCACAGTCTTGTTCAGAAACAATTCGGGTTTAACATACAACCGGTCAACCGACTGCGAATGAAAATCGATGATTTTACACGCCGAATCGAAAACAAACATCAAATCAGGATTGACTCCAAGTAAGGCTTTGTTCCGGTCGAGACTAATTATTAAAGCTTCCTCCGCTTTTTTGCGGCGCAACGAAATGGCAATCAACGATGCAATATTTTCCAGAAATTCGATGGGTGGGTCGGGTTGCTGCTTAGCCATAGCCAGAAGCGAAATTCCGTATAATTTCCCATCAACCATATAAGAAACACCAATGTATCGCTCGGCTTTTAGTATCTTCGAAAGTATTGTACCTTTAGGTCGCGTAATCGTTCCGAAGGTGGCTGCTGTCAGCGAATCGTATTTCCCAATCATATTTGTTGTGATATTCTGATAGGCCACATCATCCACAATCGAACTCATATCCTGAATTTGATTGCCAAGCCGACTGACTACTTTATGGAGTAAACTAGCTTCCAATTCAATATGTTTCGGAGATATTAGTTTACTCTCCGGATCGTATTCTGAAATTAGTACGCCAATGGCCCCGGTATATAATTTGATCTGCTGGCAAATGAACATTTCCAGATTATCGTTAGGTGACAACATTGACAAATTGATCGAGAGCTTTGTTAGTTTCGACAATAGTTCTTGTTGGTTCGCCAGCGTGTTTTCCGCCTGTTTTCGTTCGGTTATGTCCTGAAAAAAACTATATGCATATTCATGTCCGTAAGTGTCGGTAAAAATACCACTTTCAACATCTACCGGAAAGATTGTTCCATCGGCACGCACATAAGTGAGTTCGCCATGAAAATGTCCTGTTTGCTTATGTTTTTCCAAAGCAAGATAGCAATTGGGGTTAGTCAGGTCAACCACACCATGGCGTCCCAGGCTGCAAATGTCGGCTTCCGTTCGTCCAAACAAACGACAGGCTTCCGGATTGGCAGCCAATATATCCCCATCAGGGTGTGTGATCAAAATACCAGTCAGGCTGTTTTCAAACAACATCCGATATCTTTTTTCACTCTCCATGAGCGTACCTGCTGTCAGTTTTTGTTCGGTAACGTCAATCGCAGTTAACAAACATTGTTCTCCGCTTCGAGAAACAATGCCATCCATCTGAACATACAGCGGTTGGTTGCCATTGACCGACAAGGTAATTTCGCAGGTTACTTTGGTTTGACCGTTAAAGATTTTTTCGAGGAAGCGGTTAAATTTTGGTTTGGCACCGTTGGCCACAAAAAAAACAAAATGGACGCCAATCAATAGAGGGCGCTCCTTGCCAAGCATTTGCGAACCGCGAAGGTTTGCATCAACGATTTCACCTTCCCTGGAAAGTGTAAAATAACCCGATGGGGCAAAATCATATAGTTCAGCATATTTTTGTGCAGCCGATTCGGCAAGTTGTTTTTTTGCTAATGCAAGTTCTCCGAGCTGCATTTCCAACTCAATTTGATTCACCTCAAGTTCGTGAATGAGTTTTTGCGTATCTGCTTCAGAAAGTGGGGAAACTGGCAGCGTAGAAGGCAATTGTATTTCTGCCTTTTGGCGATGGCTTGACAATTCGCTGGCAGGGTCGTTTTGGTTTTTCATGAGGCAATACTTATACTTGAGATACTTTTTTATACACCCTGAATAAGATGTTCCGAAGATTCTAAAATATAATCCTTGCATCCTACCCTCTAATTCTTTTCACTACCAAGTTATTAAGTATTTCGACATAATAAAACAACATTCTTGTAATTATTACATTTCTAAAACATTCGCTATAAATAAAAATTGATTTGCCAAAAACCGGTGTTTCATTGGCATATATCTACCATTCGCACAAAAAACCGGATATTCACAAAAAACGGGTTTTAGATTACATTGATAAATTGATGCAAAAATACGTCGACTTCTATTTTGATTGGCAATTAGAACGTTCGATCTCGAAAACTAAAATACCTATTTTTAAGATGAGAAGCCAGATTTTTTATCCTGAAAGTTGAGGATTTTGAAAATATTTAAGCAGTTTTTAGGGCTTCCGCATCCTTGTTCTCAGGCGTTTTGGGAGTACTGAATTTTGGAGAAATTTCATTGAAGTTTTTCGTTTGGGTTGTAAATAAATCAGGCCAAAGACACAATTATCCGTTCAAAAGAAGAAACCCAGATTTATGTTTCCAAACACAAATAGCTTTTCGAGATGTAGAGCATCGACCTGAAATTTTTATTGCTTTGCAATCTCGAATCAGAAGCGGCTAAATGAGGAGGTTTAATCCAGCATTCAGCCGCTTTTATAACAATTCTTCCCTGAAGTTATTTTTCAAATCTTCAAATTTAGTTGCTCCCAGCCACAACCGTATGAAAATCTTCAGGATTCAGGTATTGTTGCGCTAAAGTCCTTAATTCGGCAGAGGTAATGTTTCGAAGAACCTTCAACGCATCGTCGTAAAACGAGTAATCCAACCCGAAATCGTTGATGGCTTTAAAACTTCCGGCCAGTGCAAACGGGCCATCGAAATCGCGCAGGAACTCGCCCAAAAGGTAACTTTTTACGGTTTCCAATTCATTTTCAGACACTAATTCGGTTTGCAACCGGCGCATTTCAACTGCAATTTCAGCCAGTGTCGGTTCAACATATTCATTGCCTACTTCAGTTGAGATAACCAGGTAACTGGCCTGTTTCAGCGTCAGAACGAAACTGCCGATTCCGTAGGTATAACCTTTTTCTTCACGGATATTGGTCATGAGCCGCGAGCCAAAATATCCGCCAAAAATGGTCACCAGAATAGATAAAGCGTGATAATCGGGATGCGTTTTCGAAACCCAGAACTTTCCAACCCGAATAGCCGATTGAATGCCATTAGCTTTTTCAACATGATGCATTTTTACCGGATCGGTATAAATTTCGTATTCGGGTTCGACCGCTTGATCGTGACCCCAGTCGTTTCCGCCAAAATGCTTATCCAGAAGACCAAGTACTTGTTCATCGATCATTCCGGCAGCAATGATATGGCAATTTCCGGAGTGGTAATACGTGCGGTAAAACTGCATCAAATCTTCACGTGTAACCTGATCGAAATCCTCAAGCTTGTTGTTGATGGCATACGGATGTGCATCGCCAAACATCACCTGCGTGAATTTTTTCTGGCAAAGCGTGCGAACTTTCTCGTTTTCGAGCAGCCATTTCTGCTTGTTTTTGTCAATCAGAACCTGAAGTTCGTATTCTGGAAAAATTGATCGTTTGATCAAATCTTCCATCACTTCAAGTATAGCAGGCAGGTATTTTCCGAGGCTCACCACGTTGACAAATCCCTGATTCTGATCAACCGTCAACTGAATGTAAGCTCCGTAAAAATCGATCTTTTCAGCAATTTCGGCGGCGGTAAAGTTTGTACTGCCCTCTTCTAGCATAGAATTACAAAGGCTCGCCACCAGATTGGCCGGTTGAAACCAGGTTCCGGCCTCAAAAACAAAATCAATTTTAACCACATCCTGAGTTCCGGCATTGACGAAATGTACAGGAATGCCGTTCGAAAGCATCCGTTTTTCGGCCTTCACCATGTCGATGTGTTCAATCGGGTTAACTATGGGTTGTATAGTGCGATTCAGCATGTTCTATTTTTTAGCAATGTAATTGAGCACCGAGCAGTTTTCGGGCCTGAAAATGTGTTGCGATACCTCCTGAATTTGTTCCGAAGTGACTGCCCGGTAGCTTTCAACCTGTGAATTGATCAGGCTGGCATCGTCCAAAATCTCATTGGTAGCCAGATTCATCGCCTTGGTCAGGTAATTCATTTCGCCATATACGATGTTGGCTTCTACTTTATTTTTCACTTTTTCGAGCTCATATTCAGGCACACGGTCTTGTTTCATGCGGTCGAGTTCGCGTTCAATCGCCTTGCGGGCTGTTTCAATCGAAACACCATCGCTAGGTTTTCCTGAAACAACAAATAAACCGGACTCATAATCTCCGGAAAGATAGGCATCCAACTCGGTGAACAACTTCTCTTTCTGTACGAGGTTTAGATACATCCGCGATGAATTTCCGTTTGAAAGCACATCCGAAACCATATCCGTAGCGTAATACATCGGATCGAGCCTGTCGGTCATGTGGTATGCCATGTAAATCGTGTCATTCGGTACTTCGCGAATCACCGTTTGCTCGCGGATTTCGGTTTGTTCAGGTTCCTGCACAAGATTTCGAGGCTTCACATTACGGTTTGGAATCGGGCCAAACCAGCGATCAGCAAGTTTCACAACCTGATCAAAATCCACATCACCGGTAACAACCAGCACAGCATTGTCGGGAGCGTAATGAGCAAAGAAAAAATCTTTGACCTGTTGCATGGTAGCCTTTTCGATGTGGCTGATTTCGCGGCCGATGGTGGGCCATTGGTAGGGATGAACCTTGTAAGCCAACTGCCGGAGTAGCGGCCAAACATCGCCGTAGGGCTGATTAAGCTGGCGTTGCTTGAACTCCTCGATGACCACATTTCGCTGCACATCGAGGCTGGTTTTCGAGAAAGCCAGTTCGAGCATACGGTCTGATTCGAGCCAGAAACCTGTTTCAATATTGTTTTTGGGTACAGTCAGGTAATAGTTGGTGAGGTCGTTCGACGTGAATGCATTGTTATCGCCACCGGCCTTTTGCAGCGGTTCGTCGTACAACGGAATATGCTTCGAACCACCAAACATCAGGTGTTCAAAAAGGTGCGCAAACCCGGTACGGTCGGGGTGTTCGTCGCGCGATCCAACGTTGTAGCAAACATCCACAGCAACCATCGGGGTAGTTTTATCCTGATGGACAATCACGGTCAGCCCGTTTGCTAATTTAGTACGTTCAAAATGTATCATAAAAAGATTTGAAAATGAGATGATTTGAAGATTTGAAAATGAAATAATTTGAAGATAGAATGATGCCTATTTTTTAATCTTCACATTTTCAAATCTTCACATTTCTAAATTGTTCATTCGTTCTTTGGCTTGCCGGTATTCCTGAACAAGGTTTGCCATAATGGTTTCAACCGGTAACACTTCGTCGATAATCGAAGCCACCTGCCCGATTTCCAGTTCACCCAGAACCAGATCGCCTTCGAACATTCCTTTCTTCGCACGGCCACGACCCAATAAAACTCTCAACGCATCAGGTGTTGCACCTTCCTGTTCGAGTTTGTTTACCTCCTGAAAAAATTCATTTTTAATCAGGCGGACCGGACCAACTTTCTTTAGCGCCAGTTTGGTATCGCCTTCAGTTAAGCCGGTTACCATTTTTTTGAAATCGGGATGAGCCGATGATTCTTCGGAAATGGCAAACCGCGATCCGATTTGAACACCGTCGGCGCCCAACGCCATTGCAGCTAAAATAGCTTCACCAGTTCCGATTCCTCCGGCAGCCATTAATGGCAACGAAGTCACCCGCCGAACTGCCGGGATTAGCGTCATGGTCGTCGTTTCCTCTTTTCCGTTGTGGCCGCCTGCTTCAAAACCTTCAGCCACGATGGCATCCACTCCGGCTTCTTCGCATTTCAGGGCAAAGGCCGAACTTGCAATGACATGAGCGACGATTATTCCGCGTTCTTTCAACCACGATGTATATTTTTTGGGACTTCCAGCTGACGTAAAAACAACAGGAACCTTTTCCTCAACGATAATGTTCATGATGGTATCCAGTTCAGGATAAAACAAAGGCACATTTACGCCAAAAGGATTGCTGGTGGCCAGCTTGGTCTTTTGTATATGCTCGCGAAGCAGTTCAGGGTGCATAGAGCCAGCACCAAGCAGTCCCAACCCGCCATTATTACTTACCGCAGAGGCTAATCGCCACCCACTGCACCAAACCATTCCAGCCTGAATGATTGGGTATTTTATCCCGAAGAGCTTACAAATCCGGTTTCCCATGGCAAAAATCTTAATTCAGAATTCGACGCAAAGGTAGGAAATTAATGACGAAGGGACTTACATTACTATAACATGATTGAATGAGGTTAGAACCAAGGGTTCAAAATTATTGAAGTATTAATTTACTGGTTTTTACCTTTTCATGATTCCGCAGTTGAATAAAATATATTCCTTTAGGTAAACTACGTAAATCAATCATACCGTTTTCAACAGAACGAACACTTTTCGAATAAACTGAATTGCCATTTAAACCAGAAATGTTGATGAGGCAAGATGGATCTAATTCATTTTCCCATTTCAAATTTATAATTCCACTTGAAGGATTTGGGAAAAAAGAAAATACAGAATTGGTTAAATCGATTGTTGTATTTGTGGTTTGATCCGAAAAATGAAATGATTTTGTTGGAAGGGTCAAATCTACATTGACTAAATCTAATAATCTATTTCCTTTGGTTGTTTCATTGAGATTCAGTTCCAAACCCGAATTTGGTGCTGCCAAACTATTGGTAAAAAACTTATATTCATACAATCCATACTGACTAATTGGGATGATGGTAGAATAAACTGTACCCGATTCAAGGCTAAGCTGATTCTTTAGATTCCACCAATTAAAATCGCCCTTGACAAAGACTTTATGGGTTGCCGGGTTAAAATAACCGGCCTGTATCATGGCAGCCATATCGACCGAAAACTTAACATTGACCGTTTTCGCCTGATCAAGATAGCTGTCCAGAAAGGTTTCCCAATCAGCTTGCAAGGCATCCAGGTTGGCATAGCCTATATCGGCATAGTTCATATTTTCAATAAATTTGGCCATTGCATCCTCACCCTTTGTTTTAGCGATAAAATACCCTACGATATACGAATAGGGATAGCCGTTACGAGAATCAGTAAAAAGCTTTTCAATTTTGGGTTTGCCAAATTGTTGCACATCCTGTTTAATCCAATCCTTGGTCGATATTTGTCGTCCATAATAAGTAGCAACGCCTTCGTTGAGCCATGCCGGTAAGGTAACTTTAGTTTTCCAGGCATTTACACAATGGGTAAATTCATGAACCAATACATCAACGCTACTGGTATAATCCACTTTCGTAGGCGAAACAGTGGTAATTAGTGCTTTTCCCCAGGCGCTGCCCGTTGCCCAATCTTCTGATTCTGGATAACCGTTAGCCAAGTGCAAAGCTCCAAGGTCTTTGTAGATGTATATATTGATTTTTTCGGTCACTGTGGCTTGTAAAGCCGAAACAATGCGTTCGTAATTTTGCTCAAGCCGGGCAGAGTAGTCATTTATAATGTCATTCTCCTGGGAGGTGCAATAAAAATTAAAATGCGCGGTCGATTTGTTTAGTGCCATATCCTCGTCGTTGTAACACACCACTGGCAGGTTCAAATTATTCGTTCCTAGCTGAAGCCGGCGATTCCTCTTGGAACCATAAAAAGTTTGGAATTGAAAATCCTTTTCCATTCCACTATTAGCTGCACCTGGTGTCGAAATACAATATTTATACTCTTGCCAACTGCTTTCAGGAATAGAAACGGTTGCCGAGTATATGTTGTCCTTTCCTGCCAACAAAGGGGTTATTTTTTCCCAGTTGTTGAACGATCCGCAAAGGTAAACCTGATCAGCAGCAGGATCAAAAGAATTCCGGCTGATCAGTTTGCTGAGGTCAACCGAAAATTTGATATTTAAGTTTGCATAGGTCATTTTGCCTGTAAAAGAAAAGGTCAAGATTATCAATAGAAAAAACAGCTTGTTTGGGATGATTGAATTGCGTGATTTCATGTCGGTTTAATTAGGTATTCACTTTAAAAGGAGGGGTCTCCAACTATTTCATTTAATTTTTTAGGTTTAAGTTTAAAGAACAAATCATTGGAATATTCAAATTTCCGAAAAATTTATTGATGATTTGATAACTATATTCTCTTTTTTTTAGACAAACCCATTTTTTTGATCACTACCTTTTAATGCGCGATCTGGAAGAAAAGTCAAGTCTAGATTAATAAGAAATGACCCTATAACCTAAAATTACAAAGACATTCTCCGGTAAGCAGATTTTGTAGCAACTAAATCCAGATGAAGTATAGAATTACTTTACAACAGGAAAATATGGACACCCAATAAAAATCAGGTTTCTTCAACGATTACCTTTTCGAGTTCGGTGGTGAGTTGAACGATTGAAATCTTGTGCATCAATTCGCCCTGTATGGCCAGCGAGATATTACCTGTTTCTTCGGAAACGACAATAGCCAAAGCGTCGGTAACCTCCGAAATGCCAACAGCAGCACGATGCCGAAGTCCAAAGTTGGGATCAAGGTCGTGTCGTTCTGTCAGCGGAAGGATGCAGCGTGCGGCGGCAATACGGTTACCTACTATGACCACTGCACCATCGTGCAAAGGCGTATTTTTAAAAAAAATAGTCTCAATTAAAGCGGAGGAAATGCGGGCATTCATTTTTTCGCCCGAACGGACAATGTCTTTTAATTCGGAGTTCTGCGGAATAACAATGAGGGCGCCTGTTTTCGAACGAGCCATATTATCGCATGCCCGAATGATTTCCTTGATCTGTAAATTTGTAGCTGGCTTAATTTTCTCGGAAGCAAATAGTTTTTCGAGCCCAAAGCTTCTGTTTGTCTGGTAGTTGGTTCCGATTAACAGCAAAAAACGCCTGATTTCCTGTTGGAAAACCACGATCAACGCCAGCACTCCCACCCCAATGAACTGCCCCATCAATGTACTCAGTAGTTCAAGGTTTAGGGCTTTAATGACCAGCCAACTCACGTAAACCAGAAAAAAACCAATAAAAATGCTGAAGGCAACAGTTCCTTTAATAATCCGGTACATCTGATAAAGCAGAATGGAAACCAGCAGAATATCAACTACATCTAAAGCCCGTAACGTAATAAACAAGGTCATAAGCAAAAGTAAAAAGGCAAAAGTAAAATCTGATGCAACGTCACCCTAACTTGTTTCAGTGTCTCATTAATGGTGAGATGCGGAAACAAGTTCAGCATGACAAAAGGGAACCAATACTTTTCTATTCAGAAGTTGAGCGAACCATATTCAGGATTCGAACCGCCTCAATCGCTTCCCGAACATCGTGAACCCGTAAAATATCAGCGCCGCCCATTAAAGCCAGCGTATTAATTACCGACGTACCGTTGAGAGCCTCTTCTGGTTTTGTTTTAAGCAATTTATAGATCATCGATTTACGCGAAACGCCAACCAAAAGCGGCAATTGAAATACTTTAAACGAATCGAGCCTATTTAATAATTCATAGTTATGTTCGAGCGTTTTACCAAAGCCAAAACCCGGATCGATAATCACATCTTTAACCCCAGCCTTGGTCAGTTGCTTGACCCGGTCGGTAAAGAAAAGTGATATTTCGCGAATAATATCTTCGTATTCTGGATTTTCCTGCATTTTAAGCGGCGTACCCTGCATGTGCATCAGAATGTATGGAACGCCAAGTTTTCCGATGGTATCGAACATGTGCGCATCAAAATTACCGCCTGAGACATCGTTTACCATACAAGGTCCACAATCTTCGATGACCTTCAGTGCTACCCATGAGCGATAAGTATCAATGGAAATAAATGCATCGGGAAAGTTTTTCCGGACTGCTTTTACTGCCGGCAAAAGCCGATCAATTTCATCTTTTGTAGATATGGCTTCGGCCCCTGGCTGGGTAGAAATAGCTCCAATGTCAATAACGGCACCGCCTTGTTCCAAAATTTCTTCGGCGCGTTTAACGACCTTCTTTTCTGTTTTATACTTGCCTCCATCGAAAAACGAATCGGGAGTCACATTCAGGATACCCATTACAACAGGCTGCGCCAAATTTAGAATCTGCCCGTTGAGGTTAATTGTGTTCTTGCGTTTCAGGAATTTAGTGGCGGTTGTGGTGATTAACATACGATGAAGTTTTGAGCTCTTAAAATCATGTGTTTCACAAAAGTAAAATAAAATGCAATCAAAATACACATTATTTCTACTTTAACTGATTGATTAGAGGAATGATTTTTCAGCTTTTTCACCCCACCCCTAAAGGAAGAAAGCTAAAAAATCGACCCTCTCCCTTTAGGGATTTAGGGTAAAAAGGTTGATTTTTCAAAAGTGTTAAAGTAGAATAAAATTAATACTTTTATGGCTCTAAAAATTACGATAATCATGGATAAAACAAGCCAGCAATACGATCATGTAATTACTGTTTGTCAGGATATTTTCACTAAAAAAATGAAAGATTACGGCATCTCGTGGAGAATTCTTCGCCCCAGTTCGATGACCGACCAGATTTACATTAAAGCTCAGCGGATTAGAAGTATTGAACAAAAGGGAATCAGCAAAATTGACGAAGGAGTCCGCTCCGAGTACATCGGAATTGTGAATTATTGCATTATGGGTATCATCCAGCTCGAAAAGGGAATTTCAGATACGGAAGACCTTACGGAAGACGAAACTTTAGGCTTATACAAAAACTATTTTACTGAAGCCAAAGAACTGATGCTGGCTAAAAACCACGACTACGACGAAGCCTGGCGCAACATGCGGATGAGCTCGTACACCGATTTGATTTTGATGAAACTGAAGCGTACCAAACAAATTGAAGATAACCTGGGCAAAACGATCATCTCCGAAGGTATTGAAGCAAATTACCTCGACATGATCAATTATGCCGTTTTCGCGTTAATTAAGATTGAATTCTAAATCTTACGCTCATGTTCAAACAAATTGCACGCATTCTGCTTGGATTAACATTTGTATTCTCTGGTTTTGTAAAGGGCATCGATCCATGGGGTTCGGCCTATAAATTCACCGATTATTTCAATGCGTTCCAGATGCCCTGGCTCACTAATCTGGCCTTTGCGTTAGGCATTTTGCTTGCAGCTGCCGAGTTTTTTCTGGGTGTAGCGTTTATCTTTAATTTTTTTATTCGGCTTACAAGCTGGCTGATGCTTGCGTTCATGTTGTTTTTTACCGGTTTAACCTTTGTATTGGCGCTCACCAATCCGGTTACCGACTGCGGTTGCTTTGGCGACGCACTGGTCATCACCAACTGGCAAACTTTTTATAAAAATATCGTTCTACTTGCCCTGGCCATTTTCGTGTTCATGCAGCGAAAAAACTTTCAGAGTAAAAGCGGACCACTACTTTCTATCGCATTCTCCGGAATGACCATGGTTGTTTATTTTTACCTCGTCACTTATTCCTATAACCATTTGCCAATAATCGATTTCAGCCCATACAAAGTGGGTGTCAATATCCCAAAGGCAATGAGTATTCCGGAAGGGGCACCAAAAGCGATCTACGAAAACAATTTTATTTACAAAAACCTAAAAACCGGTGAAGAGAAAAAGTTTACTGAAGCCAATTATCCATGGAAAGACACGTTGAACTGGAAGTTTGTGAAGGCTGAAGATGCTGTTTTGATCCAAAAAGGATACACACCGCCCATCCACGATTTCAGGATAGAAACTCCGGAAGGTGAAGACATCAAAGACTTTTTCTTGTACGATGACAAATACACATTCATCGTTATCGCTTCCAATCTTCAGAAAACCAATAAAGAAGGGATGAAAAGAGCGGCAAGTCTGGCAGTAGCAGCAAAAGCCAAAGGGTATAATTTCATTGCATTGACCTCGACTTCACCCGATAGTTTTGAGGCTTTCAAGAACGAAACCGGCGCCAATTTTGATTTTTTCAATACCGACGAAATTGTCCTGAAAACCATAGTCCGATCCAATCCAGGCCTGATTGTTCTGAAAAAAGGGACCATCCTTCGGAAATACCATTTTAACGATATCCCAAAACCGGAAGAATTGGATAAACCGTTTGAGTAAAATAGATTGATTTGAAAATGAGACATTTAAACAAATTATCCATTAAACATTAGTTTTTTATCATTGAACATTGACAATTAACAATTAGACCATTCATCCATCTAACAAGTAATAAAACCCGAAAATTACCGTTCGGATAAAAAGTCGAATCAACAGAATTATGCGTAAACTGATCATACTACTTATTCTTCAAGCATTTATTTATCCAATGGCATTTGGCCAGATCGGAGGAGAAAATACCTACGATTTCCTAAACCTGACCAATTCGGCCCGAATGGCTGCTTTAGGCGGTAACCAGGTTGCCATTAACGACTCGCTCGACTTGAATGTTTCGTATAACAACCCTTCGCTGCTGAAGCCCGATATGAGAAACCAGCTTGCGATAAACTATGTTGATTATTTTGCGGGGGTAAACTATGGTTATGCGGCTTATTCGTTTGGTACACCGCTGCCCGGAAACTTTGCTATAGGAATGCATTACATCAACTACGGAAAATTTATTGAAGCGCTTGCAACCGGTGAAAAAACCGGGGCAACATTTAATGCTGCCGAATATGCCCTGAACATCATCTGGTCGAACAAATACAAACAATTTGCCTACGGAATTAATTTAAAGCCAATACTTTCATCGTTCGAAAGCTACCAATCGATTGGCTTTGCAGCCGATTTGGGAATTAGCCATTTCAGTAAAAACCAAAATACAGTTGTCGCATTGGTTGCGCGAAATATCGGGACACAAATCACCACGTATTACGATGGCGCCCAGAAGGAATCGATTCCATTCGACCTTCAGTTCGGGATTTCGCAAAAGCTGGCACACGCGCCAATCCGTTTGGCAGCCACCATGCAGCATCTGCAGAAATGGGATTTAGCCAAGCCAACAGAAGATAATACCGGAACCTCCACTGTTTACACCGAAGATAAGTTTACCAAAAAATTCATGCGCCACCTGCTTCTCGGCATTGAATTACTGCCATCGCCCAATTTTACTTTACGTGCTGGTTATAATTACCAGCTTCGGCAAGAGATGAAGTTGGATGCAAAGATGTCGACTGTCGGATTTTCCTGGGGATTTGGGTTCCGGATTTCGCGTTTTGCGATTAGCTATGGATCGGGACGCTATCATTTGGCCGGATCGAGCAATCTGATTTCGGTGGCTATCAATTTGAGTGACGGGTTTAAACGGAATTAGTCTGCCCCACCTGCTGACTATTGTGTATAAATTTCATCTATCGTAATAGATAAATTTCCTTTTCTTTCAATAACTATCTATCATGATTGACAAAACTCACAGGATAAATCGATTTTCTTATGTTCCTTTGTGCTTCGACTAAAAAATCAGCATTATGACTTTCACTCCGAACGATAAAATCTTCAGTCTAAAATGGTTTAAAGATTACAGCATGATTGTAATCGGTGCATTCATTCTGGCTGTCGGGTTTGTGTATTTCATTTCGCCCCACCGTATTGTTCCCGGCGGTGTTTACGGTATTGCCATTGTAGTGCATTACATGACCGTTGGTCTCTTTTCATTCGCGCCTGAAGGGTTCCCAATTGGGTTGTTCGGGTTAATCCTGAATATTCCGCTCACCATAGCAGGTATCAAAATTCTGGGACCTCGCTTCGGCGTAAAAACAGTGGTTGGGTTTGTTCTTTCGTCAGTATTTATGGATGTGATTACTTATATGCGTGTTGATGGCGATGCCCCGCTTGTGGCCGACATTTTGCTCTCATGCGTCTTTGGCGGTGTGCTGGTTGGATTCGGGCTAGGCCTGATTTTTAAAGCACGTGCAACTTCCGGAGGATCTGACATTATTGCCATGATTATTGCAAAATACACACGTATGCAACTTGGGCAACTGATGATTTATGTGGATTCGACCATCGTTTTACTGAGTTTGGTCGCTTTTAAGGACTGGCAGATTCCGTTGTATTCGTGGGTAGTTATCTACATTACCGGCCGCGCCATCGACTTGGTTTTGGAAGGTGGCGACTACAACAAAGCGTTAATCATTATTTCAGAAAAACACGAGGAAATCAAGCATAAAATACTGATTGACCTGGAGCGTGGCGGTACCTACCTGAAAGGAAGCGGAATGTTCACTGGAAACGACAAACACATTATTTACACTGTAGTTAGCCGCCGAGAAGTAGCCATTCTGGAGGAATTTATCAGCACCATTGATCCGGATGCTTTTATTACGGTAATGGATACCCACGAAATCCTGGGCGAAGGATTCCAGTCGCTCAAACATAAGGTGCAGGATTAAAGACGAAAGGCTGAAGACCGAAGTCAGGAGAAGGGAGAAGGGAGAAACCTTGACCTAAATTTAAAGTCCGATTTCTAAATATCGTTTAGTAATTTGTTAAATTTGGTTTTGTCAGCCCTAACCATTTGATTTAGCCATGAAACGATATTTCATACTAGTTTTTTCAATCTACATTTCTATCATTCAAGCAAATGCCCAGAAAGTTGGCTTGGTTTTGAGCGGTGGCGGAGCTAAAGGATTGGCGCACATTGCTGTCATTAAAGCACTCGAAGAAAACGGGATTCCGATTGACTACATTTGCGGAACATCGATGGGCGCCATTGTAGCTGGTTTGTATTCGGCAGGCTATTCGCCCGACGAGATGGAACAACTGTTTAAGTCGGAGCAATTCAAATTCTGGTCGACTGGCAAAATTCAGGAAGAATACCGGTATTATTATTCCAAGCTAGAAGAAGACCCTTCGTGGCTCGAACTCGATTTGCTCCGGAAAGCTGACAAATTAAAAATAATGCCTCCTACCAACCTGATTCCCGAAGAACAAATGGACTTTGCCTTTATGGAAATGTTTTCGTCGGTAACGGCAATAAACAAAGGTGATTTCAACAAGCTTTTCGTACCATTTTTCTGTGTTGCCACCGACGTTTATAATAACAAGGAAGTTGTTTTGCGGCAAGGCGATTTAGGCGAAGCCATACGTGGGTCAATGACCTTTCCCTTGTATTTCAAGCCCATTGAAATTGACGGCTCGCTGGTGTTCGACGGAGGGATTGTCAATAATTTCCCGGTTCAGGACATGAAAGAACTTTTTAGCCCCGACATTATTATTGGGCATAATGTGGCCAACAATCCCGAGAAACCTGATCCGGATAACATTATGGCACAGATCGAAAATATGATCATGCAAAAGACCGATTATAAGATCGACACAAAAGACGGCATCTTCATGGAAAGCACCTTTAACAATGTGGGTTTGCTCGATTTCAAAAAGATTGACCAGATCGAAAATGCTGGATATGAAACCGTAAGCAAAAATATTGAAAGTATTAAAAACCGTGTTAGCCGACGAATCAGGCCCGACGAACTTCAACAAAGAAGGCATCAGTTCAACATGAAAAAACCGCTTTTAAATTTTCAGAATGTTCAGGTCGAGGGCATTATGGATTCGCAACAGCGCAAATACATCATTCAAAGCCTGAAACACAAGGCCAATGTCATCGATCTGAAGGAGCTTAAAAAAGAATATTTCAAGTTAGTTGCCGATCCTCAGATTAAATCGTTGAGGCCGGTATCGCGTTATAACCCGGAAACAGGATACTTCGATTTAAATATGATTGTCAAGCAGAATAACCCAGTGCTGGTAAAGCTTGGTGGAAATATATCAACCCGCCCAATCAACCAGGGTTTTTTAAGCGGCGATTACCGGATTTTCAAAGACAGGTCGTACACTTTTAGCACGAACATGTATTTTGGCCGGTTTTACAGTTCGTTCAAAGCCGGGGCGCGTATCGATTACCCTACCAAATTACCTTTTTATCTGGCCGGATATTTCACCTTAAACCGATGGGATTATTACTCCTCGACCACTGAATTTGTATTTGAAGATGTACGTCCGCCATATATTATCCAGAACGAAAGTAATTTCCGGATGGAATTGGGGGTTCCAATCAACACTTGGGGAAAGCTTACTTTGGGAGGTTCCGTTTCGAAAGCAAAAGACGAATATTATCTGACCGAATCGATTAAAGTAACCGACACTTCAGACCACACTAATTTTAACGCCCTGGCAGCAACAGCGGGTATCCTGTCGAATACCTTTAACGACAAACAATATCCAACCGAAGGTATATCGTCATGCCTGTCGGTCAATTACATTTCAGGAAACGAAAAAAACATACCGGGAACAACCTCAAATAATTTATCTACAAAACAATACAATCACAACTATTTTGTCCTGAAAGGAAATTATGACCGATATTTTAAAATTAACCGACATTTTACGCTTGGATTAATGGGCGAAGGGGTTTACAGCAACAAAAAACCTTTTAGCAACTATGTTTCAACGGTTTTGTCGGCGCCAACTTTTAGCCCAATACCACATAGCAAAACCATCTATCTCAATAATTTCCATGCCAACAAATACCTGGCTTCAGGCATAAAAGGTATTTTCAAGCTTTCCGATTGGTTGCACCTGCGGGCCGAAGCATACGGGTTTGCTCCGGTTGAAGAAATTTTCGAAACGACTAACCACATGGCCGAGTACAATACCAATACACAATTAAAACTCAATTTCATGGGATCAGGGGCATTGGTTTTTCAATCGGCCATTGGGCCTATCAGTTTCTCGGTGAATTACTACGACAAGAGCCAAACTAAATTTTTCGCCATGCTTAATGTTGGATATATCCTGTTTAACCGGAAAGGGTATTGAAATCAAGGAAAAGAAAAGACGTGAAAATTCGTAGATTAAATAAAGTGCATTCTGACATCTCCAAATCTTCAAATTCTTTAGTTTTCAAATGATCTATTCTTATTTTTGTCGACTCATTTTGACCCTAAAAAAAAAGATCATGTTAAAAGTAAACGAATATTTTGGAGGTACTGTAAAATCGATAGCGCTCGAAAACGCTGAAGGCGTTGCAACTATTGGTGTTATGGAAGAAGGCGAATATGAATTTGGAACCGGAACTATTGAACACATGACCATCACCAGCGGTATTCTGGATGTCATGCTTCCGGGCGAAACCGTTTGGACAACTTACCTGAAAGGCGAAACTTTCATCGTTGCAAAAGATGTTAAATTCAAGGTAAAAGCAAACGGGCAGGTTGCCTATTATTGCTTGTATGTCTAGTGTTCAGTATTCAGTCTCAGTTTTCAGAAGAGCAGATTGTGCGACTGTCAACTGAGACTGAACACTCTCTAAATGTAGGACTCCAGAATTTCTTCCATAGCAGCAATCCATCGGGGCGAGTCGTTCAGGCTTTCGACCATTTGCAGGTTTTCGCCACCATTGGCAATAAACATTTCCTTGTATTCCCAACCTATTTCAACTGTTGTTTCCAGACAATCGGCCACGAATGCAGGGGCAACAACCAAAACGTTTTTACTGCCTTGTTTTGCCCGGGTCAATAAATTCTTATCGGTAAAAGGTGTCATCCAGTTATTCGACAACCGCGATTGAAAGGAGACCGAATATTGACCAACTTTCAGGCCCAGCCGGCTGGCCAATTCGCGGGTGGTTTGATAACAGGTAGCTTTGTAGCAGAACTTACCAAATTCGGGTAAAGCCGTTTCGCAATTACAGGTAGTTATCGATTCTTCCGGATGATTTTTCTCCAGATGCCGGTTGGGCAAACCGTGGTACGAAAAAACTACATGATCAAAATTTTCAGGCTGATACGATTGTATGCGTTTGGCAAAAGCATCCAGAAAAGCCGGATGATCGTAAAACTGATTGACGGCGTGTATCTCCGGAATGGTATTCCATCGATGGATTTGATCGATCACCGCTTGAATGGCTGTTCCATTAGTCGACGAAGCATATTGCGGAAACATGGGGAAAATCACAATGCTGTCGTAATTTCCTTTTTGAATCGCTGAAAGTGCTTTACCAATGGAAGGATTTCCGTAGCGCATGGCTAGATAAACATCAGCTTTTGCGCCAAGTTTCTGCTGCAACCCGGTCTGAACCTGCTCCGAATAATACAGAAGTGGTGAGCCCTTTTCAGTCCATAACCGCTGATACAATTTGGTTGATTTGGGTGCCCGAAAAGGCACTATGATTAGGTTGACCAGAATCTTTTGCAGTACAAGCGGTATATCAATCACCCGGCGGTCGTTCAAAAATTCACTCAAATATCGGCGTACCGCTTTCACTGTTGGTTCATCAGGTGTACCAACATTGATCAAAATTACCGCTGTTTTTTTAGTTGTCATGCTTTATTTTAAATGTGCTAATCAATGTTTGTTGATTGAAGATAACAATTCATTCAACAAATTGATCACCGTTTAAGTAAATTCCATATTTTAAAACCCATATCTGCACTATCAAACAGGACGTCGGTCATTAAATTGTCATTGGTAGTTATTAAGCTGTCATTTATGGAGCAACTAAAGTTAATCAAGATTTTTATTATCAATGACCACCATGACGTGAAACAAATGACGACCAAATAAACTGATTCAATCTATTTCAAATTCAAACTCACCTTCACCCCAGCCGAGCGGAATTTGCCATTTTCGAACCCGGCAACAGCTTCAACATCCAGGAGTAAAAACAGGTTGCTGACTCCATAGCCTGTTTCAACATAGTGCTTCAATTCGGGAGTATTCAAATAGTTCAGATATAGTCTTTCTGAAATTGATGAATTCTTTATCACCGGCAACTGTTTCAGTATTAACCGGCGCGTTTGCCAGTTGGCATGGGCTTCCAGAAACTGATCGCTGGTCGAATACCTGTAAAAAGGCAGTAGCCTGAAACTATTTTCATACGACGAAAACATAAATCCGGTAGATTGGGTATTGAAATGCTGAAAATCATCAAAATAAACCAGCTTCCGATTCAGGAATTTACCTGCTTCAGCCGAATACGAAAAGTGGTCGGCAATACCGAAATCAATCTTTTGTCGGATGCCAAGCTTGAGCAAATCGTAGCGGGCTTCGCTCCCGAAAACTCCGGACAAAGCGCTTTTGTAGGTCAGCGAATAAGTTGGAAATTTGCTGTCAGCATACATTTTGGTATGATTTAGAACGCGATAACGGTGTTGGGGTGTGTATTCCAATACTATACGGTAGGCAAACGTCTGATGGTTTTCGAGTTGCCACGGTTCAAGTGTATTATTGATAGGAATGTTGGGCTGAATGACCTTGTCTTTGTGATCGATAAACGAATAGTCTGAATGATTGCTCAATACGCTGTTGTCGCTGTAGTCAAGGGTTGCATTGAAGTTCAGTCCGTTTATCAGGTCACGAGAGGCATTCAGTTGGATGAAATCGCGCCGGTAAAATCGTTTGTAGTTTTCTTCGAGCCAAAGCGTATAAAAATCGTTTGTCAGGCTATTTAAACCTGAAGTCCGGTTAAAATCAACCGTTGTCGTTCCGGCCGAAACCGAAATCCAACTGTTGGTCATGCCATTCATCCGTCGGCTAAACGAAAACGAAGCATCCAGCTTATTGCGCGCAAAAGCATAAGCGATATGAGGTTCTAAGCGCAACATATGCCCGGTGCTATCGGATTTCATATAGCTGAAAGGCAGTTCGGCACGCAAACCATCGACCGAATTGAACGACAGGGAAGTTGGAGCCATCAGGTTCGGGATCGTAAATCGTTCGTATCTCCGGATCGAATCGATAGAATAGTCGTATGTTTTCCCTAGAAGCAAATGCTTTGGCTTAAATTTTCGCTTCGAATTGCGTACCGAATCCTGAAATTCGGGTTTGGACGAAACCTGCAAAAAAGAATCCTTGGCTGCAAAACTGCTTTTTTCGGACTCCGTGAGCGGAATTGGCCGAAGGGTTTTCCAGTAAGCAGAATCATTATTCACCTGCTTTTGGCTCACCTGAAAACTCGATTTAATTTCGAGTGGTTCGGGCGGACTGTTACGCTGAGCCTCGGTTTCAATCAACCGGTTCAGTTTAAGCGTTTCACGGTTACTGAGTTTTTCTTTCTGCATCAGTGCATCAATCCGCTTTTGCTCTTTCGATTTAGCAGCTGCTTGTTGCGCCTTCTGTTCTTCAGCAACAAAAGTCTCTACCGCCCTCTGTTCGTCCAGTTGCTGTTTTTTCAGGCGTTCCAGGAAACTGTGATCCAGCGCCGGATTTAAAGTGGTTTTGTATTCGTTGATCGATGCCACATACTTGTATTTCATTTTCAGGCCAAATCCCGAAAAATCCATGTCAAAATCGAGACTTACAGGCATCCAGGTATTTTTATTTACTTCTCCATAGAACTGGCGAACAGTCACATCGGTCATTGGAATATGCAAATGCAAATCGGCCGAATGGATGTTCCAAAACTCATCGGCAATGAAAATAAAGCCTGAAAACACATCATTTCCCTTGATTCTGGGGACCACCAAAATTTTGTTGATCGTTCGGCCCTGATCCTCAAATACACCGGCCAGTATAAAGTTGTAGACCTTCAGTGCGTTTTTACCAACAGGCGAAACAACACCGTATTTTTCGGCATCGTACAAGTTATTGGTGATCATCCCCATAGGCGAAGTATTGTTTTGTTTTCCTGAAGACCTCATCACCAAAACCTTTTGGTTTAACCGATCTGGCAGTTCAAAATCAATCTGACTGACGGTTTCCATCACAAAAGGTTGGTTCTCTTTTAAGCCTTCCTTTTTCATCTGTTTTTCGAGCAGAAATGGTATTTTTTCGAAATTGCCCGATCCTTTCAGGTACACTTTGCACGAATATTTCGACACCTGTTTTTGGTAATACGGCGCCATGGCAATGGCCCGCCGCATAATGTAATAAGCCGGATCTTCGCCCGAAGCCATTACCTTGACCTCCGGAATCTGGTAATCCTGGGTAGTTAATCGGACATTTATTTCCTGAAAACTTTTGCCAACAAGTGGTTCAATCGTTTGAGTTTGGTAGCCCAAACACTGAAATAACACTTTCCGCTTTCCCTCCGGGAGTTTCAACTCGTAGTTTCCATCGCTGTTCGAAGTGGTTCCGGTTGATAAATCGGGAACGTAAATGGTTGCAAACGGGATGGCTTCGCCTTGCAAATTGGTAACGCGGCCACGAATGCCTTGTGCATTGACCTGCTGAAAAAAGAAAAGGAAAATAAGAAAAGGAAGTAGATTTCTAATCATTGTTCAATCTTGCTTATCGGATGTATTGAACAAAAATAAAAGAATTTTAATCCGATTCCTTCCGAAGATAAGTTAAGGATGGTTAAGGAAATATAAAATAGGTGATTGGGGGTTTCTGATCGGATGACTGGAGTTCATTCGATCTATTCTCAATTAAAAATTTCATATTTTAGTTTTGACAGTATGGGATCGTATTCATATTTAAGTTGCTTTTCAATAACAATAGCTATATTCTTATTTCCCTTTAATCCATCAACAATAATGGTATCATGAATATCAAGCAACCATTTGGGATCAAACTTTTGATAATCAAAATCAATAGGATTTAATAGCCAAGTTTCATATTCATTTAGGTCAGTAAAGATTTCCGATTCACTTCTATTCAAATTAATTTGACGTTTATAAAGCACAATAACGAAATCTATAAATTCATCACTTGTCAATTCTTCTTTGTCAGATATCGTATGTCTTCTAGTTTTGTATTGATTCGTTTTTTCAGCATATTGTTTGAAATAATCCTTTCTTTTATAATCGTACTGAGTATATCGAAGTAAATCTCCATAGAAGTCATCATTAAATTTCTCATCCAGATAACTCTCAAAAGCATCAAACAAAATCTGACTGCACTCTTCATTACAAGCATTTACAAGATGAATCAAATTCATAAAGTTTGAATTTTGACCATCTTCAGACTCACAGTTTAATATGGCTCTTTTTATCAATCGCACATTATCAATTTTGTATTCTGGGTAGAATTTGACTAATGCTTTTGGTATTTGGCAAATGAAATTATCGTATTTATTATAACCATAACGATCTCTTTTGATCGCAATTTGAAGTAACTCAACCAAATCTTTTGCTTCAAACAAATACCCATTCTTTAATATAAAATTTGAGAATTCTTTTAAATCATGCCAAGCCAATTCTTTTTCAATCTCAAGAAATTTCAACAAGGAATCTTTACAAACGACAAATTGCTCTTTTGAAATATTAATTCTCGACAGGATGATGAAAAGGTTGGTGAAAATATTTGTGAAATTATCTTGAAACCTGATGTTGCAAAGATGTTCCTTGAGCAATGAATTTTCGTATGTGAAATTGAGCATCCCATTTTCATAATAAGAATTAGTCAATCTTTGAAGCTTTAAAAGCAACTTATATGTACAATCATCATTAGTATTAAGATTCTCAACATCACGCAAAATTTCTTTTAGTTCACTTGAATTAATATGCAATATGGCTTCAGTTAAAATAAAATCATCAAAAGTCTTATAGCCAAATTCTGGAGTTTGGGAACTTGTAATAAGTCCCTTTAATACCTTTTCAGTTATTAATTTATAACGGGTAAATGTATCATATATGATAAAATTGCGATTTATATGAATGTAAAGTAGAAAATATCTTTGTATGAGTTTTTGAGGTAAATTAGGGCCAGAATATTGGTGTCCACCATTATCATACAACCGTTTCAATTTGTCGATCTTTGGAATAATCTCTTCTATTTCATCTTGAATTTTTAGAATTAGAGTGTCTTGTTTTAAATCGATCAAGTATTTTTTTACATCATTATCGACATCAAATTCAATGTCATCATAAATGACTTTATCCAAATCTACTAATTTAATATCGTTACGAATTTCATGGCGATCATCAAAATCATAATCAGAGATCAAGCCATAAAGATGCTTCATATTCAATTTTGCTAGAAAATATTCAACACTATTTCCTTCTTTCCCTTTGAGATTATCGGCAATTGATTTATAAATAAGATAAGTCGTTTTGAAATTATTCGTTGCAGCAAGATAATTACCAAAGGCATATTCTAGATTGATAAAATACTCATTACCAGTGGCAGTTTTTAATTTTCTTAAAAGCTTATTGAAATCCAAACTTCTATAATTACAACTTAGACAATCGCAAGGAGTACTTTTAAGTATCCTAATATTTTTGGTAATACCATCAACACCATCTTTGAAATGAAAGCGGAGTTTATAATCTATTCTTCTTATAAATTTCGTATAATCTTCAAGAGCACTTATTTCATCAATTAAACAATGATTTAAAAATCGGAATACCACTTCAATTTTATTCTTAGCATCAATAATGTTTGACTCCGAAATTTCAGACACTAGTTGATCCGTAAAATATACCTCTCCATTTTCAATATTTAAGCCTTTTAGTAGTCTGAAGATTTCGCCATTAAGAGTTAACAAATTTCCATTGGCATAATGCCATACACGATCAGACAATATATTAAAGGGTGAGATTATTGAAAGATAATTTGGGTCAACAAATCCTAATCCATCAAACCTTTTTAAACTATTGTAAATCTTATCAATGATGTGAATAGGTTTATCATCCTTCGGTTGAACCTTTTTAGCAAGTTCAAATAACTTATCGGTTGCAGATTTTTCTCTCTCTTTAATAAATCGATCCTTATGAAATAGATAAAGTAATTCTTTCTGTTTTTCCTCTTTAGTCAGGTCTTCCAAAAAAAATATCTGATATTTGGACCTATCATTTGAAGGATAAAATCTGATTTCTCTGATATTGGAAACAATTACCCATTGACATTTTCCACCCATTTTAGAGACATATTCAAAGGCCTGATCAATGGAGGTTTGCTTATTTCCAGTCCTATTTTGCTTTTCATCCAAATTAGTAAGCGCATCTTTCATTTCAATAACTGCCCTTACATCATTTTTTGATTTATCTTTATAAAAATATCCTAATGCAGCATCTGGCTTTGTCCCATCAACAACTGATTTTGGTTCTTCGCGCAACAACCATTTATTCGAATTCCCATAATTAAATCCGAGAATGTCCCCAAAAAAAGTAGTTACAAAACGAGATTTGATTTCTTCCTCTTTCAAGCTATCAAACTTACCAGAGTCTAGTTCCGCAATTAGTCCCTTTATTGATAATGTTATTCCTCGAATATCAGTAATACTCGAAAGCCGAAATTCAGAAAGATAATGAGATAAAAGATTGTCAGAGAATATTTGCTTCATTGTATAAAATTATCTGATTATAAAGATAAAGCTTTATGATCACACCCCTCTCTCTAGCAAATTAATAATTTAACTCCTTTTTAGGAATCAACCAGATGCCAGCGGCATCGCCTGTTTATAGAAACCGATTTAATAAGGCAATTTGCGACTCCAGCCGGAGTCGAACATACCACTCATCATTGATTTTCTATACATATGCAAACCCGCTGGGTTTAATCAGAAAAGGCCATTCCAACATTCGGAACAGCCCTTTCAAACCCTAATGGACAAAATAGTTATGCTGGTTTTACTTCTTCTTTTTGGTTTTGTTTGCGGGTTTTACGGGCACGTGCTGTGGTGTTTATTTCGGTAATGGCCGTAACTACCCGGTTAAACATGTCGGTGTAGATTCCACCTTCGAGTTCGGAATAAAGTTGAAGCATTGCTACCAGGCTAGTTAAAGCCGGAATCATTTCGACCAAAACCATTGTTGCAGCTTCCGATTCGTTGCTCTGAAGCGTCTTTTCGTCCGACTTTTGCGAACTCACTGAATCGAATGAAGCCTGTGCTTCTTTTAGCGAATTGTAATACGGAAGTATACCAAGCTCGGCTAACAACTGTTGATTTTCGGGCTTGTCGAATTCAACAAACAAGGATAACAAAATGGCCGATTCGGCTTTATAACCCAGGCGGTAAACATTCGTTCCCAATTTTTCGATGATGCTGTACAGTTTAGTTCCCTTGGCAGCCAAATCTTCAATAAGCGACATTGAGATTCCGCCAGTAATATCGCGGATGGCCATGTATGCCATATCGCGCCGTTTATCGCTCTGAACCAATCCATCGGTAAATTCGCTTTTGAGCGAGCTTTTCTGATTCTTCACCAGACGATCAAAAATTTGTTTATTCTTTTCGTAGAGATTCCCGAATTTAGAATCGACTGGAGCGCCGGGCAGGGTAATTTTAAGCACATTGTCGGTGAGGTTAACCACATCTGAAACCGTTAGAATTGAAGGGATAATTAATTTCTCCATGATTAAATTTTTTAAGGTGGAACTTTGTTTTTTTTATGATGATAAAAATTACAAAATTCTAATGAACAATACAAATCAACAGGCCACTTTTTTGATTATGAATGAGCTCCATCAAATAAGCAGATGGGAAATTTTGTTCTGCATAGATTTTAAAAGGATTTTCTTGAGGATTTTTGGACCCGGAAATGACATGCACAAGCTTGCAAAAGGACTTTCAAATTCAGTTAGATCATTTACAATTTAGCAGGAGATGTTATCGATTCGTGATTGACTTACGAAAGTCTGCTGGAATATCTTGGATTAAAAAAAGTCTCCTGCAAGTTGTCGTGAAGGATTTTTAATTCGAAATTGGTTCGCGTAAGTTGTTGGGAGGCTTTTGAAATTTGGGATGATTGCCTGCAAAGTTTCAGGAAGCTTTTGTGAATCAAAATAAGCTCCTGCAAGTTGTCGGGCAGCTTTTGAGCTTCGGGATAATCTCCTGCAAAGTTAGGGAAAGGTTTTACTCTACACTTTTTGAATAAAACACCGTTCCTACCCGCTGAATATGATCGAGCAGCTCAGAATTATTAATCTGATTAAATATGGAAAGATCGAAAGTGTATGGCAGCAATAAATCGTCCAATTCCCACGAAATACGATTCAGGATAGTCAAATCGAGCAAAGAACCCAGTAAAGTTAAATCGATATCCGAGGCCGGTTTAAAATTCCCTTTGGCTCTTGAACCGTAAAGAATCGCCTTTTCAACTTCAGGATATTTCTGAAATATGATGCAGATGGCTTCAACGACTTCTTCTTTTAATCCATAAATCATAGCTCGGTATCAAAAAGACTTTGTTGATCGCCTGTTTTAAGTGTACTCATTTTCCGGCCAAATTCGAAAAACAAAGGATGATAAACCTGAATGATTTTCAGAATAATGGTATTGGCCGTTTCTTCGTTGTAGGTGTGCGAAGTTTCATTCCGGCTTTTGATCATATCCATCCAGCCTTCGGCATCAGCGATTAAACCCATTTTAAAGGCTTCGCGGGTGGCATCGCGCGATCCGCTGATGTCGTTGTTCCCCTGATATTCGGCATAGTCTTTCATCACGTTCCAGGCCAATTGGTGGGTGTACTCAAACCGCTGAATTAACCCTTCTTTCAAGATCTCACGATGCAATTCACCAACATTAACCATTTCACCTTCGATATTCCCCTTAACAACATCAACCGCCGAAACAAATTTCCGGAAAGCTTTCTGGTAATTCGAAAACCGCTGTTCCCAGCGAATATCTTTTTGTTCTGCATTCATGGGGTTGATATTAAATGACCATTTAACTTCTGATGTGGTGCGGCATTTCCATCGGTATTTCGTACGAAATTTCAACAACTCCTTTGAATTCTCCGTTTTCCATCCAGGGAGTCTGGTGAATCATTTTTCGGATGCCATTTTTTTCGATGGTGTACGAATTTGGAAACGGTTCAGCCAACATTTTCACCAATAAACTCCGGGCCGGTTCTGGGTGGCATTCAATCAGGCTTTTGCCTAATAAATCGCCATCGCCCGATTTGGCAAACTGCAATTTCGACCTTTCGTTCATGTAAACCACAACTCCCTTGCGGTCGCAAACCGTTATTGCTCCTATAAATCCGTCGGTCCAGTTCATTCAAAATTGATTATTTCTGATTGATAATTTATAAATGCTGCAAACTACGAGTTCGGAATTCGAAGTGCCTAAAGTTCGGAGTTTAAAAAAGGATTTAAGCCACAAGCCATTTCATTTTCAAATCCGCAAATCTTCAAATCCCCAAATCTTTCTACGCTTTGTGGTGGTGCTGATAAAACCGAACCCAGTCGATCTCGAAACGATGCGGCAAATCGGTTGGCTCCGAAACAACGATGGACGCCATGTTCAGGTGCATTTTAAATGCCGGAATGTTGTTCGATAGAGTAAGTATAATCCTTCCATTAATTTTCCAAACCAGTGAATGGGCATTCCATTCGAGCCTGAAAATATAGAATTCGCCCGCTTTAAGGCCCGAAATACTCTCGCATTCGGCATGGATTCCATTGGCAGTTTTGGTAAGCATGCCCATTCGGTTTTTCACGCCCATTTCAAGTAAATTAATCTGTGGCGAGGTTTCTTCGCCCAATAAATAAATAGCATCAACCAAATGGTTCGATGGTTCATATTTAACTTTGGCTTCAAGGATTCCATGCTTCCACCATTCTACTCCGGCAGTTGATAGTGTCCCCGAAGAATAATCGAATTCCTGTTCAACAAACCCGAAAGGGACTTGCCACTGCATCCCGCGGGTCTTTTCTTTCCGAACCTCAATTTTTAGGCTGTTAAAATCAACCGATACATTTCGTCCTTCGGTAAATGCATGCAAATCGCCAACCTGCGAAAAATTCCGTCCCAAGGTCTGGCTGGCCCAATGCGATTGGGTCAGCCATCTGTCATGGTCGAGCTTACCCGAATTAAAACGATCTTCAAAAACCAAATCCCATTTCTTGAAAAAATCAAATGCATTTGAGCTGTGATATTTCAGATAAGTAACCAGTTGCGGCAATTTCTTCAATTCAGAAAGCCGAATTTCCTTTTTATGTTCGTCTGTTTTCTCCCACTTCTGTTTATCTTCCAAATAAGTAACTCTCGCTTTAAACTCGTCCGAATTGGTGATTTTCTGAAGTTCCTCGTATCGTCTTCTTTCAACAGAATCAGTTATGAGCAGGTAATTCTTATATTCGGGCGACTTGGCAAACTTGTCATAAAACTTGATGTTATCCGAATTTTTAATTTTGTGATATTCCGTAGACTTAGCGAATTCATCACTCTTTTCATCCTTTTTCTTTCCACTGTCAAACGATGAATTATGAACGATACTTTTAAGCTTTTTATAGTTTGCCAATTCCTCTGAAGCAGCAATTTTCTCAAATCTTTTCAGGTCTTCAGATTCCAGTGTGGCATAAAACTTTTGCAAACGACTGTTCCTGCCCAACTTTTTAAACTCCGACAACTGGGCTTCTTCTTTACTGCCCCTAAAAACTTTATGCTGAATCTCTCTTTTGCTTTGCAGAAAAGTTGGCGATTTCACGAGCAAATCCAGTTCATTATATTCTTTTAATTCTGCTGACTTTTCAAATTCGCAGAATATTTGGTAATCGGCAAGAAGGGCATCGTGAGCAGTTTCTAATTTCGCAGTTGATTTAATCAACCCGAAAGCACTGGCAATAAATAGCTTAAATGACATAATCGGTTTTTTTTGATCTGTATTTCGAAGTTTTAAAAATAACAAATAAAACAAACATCTCTACTCTTTTCACACTTCGGATGAAAAACGTTAATTTCAGGCAAAAATTATTTTCGAAACAAATTAGGTGTCTTTTGTCTTTTCAACTGTCTATAATATATTTCTGTACCAGGCGAAAAACGTTTTGCAAAACGAAAATTGCAAACCAACGCTTCAAATTAAAAACATATAAGCCATGAAAAACGTAGGAAAGCTGCTCGTTATATTCGTTTTAACATTATTCCTTAATCCGGTATTTAGCCAGAATTTTTTGGAGAAAGAGCTGTCGCCGAATAAAACCTATGTTTTGCTGGCCCATCCAACAGTTAACAATATCGAAACCATTAATTTTTTACTAACTAACCGCATCCTTCAACTTCCTGAAGTTGAATTTGTAGGAGTATATTCTTTGGCTGAAAACTATGATTACAGCCAGTCTGTTGCACTACTGAAAAAGCCTGAAATGGGCAGATTCCACCTTCAAAAATTGGATGGGGTTATGAGTTCGACCCAAATTTTTGAGCAAAACGAATGGACTATCCCCTTTAAAAAGTTGTTCGACCATTCGGTCGGCGTATTTTTCTTTGGAGGCCCTGATATTCAGCCCGAAATATACAAGCAAAAAAATATTTATTCTGTCGTAACCGATCCGAACCGGCATTTATTCGAATTGAGTTTTCTGTTCCACCTTTTGGGCGGTTATCAAAACGAGCAATTTGCACCTTTCCTGAAAGAAAGGCCTGAATATTTTGTCACCGGGTTTTGCCTTGGATTACAAAGCATCAATGTGGCTACCGGAGGTACATTAACTCAGGACATTCCGGCACAAACCTATACTAAATTGAATGCTGAAGAAACATTGAAACTAAAGCAAGACCAACTTCACCGAAATTACTGGCAGGAAATTACAAAAGACACTTTGTTGATGGACAATAGTTTTCATCAGATAATATATACGGCTCACCCCTTTTTTCTAGAGAAAGTAAAAGCTGACAAAGCACTGCGGCCTTTAGTTTTAAGCTCCCACCACCAAGCAATTGACGAATTGGGTAAAAACCTGATCGTTACTGCAACATCAATGGATGGGCAGGTTATTGAAGGCATTCAGCACCGGTTGTATGAAAATGTTTTTGCGGTTCAATTTCATCCTGAAGTTTCGGCTCTCTATAAAGAAGGCAAAAAACTAAAATTTGCCCCAACCGATTCGCCAAAGTCTTTCTACGAAATCCTTTCGCCTGAAGACCGGGCATTTCATCGAAAATACTGGGAAACCATTTCCAGGGCGATCAAAGCTTCGATCAAAGCACAGAAAATAAAATAGATTTGAAGATTTGAAGATTCGACAATTTGACAATTAAACCATTCGGTCATTAGATGATAGTCGTTTGTTGTGCAAAAGTTCTATTTTTGCAGCTTCAAAAAAAGGAAGTGCGATGAGTAATCAGACAGAAATACGAAGAAGAAGAACTTTTGCCATTGTGAGTCACCCCGATGCGGGAAAAACAACCCTGACCGAAAAATTACTGTTGTTTGGTGGAGCCATCCACGTAGCTGGAGCGGTTAAAAGCAATAAAATAAAGAAAGGGGCAACTTCCGACTTCATGGAAATTGAGCGTCAGCGCGGTATTTCGGTAGCTACTTCGGTAATGGGTTTCGAATACGATGGGTATAAAGTAAATATTCTGGATACGCCCGGTCACCAGGACTTTCAGGAAGATACCTTCCGCACGCTGACTGCTGTCGACAGTGTAATTATTGTGATCGATGCCGCCAAAGGGGTTGAACCACAAACCGAAAAACTGATGAATGTTTGCCGGATGCGCAAAACTCCGGTCATCATTTTTATCAACAAGTTGGACCGCCCTACTCAGGATACGTTCGAACTACTTGACGACATTGAACGCCAGTTGCAAATAAGCCTCAATCCGTTGAGCTGGCCAATCAACAACGGACCTGATTTTAAAGGAGTATATAATATTTTTGACAAAAGCCTGGATTTGTTTAAACCAAGCGTTCAGGATATCGAACCAGGTATTTCGTTCGACGACCTGAATAGTCCGGAACTCGAAAAACATATCGGAAACGATGCCCGAAAACTTCGCGAAGATCTGGAACTGGTTTATGGTGTTTATCCACCGTTCGACCACGACGAGTACCTGGCCGGAAATCTGGCACCCGTTTTCTTCGGAAGCGCGCTTTATAATTTTGGTATTCAGGAACTGTTGGATGCATTTGTGAAAATCGCTCCATGGCCGCGCGCCGTTCAAACCGAAGAGCGTGAAATCGAGCCGGAAGACGATAAATTTAGCGGCTTCATCTTTAAAATCCATGCCAACATCGACCCTAATCACCGCAGCCGCATTGCATTCGTAAAAGTTTGCTCCGGAAAGTTCGTGCGGAATAATATGTACAAGCTGGTTCGAACCGGAAAATCATTTCGGATTTCGAGTCCAACAGCATTCATGGCATCGCAAAAAGAGATTATTGAGGAAGCCTTTCCGGGCGATATTGTTGGGTTCCCCGACAATGGTTCGTTTATTATTGGCGATACCATTACCGAAGGCGAAGACATTCATTTCAAGGGATTACCAAGCTTTTCTCCTGAATTGTTTAAGTTCGTTGAGAATGCCGACCCGATGAAGACCAAACAGTTGAATAAAGGTGTCGATCAGTTGATGGACGAAGGTGTTGCCCAGTTGTTTACCAGCCAATTTAATGGGCGCCGGATCATTGGAACCGTTGGCCAGCTTCAGTTTGAGGTTATTCAATATCGGTTGGAACACGAATACAACGCCAAATGCCGTTTCGAACCCATGCAAATGTACAAAGCCTGCTGGATTCAGAGCGACAACCCGAAAGCCCTTACCGAATTTAAAAACCGCAAGCACCAGAAAATGGCTACCGACAAACGTGGCCGCGACGTTTTCATGGCTGATTCGCAGTTCATTCTCGACATGGCCCAAAGCGAATTTAAAGATATCCGATTCCATTTCACCTCGGAATTTTAAAAATATTATTTACCACAGATTACACAGGGAAGCACAGATTATTTCGTTGTTTGTCAGTGTATTCTGTGGTATTTTATTCAAACTCCGCTAAAGTTTCTCCGAAGGAATAAACAAATCCCTCCAAATTTTTCTCCATCCATTTCTCTTTCTTATCTGTGAAAATCAGTATAATCTGTGGTGAAATTCTCTCGTTTTTTTGATTGACTATATTTATAGTCAAAAAATTAGTGAAATATTTGCATGACTAAATTTATAGTCGTATGTTTGTTTCGAAGGATTGACAAATTAAAAACAATAGCTATGCAACTGACAAAAGCTGAAGAACAGGTAATGCAACATTTGTGGGAAATGGGCGAAGGTCTGGTTAAAGACATCCGCGACCGGTTCGACGAACCCAAACCCGTGCGCAACACAGTTTCGACCGTACTTCGGATTCTGGAAAAGAAAGATTTTGTATCGCATAAAACCTACGGAAACGTGCATGTTTATTATCCTTTGGTATCGAAGGACGAATATTCAAAAACTCAGCTTTTTGGCCTGATGAAAAGTTACTTTAACAATTCGTTCCCCGCGATGGCTTCGTTTTTTGCCCGCGAAAAAGACCTGACTATTCAGGATTTGGAACAATTGATGGAAGAAACCAAACGCGAACTTTCGAAAGACTAAAACCCGAAAATCATGGAAACATTTGCCCTTTATCTGATCAAATCGACCGTCTGGCTGACGGGGTTTTTCCTGGTTTACATTGCTTTTCTTCGGAACGAACGCTTTTTTGTCCTGAACCGGATTTATTTGGTTTCCGGAATACTCGTCTCCATCATTTTTCCGCTTTTCACCTGGCATTACACGGTTATTTTTCCGGTTACACCAACGGCTGAAGTTCTCGAACCACAAGTCGTAGGAGTAACACCCGTTGATGATTCGTTTCCGATACAGAACCTGCTGTTGTATTTCTATCTGACAGGAGCTTTGTACCTGATCTTCAGGTTGATCAAACAAACCATTGCGGTTTGGAAGGTTATCCGAAATTCAGAAACCTACCATTTCAACTCCATAAAACTCATCCGTACCGACCGATATCCTGCCTCGTTTTCATTTTTCTCGTTCGTATTTGTCAATCCTTCAATCGACGAACCCGAAACCAACGAGATTGTGAACCACGAACAGGAACATATCCGTCAACAGCACTGGATAGATTTACTGCTGTTTGAAATTCTTCGCACGATGCATTGGTTTAACCCGGTAAGCTGGCTGTACGGCCGGTTCATCAGGCAAAACCACGAATACCTGGCCGACGAGCGGGCGCTGCAGCGCAGCTCCAATCCGGCTATTTACCGTGCGGCATTGCTCAATCAAATGTTTGGCGGAACGGTAATTTCGCTGGCCAATTCGTTCAATTATTCACTCAACAAAAAAAGATTTAACATGATGAAACAGATAACATATTCACCCTTCAGAAAACTTAAACTTTTACTTGTACTGCCGCTAGTCGCAGGGGTTTTCTATGCTTTTGCTACTCCTGAATACCAATTTGTTCAGGCAACAGGCAACACTGAAGTTTCGCACACACAACAAAATTTAAAAACAGTCAAAGGAAAAGTAATAAAAGAAGACAGAAGCCCTTTGCAAGGCACGTCAATTGTAGTTTCCGGCTCAACAATTGGAACCATGCCCGATGAAAATGGCAATTTTAAATTGGAAGTTCCTGACGATTCGCCAATTGTCTTTTCGTTTGTAGGGTTTGAATCGGTAAAAGTAAAGCCCGACTTCGATAAGGAAATGGTTATTACTATGAAACCAGTTATTATTAGCATTGATGCTGTTGGAAATGTCAACTCTAAATCAGAAAAAGCACCAAGTCCGTCGTTGGTTTTTATTGATGGAAAGGAATCAACAATCGCGGAAATGACGCAAATTGATCCGGGAAAAATTGAAAAAGTTGATGTCCTAAAAGATAAAAAGGCGATTGAGAAGTACGGTAAGAAAGGAAAAGACGGAGTGATTTTAGTTACCTTGAAAAAGGACGATCCGGCATCCGACGCTCAAACCTTCAAAGTGCAATCCAATTCGCCTTTGAAATTCGGAGATACTAACAGTTTCGGTAAACAGCCATTAATTATTGTTGATGGAGTTGTTTCTAAAACCCAGAATGCGAATAATATACCTCCTGAAGCCATTGAATCAATCAGTGTTTTAAAAGATGCATCGTCAACCAAAATCTATGGAGACAAAGGCAAAAACGGAGTGATTTTGATTACTACAAAAAAAGGTGCATCCGCATCTCAAAATACACCAATTGATGTTAAGGTTACCGGATATGCCACAGATCAAAAAGAAGACCAAAACACACAACCGGCAACCGGATTTCAAATCAAAAGTGCTCAAAATGAGTCCAAGCCATTGATCGTTGTTAACGGAGTAATCTCTGAAGACCAAAATATTGATAAGATTGATCCTGAGACCATTCAATCGATCAACGTAATCAAAGATGAAAATTCGACAAAAAAATATGGCGAGAAAGGGAAAAACGGGGTTTTGGAAATCACCCTAAAAAAGGGAAAGGAAGTATTTATTGTAGTTGAAGAAATGCCCGAGTATCCAGGCGGAGTTTTGGCTTTAAGGGCTTTTGTGGCTTCAACGTTGAAATATCCAACCATTGCACTCGAAAACAGAATACAGGGTCAGGTTACTGTTGGTTTTACCGTTGCAGAAGATGGTTCGGTAACCGATGCTAAAATCAAGAGTGGCGTCGACCCCTCGCTTGATCTGGAAGCAGTCCGAATTGTGAACAACATGCCTAAATGGAAACCTGGAACGCAAAGAGGAAAGCCTGTAAGTGTATTTTACGAACTGCCAATTAAATTCACTTACCCAGCCGATTACCAGCCTAAGAGCAGGGAAAAACTAAGGGAAAAGAAATAAATTGAAAAGCAAAGGCGATCAGAAACGGTCGCCTTTGTTTTTTGGATAAAAGCCATCATATAAGCAGTAAATCTAGGAGGCAATACTTTAAATACCTTAATCTTAGTTAAAAAATATTACATAATAAATAACATTACAAATTGTTGCTTTACTTTTATTGACACTTGGCAATATCTAAAAGTTAAACTAAATTTTAAACTAAAATGAAAAAAGTATTTCTGATAATCGCGGTACTGGCTTTTACTACAATTGCATTTGCTCAAGCAAGCCTAAAAATCGGGCATATCAATTCACAGGATTTAATACAAGCAATGCCTGAAAACGACAGCGCTCAAGTAAAAATAGAGAAAGTTGCCAAAGATCTGCAATATCAATTTCAGACCATGCAAAATGAATATGGCAATAAGTATAAAGACTTTATGAGTAAGCGTGATTCTTATTCGGAGTTGATCAGGCAAACCAAAAGTTCCGAATTACAAGAAATTGAGCAACGGATTCAACAATTTCAACAAACCGCCGAACAAGAGTTACAATCACAAAGAGTTAATCTTTACAAACCAGTTCTCGACAAAGCGAACAAAGCCATTGCTGAAGTCGCAAAATCGAACGGATTTACCTATATTCTTGATCTGGCGCAAGGCGGTGTTATTTATTACGACGAGGCAAGCACTGACATTTCACCATTGGTTAAACAAAAGTTAGGATTGCCGGAACGACCCAAATCGGCAGGAACAAATCCTTCAATCAAAAAGTAAAGCAGAATTTTGAACAAGCAAAGGCGATCGCTTAAAACGGTCGCCTTTGCATTTGCAGCATACTATCGCAAATGCAGAAAGCGAAAATAGATTTCAGCGGAATTTTCACCTTTCGCTTAATGGTAAAACCCGTTTCAGCTGTTTAGTGTTAAAGCTATTGTTACTTTTACGGCTATTTAACCAATACAACTGAAAACAAACAACGATATTACCCTATGAAACGAGTCCGCCTTTTGCTACTGATTTGCATGTTATGCTTTTCGCTCATTCTGGATGCCCAGGTGGTGAATAAAAAACCATTAACTACTACCGATTTTGTTGCCTGGAAAGTCATTGAGAACCCAATTATTTCAGGGAATGGCGAATATTCAGCTTTCGAAATTAACCCTCAGAAAGGCGATGGCAAACTGATGGTAAAAACAACTGATTCGAAGAAAGAAGATTTGCTTGCAAGAGGTTATGCTGCCAGTTTTTCGCCTGAATCGGATTATATCGTTTATAAAATTAAGCAGCCGGCTGATTCGATCCGGAGCGCAAAAAAGAAAAAGGTGAAGAAAGAATTGATGCCAAAGGACAGCATTGGTATTTTGGTCTTTAAGCACCATAAGGTTTATGCCTTTCCAAACCTGAAACAATTCTCCATCCCAAAAGAAAACGGCAAGTGGGTTGCTTTTTTGACTGATATGAAAAAAGAAAAAAAGAAATCAGAAAAAGAAGGCGAAAAGAAGGCGAACGAGCCGAAAACAAAAAAAAGTGATGATCAGGCCGATCTGAAAAGCCAGTTAGTCTTATTTAGTGCAGCCTCGGGCGATACGGTTTGTTTCCAGAATATCAGCGAATATTTTTATGCGCCCAAAGGGAATAGCATAACATTTATCAGGCAAACCACAGATTCGCTCGACCGCACCGAAGTGATCACTTTTGATACCGAAACCCGCAAAACGAATGTTATTTTCAATCGGTTGGGAACCTCAAAGAAAATCGCTTCCGACCAGCAAGGCGGACGAATTGGGTTCGTATTTTCGGCTGACACCATCAAAGAAAAAACGTATAGCCTCTATTATGGTTCCCTGACCAGCGGCGAACCCAAAGCAGTTGTTTCACCCGACCAGTCGGGACTTCCATTGGGGTGGTCGCCCAGCGAATTTGGCGATGTATCGTTTTCAGATAATGGGCAGTTTCTTTATTTCGGAACAAACCGAAAACCAAAGGCTGAACCCAAAGATACACTTCTGGAAGACGAAAAACCCGTTTTGGATATATGGAGCTGGCAAGACAAAGAATTACAGCCTGAACAAAAAATCAACCTCGAAAAAGAAAAAAAACGTAGTTACAAGGCGGTTTATTTGATCGATAAGGACAAATTTGTACAACTGGCTGATCCTGCGATACGAGATATTCGGACCATTCAAAAAGGGAACGGACATGTTGCTCTTGGAGTTGATCAGTCGCCCTATAAACTAGAATCGTCGTGGACTGGCCAATCGAATGCCGATTATTACCTTGTAGATGTCGAAACTGGTATTAAACGGCTGATTGTTCGGGACAAATCGTTGGTTTCGCTCTCTCCGGGTGGCAACTTTATCGTCTGGTACGATCCCTCCGACTCGTGTTATTATTCCCGTTCGACCAATTTAAATTCAGAAGAAATCAACAAACTGACCAAACAAGTTCACGTATCATATTGCGACGAACGTTGGGATATGCCTGGCGACCCCAGCCCATACGGAATTGCCGGTTGGTCGGAAAACGACAAATCTGTTTTCATCTACGACCGGTATGATATTTGGCGAATCGATCTGGAAGGAAGCAAAGTTCCGGTAAGCGCCACACACAGCTACGGAAGGAAAAACTCGCTTCGATTGAGGTATGAAAAACTTGATCCGGAAGAAGAATTTATAGATACCAGTAAACCAATTATCGTCAACGCATTCGACGAGCGCAATAAATCGGATGGCTATTTCAATGCGGATTTGCGAAATTATTCGGATCCACGATTACTAATCATGGAAGATTACCGCTTTGAAAACCTCCGAAAAGCGAAAAAGGCCGATGTTTTGATTTGGACCCGCGAAGATGTAAACGAATCGCCGGCAGTTTGGACGGCACCTGCAACTTTCGAACACAAACATCAACTATCGGATGCAAACCCTCAGCAGAAACAGTTTGTTTGGCCTGGAGTCAGGCTGGTTCACTGGAATTCATTCTCCGGGAAAGAACTTGAGGGTCTTTTGTATTTTCCTGAAACCATCGATCCGGAGAAAAAATACCCAATGATCGTTTACTTTTACGAGCGGAATGCAGATAATCTGCATGTTTATACATCGCCGTCGCCGACACGCTCAACCGTAAACCGAACCTATTATACCAGCAACGATTACATCGTTTTTATTCCTGATATTACTTACCAGGAAGGCTATCCGGGACAGGCAGCTTTCGATGCAGTGATTAGCGGAACCCAATTTGTAAGTAATATGTTTCCATTTATCGACCGAAAGAAAATCGGAATTCAGGGTCAGAGTTGGGGAGGTTACCAAACAGCCTGGCTGATTACACAAACAAACATGTTTGCTGCTGCTATGGCTGGCGCCCCGGTCAGCAACATGACCAGCGCCTATGGCGGAATTCGCTGGGAAACCGGATTATCACGTATGTACCAGTATGAAAATTCGCAAAGCCGTATTGGAGCCACTTTATGGGATAAACCTTTGCAGTACATCGAGAATTCGCCACTTTTTTATGTGCCGAAGATAAAAACACCTCTTTTGATCATGCACAACGACAACGATGGAGCTGTACCCTGGCACCAGGGAATTGAGCTATTCACAGCTATGCGCCGCCTCAGCAAACCCGTTTGGATGCTTACCTACAACAACGAAGAGCATAACCTGAAAGCCGAAAGCTGGGCCAACCGGATAGATTTAACGATCCGCATGAAACAGTTTTTCGATCATTACCTGAAAGGCGAACCTATCCCAACCTGGATGCAATTTGGCCTGCCAGCCATTCAAAAAGGGAAAGAGCTGGGATATTAACGTTTCAGGTTCCAAATTCCAAGTTTATAGCCACTTGGAAATTGGAACCTGAAACAAACCAAATGAAAATTAAATAGGGAATAAAAACAAAAAGAGTGTCCATTTCTGAACACTCTTTTGAGCGGGAGACGAGATTCAAACTCGCGACCCTTAGCTTGGAAGGCTAATGCTCTATCAGCTGAGCTACTCCCGCTTGTGATTGATGATTTATTATTGATTATTTTCAATAATAAATCATCAATAAATTTTTGTGGGGAGAGCAGGATTCGAACCTACGAAGACGTACGTCATCTGAGTTACAGTCAGACCCAGTTGGCCACTTTGGTATCTCCCCCAATACATTTTAGATTTATGATTGTTTTCAAAGTCAACGTTTCAACTTCAATCATTAATCACTAGTCAATTTTATTGAGCCGAATCACAGATTCGAACTGTGGACCCCGAGATTACAAATCACGTGCTCTGGCCAACTGAGCTAATTCGGCATAAAAAGTGGGTAAGCTACCTGCATCGCACCGCTCAACCGTTTACCCTTGCTGCCTTCCGACCCTGGGGGATTTCAACAGGAGCTAGTCGTACAGGACTTACCCGCGGCAAAAGTAGAAAAAAAAGCCTTGCCTCCAAATGAAATCAAGGGCTGCCTGTAATTTTTTTTTAATCGCGCAAACTAATCGTTTAACGCTCAATCCAGTATTGGATCAAAAAAAATTAAACTTTTGTTTTTAAACTTTAAATTGGCCACAAATAACATCCCTGTCGATAAAATCAAATATATTTGTTAATCACTAATCGAAAAATCACTATGGAAGAACAACAAACCACCAGGATGAAGTTAACAATGACTTATGGCATTTACCTTGCCGGTATTAGTATAGTTACCTCCCTTTTCATTTGGGCTACAAGCCTGATCGAGCATATGGGCCTATTTGGCTCTGCCCTCATTGGAGTGTTTCAATTTGCCCTGTTAGCCTTTCTTTTGGTTTATTTCACCAAACGGTACCGCGACACGCTGTTTGACGGGAGAATTACTTTTGGGCAAGCATTCACTTTTGGTGTATTGCTTGTTGTATTTAGTTCTGTCATTAGTGCACTTTACAGTTATATCCTGAATAAATACATCGACCCTGATTATATGCACCGGGTAATGACAATGATCCAGGATAAAACTTACCAAATGTTATCCAGTCAAGGTTTATCTCAGGATCAGATTGATGCCGCCATGGTAAAATTTGAACAAAAGGGAATTCCTTCTCCTATGGAAACTTTAGTTTCGAGTCTTCAGGGAGGAATTATTGGTGGGGCAATTATGTCGTTGATTAGTTCGGCTATTGTTAAGAAGAATGTGAAGGGTGAAGATGCTTTTGACGAAGCAATGGAAGATGTAAAAACAGAAGAATAGAAAATAATGGATATTTCCGTAGTTGTACCACTTTTTAATGAAGTTGAATCGCTTCCCGAATTAACGTCGTGGATAGACCGTGTGATGGAAGCCAATCACTTTTCGTACGAGGTCATTTTGATTGACGATGGCAGCACTGATGGTTCATGGGAACTGATTGAGCAGCTCTGCCAGCAAAACACATGTATCAAAGGGATCAAATTCAGGAGAAACTACGGAAAATCTGCAGGATTGTATTGCGGATTCGCACAGGCTGAAGGAAAGGTGGTGATTACCATGGATGCCGACCTTCAGGATAGCCCGGAAGAGATTCCGGAACTTTACCGCATGATCGTTGAAGAAAAGTATGACATGGTTTCGGGTTGGAAGAAAAAACGCTACGACCCGATTTTTTCAAAAAACCTTCCGAGTAAATTCTACAACTGGACAGCCCGGCGGATGACCGGGATTAAACTCCACGATTTCAACTGCGGATTGAAAGCTTACCGGAAACAGGTAGTTAAAAGCATCGAAGTGTATGGCGACATGCACCGGTATATACCTGTACTGGCCAAATGGGCCGGGTTTAAACGAATCGGTGAAAAGGTTGTTCAGCATCAGGAACGCAAGTTTGGAGTCACCAAATTCGGGATGGAACGTTTTATCCGCGGGCCGCTCGATTTGCTTTCGGTTATTTTTATCTCGAAGTTCAGTAAACGCCCGATGCACTTCTTTGGTGTATTTGGTACATTGATGTTTCTCCTTGGACTGGCTGCTGCCGTTTGGGAAGGTTCGCAAAAGTTAATACTTACGCTTCACAATAAGCTGGCGCCGCGTATTACTGAAAGCCCTTATTTTTATCTGGCGCTAACCGCCATGATTATCGGGACACAGCTTTTTCTGGCCGGATTTCTGGCCGAACTGAATGTTCGGAATTCTACAGACCGGAATTCTTATTTGATTGATAAAAAGACCAACACCTAATAAAAGCTATGAGCTATAAATGATGAGTTATGAGTTGTTGACAACATGAGGATATCCGACAATTATACAATTCATTTTCAAATCTTCAAGTTGTCAAATTTCTCAATTAACCTTTTGGTAACAGCTTAATCAGAACAAAACAGTTGGCTTGTCGTTTATCTTATCAAACAATCTTAAAAATGGAAACTCAGTCAACAGAGCCATACAGGCGGCAGCTCAGCACAGGCGAAGAAATTGCAAATAGTATTACCCACGGAATTGGCGCTCTACTAAGCATCGTTGCATTAATTATACTGATTATTGTAGCCGGAAGATCGGGCGACATCTGGCATTTGGTAAGCTTTTCAATCTACGGAAGCACGTTGATCTTACTGTATTTGTCATCAACACTATACCACAGTTTTTCGAGCCCGAAATTAAAGAACCTCTTTGCGCGCTTCGACCACATTTCCATCTTTTTACTGATTGCAGGAACTTACACCCCTATCCTACTCACATCGCTTCGAGGAGTCTGGGGATGGACATTATTTGGGATAATCTGGACTGTTGCGTTGGTCGGCGCTATAATCCGATCAATTTACCTGCATCGGTTCCGTAAATTAATGGTGGCAATTTACCTGATCATGGGCTGGATGTTTGTTCTGGCTGGCAACCAAATCTACCAAAAACTACCGTCAATTAGTTTAACATTTTTGGTTTTGGGTGGCGTCGCTTATTCGGTTGGAGTCATTTTCTATATGTGGCGGAAGCTTCCATATAGCCACGGAATCTGGCATCTGTTTGTTTTAGCCGGAAGTATTTTACATTTCTTTGCCATTTATTTCAGTATTCAATAGTTGAATAAGACCGGAAACTGCGACTGATCACTTTTTATTTCGAAATTCTCTTGATAAAATCATTGCTATTTTTGATGGCCACTACATTGGATGGAAGTTTTGGTTTATGTATACCGATTTGGCGGCCTGCAATTAAAATCTTATTCTGATTAAAAACCAGAGATAAATTAGCCAGATACAACTCTAGTTCCGGCTTTTCGATGGCATAGATGAAAGAAGAACACACAAAATCATATTTATTGGCTGTCAACAGATTTGCCAAGTCTTCGAAAGGCAGGCTCTGCCCAAGGTAAACGCATCGGAATCCAGCTTGTGCCGCCAAAAAACTGAAATACAACAATCCAAGCTCATGCCATTCATTTTCGCGAAGAAAGAACAGTGCCGATTTCGATTCCTGATTGTCTTTGAATTTGGCAGTTTCACAAATCAGGCGGTTACGGATAAGGTTTGAAACGAAATGTTCGTGTGCCGTAAATATCGAACCAGCTTGCCACAAAATCCCAATCCGTTCGAAGAACGGAAAAACAACCTGCTGGATCGCCTTTGAAAAGCCAAATTCGCCGATAATTTTATCGATCATGGTCTCAAAACCAAAGGTATCGAGATTTACCGTATAAAAAAGTAACTGGTCGATGTCTTTATACGGATCGTTTGCATTCCGATTGATCCGGATGACCTCAGCCTGAAGCTTGGCCTCATCAAATGAGGCGACACTCGAAATCTTATATCCGCTCTTTACCAACATGGCCACATTCAGAATTCTCCTAACGTCATGATCAGAATACGACCTAATGTTGGTATCAGTGCGGTTCGGGTCAAGCAGTGCAAACCGTTTTTCCCAGATACGAATAGTGTGAGCTTTTATACCTGATAAATGTTCAAGATCTTTAATTGAATACACCGTCATAGTTCGGTTTTAATATACTTTTTCAGACTAACTTTTAGCTTAAAACAGGCAACCCGATATTTTGTTTTAAGTTTCAGCCCAATTAATAAACAAAATTTGCGCAATGACTTGCAATCGGTCATTGAAAGCCAATTTCAGTTAAATTCTATAGCTTTGAATCAAGATTCACTCAATTGACTTTTAAACAAAGAAATATGAAACAACTGATTATTTTCCTCATCTTGTTCTTATCAAATCTCATTGTTTGGGCACAGCCTGAGAAAAAATATGCATTGGTTGTTCATGGAGGGGCTGGCGTAATGGATCGAAAAGAAATGACTCCGGAAATACAGGACGAATATCTCAAAGTACTGAACCGGGTTCTTCAGGTTGGCGATTCGGTACTTTCGCATGGAGGCACTTGCCTAGACGCAGTTGAAAAATCTATTGTTATTATGGAAGATTCGCCACTTTTTAATGCAGGGAAGGGAGCCGTTTTTACACACGACGGATTGGTTGAACTCGACGCTTCGGTTATGGAAGGCCAATCGCTGAAAGCCGGAGCCATTGCTGCGGTAAGGGATATTAAAAATCCGATCAGGGTAGCTCGCGCTGTTATGGAGAAATCGGAACATGTTTTACTCAATGGCGCTGGGGCATCGCAATTTGCCAAGGAGCAAGGTTTTGAACCGGTCGAAAACAGTTATTTCTACACCGAAAAGCGGTTGAAATCGCTTCAGGAATTGTTGAAAAAAGAACGGGAAGCCACCACCAACGACAAGCATGGAACGGTTGGCTGCGTGGCGCTCGACAGCTACGGAAACATTGCTGCCGGAACCTCAACAGGCGGAATGACCAACAAGAAATATGGCCGTATTGGCGACTCGCCCATTATTGGCACCGGAACTTATGCCAACAACGAAACCGGTGGGTTTTCGTGTACCGGACATGGCGAATATTACATCCGGCTGGGATTTTCAAGGGATATTTCGGCTTTGATGGAATACAAAAACATGTCGGTTCAGGAAGCTTGCCGGGAAGAAGTCGGCAAACTGACCAAACTCGGAGGCACTGGCGGAGTAATTGGACTGGACAAAAAAGGAAATATTGCCATGGAATTCAACACGCCCGGAATGTTTCGTGGGTACATCAAATCGAACGGAGAAAAGAAAGTGGCGATTTTTAAATAGGAAATAAAGCAGAACTTTATCTATTTTTGACCAACCAAATTTAGCTATTGCCTCCTTGAAAGCGAACAATCTTCAAACAGAACAAGAAATGATAGCCTCATTACAAAAAGGCTCCATGCCTGCTTTTGAAGGCTTGTTTGAACAATATAGCCAGAAATTGTACCGGTTTTCATACTCTTACCTGAAATCGGAATCCGAGTCTGAAGATATAGTTCAGGAGGTTTTCCTGAAAGTCTGGGAAAACCGCGCCCGCCTGAAAACCGGGACCTCGTTTCAATCTTACCTGTTTACGATTGCCTTTAATTCAATTAAAAAAAGTTTTATCAAAAAAGTTCGTCAGGATAAGTACAAGACCGCTTTGTTTGAATTTCTGTCGGTTGACAACCCAACTCTGGAAAACCACCCCGACTATGAGGTTCTTTTATCAAAGTTAGATTTGTTAATCGATCAAATGCCAGCCCGCCGGAAAGAGATTTTCCTAAAACGTAAAAAAGAAGGAAAGTCGGTGCGCGACATAGCCGACAACATGAATATCTCTCCAAAAACCGTTGAAAATCAGATCACTGAAGCAATGAACTATCTGAAAAAAGAATTTGGAAAAGACCGGATTTCTGGAATGTTGTTTTTTTACATCTTTCTGGAGTAAAAAACTTTCAGTTCAGGATGGGGGTTTTTCCCATTTCAGGATATAACAGTCACACAATAAAAACCAACGTGTGAGATTGACTGATATGGAAGATAAGATTGACTATAAAATCCTGAAAAAATTTGTCGGAGGAAAATACTCATTACACGATTTCAAACAGGTTGACCACTGGTTTGAGGACAGCAGCAATGAAGCTGAATTAAAAAACGCTATCCAGCAGCATTGGCAGGAGTTTTCGGAGGAAACTTCAGAAAATAAGAAAGACCTGAACTCAGTTCTTGACCAGCTAAAACAAAAAATTGCGGACCAAAAACCGGTTGTAAATTTCAGAATCAGAGCGCAACAATTTTACACCCGTGCAGCGGCAGTTCTGCTACTTCCGCTCATTCTTTATTCCATTTACTCCACCTTCTTTAATACTCAGCCAACCGAAATGGCTGCTTCCATCGAAATCGTTTCACCTCACGGTGCACGTACGAAATTTCAACTGCCCGACGGAACACAAGGATGGCTCAACAGTGGTTCGAGCCTACAGTATGCCAACACTTTTTTGAGTGAACGGAAAATTGATTTGGTAGGTGAAGCCTGGTTTGAAGTGGCTCACAACGAAAAACGACCATTTGTGGTACATACCAAAGTCCTCGACGTTCAGGTGTTGGGTACCAAATTTAATGTGACTGCTTTCCCTGAAGAAAATGTGACCGAAGTGGTTTTACTGGAAGGCAAAGTTAAAGTGAATGGATACAAGGGTTTATATACCGCTGACGTAAAACCGGATCAAAAACTCACGTATGACAATAACTTGCGGTCGGGTACCATTCAGGAAGTTAAAGCCAGTCAGTTTAGCGCATGGAAAGACGGGCTGATGGTATTCCGGAACGAGCCACTTTCGGAAGTACTAAAACGGGTAAGCCGCTGGTACAATGTTGATATTATTCTGAATGACCCTGAATTGGAAAAATTCAGGTATCGGGCAACGTTTCAGGAAGAACAGGTAGAAGAAGTGATCCGACTGATTTCGCTCACCGTTCCAATTGAATATTCGTTCAATAGCCGGGAGATTGGCGACGATGGCGTGTTCAAAAAGCGTACGATAACCATACGCAAAAAAGAATAACTAGTTTGAATTCAAGATATTAGCTAAACAATGAGCATAAAAAATCAGGAAAGTATTGCGAGTACTTTCCTGACAAAGAAGTAGCGAATAAAACGGTAAAATTTTAATTAACACTACAAATGTAAAACTATGAAAAAAAATCGAGAACCCTGGGTATGGGACAGCTATACCCTCAAAAAATGCCTGACTATTATGAAACTAAGTGTATTCCTGTTTTTCCTGGGTATTATTCAGGTTTTAGCAATCGACGGTTATTCTCAGCAAACCCGACTGTCACTAAAATTCAGCAGAGCAAGTCTTGAACGTGTCCTGGATGAAATTGAGAACAAAAGCGAATTCTATTTCCTTTACAATCAAGACATTGTCAACACAAAAAAGGTAGTCGATCTGGATGTGAAGGAAGAAAAGATTGAAGAAGTATTAAATACCCTGTTTGTGGGTACAAACATTAAATACACCATCAGTGAGCGCCAGATCGTGCTGACTAATTCTGAAAATCAATCAGGATTGAACCTTCCTTCAGGGCAGCAGAAATCTATCACAGGCAAAGTGGCCGATACAACTGGCGCCCCGTTACCCGGAGTTTCGGTTGTCGTAAAAGGTACAACTACCGGAACAATTACCGATTTTGATGGGAAGTTCTCGTTAAACAATTTTCCTCAGAATGCGACTTTGCTGTTTTCGTTTGTTGGAATGAAAACACAAGAAATTTCGGTTGGAAACAAGACTTCGATATCCGTAGTTATGGAAGACGAAACCGTTGGTATTGACGAAGTTGTTGCCATTGGTTATGGAACTGTTCGCAAGAAAGACTTAACAGGGGCAGTTGCATCAATTGGTACAAAAACGATTAAAGATCTTCCGATATCACACCCTAGTCAGGCCTTACAGGGACAAATTGCCGGTGTTGATGTTAAACAATCGTCGGCAACACCCGGAGGCGGAACAGTAATCCGGGTTCGTGGTGCAGGGTCTATATCTGCATCAAGTTCACCACTGTATGTTGTTGACGGATATCCGCTGGGCGACCAGAATTTAAATGCGGTAAATCCGAACGACATTGAATCGATTGAGATCCTGAAAGATGCATCTGCCGCGGCAATTTACGGTTCAAGGGGAGCCAACGGGGTTGTACTCATCACCACAAAATCAGGAAAATCGGGGAAACTAAATATCAACTTTGATACTTATGCCGGTATTCAGCAAGTTGGAAAAAAAATGGACGTGCTTAACCGCGATCAATTTATTGAATACTCAAAAGAGGCTTTCAACACAAACTATGTCAATAAAGTTGCCGGGGCAAAAGCAAGCGACCCGCTAAGTGCCAGGCCAAACGCAAGCCGTTATAAATATCCTGAAGTTTTCGACACTAATCCATCAGGATTGCCCGATACCGATTGGCAAGACGAAATATTCAGAAGCGCCCCGGTTCAGAATTATCAGCTTTCCCTCTCTGGAGGCGATGCGAAAACCCAATACATGTTCTCTGGTGGATATTACAGCCAGGATGGTATCGTCATAAATACTGACTACGAGCGCTATAACGCAAGAGCGAAGGTTGATTCAAAACTGACTGATTTCTTAAAAATTGGGATTAACCTCACTTCTTATTACAGCCAGGAAAACAGGTTGAATGAAGGGCATTGGGCCGGCGATGGTGTGGTACTCGCTGCATTAGCTACCTCGCCAATAGTTCCGGTATATAATGCTAACGGGACTTTCGGCTCACAAGCCATGTATGCCGTACAAAGCGACGGATTGACAGGTGTCACCAATGCAGTTGCCAATTCAACCATTAAGAATTACTACACTACTGCACGTGTACTGGCCAATATGTATGCAGAGATTGACCTTTACAAAGGGCTGAAATTTAAAACGACTATCGGCGGCGACATTGTAAATGTCCGCAGAACCAATTTCAGGCCATCAACGGTTCCGGCTAATGGTGTGGTTGCTCCCCTGCCTTCGACTTACCGAAGCGGAATTGCCAGCACCAATCAAAACTTCAACTGGCTGAATGAAAACACATTAAACTACAGCACCAAGTTTGGCACCAAACATGCACTTGACGCGGTTGCAGGTTTTACAGTACAGAAGAATATTTGGGATTCGAATGAAGCTTCGGGCTCCGATTTTCCTGATGATATCATTCAAACCATTGGAGTTGCCAAAGTAAAAACAGGAGCATCTGATAGAAGCGAATGGTCGATGGTTTCTTATTTGGGTAGGGTAAACTACCGCTTTATGGATAAATATTATTTAACAGCATCCATTCGTTCTGACGGTTCTTCCCGCTTTGGCAAAAACAAAAAATACGGATATTTCCCTTCTGCATCAATTGCATGGCGTGCTTCCGAAGAAGAATTCATGAAAAACATTTCGTGGATCAGAAACCTTAAAGTTCGCACAAGCTATGGTCTAACCGGAAATAATTCGATGTCAGGGGGAAACTATGCTTCCATCGGATTGGTTTCGACCGACAACTATGTTTTTGGTAGCGGTGTTGGTTCAGTTGTAAGCGGCGCTTCGCAATCGACCATTCAAAATGACAATCTGAGCTGGGAAAAAACAAAACAGTTTGACTTTGGCCTTGAATTCAACATTTTGAGCGACAAAATATTCTTTACTGCCGATTATTATAACCGCCTCACCACCGATTTACTCCTTCAGGTTGATGTTCCGGCAATTACCGGTTTTACCACAGCATGGCAGAATATTGGCGAAATGCGGAACACCGGTCTGGAATTTAGCCTCAATGCACGGGTTATTTCCGGAGCAAAATTGAAATGGAATTCCAATTTCAACATCTCGTTCAATAAGAATGAGGTTTTAGCACTTGGACCACAAGGCGACCCAATTCGCAGCAATGGTGGTGTTGGTGACACACATATTACAATGATTGGAAAACCAATCGGAAATTTCTATGGATACAAACAGATTGGAGTTTACATGAATGCTGCCGACCTGGCCGGTAATCCAAAAGAAGGAACCTCAAAAGTAGGCGATGTTAAGTACCTTGATGTTTCAGGCGATGGAGTAATTAATGCCAACGACCGGACGGTAATCGGAAATAACAATCCCGATTTCACCTACGGATTCAACAATACTTTCACCTATAAGAATTTTGATTTGTCGGTAATGGTTTATGGGTCGCAAGGCGCCGAAATCCTTCATCTGGCCAAACGATTCTACGAAAACATGGAAGGTAACCAACAGCAATTAACCACAGTGCTGAACAGATGGAAATCTGAGGCTGATCCCGGGAACGGAATAATCCCACGTGCCAATTCGTTAACCACCGGATTAAACAATGCCGTATCATCGCGATGGGTCGAAGATGGTTCATTCCTGAAAATATCGAACGTTACCTTAGGTTATAACCTTCCTGAAAATTTAGCCAAACGGATAAAAATGCAAGCTGCCCGGGTTTACCTGTCAGGACAGAACCTCTATACATTCACAAAATATAGCGGATATAATCCTGAAGTAAGTTTTACAGGCGACAACGTATTGGCTCCCGGAAGCGATTACGGCGGCTATCCAACTGCAAGAATAGTAAGCATCGGATTTAACCTGACTTTCTAATAACCGATATTAAAATCAAATAAAATGAAAACATATAACTCAATATTTTTTATACTGGCTTTCACAACTGGAATATTTCTATCCGGATGCAAAAATGAATTTCTGGAATTAGCTCCGCAATCCCAACTTAGCGTCGAATCTTACTACAAAACAGCCGAGCAGGTAGAGTTTGCTGTTAATGGAGCTTATTCAACACTTCAAACAAGCAATATGTACCAGAATTGGTATGTCCTTGCTGAAATACCTTCGGATAATACAACCAATAACCTTTCAGGATCGGTTACCGATCAGGACGAATTCGACAAGTTTTACATTCGTACCACCAACCCATTTACGGCAAATTTCTGGAACGAGAGCTACAACGGCATTAACAAATGCAATATGGTTCTTGGCAAAATTGACGGAGTGACTATGGACGCCAGCCGGAAAGAGCAACTGACCAAAGAAGTGAAATTTCTTCGTGGACTGATGTACTTTAACCTGGTAAGAATATTTGGCGGAGTTCCTTTGGTAACCTCAACTGTTCAAATAACTGATGCCTATGCTATTGCCAGAAGCTCTCAGGCCGAAACATATGCCCAGATAATTAAAGACCTGACTGATGCCGAAACATTACCAGCTTCTTATACCGGAAATGATGTTGGCCGGGCTACCAGTGGCGCTGTAAAAGCACTTCTTGGAACGGTTTACATGACCATGAAAGATTATGCGAAGGGAGAAACAAAACTGGCTGAAGTTGTATCGTCCGGGAAATATTCGTTGTTGGAAAACACCGTAGGAAGCCTCAATATTACCGGTTACGAAAAGATATTCGACCCAACGAACCATAACCACAAAGAATCCATATTTGATGTGCAGTTCAAAAAAGGTGGATTTGGCGAAGGAAGCGGCTTTGCCAACAACTTTGCTCCAGAAAATTCAGGAACATCGGTTGTCACAGTTGGCAGTACAGGTGGAAATAACATCCCTACCGAAGACATGAATAATGCCTATGAAACAGGTGATTTAAGAAAAGATTATTCTATGGCATCTTCATATATCGATAACAAAACCGGAAAAACCATATCCATCAGACACGTAAAAAAATACCGCGACGTGCCTTACCAGAGCGGCGATGCAAACATTGATTACCCTGTAATTCGTTACGCCGATGTATTGTTGATGTATGCTGAAGCTTTAAATGAAAACGGCAAAACTTCGGAAGCTTGCTCGATGCTAAATAAAGTAAGGCGCAGGGGATTTGGTTATCAGTCAACTGAAACATCACCTGTTGATATCAGCACAGCAGACAAAGTAGTCTTTCGCGATAAAGTATTGCAAGAAAGAAGAGTTGAGCTGGCTTTTGAAGGTCAACGCTGGTTCGACTTAATCCGCACAGGTCGCGCCGTAGAAATAATGAAATCAAAAGGGTTTAAAATAAACGATACACAATTGATTTGTCCAATTCCTCAAAAGCAGGTTGACATCAACCCAGGAGTTATGGTGCAAAACACCTATCGTATCGACTAGATTATTGGATATAAAATCTCTTCAGAAATAATTTAAACAAAGGAGAGGTAGGTAAATCTACTTCTCCTTTGTTATTTTTAAATAAGGAGCTTCACTTAAACAATTTCACTTTTCTTAACAAGCAATTGAACCGATTTTATTAGGATTGCCATTGCAAATCCTTATTTTTGGCTCATAATTCGAAACACTAAATCAACTTGACTCACTTGTGGGTCATTCTAAAAATTAAATCATGAAGAGAAACATTTTGATGACTTTATCATTAGCAATTGCGCTTTTGATAGCGCTTCCCGGATTTTCGCAAACGGTGAACAATCTTTCGAAAAAAGAGCAAAAAGAAGGTTGGAAACTCTTGTTTAACGGCAAAAACTTCGACGGATGGCGGCAATGTAACGGAACAGCGATGCCAGCAAATTGGGTGCTTGAAGAAGATGCCATGAAAGTATTTACCGGCGCTGGTAAAAAACCCGGACAAGGCGCCAATGGCGACATTCTTTATTCTGTAAAGAAATTTAAAAACTTCGAACTGTCGATTGACTGGAAAGCCAGCAAAATGGCCAATTCAGGAATTTTCTATGATGTACGTGAAGTTCCGGGGCAACCTATTTATTATGCTGCTCCCGAAATTCAGGTACTCGATAATGTGGATGCTACCGACAATAAAATCGACAGCCATTTGGCAGGTTCACTTTACGACATACTTCCTGCTGATCCAAAGACAGTTCATCCGGCAGGACAGTGGAACACCATCGTAATCAAAGTGAAAGATGGTCAGGTTACACACACCCAAAACGGCGTAAAAGTAGTTTCATACTCGTTGTGGACTCCGGAATGGGATGCCATGGTTGCAAAAAGCAAATTCAAAGACTTTCCGGGTTGGACTGAAGGAATTTCGAAAGACGGCTTTATTGGTCTTCAGGATCACGGATATCCGGTTTGGTTCCGCAACATCAAGATTCGCGAACTTTAATCATTTAGAATGATGGATATTTTGATGTTTCAACGATCAAAATATCCATCTTCCTATTCAATTTCGGTATAAGTAACTGTGAACTGGCCTTCTTTAAACTGGAACACTTCACCCTTGTCGGAATAATGTGAATCGCGTACGAGCCGGACGGCAAAGGTTCCTGAAATTATTTTTTTGATTGTATTAATCGATGTAATTTGGATTTGGTTGTCACCTGTTGAATCCATTAAGTAACTGTCTGTTTGAACATCGCCACCAAGTATATACGACCAGCCAGATGAAAAATTATCAATCGTTGCTGATTTCGAAATATCCTGAATTGTAAAATTTAACCCTAACCATTCTTCCTGGTAATATTTCGGATCACGTTTTGCCCCTGAAATATTAAACTTCTTATCCTTCTTTGAATAGCTTGCCCAAGTACTGGTAGCAGTCCAGCTCACATCATTTTTCAGAGCTTTAAAATCTGAAACAGGCACAGCCACCGGATCGTCCTTTTTGCATGACAACATACAAACGACAAAAGAAATAAGCAAAAGAAATACCGAAGTCTTCATTGATTTAAATTTTGGGTTACAAAAACAAGACGGTCGCTGGAGAATATAGGTTGCGCTTATGCTGAACAAAAGATAAAAACGATGAAGGTGGCCTGTTGGGACTTGGTGCAAAATATATTTTCGACCGTGGCGCTTATTTTTTTTAAATCGTATTTGAAATTTCATTCTTTAATCCCATTTTCACCAGGCGACAATCGACAAAAAGTATATGGATCAGGGTTCATATAACCTGAACTGGAAGCAATAAAAACGATCAGTTGAAGTACACCGAGACTTTTCAGGATAATAAAATAGTGAAAAAGGGAAAGTTATCAAGCAAGGAGTAATGAGAAAAAAGGCAATCATATTAGATTTAGATAATACCATTTATCCGGTAAGTTCCATTGGAGACCGACTTTTTAAATCGTTGTTTTCAACTATTCTCGAAAGCGGCGAATATTCCGGCGACTTCAATCAAATCAGGTTCGAAATCATGAGACGGCCATTTCAATACATTGCTGAAGAGTTCTTGTTTAGCGAAAGCCTGAAAAGTGATTGTTTTAAGCTATTGGCCAACCTGACCTACGACGAAAAAATGCAGCCTTTTGAAGGTTACGAAACGCTGTTGACTATTCCATGCCGAAGGTTCCTGGTGACCACCGGTTATACCAAAATGCAGCACAGCAAGATTCAGCAGCTCGGCATTGAGAATGATTTTGAGAAAATTTTCGTCATTGACCCCGACCAGTCGACCTTAACCAAACGCGACCTTTTTGAGAAAATACTTGCCGACTACAACTTCAGTGTCGATGATGTATTGGTTGTTGGGGATGACCTAAACTCGGAGATTTTCCATGCCAAAGCGTTGGGAATAGAAACGGTACTGTACGATTACCTATCTCAATTTCAGGAATCAGAGAAGCAAAACGTAATACGAAACCACAAAGATCTGCATCTTTACCTTTGATTCGTATCCTAATTTCCTCCTTCACTTTTAAAGGATTCGGTAATCGCCTCAACCTTTCGGCTATTCATTCGTTTTGGATTACAAAACAAAACGATGAAAACGAAAATATTCTTTCTTATTCTATTTGTTGGGCCGTTGCTGTTGACGGCACAGAACAACAAACTCCAAAATCTCAACGTCAACCTGAGTAATGTCAAATACCCGTTTGACGTGCATTTTCTGAATTTTCACATCCAGAATCAGGACCTAAAGATGGCTTATATGGACATTCAACCTGAAAAGCCAAATCCTAAGAGCATTGTGTTGCTTCACGGCAAGAATTTCAACGGAGCGTATTGGGGAACCACCATCCGCGAACTGGTAAAAAACGGTTTCCGGGTCATTGTGCCTGACCAAATTGGCTTCGGGAAATCATCGAAACCTCAGTCGTTTCAGTACAGTTTTCAGCAATTGGCGCTCAACACCAAAACCTTGCTCGACAGCCTGCATATCAGTAGAACGGCAGTTCTTGGGCATTCGATGGGCGGCATGTTGGCTACGCGATTTGCCCTGATGTTTCCCGAAATCACCGAAAAACTTATCCTCGAAAACCCCATTGGCCTGGAAGATTACAAGCAGTTGACGCCATATAAACCGGTTGACTATTGGTACAAAAATGAACTAACTCAGAACTACGAAAAAATCAAACAGTACCAGCTTGTTTTTTACTACGACAACCACTGGAAGCCGGAATACGAACAATGGGTGAATCTGCTGGCCGGATGGACGATTAACAAGGATTACCCGCTGATTGCGTGGAATGCCGCGTTAACCTATGATATGATTTTCACGCAACCCGTTGTTCAGGAATTTTCATTGCTGAAATGCCATACCCTGCTCATCATTGGCACACGCGACCGGACAGCACTCGGGAAAGCGCTTGCCAGTCCCGAAGTGCAAAAAACAATGGGACTTTACAACGAACTCGGGAAAAAGACGCAGCAGAAAATACCCAACTCAAAACTGGTTGAGTTGGATAATGTAGGGCATTTGCCACACATCGAAGCCTTTGAACGGTTTATCGATCCGTTGCTAAAGTTTATGAACGAATAGATAAAACGCATGATTCCGGAGCAAATCACCACCATCGACGAAGTTATTGCAGTCTTAGCCGACATTATTCAGAAATCGGAGCAGACCAACGATCCGGCAGGCTATTTTGCCGCTTTATACCAAAAGGTGACCATCAAAGTAAAAGAAGGAATTGCAGCAGGTTCTTTTGAAGACGGACCACGCATGGAGCAACTGGATGTTGCCTTTGCCAAACGGTATATCGAAGCTTATTTTTCATTCAAAAAAGGCGAACCCACCTCGCATTCCTGGCAAAAGGCGTTCGACTTTACGACTCATTACCAGCCCATCGTTTTGCAGCATCTGCTTCTGGGAATCAATGCCCACATCAATCTCGATCTGGGCATTGCTGCTAGCGAAATTTCGAAAGGCAGAAACATCGCTGATCTGGAAAACGATTTTAACCGGATTAATGAAATTTTGTCGTCGCTGGTTTATGAAGTAGAAGAGGATTTAGCAGCAGTTTGGCCAACCTTAAAACTCATTTTAAAACGGACAGGCAAAGTCGATGATTTTATGGTTGACTTTAGCATGAAGCTGGCACGCGATGGAGCTTGGAAATTTGCCAGTCTACTTTTTACTACACCTGAAAATGGGATCGACTTGCTCATTGAAATCAGAGACCAAGAGGTAGCTACCAAATCGAGAATCATTACGAATCCCGGAACGATTGCCACAATTGTCCTGTTTATCATCCGTGTGATGGAACGAGGTTCGGTTACCGATAAAATACGGAGGTTGACCTAAACAAAGATCCTTTTTTTTTAGGAAATCAGTAAATTTAACGGTCAGAAAACAATTCGCTTACCCCAAAGTCCCCAAAAGGGGACTTTGAGTTTCAACAATTGATATTCTTTTTTTGGTGAGCCCCTTTCAAGGATTTGGGGGTGAAAACGAAAACAAAAAACCGAAATGAAATTACCGCAATGAAAAACCGAAACTTTGTCCTTCTTGGGTTTATCCTGCTCAAATTTATCCTGCAATATATCCTGATTGATCCGGTGTACGAGCTGCACCGCGACGAATTTCTACATTTGGATCAGGCACGGCATCTGGCCTGGGGATATACATCTGTACCTCCTTTCACATCCTGGATTTCGTGGATCATCCTTCAATTGGGGAATGGCGTGTTTTGGGTGAAATTTTTCCCGGCGCTGTTTGGTGCGTTAACTTTGCTTGTTGTATGGAAAACCATCGAAGAACTGAAAGGAGGCTGGTTTGCTCTTCTGCTGGGGACCATTTCAGTGGTATTCTCCACTTTGATTCGCCTCAACATGCTTTATCAGCCTAACTCTCCCGATATTCTGGCATGGACATTACTCTTCTTTACAATAGTCAAATACATCAATTCCGAAAACAGCAAATGGTTATGGTACGCCGGGATTACGTTTGCGTTCGGCTTCCTGAACAAATACAACATTGTCTTCCTATTGATCGGACTTTTGCCTGCTATCCTGATTACCGAACACCGTACTATTTTCAGGAACAAACAGTTCTATTTTGCAATGGGGCTGGCCTCGTTGTTAATTTTGCCAAACCTGATCTGGCAATACGCCAACGGATTCCCGGTTTTTAAGCACCTCGACGAACTGGCCCGTACCCAGCTTGTCAATGTCAACCGCTTCGATTTTGTGAAAGAACAACTGTTGTTTTTCATGGGATCGTTGTTTGTAATTTTGGCTGCGTTTGTCGCATTCCTCATTTATCGACCGTTCCGAAAATACCGAATCTTCGGATTGTCGTTCCTTTTCACGATCAGTTTGTTTGTTTATCTCAAGGCAAAAGGATATTACGCCATTGGCCTCTACCCTATCTTTCTGGCTTTTGGAGCTGTTTACCTGGAACAAATACTATCTGGCAAACGAATAAAATACTTGCGACCGGTAATCCTTGCGCTTCCGATTTTGATGTTTTTTCCGTTGTTGGAGATCGCATTTCCTAACCGAACGCCGCAAGAAATCAGGCAGCATCCTGAGAAGTACAAAGACTTTGGCCTGCTTCGCTGGGAAGATGGCAAGGAACACGACTTGCCACAGGATTTTGCCGATATGCAGGGCTGGAAGGAACTCGCGCAAAAAGTGGATGCAGCAATGGCTTCCATTCCGGATAAAGAACACACGCTGCTGCTCTGCGACAATTACGGTCAGGCCGGAGCCATCAATTATTATTCGGCCATCAAAAACATTGGCGCTGTTTCGATGAATGCCGATTACATCAACTGGTTCAGGCTCGACAAAGAAATCAGGAATGTGATATTGATTCAGCAAGCCGATGATGATGATCCGGAACGAAAAAAAGAACACCCCATGTTCGAAACAGTTGAGCGTGTGGGTGAAATAACCAATGAGTTTGCGCGTGAAAAAGGTACCAGCATTTATGTCCTGAAGAATGCTAAAACCGATATCAATCAAATCATCCGAAAAGAAATCGAAGAACGTAAAAGCCATAGATAAAACAAACTTCTTCTTCCCGACGAATGCAGGAAGCGCTGACCGGGTCTAAAATATTCGTAATATTGTAGAAGAACACCAAATTCTGTGCGAATGAAGATACTTGCCATCGAAAAAGAACTGCAGAACATTAAGGACTCCGACTATCAGCCATTTCTGGAAGCCGAAGCCCGCAAAGCATGGGAATTGCAACAGGAAGGATTAATCCGCGAACTGTATTTTACCGAAGACCATTGCGCCGTTCTGATCCTTGAAGCCCGAGACAAAGCACATGCCCGCGCAATCGTCGATCAGTTGCCATTGGTTCAGCAAAAATTAATTGATTTCGATTTGATGGCCCTGACTGCTTATCCGGGATTTGCTCGTTTGTTTAAACAATAGGAAAAAGTCCCAGCCTGCGTCGGGCAGGATTAATCATTTGGAAGTTGGGTGACCATTTTGCGAATGACATTTTTCGAATGACCAATGACTATTAATCAATGAACAAATGAAAAAGACATTTCAACTGCTAGCTGTTTTATTGCTTTGCTTTTCAGGCGCATTTGCCCAATCTGATACAATTTCATACGGGAAGAACGCCATAGCAGGCCATTACATTCAAATCAATGGAATTCAATTGTATTACGAAACCTACGGTAGCGGCGAACCGTTAATCATGCTTCATGGCAACGGTGGTTCAATTGATGCTTTTCGCAACCAGATTCCGTTCTTCCAAAAATACTATCAGGTCATTGCCATCGACAGCCGCTTGCAAGGAAAATCCGGTGGGTCGCCCGACACCATTTCGTACGAACTGATGGCATCTGATTTTTGTGAACTGCTTGATCAGCTAAACATCCAAACGGCCAATGTGCTGGGTTGGAGCGACGGCGGAATTGACGGAATCCTGATGGCCATGAATTGTCCTGACCGAGTGAAAAAACTGGCTGCATCGGGGGCCAATACGGTACCCGACACCACGGCATTATCGCAAACCGATTTGGATGAAATGAAAAAAGTGGCTACCAGCCCTAAATCGTCGGCCAAAGAAGCGGCACTTAACCAAATGATGATTGATCAGCCCAACATTGCATACGCTGATTTAGGGAAGATTAAATGCCCTGTCCTGATCATGGCCGGCGACCACGACATGATTAAAGCAGAACACACACTAAAGATTTACCAATCCATTCCGGGAGCTTCCCTGTGTATTTTCCCCGACTCGCACCACGGCGTTTGCCAGCAACATGCGGAATTGTTTAACGAAACGGTACTGCGATTCCTTAGAAAATAATGCTTCATGAAACATCTATTTTGTTGATAGTTTAAAAGCCTTATCGGCCAATTCAACAAAATAAAGCCCTCGGTTCATAACAGAAACATAAAAGCTGACAAATTTATTTTCAGAAATCATAGCTACATCCACAACCGGTTGACCAAAATTCGTGTGATAATTTCCGAATTTCGTTCTAAAAACTAAGTATCCGTTTTTAAAACCTGAAACAAATGTACCATCCTCGTCGCCAACGGCTAAAGCAAGAGACCAGGATGAAGATTCTTTCATCTTTCCGGCAAATTTCACATTCGCTCCATCTATCTTCCAGCTATATATTGCACCTTCATCAGTTGCAGCATACAGAGTACTTTTGGCATTGGAAACCGCAAGTTTTCTTATCCACGAATCACTTTCAGTTAAATACCCGGAAACAACTCCTTTTTGGCAATCCCAAATCCCAATTCGCTTATCAGCCGATCCAGAAAACACGATACTATCATTCGGACTGAAACTTATAGCGAGAATATGATCGTTATGACCCTTCTTCGACCATAAAAGCCGATGATCAGCAATATTCCACATACTCAGATTACTATCACCTGTTCCCGCAGCCAAATAATTCCCGTCATTCGAAAACTTTACTAAAATTATCGCCCCCCCCTGCATCTGCAACCTTTCTGCTTTTCCATTCAGGCTTGAGATTAAAAGTTCACCAGATTGGAATCCTGCTGCAAGCAAATCTGTTCTGGAATTATAATCAAGTGCAATTATTTTTCCTGAAGCCTGAAAATCAATGCTATCCGAAATCCTATTTTTAGATCGGCTCCATCGATAAATCTTACTTCCATGGGCAAAAAGTAGGCTCTGTCCTCCACCAACTACTGAGATTGCAGGAATATTACCTTTAACGATCAAATTATCAGTCAGGTTTTTCTGTGCAAAAGAACTGGAATAAATAAATAACAGGAATAATAATATTGTTTGGCGTTTATTCATGATACAGGTAAAAGCGTTTGTTGTAAAATAAGCTGTATGAAATTCCAATTTGAGCGAAATAATAAAAATTGGTAGTTTCTGATGTTAACTTTTGATTATCGCTGAAAAAAGCAGCACCACCCTCTACCATAACACCAAAAGAATCTTTTATTCTGCAACTTAATCCAATTGAGGTTTTCATACCTGGCACAAACTGTGATGTTTTAATCCAGTTTTCTTCAGATTTTGAATTTTTATAAGCAATATCTCCTGCATAAATTGATGATTTATATGAAGATAATAAAGGCATTAGATTCAACCTTGCTTCGAGTAAGGGAGTGAACAGTTGCCTTTTAACAGTAAAGACTGGCGATATTTCTATTAAATCAAAAGTTTCGGGGCTGGTTTTAAGCTTTGTATTTTCCAGTTTAAACTGCCCAATATTCAGCCCAAACGAGAGCAGCTTATTGTAGTTATAGCTTACTCTTAACGCTTGGCTTTGATTTCCCTCAGCCGAAGTAAAGTGTGTTGGAACACTAATTCCATCGATTTGATTTACTGTTTTACCAAAAGGAGTAACTGAACCAAACAATAAGCTGATATCTAACTTATTAGAAATTGGTTGTGCAAAAATACCTTCCGAGAATATCAGAAAAAGCAAAGACAAAATACTCCGAAAACACCTCATTTCTATTCTTTTAACCTTCATTCTAATATTTGTTTGGATCAAATTCAATTAAATAATTCGATGAGTCAGAAAATGTTAAAACGGAGTATAACTTATCTCCAGAAAACTTACAGTTTGGATAATCCCGGCCGATAAAACCATTTTGAAACGATTTTATGAACTTGCCTGCCAAAGAATATTTGAAGATTCGTCCCGAAGAAACGAACCACAAATATCCATTACTATTTTGCATATAATTAATCATTCCCTGTATATTTTCCAGATCGGGCTGTGATACCCATTTGTTGCTACTTTCATCGAGCTTGGAAACCGATATTTTTGTATAATATGAATTATTACTGTATAAATATCGCGTGTAATATAAATATAAGCCAGACTGATTTTCAACCATAAAAGTTTTTTCGGACGTATTCGGCTCATTATTAATAAATTGCCATGAATTCGCAGAAGGGTCGAATAAATATACTTTTGTCCCATTGTTTTGCTTCAAATAAGTTTTCCCATTGAAAGAACATGTAGCAAAAAGGCCATCCAATTTAGGCCAACCCGACGATTCAATTGGTGTCCAAACTTTTAAGTTCAAGTCAAAACAATAATCTTTTGCCACAGTTCCATTAAGCGAATCAACATACCTTCCTTGAAATAAATAGAGTTTGCTCCCATTTACAAATGCTAGTTGATAATAAGCATCCTCAGGCAATTTCGTTAATAGACTAAGAGTCCCACTTAGAGTATTATAAATATAAATATCCGATGAATGATAGAAACTTGTATTCCAACTTCCAAGTATAATTTTATCACCAAACAAAACGCTGACTCCTTCCCTTAGAGAATCATGTGATTTTGATTTAAATGACCAATTACTTCTGACATGTAACGGAAATTTGGAAATATAGCCATCGAAAGAGTTAAAAAACAAATAACTTTCTCCATCAAAAGCGACTTCCGGAATAGCTGCCCTACATTTATTATCACTAATTAATTTAAACCCTGCATTACTTGAATAGGCTGTGAGGTTTGATAACTCAAGTAAGCTTGTTTTATTAAAGTACTTGCCTATAATGGTAATCGAATCACCAGCCAATGGTGAATTTTCCACTATGCCGGTTATCTCAGGATGTTTAACTTCTATTGAATCTTTACTAACACAGGTATATGCTAGCCCATTGTAAGTACTGAACAACTTAATCTGGTAATTTCCATACCTGAGATTATTTAGCTTGATTTTAATGGAATCGCCCTCTATTCCAGATATTTCCTGATAATATGCATATTCCTTCGAGTAAAGGGTAAAATGATCAAGAGAACCTACCAAGTTTTTTATTCCTATTTTAACGATTCCATCTTTTGACACTTGCCTGGGGAAAAAACCAGTTATCTGCGGACCAACATTTAAATAGATTGGAGGATTGATTTTTCCTTCTGGATAAATATCTATTCCCCTGATTTTAATTGAAAGGAATATATCAGCCGAAGTGGTTAATGGAGCATTACTTAATATAAATTTGATTTTTCTCCCATCGGCATAAACAACCTTAGCAGCGGGCCAGTTACTATATAACCGGGAATACTGATATTGAACCGAGACATCAGACATATTGGATGTTAGCTGTTTCCCTAAAATCGTAATAGTATCATTACCAGTCGTTACCGCTGGACTTATGGAGACAACTACCGGCGAAAGGCTTGGCTTTGGCTTAAATTCGCTTACTTCGCCATATACAATTGCATCCCTTGTTTCAACAAATGCCCTGACATAAGAAACCGGATTATCGATAAGATCGTAATCGATCTCGGCACTAAAACTGCCTTTTGTAGGTTTTTTTCTAAACCTGAAATTGTAATCCGAAATCGATGGATCCGCTTTTTTATTCGACCAGACAAAACCATAATCGATTGGGCTGGCATTTCCATCAGACAAAAGACTACCGGTAAAATTGACCACATTTTTTTCGCTGGTCAACGCGCCCCCGGTAATAACAATGGGATTATCTGCTATTGGTTCTTTCTCCTGACATGCAAAAAGAACGACGCAAGAAAATAAAAAAAAGATTTGACACAACCTGTTAATAATCATCAACTATGGTTTTTACTTGTTCATACTTATCGAAATTAAACTTATAAAGTATCAATTTATTCAAATTCTCATCAAAAGTCATCGAAAACAATCGACCATCTTCGGTCGAAAAAAGCGTTGCTCCAGGAGAAATTGAAGGAAAAAAGAAACCTTTTTTATTCGATGAAAAATCAAAATATTGAATTCCCGAAGGCCGAGTACTATGCATGATAAAACCATCAAATAAAAACCTATTTAGCTTTTCTATATATGTTGCCCCGAACATATCTTTTGTAAAGAAATAATAGGTTGATTCACTAAATTTCCAGGAATCAGAAATAGGGTTATATTCGTTCAAAAAAATGTTACTCCCATAATAAGGATTGCTACTCCCATAGATATGAAAACAAGTAGTATTATTATTTATGCCAACATTTACACTTACAGTGGAGTAATGGGTATCGTGCCATTTGCATGATATCCATCGATTATTTACACTGTCGTATTTATACAAACCGCTCGGTGTATTTCCCACATACCCATATTGTCCGTTTACAAATGCAAATCCCATATTTTTATTTGCATCCCAACCAACAGAGCTCACATTTAACGGACACTCTGCAATTTCGTCCCAACGATCTGATACGGAATCGTATTTCCAAAATTTTTGAGGTGAAGCTTTATCTCCCAAACCAACATAAGCATACTGCCCAATTACAAAGCAAATTGGAACCATCACACGACCTCCCGGGTATTCCGAAATCTTTTTCCAGGTATTGTTATCCGAATTATAGCAATAGAAATCACCATTATCCATGCTTCCTGTACTGAAATAAAATTTATTTCCAATGGTAAACTTTGCTCCCGCTGAGAACCCTGCCCCAAACTCTGACACTTTTTCCCATGGTTCAATAATTTCGACTTTATCTGGAACTATAACTTGTTGTTGTCCAACACTTACAACAACATCAGAAGAAGAATTGACAGAAGCAGAAACGGGAAGCCTTACCTGAATAGACTTCTCATTCCTAGAAACTACTTCAGCCTGAACTCCTCCAATTTTTACAACATTTTGATATGATAATCTGGCAAAATTTTCACCCAAAAGGGTTATTTTTCCATATCGACAGGAGAAATCCTCCACAATCGAATTTACAGTCAGCTTTTTGATGTAAAATTCAATCGGGTTGCTTTGTAATTGACCAATTTTTAAAGTTAGCCGATGAACGCCAACACCTAATGTTACCGGCAAGTCAAATTCGAGATGTGTAGAATCGATAAATGAGGGTGCAACCTCTTCGCAAACTCCATCAAAACAATGCAATGTCCCATACGAATAAATCCGTTTCCCTTCCAGAATTATATGATCCCCAACGCAAAATTGATTATTAGATAGCGGCTGTAATTCGGGACCGTTAATTGACAACTGTTGTGAGGAATATAATTTAAAGTAATCAGTGAAAATACCCACTTTGCATAGTGGCACAGTACAATGCGGTACTTTCAGTTGGATAACCGAATCATTAAGGACTGAAAAAATAGAGGTGCCACAGTTGCTCCCCAGAAAATCAATCCCGGCCTTTGACGGCAATGATTTAAAATTCTTCCCTATGATTGTCAGTTTATCGTTCCAGCCAACCTGTTTAGGTGAAAAACCTGAAATATATGGAGCATCGTAATGGAAACTACCCTCCGCATTTTCTCCGAAAAGTGTAATTTTTAAGGTATGAGATCCGTAGTTATAGGTTTTGGGAACAACAAGATTGTATTCATTCAGTGAAACTTGCGTCGAGGTAATTTGGATACCATCGATATAAAAATAAGCAAGTTTCCCTTTAATATTCTGCGTTTTGATAGTTAATATTCCTCCAAACGGAACTTTTGCGGTAAGGCTTTTTATTACTGGTTTTCCTATCTGGAAAGGTTGCATCGCCATAACCGTCTTCTCGGCTGTAATTATGCCAATCGCACTCTTTTGTGTAGACAAGTCTACCGGAACAATAACTCGTAAAACTGAGTCGCTTGCCGAAACTATTGTAGCTTTTACCTGATCAAACTTCACAATATTGTTGACCATTTTAGCAGAGAAATTTTTGCCGCTTATTTTAATGGTATCGCCCCATCCTGCTACCTGGGGTCTAAATGATTTTATCTCGGGTCCAAGACCTCCTTTACTTATAAAAGAAGTGGCAGGCCCATAAATCATCCTGTTTGATGCTTCAATATAAGCAATTACCATATATGTTTGGTCTTTAAGCAAATCACTTGAAACCTGCGTATGAAACGAATTTGTGTTTCCGTCTAGTTTACCCAGCGAAATCTTGGTATAACCCAATGGCGCTTTCTCATCAGGGAAGCCGTAGAAAAAGCCATGATCGGTTATGTTTTTGTTGCTTAAAACTCCTTCGATAAGCCCATTAAAGACAGCTCCTTCATCCGTAATATTAGATACTTCAAGAGTTTTTACCTTGGGGAAAAGTCTTTCTTCCTCGTCTTTATTTGTACACGAATAAGTCGTAAAGAAAAGAAGTAAAACAGTATAAATTATTGATTTGTAATTCATAGAATATCAATAGATTAAAACATCAGGCCAAAAATCAATTGCAGGCCCGATTTATGATAAAACTGACTATCGATTTGTGAGTTTAGTATAGAAATATCCATCATATATTGAGCTTTCAGATTGAAAGAATGTTTGCCAATAGTTGGGCTTCCTCCAAGCTCAACAGTCCAGTAAAAATTAATCGGGTTCAAAAATTTGGCCTGATGCTCATAAGAGTAAAAGTCTGTTGCCGAGTATTTATTGGATTCTTCCAGACAAGTAGCATTTTTTATAAAATTTTTCTCAAACTGAAACCCAAATCCGGCAAACGGACGAAAATGCAAATTATTAAACTGATAATCAATAATTAAAGGAATTGACAGGGCCAAAATATTATTCTTAAATGTGTAATATCGTTTGGAAGTTTCTAATTCTACACCATACAATTTATAGATGCTAAAATCCAAATATTTAAGCCCGAGACCTGAGTTAATCAGTAAACGTTTGGAAAACTGATATTTCAATGTCCCGCCAATTCCGGAAAGCAAAAACTGGCCATTATATTCATCAGCATATAAATCTGAAGGAAACCAAAATTTATAATTGTCGCAGGAAAATAAAGCCTCCATCCCAAATTTGAAGTTCGGCTTATATTTTAGCTTATTGAGTTCCTGAATATAAGTTTCACCTTCATTGTAAATTCTAATTACTTTTTTTAGTTCGTTTTTTGAATAATCTAAACTTTCGATTTCAGGCACAACGGTTGTAGCATCAGATAAAAGGTATTTCAACAGTCCAACATATTCCCTTTTCTTCCTGAAATAATTTGCACCATTCTCATTAACACCATGTTCCTCGGTGTCAACAAGTTCATGTATTTCGCCATTATCTTTCTGAACGAAAAGCCGTTCCCTGAATGAGAAAAGATTTATTTTCCCTTCAACAAGTACCTCAAAATAAGCTTCAATTGTATTGGAGGGATTTTTGAATTTCACGTATCGAAATGATCGTCCAACTGAAACATAAAATGACTTAACTGTTTCCCGAGTTCCAATGCAATTCTTCAAAGAATGATCGAGGTAAACACATTGGTTTTTGTCTAATTCACTTAGTTTAATTTTAACTTGGGTTGTGTCATTAGTCGGCGAAATAATGTACCCCGATGAATATCCTTTTTGACCATAACTTTTTGCTGAAAGAAGGAACAAAAGCAAAAAACATATCAACACATACAAACCTCTGTAATTCAGGAATCTAATACGCATAGTTTTTTCTTAGACAAAATTTGATTTGCGATTTTTTATGTTGTATTAAGTTAGAGATTAATTCAATACTGTAATAATATTTATTAAGATTTATTTACCAACAACTAAAGTAAAAAAAATGGTTGCTATTGACTGAAGTTTAGGATGCTATGAAAATTCATCAAACACTATATCTTGCTTTAGAAATTTACGGTTAAATCAATTGATTATTCAAATGTTTCAGCGTAAGACTAATCCGTATATTTCATCCGTATATAATTTGTTTTTTAATTGCCGAATGGAATTCGCATGATTGGAAAATATTCATTCTGATTGGTGTTTCTATGAATCATGCTCATTTCATCTTTTATATTTTTTAGATCTGCGTGTGATATTTCCTACCTTCATTCGAATAATAAATCAACGAATTAAGCTCACTTAACCTGAAATACTGAATTAATTAAGCAAGTTGAATGAATACTGCAGAAAAATCAGATCGGTTCCTTTCCGTAATCGAGGCCAATAAAGGCATCATTTGCAAGATTGCAAACTCTTACTGCAAAGATCCCGAGGACCGGAAAGACCTCTTTCAGGAGATCGTTTCGCAATTGTGGAAATCGTTCGATAACTACAGTGAGCAGTACAAATATTCTACCTGGATTTATCGCATTGCCTTGAATGTTGCTATCTCGTTTTACCGGAAAGAAAACCGGAGAAAAGTTCTTTCCTCACCTATTTCCGAAGGTGCTTTTAACTTTTTTATTGAGGAGAACAGCGAAACTGAATCGAATCTCCGGATGCTGCAACAATTTATTCAGGAGTTGAAAGACCTCGACAAAGCCCTGATGCTGCTCTATCTCGAAGAGAAAAGTCACCGGGAAATTGCCGAAATTATTGGCATTTCAGAAACCAATGTGGCCACAAAAATCGGACGGATAAAGCTTTTGCTGAAACAGAAATTCACAACAATAGAAAACAATTAAACAATGGAAAACATCGATTTTATTAACATTTGGAAGGCTCAGGACAGCAAGATTGATCAGGCACTGGCCATCAACAAAAAGCTGCTGAAGGAAATCGTTGACGGGAAGGCCCAATCGGCTCTTCGGTCGCTGAAACTTCTAAAATCCACTCTACTGTTCTTCGGAATTATCTACCTCGCTGTTTTGGGCGGATTGCTCTTTTTTGCCCTCTCGCATTATTCGCAGGCCTGGAACTACTTCATCGTATCGATCAGCACCATTTTTGTTATCAACCTGATTGCGGTAATCGCTTACAGTAAGCATCTGGTGTGGCTGAGTGAGATAAATTACGATGGAAGCATCGCCAACATTCAGCAAAAACTGTCGGAACTGCAGCTTTCCATCATTCAGCACACCCGAATCATGTACCTGCAAACACCGTTTTTCACCACATTTTATTTGAGCAGCAACTGGTTCCCGCAAAACTCACCATTACCCTATACCGTTTTCCAGCTTGTGTTTACCGCTGCTGCAATCTATTCGTCGTATTGGGTGTATAAAAACATGACCATTGAAAACATCGACCATAAAATCGTTAAAAGTTTACTTTCAGGCTCGGGACGCGAAACCGTAAGAAAAGCGATGGACTTTTATGAGGAAGTTGAAGAATATAAACTTGAAGAATAAAACAAAAGCCCGGACTCTTCATCAGAATCCGGGCTTTCTATTGCCCTATAACTTTTGCATTTTGCCTTGATTTAGTATTTCCAGACCAGCACATCAGCTGTTTTCATTGACTTGCTGCCAACCAAAATTTTAGCATTGGCCGGAAGGTTCATTTCATAAACCTGATCCGAATAGTTCATGGCAATTCCAAATCCATCGCGGTATTCAACCATAATTCCCTGCGGATAATTCTCCACCGGAATGCCTTGCTGTTTGTATAATTTGGTCAAAACCTGTTTTTCCAGATCGCCTTCTTTTGAATCAACGCCGATATAAGTTACCGTTCCTTTGCCTAGCTTGTGGAAAATTACGGCTGGTGTTCCGGCATAGAAATCGCCTTCGAAGGTTCCCCAGGTTTCTGTTCCGGCGAAAGGTTTCAGCAGATCGCCCCAGCTGGTCCAGGCAAATTCCTGATTGTTGAACTTAATTTTGTCGGGCGAATGAGGCATCAGCAAATCGTACGACAGAACTTCTGCGCCAAACAGTTTCCACATCGGTTGATAGAATTTGGCTTCCCACAAATGTCCGCTGCGATCTTGAATTCCGGTACGGCAACTCATCACCAGGTTCCCGCCATTTTCGGCATATTTAGTCAGTTTATCAATCATTTGCTGATCAATCATTTCGTAGGCTGGTACAAGCAAAACCGGGTAATTGGCAAAGTTGGTGGTGTCGCGCACAAAATCAACAGGTGCACCAAACGATTTCGCAGCCTTGTAATATTTCAGGAAATGACCTTCGGTATTCCATTCGGTGGTTTGTTTGTTCAGGTTAAGTCCCTGCACATTGTCGGTATTAATCAGAATGCCTGTTTTCCGCTGCTGGTAAGGTTTTGGCAACGCGGCTTTCGGATCGTAATTCTTACGGAGCATTTTAATCTCATCAATAAACTGGCTAAATTCCTTGCCTCCGGGCGTTGGAGTTACTCCATCGGTTCCTACCATTCCGTAATGATACTGTTCGTAACCATACAGTGGGGCACGGAAACGATATGAGCAGGTGAATTTACTTCCTCCGGCAAATACGTGCCACAAATACATGTGGATGGCTCCGGGAAGCGGTTGCGGATTTATGCTTCCCCAGTTCACCTGTCCGGGCTGAAGTTCCATCACACCATAAGCGCCTTTCAGCGGGCGGAAAAAGTCGTTAGCCATGGCAATTCGCGAATATTCGCCCACGCGGTAGCCTTTAGGTCCGATGCCTTTGTCGCTACCGTAAACCATATAACGGGTATAAGCCACAAAATCGAACTCTTTGCTCGCACCCACATAACCCACGTCGTACATCGGAATATAGTTGGAAGTTATCCACTGGTCTTTCGACGCGTATTTTTTGATTTCGCGGGCTTGCTCATCCAGAAAAGTTGCTGTTTCATTATCAGCAAAACGATAATGATCAAGCTGTCCGTGAAGATTCATTCCCCATTGCTTGTGAAGCGGGATATTTATTTCGTCGAAACTGGAATAAGTTCCGCTCCAGAAATTGTTTCCCCACGATTGGTTCAACGCATCAATGGTTTTGTATTTTTCTTTCAGCCAGTTGCGGAAACGTTGTGGTGCATCGACCCCATAATCCAGAAAACGACGTGGTTCATTGTCAACCTGCCAGCCCATTACACGCTTGTCGTTTCCGTAGCGTTTGGCCAGTTCAGCAATCATTTTCATCGAATACATGCGGTAATAATTGCTCGAAAAAGTAGCATGTTGGCGTCCGCCATGATCCATTTTTGAGCCGTCCTCGTCGGTAGCCAGCACATCAGGGTGTTTGCGCACCAGCCATACCGGCGGCGTGGCCGTTGATGTACACATGATGACTTTCAGATTATACTTGGCCGCCAGTTGCAATGAACGATCAAGCCATTTGAAATCGTATTTTCCTTCTTCGGGTTCGAGCTGCGCCCAGGCAAATTCGGCAAAGTGGGTAAATTCAAATCCCATTTTAGCCATGTTCTGAAAGTCGCGCTCCCATTGGGTGGAGTCCCAATGTTCGGGATAATAGTAAACGCCCACCGAAGTCAGGTCTTTGGCCGGAAAGAATTTCTCGATATTCTGAGCATTCAGATTGAAACTCAAGAAGAACCCGAATAAGCTCATAATAAGCAGTTTCGGTAATGATATTAATTTCATCAGCATAATAATTTTAATTAGATTTTAGGGTTATAAATTGGCAGTACAAGTATAGCGTATTTTTGGGCAAATCGGATTAATAGTGTCAAAAACACGTTAATAAATTGGGCTGAATTTGGGCTGTTATTTCAAATTATCCTCATTCCATTTTTCCGGGTTCAGGGCTATATAAGCGGCAATTCTTTCGTACGATTCCTTGTTGCGGATAATGTGTTCCCAATAATTCCGTTGCCACAATTTGCCTTCGAAACGATTCCATTCGTGATTTTTCACACCGCGAATGTATTCAACCGTTGTTATCTATTTAAATGCATCAATCATATCCCCAACGGTTTTATTCGTTGTCGGGGCAACCCTTGTGGTTGCCCTTTCATCATTCACAACGATTTCCAATATCGCATGAAAATGATTGGGCATCACCACATATTCATGCAATTCAATATGGGCGAAACGTTTTTTTAACGCCAACCATTCCGATTCAATCATTCGGCCTGCATCGTTTAATATCATCGATTGGGATTGGATGGGGGTTGGATTTAGGGCGGCCACAAGGGCCGCCCCAACGGAAGACGATCCAATGATTTCGCCAAACAAACATTCACGGTTTTGAACGCAAATCGTAATAAAATATAATCCGGCACGGGAATAATCGTAACCTTTTAACCGGATAGACCGGCGGCTGTGAAATTGAGGATTGTTGTCGGACATGGGATATACTTTTTAAAGATTTTTACCTCAAAAAATAGATGCAGTAGGTGTTCTTTTCCACAATCAGGAAAAAGTCGTTGTGCTTCAACAGTAAATAATGACCTTTCGCAATACTGTCCTTCGGGACGAACCATTTGGGGAAGGATGGCCTTTCTATTTCTTCGATATTTCCGAGCAGCGAATCGGCGGGTACTGAGCGGCAGGTTTTGAAGTCCGTTTCGTACAAATCCCGCTGCTTAAATTCGAATTTGCCGAACGCATGCCTGCTGGTTACATCGTAGGTTTCCTTAATTCCAAAAGCGTCTTCCTTTAATATCCCGGGGAACCAACCGTGACTGAAAAAACTGTATTCCATCAGCTCGTGATACGAATAAAACTCGACATACGGCGATTCGTTGCACCCTGAAAAGCAAAGCCATAAGAACAAGATTGTTGCTATTTTAAAGAGTTTGGACATCTGTTAAAAGGATTAAAGAAGGACTGGTAGCGGATTGCGGGCGATTTCCTGTCAGCCCCGAGTAGTGATCGGAAAGATGCACATCGAAAACCACTGCTGCCGCACTTACCGGGTAGTTGATGTTATGCCTCGTATTTTATTAATTTCAATTTATTATCCTTATCTCGAATGCAATTACACCATGGTAGTTTCTTAAACTCATATTCTTTCATTTTAATATTATCACTATCAAGATAGTCGCATGCGTTAATTTCAGTTGTGATCAAAGGCAACGTATATTTATTTGCCTCAGACATTAAACATATCTCAGGTTCATCTTCTCTAGGGTGTAAACTGATAAATCCGTTACCAATTGTCCCATCAAACAATTTAAAAGTCGAGTCGTGTAAAAGTGATATTATACAAACAATTATATCTGACTTGTTCTTTTTTATTTTGTCATAATCTGTCTTGTATTGGATTTCTGAGCTTAACCTTTTAAGACCATTTAAAAGGTCGTTAAAAATTTCTTTTCCGGTAAATGCAGGTTTTCCAGTTATTGTTCCCCTTATGAATTTTAATAGGTCATCAATAATTGAGAATTCTTTCTGTGTCATGGTCGACTTTGGGATATAAAAACCAAAATCCAAACGATAAGCATTAGTAATAAACCGTTTTACTTGCTTTTTAGTGAGCTTATAATATTTCAGGAACAACTCATTTTCAATATCATCAATTCCCGACAGAATTAACAATTCAAATAATTCTTTTTCAATTTTGTCTGACTTAATATAACCAAGCATCGTATCCGTAAAAAACCTTTCTGGTTTTTCTTTATTTTTTCCAGAAACTCAGTCGTCAATACTTTCTTAGTATGTTCGTCAACAAATTTAAATTTGGCATATCGAACATCAACTTTTTTATGGCATATTCCTTTATCTCGATCTGAATGAGCAACAAAATGACAAATTTCTTTTAGAAATGTTTCACCTTTTAGTTTCTCTCTAATTTCGATTAAAAGTAGCTTAACGTCATCCTCATCAAAAGTCCCGCTTTCAATCTTACTAATTCTTTGTATTATTTTAGAGTCTATCTTTTGCATAGCGGTCTTTAAATATGAGACATAACTTGTAAATACCATCAAATATACACCACTTTCTCCAATTATTATTGATAATCAGCTGATATCTGAGACTGATATCTGAATTATTAGCTCTTCGCCTAAAATCAGCCAGGGTTCCCTAAATTCAGGCAATTCAGTATCTGCAAAAAAAAATCCTAAACCCATAAATTATGGATTCAGGATTTAAAATTACCCTATCATATTACCCTATTACGACTTTATTAACCTGCCACCAATGTCTGCTCTAATTCAATGGCTTTCGGAAACAGAATGTTATTTTCCAGGTGAATGTGACGATGCAAATCATCTTCAAACTCTTTCAGTTTGCCGTAAAGCACCCGGAAAGTATTGCAGGCATCTTCCGGTGGAGTGTATCCGTCACTTAACTGGTAAAGCTCTTTCAGGATAACCCCCGCACTTTCATGCTCCTGCTCCATTACCGAAATTGGCCCCATCACGGTTCCAAAGCAGGCGCCATCGGCACAATTTCCGGCCGATTCGTCAACCACCAGCTTTTTGATGTACGGGAACAGGATTTGTTCCTCTTTCTGCATGTGCGAAAGCAATTCATCGGCCAGGTCATTAAACAATTCGTTGATGACAACCACTTCAGGATGATGTTCGCCATGCACATCTGAAACTTTCTGCGCCAATGGCAGAATCTGCGGAATGGCTTTGCTCACATACTGATGGTGGGTGTGAATGATGTAATCGGTAAGAAAACCAATGTTCCAGCTATCGAAATCGTGAACCGCTGATCCCTTCTGATTTTGCATTTCTTCTAATGCACGAATTACTAGCGACTCATCCGTTTTGGCATTGGCGCAGGCTTCAGCCACCGAAATTTTTCCCCCACAGCAAAAATCAATTCCATAGCTGCTGAACACATCGGCTGCCCTAAAATCCTGTTTTACTATCTCCCCTACTGATTTATTTCTAATGTTTTCCATTTTGATTGTTTTAAATTGTTTTTCATCTTTTTACCCCTGACAGGGTTTGAAACCCTGTCAGGGGTAAATTAAATTTTTATCTTTCTTCCTTTTTCACCGACCAGCCAAAGACCAGTCCGGCAACAAAGTACACGAGCGCAACCACTCCCACTGCAAAAATGGTATCGCCAACAACACGCATCCAGCGAAGGGTTTGCATAAATGGCTGTTGAAGGAAATCGGCCGAGCGGGCGTACCACATGCCATATTTCACACTGGCCACTGTTTGCAGCAATCCAACAGGTAATACACTAATCAGCACCATCAGCGCAAGCCCAATGTTGATCGACCAAAATGCAATGAACAATGGTTTATCGTTCCATTCGCTTTTTACCCACATGTTCCGGAGAACAAACAGCATCAGCGAGATTCCCAGCATTCCGTACACGCCAAACAAAGCGGTGTGACCGTGAACGGCAGTGGTGTTCAATCCCTGCATGTAATACAAAGCAGTTGGTGGATTAATCAGGAATCCAAAAATACCTGCACCAACCAGGTTCCAGAATGCTACGGAAATCAATCCGTAAATAGGCCAACGGTAAGCTGTCAGCCAGTTAGTGTGACGGCTGAGTTTGTAATTGTGCCATACTTCGAAACCCATCAACACCAACGGAACAACTTCCAACGCGCTGAATGTGGCTCCCAATGCCAGAATAGCAGTTGGTGTTCCGGTGAAATACAGGTGATGGAAAGTACCGATGATTCCGCCACCTAGGAAAATAATGGTTGAAAGCAATACAGCGGTAGTAGCAGTTTTCATACGCAGCAATCCGAGTTGCACGAAAATAAAGGCTGAAACAACAGCAGCAAAAACTTCGAAGAAACCTTCAACCCAAAGGTGAACTACCCACCAGCGCCAGTATTCGGCAATGGCCAGATTGGTTTGTTGTCCCCACATCAGTCCGGCACCGTAAAACGAGCCAATAGCAGCCGAGGCAACAACGAAAAGTATGATCAGGTTGCGGCTTTCAGAAGGAGTTTTCAGGATAGGAAGCAATGGGCGAACCATTAAAGTCAGCCAGATAAATAGACCGGCGAACAGGAAAATCTGCCAGAAGCGGCCCAGATCAACATATTCGTATCCCTGATGACCAAACCAGAAGTTCTGAGCCAAACCGAGTTTCTGCATAACGCCCATCCACTGGCCAGCCAATGAACCGATTACAATCACGAGCAGTGCGCCAAACAATACGTTTACGCCCAACCGCTGAAACTTCGGTTCGTAACCTGAAACAGCTGGAGCAATGTATAAACCGGTAGCCAACCATGAAGTTGCTATCCAGAAAATAGCCAATTGCACATGCCAGGTTCGCGAGATTGAATAAGGTAAAATGGTATCGAGGTTTAGTCCGTAGAAAGAGTTTCCTTCAACACCAAAGTGCGCAGTAACAATACCCATGATCACCTGAACCAGAATCAATGCAGTAACGATCACAAAATATTTCAGGGTTGCTTTCATCGATGGAGTCGACATCATAGTCAGCAGCGGATTTACTGCAGGCATTTCGAGATGTTCCTCGTTATCGCGCGAACGGGCATATTGATACGCCATTAAAGCAATACCCAGCAACAAAATAATCACGCTGAAACCTGTCCAAATATGCAAATCGCCGGTAGCCACGTTTCCAACCAGTTCTTCGTGCGGCCAGTTGTGCGTGTAAGTCAGTTCACTGTTCGGACGTTCGGTGACACATGCCCACGATGCCCACCAAAAGAAGGCAGTCATTTTAGCCATTCGTTCCGGTGTTTTGATCGAATTTTCAGGAATGGAATAATTTGCGCGGAGTTTGGCCATTTCAGGATTGTTAGTAAACAGCCCTGAGTAAAAAGTGCTGGTATTTTGAATGGCCGAAGCTCTTGTTGAGCTCACCGTTATTGTTTTGGCCGATTCACTATAGGTATTCTTCCGGATGTCCTGCTGAAGTTTAATCTTCAGGAAAGCCTGATCAGCCGGGTCGATTTCGGCGAATTTCTTAGTGAACTTTTCCATCGAAAGAACGTCGAGCATGGCAATCGCTTCCTTGTGAAGCCAATCGGCAGTCCAGTCGGGTGCCTGATAAGCTCCGTGGCCCCAAACACTTCCCAATTCCTGACCGCCAACCGACTGCCAGATGTTCTGTCCGTCGCGAATGTCCTGACCTGTAAATAGGACTGTTCCGTCGCTGGTTACTACTTTGTCGGGGATAGGCGGTGCCTGATGGTAAATCTCGATTCCGAAGTAACCCAGTACCCCGAAACTAAGCACCATAACCGCTATAAACCCAAACCATAATTTCCGAATGTTCATAGTGTGTTGTTTTTAAAATTTAGATATAGATTTTTGTAATTAAAATTCGGTTTCAATGTTCTGAAACAAATATAGATGAGGGAAATTGTGTACTTTTATGAGCGAGATCATAAAGGCATAAATCTGTTAAAACACAGAATAGCAATGCGATAAGACATAAATTTGATTGATTTCAGGAAATGGGCCGAGACAAATAAAAGATTAAAGCCTCTTTATTTATTCTTTTAATGCATTTTTTGAGCCTACATTGAATTAGCACGCAGAAAAAAGATGCCACTAAGGCTCAAAGACTCAAGGAAGCACTAAGTATAAAATATTAGAGATTTTGACTTTATGGAACTTTGTGTTTTCGTGCCTTTGTGGCAAAAAATACTGAAGTATTTAAAATATATCGAAAATGATTGACGAGACTATACTAATCCAATATGGCGCGGTGGAAATAAACCTTGAAAAGGGAGCTTTTCTTTTTCATGAAAAAGAGCGTGCAGCACACTATTTTCAGGTGAAAGCCGGAAAGATTAAGATGTTTAACCTGAATGCCGAGGGGAAATTGTTTACTCAAGGGATGTTTGAAGCCGGTGAAAGTTTCGGGGAGCCACCTCTTTTCACCGATTCCAATTATCCGGCATGCACGGTTGCTGAAGAATCCAGTTGTCTTTATAAATTATCGAAAGCCAAATTTTTCAAACTCCTGAAGGAAAATCCTGAAATTCACCTGATGATCACCCGAATGATGGCTTCCCGGTTGCTGTATAAATCGATGCTCTTGAAAGAAATATCGAGTTTCAAGCCCGAACACCGCATTTTAAGCTTGCTCGACTATTTGAAAAAGGAGGAAGGAATTCCGGCAGATCAGAAGTTCGAGGTCAGCCTTACCCGCCAGCACATTGCCGACCTCACCGGTTTGCGTGTCGAAACCGTGATCCGCTCGGTAAAAACCCTCGAAAAAGAAGGAACACTAAAACTGATCGGGCATAAGATTTACCGCTGAAACAATCTGGGTTGTGGTGTTCGGTTGGATCAGTTGATATAATTGTGGGGAAGGCTATTTGTAATGTACTGAACTATTGAATCAAAATACGAGTTTGTACTTCGAAATCAAAGAATCAGTCCTCCAGCCGGACGGGCTGTTACTTTTTCCCTACAGCTGGAAAAAGTAACCAAAAAGAGCCGCCGTTGAAGGATAAAAAGCTAAGAACCGAATCCGTTCCGCTAAAAATTTCCAAACTCCTCCCTTTGGTCGTCAAACAGGGAAATTTTCTTAACGCTCACTTCTTCGGTTTTCTTCACGCTTTTTCTCCTTAGGCGGGACAAAGACACCGCAATAGAATGGTTTTTAAATCAAATATCTACCTGAAATGGTATTCTTTGTGTTTAGTTCTGCTTCAATCGGAGCGAGTGGGCAGGCCGTCAAAACGCCCGGCTGAGGGTTCGTTTTGACAAGATTTTTGCTTACTTTTCATCGAATGGAAAAGTAAGAGCCAGTCCGGCTTGAGGACAGAAAGGCTTGAATACGAATAGATCGTCTTTTTTCTTCCCACAAGAATGTGACTTGATCCGTTCGGTTGCCGATTAACCCTGCAACTCCTGCTCCAGTTCGATGGCCTTTTTGTGCAATACGTTGTTTTCAAGGTGAATATGCACGACTAAGTCCGATTCAAATTCGTTGAGTTTATTAAAAAACGAGCAAAAAAACGGGCTGGCACCTTCCGGAACGGAATAATTATTACACAACCGATTAATTTGCTTTATAATAATCCCCGACGTATCATGTTCAAATTCGACTACAGTAATCAACGATTTAACTGATAATCCGGTTGGCATACCTTGTCCTGTGGTTTTGCTTAATTCTAAGTTCCTGATCAATGGGAATAGGGCCAATTCTTCTTTCTGCATGTGCTGCTTCATGTCATTTCCTAACTGACGAAACAATTCACTTATTCGTTTAAGCTCAACGTTGTTTGTTTCCCGGCTTTCCAAAACGGTTTTAAACATGGCCGCTATCTCCGGAACAGTAATATTTACATACCGATGGTGCGATTCAACAATGTGCACAATTAATGCCTCCAGCGACCAATTGTTAAAGTTTTTATCTTCGTCAGCATTCGTCGATAAAGCGGATTGAAGTTCTTTGAAAACAGCTAGTTCATCACAATTGCAAACAGCGCAGGCCTCGCTTAATAAATTCGTCCCTTTATTGTAAAAATCAATGCCGTATTTTCTGAATACCTGTATGGTGGCAGAATTTAATCTTGCAATCTCACCAATAGCGCTAGTCTGCAAATTCACTGTTTTTTCCATGCTCAGAATTTTTAATTAAACCCAAACGTCTTATCGTTTATGAAGTTATCAAATTCAACTCCGATTATTTTGTACGAATTAAATAAATTTATAACAATTACAATTCCAGTTTCTTTTCTTTTGGCGAAGCACCCATTTTTAATACTCCTGAAGCATGGCGATAAAAATGCCCACGCAAATCTTTGGCATAATCGTTCAGGATTTGAGTACCCAAACCGTTGTAATCGCCACAGCGGAACAGGGCTCGTCCCAAAATAATTTCGCGCAGCGCATTGTTGCGGGTACTGGTGTCGGTTTCGCCAGACGGTGTATCCTGAATAGCCTTCTGAATGGTGGTCATGGCATGACCGGTCATCCCTTTCATTTGCAGCAATTCGAACAGTACTTTAGCCGGAAGCTCGTTCGCGATGGTCTCGAAAGCAACTGCCACCGCCCGGAAATGCGAGAATTCGCTTTCAGGAGTAAGCATCTTAGCCATGCGAATAACCGAAGGCAGCACTTCCTGCTTCCGCGATTTTCCCAAAGCAATTACCAAACTATCGAGATAGCTCATGCTCATGCCAAACTGCCCCATTCCGGTGTAGTTCCAGCCTTTGTCCCAAGCCGGAAATCCGTCAACAGCCTTTTGTAAAACTTCCCATCCCGAGTTATTGTCGAGCATTCCGAGAATGCGGGCAAATACTAATTTTTCCTCCGGAGAAACAGCCAAATTCAGTTGGTCGGTCAATGCCGGAATTCCCTTTTCGGTATCCCACATCACGATTTCCAGCCCATCCAGTTCGTGAGTCAACGTCTTTGCGGCTTTCTGTACATCTTCAAATTTCGGCGGATAATTATCCTGATCGGTTAACACCCTTGGTTGCAAACTTTCGATCTGAACCAATCGTTTTTGCAGCGTTTTGATGTCGATGTAACGAATCCGTTGCTGATTGGCAGCAGCCATCGCAGCTCCCATCCCGACAGCAAAACCCTGATTTTGCAAACAAGGCTGCATACGAATGACCGGCATGGCATCGCGGTGAGCCGAAGCGCCCAACCCTGTCACTACAATTCCCTCCAGCCCCTTTGGCAGCAAGGCGCGAAAAGGCACATTGGCCACCACGGTAACACCGCTGTGTGCCGGAGGTTTCAGGGCAAAAAACGGATCAATGGTAAACCCATGGGTATCGAACGAACTTTCGTGAATGGAAATGGTATCGGGATAAGTCCGCCCATTGTAAACATCGAGTACCGAAATCGTAAAATCGCCGTTCATCCGGCGGCGTTCGCGGGTTTGCGGCAATTTTCCCAAATCGAACTGGTCTTTGAATTTCTCTTTTCCAACGATAAATGTGGCCCAGACATCAATCATGTCCGAATCGTCGGTAAACGTCCAATCGGTATTGTTGTAAAAATCGTCCGGATTTTTTGGCGGCATCCCGGCTCCCTGAACAGCCACATTATTTCCGTCGGTGTATGAATATCCGGCACCCGCTGCAATGGCAATATCGGCGCTTCCGGTCGAATCGATCACCGTATTTGCCAGCACCACGCCACGTCCAAAAGGTGTTGAAACAACCACTCCTTTTACCTGTTTGTTTTCGACGTATGCGCCAATGCCGATCACGCCAAACCAGATTTCGCCGCCTGCTTTGCGGATTTCGGAACGAAACCATTCGGTTTTCCAGTCGAATACCCATTCATCCAAGCGTTCCCGCTCGCGGGCATTGCCGCCTCCAAGCGCCCGGACTCCGGCATCGACTTCGTTGGTAAATCCATGGCGGTAACCGTAATAATACCGGCCAATCATACCCAGTGTTCCAATACCTCCCATTCCGTGCAGGTATTCAACAACCAGCGTTTTAGCGCCATTGCGGGCAGCTCCGAGTCCGGCCGGAGCTCCGGCAGTTCCACCGCCCATCACCACCACATCGTAAGTGCCGAGAACCGGCAAATGGGTGGGTTCGGCTTTTACCACACCTATGTTCAGGCTTGGACGCAAACCGTCGAGCAATTCCCCAACGTCGCCGGACTTCGGTTCCTGAAGCAATTTCCCCTGCACCATGAGTTTTGCTGCATCGCGAATAAGGACCGCTTGCATGGCCGCTTCTTCACCAATGCGTTCACCGATGCGGATCATCGCTCCGGGCTGCAACAGTTGTCCGGCAGCCTGACGCGAAATGTCGGCACAACCTCCCAGCACAAACAACCGCTCCACCTTTTTCGGCTGAAATGCTTTTAAATTGAGCTGTTCCGGATCAATCATTTCGTCGTCCAGATGTTTTTGCCCCATCATCGGATCGGGCGGAACCTGAAACAATAAATCGGAAGCTTCCACCTGGTTAGGATCCCAGGTCAGGTCGCGGGCCATTTGTTCGGCGCGGGCAAACGAGCCCACCGAAGCATCGGACATGTCAACCTGCACTCCATATTCGTAGACCTGATGTGTTTTTTCTTTAATCTGAATTTTCTGAGTATCGTCAACCAATGTTAACCCGGAAGCGGTTTTCGCATCGTTTCCAACCACTACAAAGCGGAAATCGTGTTTCCCTGCCGGATAATCAGCAAACTTAGCTGACGACATCCGGACAACCATGGCACGAGGCGTGGCATCAATCACCGTTTTGGCAACAACTACCTGCCGGCCCGAGCGGTTGGAAATTACAACTCCGGCAACCCTTTTATTCTCGTCAAAAACCAAATCGGTGATGTAAGAAGAATACAGAAAGCCCACTTTGTTGCTAATCAATTCCTGATCGAGCGTGCGCTTGATCCACATGGGCGTGGTTTGCCCGTTGCCGAATAATTTCTGGCCCAATTCGGAATGGGTTGAACCCTTGAAAAAACGGTAGGTTCCGCAAACATCTTCACCCAGGTAAGGTTCCTGGGCCGCCAGAAATACCGATGCGCCTTTTTTTGCAGCGGCTACAGCGGCGGCAACCCCGGCAGTCGATCCACCCACCACAACAACATCCACTTTATAGGCTATCGGGATCTCGCGTTCCGACTGATAACAGTATTTAATATCTTGAAGATTAGCAGCTTTTGCCTGTGAAATACCCCACAAGCCCGAAGTGGCTATAAATGCGGTACCTGCGGCGGTAGTTCGAAGAAATTGACGACGTTTCATGCGGGTTGCTGATTTAGGTTTCAGCGGATAAAGTTAGCGGAAAATGCGAACGAACAGGACATCACGTCTTCAAAATGACGTATAAAATAGCCGTCACTCTTTGGGATTATTCATTTATCCTTCGGAATAATTCTTCCCGATTCGGAGTAAATGGAATATTCCCTGAGATTACCAGGAAATCGACGGATCACTCTATAATTGTTGAAGGGGAACCGTTTTTCCAATGTTACTGCGTTTTAAGCCCTTTCGCACAACTCGTACGAAGGCTCGGAGTCATCGTATGAGTAAAGGCGACTTCACCTCACTCCGTGTTCTCAAGTATAACGGCAAGAAAAAGAATAAGCTGAGTATAAAAAACACGATAATGGCCAGCACCGAAAAACGCATGCTTCCGGTAATTGCTTCGATTACCCCAAAGCTAAAAGTACCGGCAACGGTGGCCAACTTCTCCATCACATCGTAAAAACTAAAGAACGAAGTATGGTCGGTAGTATCGGCAGGAAGCATTTTTGAATAGGTGCTGCGCGCCAGCGATTGCGAGCCACCCATGACGATGCCAATAAAGAATGCAACGGTTAAAAAACCAGCTGCATTAGTAACAAAATAAGCGCCTATACAAATTATGGCCCACGAAACAACCGTGATCATGAGCGCCCTCAAGTTTCCCAATTTCTCGGAAATGCGGGCAAACATCCAGGCGCCCAACATCCCAACCAGTTGAATGGCCAAAATGGTCGGAATAAGTATATTTTCACGCAAGCCTAATTCTTTTTCGCCATACGTCGCAGCCATAAACATGGTCGTCAGTACGCCCATCATCAGGAAGAAAAAGCCCGTAAGGTAAAGACTAAGCCGGTACGATTTCCTGATTTGATTGAATACCGTTCGCAATTCTTTATACCCATTGGTCCACACGGATTCGTGTTTCGTCCGCTGACGATAAGTATATTTGGGTAATCGGCTGAAAGTGATCTGCGAAAATCCAATCCACCACAAAAACACAGTCACAAACGAAATACGGGCCGGTAAAGAGCTATCGTCAGCAATGCCAAACAGGTTCGGTTTCATAATCATTAACAAGTTAAAAAGCAACAGGATCACACCGCCCAGATAACCCATGGAATATCCACGCGCACTGATCCGGTCCTGGTCTTCAGGTTCAGCAATAACCGGAAGGAAAGAATTATAAAACACGATGCTTCCGCCATACCCGATGGTTCCCAAAGTAAATGCAATCACACCCAATTCGATGTGGTTTTTGTCGAAGAAGAATAGGGCCCCGCAGGCTGTGGCGCCAATCAGCGTGAACGCCCGCATGAAACCTTTCCGTCGTCCGGTATAATCGGCCATCGACGAAAACAATGGCGACATAATCGCCACCAACAGGTAGGCCGCAGCAATGGCCCAAGAATAAAGTACCGTATTGATTACCGACAGGCCGAAAAAGGAGATGGTGAAATCGTTGCCTGTGCGGGTGACTGTGTTATAATAGATGGGGAAAATAGCTGATGCAATGGTTAGTTGGTACACCGAATTGGCCCAATCGTACATTACCCAGCCTCGTACAATTCGCTTATCGCCTTTCACGATGGTTTGAACATCATTTCGCCTGATCATAGTAGCCTTCTCTTGTTTATTAGGATTGCTTTATCGTTTTGTCCAAAATCAAGTTTGGTAAACGTAGTGATTTTTTTAACCTCATTCTACACCGGGAAAGAGAAAATGAATTCTTTTGGACTGACAAACCCACAGGTAACTAAAGTTTTTTCAATCGGATCCGAGTCAAGCTTTAACTACGATTTTTCGTCCTGAAGTTTTACCGAAATTGGTTTGCTGGCTTCACCGGCATAAACACTGACGTGAGGGAAAGGTATTTCTATTCCTTCGCGATCGAAGGCTTCTTTGATTTCGACGAAAACACTGTTTTTAACAGCGGTGTAATTGGCTTTCTCGAACCAAATGCCAAACGTAATGTTGATGCTGCTATCACCAAACGACTGGAAAAGAATATAAGGCTCAGGCTCTTCCAGACAAAGAGGATTGTTGCGGGCTACGTTTTCAAGCACCGATTTGACCTTCCTTAAATCTTCTTTATAGGCCACCCCAATCTGAAAATCGAGCCTACGGATGGGGAAACGGGTCACATTGGTTAATTCCGAAGAAATAACCGATTGGTTTGGAATGCGGATCAGCAAATTATCGAATGTTTTTATCTTGATCGAGAGCAAATCGATGGAATAAACGGTACCGGTTTTCTCGCCAATTTTTACCACATCGCCCATTTCAAACGATTTTTCGCCAACCAAAAATAACCCGCTGATGATGTTGCCAATGCTGGTTTGCGAGGCAACCCCGATGACGATACCCACCACTCCGGCAGCCCCAAATAGGGCCGTGAGGTCGTAATTAAACTCTTTGACCACAATCAGCACCAGTCCGGTATATCCGGTATACATAACGGTGCGGGTAATGAGCATCATACGCTGTGGCGAAAGTTGTTTGCGCAACGACCTTCTCAGCATAAAAGCAATCGTCTGAATAGAACTTATACCGATAATCAGGATAAAAACGATCCGGATAAACTTCTCGATGGTTGCGGGATTAATATATTTCTCAAGACCGAGATCCATAGCTTAATTTTGATACATGTTTTTAATAAAGAAGAAACTTCGCCGGAGCAGCCTTTTCGTGTCCGACAATCTGGACTTGGCAATCAGAACGACATTTTTGCCTTGAATGTCGTCTTTCGTGCTTAAACTAACGCTTTCAGCCTGGTCCTGCCCTTTAAATTCGATGGTGATGTGATTCGTTAAAATCTGGCCACCTTTCCGGAAGAGGCTAAATTCTTCAACCCGTAGTATGAGGCGCTGCAAATCGAGTACTCCAAAGGTGTTGTTGATTATTTCAACCGAGGCAATGGCCTCCCATGCGGTTGCACGAACATCGGCCAATGAATTATCGTAATTACTGCCAATCGAATACGCCGGCTCACCACTATCCATTTCGCCAAACCAGGTATCAGATAAGCGCTGCAAGGGAATTTCAAAAAGGCGATTCTCGTCTTTCACTTCCTGAAAATAAAACTGTATGGTTAACGGAATCCGAAAAAACAAACTGGCCGATTCGCCAGCGCTAATTTTGATGTTCTTGTTGTTCCTGAAAACTACCGCTTTATTGGGTAATGCAGGCATAACGATCAGTTCGTCTGAATTTCCGGTATAAAACTGAAGTACGTTTGGGTCGTCAACCAATTCATCAACCTCTTCAACCAACAAATCATCGGATGCGTGACCAACCACTTCGCTTTTGACCAGCCATCCGTTCTGAATATGCTTTATAGCTATTTCAGAATAACCGGCCTTAAATAATCGGGTTTGATTAACAGCAAATTGATAATTTTTCCAGAAACTCTGTACGTTCATTTGAATTGTCTTTTTCCAGAACTAAAAGTAAGACAAATTTCTATAGGATGATCAATTTGTCTGTCACCAAAAGGTTAAGCCTTGGATCTAGTTTCTATGATGCCAAGGCTCGTAAAGATGTTAAATTAGTCAACAAATTTTTATGATTTCTCTGAACATTTGTAACCTTTACTGAAAATCGGGATCAAAGGGGCAAAACTCTAAATATAAATATCATGGAAGACCTTTCAATTACTTTAGTCTGGCTAGGCTTTTTAGCCAGTATTGTACTGGGACTGTATTTCTACTTTAGCGCCCGCCATAAAGAACGAATGGCTTTGATTGAAAAAAATGCCGACGTCTCGGAAATTTTCAAAGTGCGTGAATTTCGATTCCACTTTCCTTGGTTAAAATTGGGAATGACCATTCTGGGGGTGGGATTTGGTCTCTTTGCTGTTGTAGTTTTAGCTAACCAGCCCGAAATACAAAATTTAACCCAAGATTTACGCGAAATGTTGGTGACTGGAACTATCTTGATTTTCGGAGGACTTGGATTAGTAATTGCCCACTTTATTGAGAAGCCTAAAGGCAAATAAAAACAGCGGATGGATTCGGTATACATCAGGAAAGTTCTGGAAGGCAGCACAGACGATTTCAGGTATTTTATTCGCAAGTATAAAGACCTGGCATTCTCTGTTGCTGTTTCTGTGGTTAAAAATGAATTCGATGCCGAAGAAGTAGTCCAGGAAGCGTTTATTAAAGCATTTAAAAGCCTGAAGTCGTTCAAGGGAAAGTCGGAGTTTAAAACCTGGTTCTACCGGATCGTGATCAACGAGGCATTCAAACGGGTCCAGAAAACAAAGAATGAAATCATACTGCCAACCGGAGAAAATTTGCCTGAAGCGGAAGATTTTACCAATACGTTTCGGGGGATGAATGCAGAGGAACAACAGGTACTGGTTGCCGAATCGCTAAAAAGGATACCTCCCAAAGAAAGCCTGTCGCTGCAACTGTTTTATCTGGAAGGAAACAACATTGACGAAATAGCCAACATTACTGGTTGGTCGGAAGCGAATGTAAAAGTAATTTTGCACCGCGCCCGGAAACACCTTCTGTTGGTTGTGAATACCCTGATTGAAAAAGAACATTTAATTGAAACCAAATGAATGCTGAAAAGGAAGAACACTTAATCCACGAATTGATGGGAAAATCAGGAAGGGAAATGCCTTTTGCCGATTTCGAAAACAAATTGATGGAACAAATCCGCAAAGAAGCAGATAACTCCCGCTCGTTTCTTAAGGATGTCAAATTATCCTGGTTTTTCTTTATTGTTGGCACTTGCTTTGGTTTGTTCCTGAGTGTGATCGCCGGGCATATCAACGAGACTATTCTGGGATTTCCGGCCCAGCGAATCATACTGTTGGTTCAGATCATGTTTGTAATCCTGCTATTAAGCCAGTTCGACCGCCTCATCGAGTTAACCCGAAAAAAAGGCTGAATCATTCATCATGCAAAAGTCCCGAAACAACAGATGTTTCGGGACTTTTACATTTGAAAAATTACCAGGAAAAGTCGTTTTCAACTTTTGACTTGTCACTTTTGCCTTATTCTATTTGGTTTTAATGCCCATGTTGAGTGATCCTGTTAGCTTTCCGATGTCTTCCGGATTAATTACCCCGCGAATGCTGATCAATGTGTTGCTGCTACCACCGACCACTAGCAAAAGTTCCGAGAGTTTACCGTTTGATCCACTTCGTCCATAAAACCGAACAACTTCGTTTTTATCCGTTACTTCCATCAATACTTCGTATTTGTTGTTTTTGAAGAATCCGTCAGCATCCAGTTCCTTATAGAAATTAAGTTTCTGGTTCATAATCGAATCTTCAACCGACAAAACGCGAATGCCGCTGATTTTATTCAACATTTCAATTTCATCGTCTTTCTTATCAGCGAAACTATTGGCTAAACTCAGCAATTTGCCACTGATATTTACGGTTGTAAACCCTTCTTTATTGGCATACTTATTAAAAAGCTTGTCAATCGGGCTATTGTCCTGGGCAATCACCCATAAAGGGATCAGCAAAACTAAAATCAATACTAATTTTTTCATGACTATTCTTTTTTAAGTTTCTCATTAAATTTTTTCATTTGCTCAAATCCTTTATTCAGCGTTCCCATTCCTGAATTATATGGATCCGTGGCGCTTTCTATTCTCCCGATCGGTTTCAGCTGCGCCAACCCTTTGTTGTATTTTCCGGAAACAAATTCGAGGGTTTTGCTGGCTTCAGAATAAGCCTGATCAGGATTGGTAAACGTGTCCTTCCATTGGTTTTGGCTGCTGTAAAAATTCACAGCCAACATCACCAGAATCACAGAAGCCGCAACTCCGGTCACAATCTGCCACATCCAGCGGTACCGGATTTTTTCCTTGTGCTCCGATTCCAAAATGTAATTCATCAAATCGTCGCCCAAGCCAAGTTCTTCTTCAGCCGAAAGTTCCTTCATCCCTGAAAACATCGGAACATACATTTTCAGGTTTTCATCCACCTCTCCGGAAGTAAAATAAGTGATCAGTTCATTTTCTTCGTCGATCGTGGTATCGGCATCAAAATACTTTTGAAGCAGAATATTTATTTTCTGTAATTCCATAGTTTTGAATTTTTAAGATTTCATCCCGTACTTTTTTGCGGGCACGCGATAAATTTACTCTGATCGCATTGACATTCATCTGTGTTGCATCGGCAATTTCTTCAAATTCGAGTTGTTCAATGTCGCGCAAATGAATTACAGTACGCTGCAAATCGGGCAATTCGGCAATGATTCGTTTCACCAGACCGACCGAATCAGACAAATCCAGGACATCGTTATCCGAGCTTTCCTCGTCAGGGAATTTTACTTTTTTCACCGATTCAATCGAGATTGTTCGTCGCGAACGGATCATGTCCAGGCATCGGTTTCGTGTCATCCTGAAAGCAAAAGCTTCCAGATTCTCCACCTTTGCCAATTCATCACGCTTTTGCCACAGCTTCAAAAACACATCCTGAAGTATATCTTTCGCCTCTTCTTCATCCTGAAGAATCTGGTTGGCGAATCGCAACAACTTGTTGCTGATCGGAAGTACATCGGTTTTAAAATCTCTGGCTAACATTCAAACTCTTTTCTGATCGTTTCAAAGTTAAGACGAACCAGTGGGGATTTCATTACATGGGAAAGAAAAAAATGCAGCGAGTATAGAGTGAAAAAGTGATCAGTGTTCAGTCGCAGTGTTCAGTATTCAAACTTAAAACTGAGACTGATTACTGCGACTAGAAAAGCTCAACTTCCAGCACATCCTTAATTTCCATTAGGTTGTTTTCGAGCAGCATCATGTTTCCGATCATGAAGTTGAATATGTCAGGCCATTGGTCCTGGCGGTGAAAATCGACATTCGGCAGTGAAGTATAAATGCGGCAAACTTCTTGTCCGCTTTCCCTGACGAAACAGATATCCCATTCAAGTGGCTCAGCAAACCCTTCTTCCAGAAATTTTCGATATTTCTGCAGCGTTTCGAATATTTCCAGGCGGCGACTTTCCAGACGGCTGTTAATTTCGATCATGACTAAAGCTTCGGTACGCGAAACCTCAAATTTCAGGTCGATGCCACTTAACCCGGTATCGTACAACACCCACTTTTTCTTTTTGTGGCGCAACTCCGGAACAATCTCGCATCGCCGTGCAAATACAATCCAGAATTCTTTGCGTAACAGTTTGGCTTCGTCTTTACTATACATGAATGAGAATTTGAACTGCAAAGAAAAACAGAAAAAGCATTAAAAATATTCAAGAGCCAAATCTACAGATTCAAATTTGGGCATAAATAACCTTTCCAGCGATAAAAAGTGCCAATTCTTCGATATCGTTTCATAAACCCGGCGGCATAATGTAAGTTGACACTAATTATTGGTTATCACGTAAACTAAAAATTTTCAAAATGAAAAAATTATTTTTTGCATTTGTAGTAGTTCTTTTTGGAACACTTGTTTGTAACGCTGCAGAAATCGATGGAAAATGGAAAACTACGATTAAAGGACAGGATGGCGACATGGAACTTGTCTTCGTCTTTAAAGCTGATGGAGCCACATTAACAGGTTCTATTGTGACACCAATGGGCGAAATGCCTTTCTCGAATGGGAAAATTAACGGAAAAGAGTTTTCGTTCGATTTGGATATGATGGGAAATACCATCAAGCACAAAGGTACCGTTGAAGGCAATGAGATTAAAATGAAATCAGAAGGTGGTCCAGGCGGAGAAAGCGCTGGCAACGAAATGATTTTAAAGAAATCGGTTGAATGAACAATTTTAATCGGATAGGAGTGCGGAGGATCGGCCTATGGGCTGTATGCCAATAACCCTTTCTGGTGTCCGCATGTTCCCATGCCTTGTATTTTGCAATGACAGGCTTGATCAGATTCCGCAAGCGGGCTCGTATCCGTTTCCATTGTTTGCAAATCTCCATCCGTAAGCGTCCTTCCTTTTTATTCTCATAAAAGGTGTGTCCCGGAAATTTGACATTCCGGATATAGAAGCGACTTGACTCCAATAAGCCAAGTCGCTTTTTCAACTACAGGACAGGCTTAATTATTTTTCCGAAATGCAATACAAATACTTTGTTCCCCTTAAAAACAGGTCGTTTCCAACGATTATTGGCGATGCTTCAAATGTATCATCCAATGTATTTTTTGCAAGAATTAAAAACTCCGGGCCGGCTTTTACCACATTTACTAAGTTGGTTGCTGCCACATAAATTTTGTCTTTATTTCCGGTAGGCGACGAAAATATATTGGTAATTCCGTCAAGTTTCTGGTTGCTGTAAATTACTTTTCCATCTTTGGCATTCAGGCAGGTCATGATACCACTGTTGCCTTTCAGAAAATACAATTTCCCATCCATCAATATTGGGCTTGGCGTATAAGGCGCATCCTGATTGTATTCCCAAAGTATCGTTGCAGTTCCGGTAATATCGCCTTTCGCCTTGGCCAAATCTATGGCTTTAATTGCATTTCCACGGAATCCGCTCATCAGGTACAAAATACCATCGGCATACATCGGATTCGGAATTACATTGCGTGTCATTCCTGTACATTCCCAGATTACCTGGCCGGTTTCGGCATCGTAACTTCTGACTTTATTGGTAGCGCTGGTAATCACCTGTGCTTTCCCATTCACCTCAACGACCAGCGGTGTTGCCCACGAGGTAATTTCTTCACGTTCGGCTGTCCAGGCTTCTTTGCCGGTCCTTTTATCCAAAGCATACAAATACGATTTCTGCTGATGATCCCACTGCAAAAAGATTTTGTCCTTATAAACAGCAGGTGAGCTGCCTTCGCCAAAACTGGCTACGATTTCCATTTGTCCGAAATTGCGTTCCCATTTCACTTTACCGTTAAAATCGAGGCAAAATAACCCGCGTGAACCAAAGAAAGCAAAAATATTTTCGCCGTCGGTAACCGGAGAATTTGAAGCCCAGCTACCCAATTCGTGGGTACGTTCTGCCGGTAATACTTCTTTCACCACCGTCTTCCAGTTTATTTTTCCTGAATTTTTATCAACCGAGATAACCGTAAACTGATGAATCAGATCAGTCTGGGCTGGAGCCATTGGATTTGTGGGCGCTGCATCTGTTTTTTCAACCTTTTTATCGGTTGGGACCGCAGTCTGAATAATGATTTGGTTACCCCAGATAATCGGTGTTGCATGACCTTTCCCCGGTATTTCAATTTTCCATTTCACATTTTTGGTTTCGCTAAACTCATCCGGAGTATTGCCACCATTAGTAGCGCCTGTGTTATACAAGCCTCGCCACTCAGGCCAGTTCGAAGTAAAGGCAGATTTATCCTGCGCGTTGGCACGGAACAGAAGTACTGAAAAACAAAGCGCAATGAAATAAAATCGAAGAATGGTGTTTCTCATCGGTAGTTGATTTTATGGGTTGATAAATTAGCTCTTAATTCACATCTGACTTCAAAATACCCAAATCGTTTAATCAGGAGGAATTATCGATGAAAATAAACAACTAATTCAAATTGAACTAAACTGACATTTCTATATTAGAAGTTTTATATTTGCTACCCAAAATCATTATTCTCAGGCGTGAAACCTAGCAGCAACCAACAATCAAACGAAGAACAGGCTTTCGAATTGATATTCCGGAAATACTACGTTCGTTTATGTGGTTTTGCCAACAAATTCATCGCTAATCAGGCCGAGGCCGAAGAAATAGTACAGGAAGTCTTCTTAAATATCTGGTCGAAAAGAGATCGTTTAAAACTCGATAATGAAATCAAGCCATACCTGTTTAAATCGGTACAAAACCTTTGCTTCAATTTTGTCGAACACCAAAAAGTAATCGACAATTATTATTCGGTCATCGAAGTGGTTTACAGAAATCAAAAAGAAGACTTCGACACCTACGAATCGGTTCTTTTCACCGAGTTTCAGGCAAAAGTTGATGAAGCCATTGGTTCGTTGCCCGATGAATGCCGGAAGATTTTCAGGATGAGCCGCGAGGAAGGTTTAAAATATAACGAGATTGCCAGTAAACTCGGATTATCTGTAAAAACAGTCGAAACACAAATGAGCCGCGCCTTATCGAAATTAAAAACCGAACTAAAGGATTACCTCTGCATCCTGCTTATCGGCATTTTCCTTAATAATTGAATTGTTATTGAACCTCATTGACACATCGGTCGCATCGTTTTTATACTTTCCGATGGCGTTTTATCTGACGATGTCGTTAATCCTCTAAAAAAACATACCCGTTGTAGGGGTAAAATTATAGTTCCCTGTATAAGCCTAATGAAAAAACACAAAAATGGAAGAATCGATAAACGAAACCTTATTGCTCCGGTTTCTGGATAAAGAAACCTCAAGGGAGGAAAACGATGCCATTCTTCGGTGGGTTTCTGATTCTGAAAAAAACCGGGCCGAATTCCGCAAACTCCATCAAGCTCATCATTTCAGCAATCGCCACTATTTAAAACCTGAAATAGATATTGACGAAGCCTGGGAAAAATTAAACGGGGTACTACCAAAGGTAAAAAAACAACCCCAACTGATTCTCCCGGATATTTTATGGAAAGTGGCTGCATCGGTTTTGCTTGTCGTAACCGGGGGGCTTGGCAGCTTATGGATGAGTGGCCATTTTTCGGAACAAGCCCAATCGGCAATGATACAGCTAAAGGCATCAAAGGGTGAAAAATCGCAGGCGGTACTGGCCGATGGAACCCACGTATGGCTTAACTCACAAACAACGATAAAATACGACGCACTCAATCCGCGGGAAGTAACCCTCGACGGAGAAGCCTTTTTCGAAGTTGAGAAAGACAGTGACCATCCTTTTGAGGTGATTACTGCCTCGGGGATGAAAGTAATTGTAACAGGTACCAAATTCAACCTGCGTAGTTTTGTCGGCGAATCTTTTGTGGAGACCACCCTGAAAGAAGGCGAAGTGCTGATCGAAGGAGCCGACAACAAACAACTGGCTCAATTGGAACCGGGACAACAAGCCCAATACAACATCGGGGAAAAGAACACGAGCGTAAGGAATGTCTCTCCAGAACTTTATTCGCTCTGGAAGAATAACGAGCTCCGCTTTGCCGACATTTCATTTGCCGAGTTGGTCCCACGAATTGAACGCTGGTACGGGGTAACCATCACATTGGATTCCTTACAGAAAAACAATGACCGGTTTACGATGACGATTAAAACAGAGAGTCTTCGCGAACTACTGAATATGATGCAATTAACTTCAAAATTCAACTATGAGATAAAAGGTGAGCAAGTGAAAATAAATTTCTAAAATAAAAGAAGGAAAGTCTGGTACACTTTCCTTCTAACAATCACCACGTGATTGTATTAATTTTTAATCATTAACACTACAAATTTATGAAAAAAAAACGATGGAATTTCCGTTGCGGGAGAATACCCTGCACGAAACAATTGTGTAGAATTATGAAACTAACAACCTTTCTTTTATTTGCGCTATTTTTTCAGGTGTCGGCAGGCGTATTTTCGCAAAACAATGGCCGACTCAGCCTAAAGGCTGAAAAAGAATCAGTCAATAACATCCTGAAATTAATTGAGGAACAAACCGAGTTCCGCTTCATGTATAACGCCAGCAACATCAATGTTGAGCGAAAAGTTGATATTAACTGTGATTCGAAAAGCATTATTGAAGTTCTGGACATGCTATTTGAGGGAACCAATGTAAAGTATCGGACTTTCAACAGCAACTACGTTCTATATGCCGACAAAGAAAACACTACAGAATCGGCACAGCAACAAAAATTGGTTTCAGGTAAAGTCACTGATTCTACAGGGTCTGGATTGCCGGGAGTATCAGTTGTTGTAAAAGGGACCACAACAGGTGTTATTACCGATATGGATGGGAAATATACTCTTCCCAAAGTTCCTGAAAATGCAACGTTGCAATTTTCGTTCGTAGGAATGAAAACTCAGGAAATTGCCATTGGGAATAAAAGCATTTTAAACATTGTTCTCGCGGACGAAACAATTGGTATTGAAGAAGTGGTTGCCGTTGGTTACGGTACGACTAAAAAGTCAGATTTAACCGGATCTGTAGCTTCCGTAAAATCCGATCAGTTGGTTTCATTTCCGGCATCAGGCGCTGTTCAGGCTTTGCAGGGCAGGGCTTCCGGAGTCCAGATTACCTCGAACAACGGCGATCCGGGCGGTTCGATGAAAGTACGCGTCAGAGGTGGAACCTCAATTAATGCCAGCAGTGACCCGATTTTCGTAGTCGATGGATTTGTTGGTGGAATTATGCCTCCACCTGAAGATATTGAATCAGTTGAAGTACTCAAAGATGCCTCAGCAACAGCAATCTACGGATCGCGCGGCGCAAATGGTGTTATCATGGTTACCACTAAAAAGGGATCGAAAGGAAAAACCAGAATTGAATTGAACACTTCGTATTCGGTGCAGAACGAGATTAAACGTCTCGATCTTTTGAATGCACAGCAATATACCGACATGACCAAAGAGGCTTTCCCGACTTACGTAACTTCCGGCGAGAATACGGATTGGCAGGATGTTATTTTCAGGACCGGGGCAATTCAAAGCCACCAGCTTTCGTTTTCAGGAGGAACCGATAATGTAAATTATTACATCTCCGGATCATTCTACGATCAGGACGGTATTATCATTGGATCAGCCTTCAAAAAATATTCAGTAACAAGCAACATCAATATCAATGCAACCGAAAAACTAAAGATTGGACTGAATGTTTTCGGCGAAAGATCGAACACCGATGGAGTTCCAACACAGGAAAGTTCGGGCGGTGCCGACGGAGCTGGTGTAATTGGTTCTGCATTAAAATTTATGCCCGATCAGGGTATATACAAGGCTGACGGAACATATACGACAGCAGCTATGCACGATCCGATTGATAACCCTTATGCCATTACTCAAGAATATCAAAACAATGTGGTTGGCGACCGTCTTCAGGCTAATTTCTCGGCCGAATACAAATTGCTTAAAGATTTAAGTTTTAAAACCACTTTGGGACTCTCGGCAACAAACAGCAGGACAGGCGAATATTGGTCAACCTTGCTGAATAGAGGAAGATCGTATGGTGGATTAGGAAACATATCCAGTGCAAAGAGAACCAATGTTGCTTCTGAAAACTACCTCTCATACAACACAACTCTTGCTTCAGTTCATAAAATTGGGGTAATGGGTGGTTATTCGTATCAAACTTACCGGAACGAAAACTGGATGGCATCTGGCAGCAAATTTATTACCGATGCAGTATCCTATTGGAATCTAGGTGGAGGCGCTGTAACACAGATTCCGAGTTCAGGACTTACCGAAGGTAAACTGGCTTCATTCTATAGTCGTGTAAATTACGGATTTAGCAACAAATACCTTCTTACCTTCAATGCCCGTTACGACGGATCGTCTAATTTCAGCAAAAACAACAAATGGGCGTTTTTTCCTTCAGGAGCTTTTGCCTGGAACATGAAAAATGAAGAATTTATGCGCAATGTGCCGGTTGTAAACAATTGGAAATGGCGTGCCAGTTATGGTATTACCGGTAACCAGGCCATCGGGCCATACCAGACATTAGCCGGTCTTACCAACGTTTTCTCAATCGTTAACGGAGTTGCGGTGAATGCTGTGCGACCAAGCACTGTTGCCAATGACGATCTTACCTGGGAAACAACTGCACAGCTTGATTTTGGTACCGATATCGGTTTCTTTGATGGAAGGTTAAACTTCTCAGCTGACTATTACCGCATGGAAACTTCCGATTTATTATTCAGCGTTCCGCTTCCGCAATATTCCGGCTATTCATCTCAGTTGAAAAACATTGGAAAAGTTGAAAACAAAGGGTTTGAGTTTACGCTTTCAGGTAAAATCCTGACAGGCCAATTGAAATGGAACATGGATGTGAACTTATCTTCCAACCGGAATAAAGTTTTGGAACTTCCTGATGGAAAAGATATTCTTTACGCATCAGGTCCGGGACACCTGATTTCATTGGGCAATACACAAATACTTCGTGTTGGGGCTCCTGTTGGTAGCATGTATGGTTATATCTACGACGGAGTCTACCAAGTTGGCGACACCTTTATCCCCGGATCAGGCTTTGAGCAAGTTGCCGGAGGAGAAAAATACAGGGATATTGGCGGAAAACTGGATGCCGATGGAAAACAAACACCCGATGGAAAGTTGGACTCCAACGACCAAACAATTATTGGTAATCCTCAACCTAAATTTTTCTATGGGTTCAATAATGAATTTAAATTTAAAAGTTTCGACCTGAATATCTTTATGCAAGGTTCGCAGGGCAATGATATTTTAAGTTATACCTTACTTGAGCTGGAAACACTGGGTAAACCAATCAACTCCACCACAAGGGCGCTCGACAGATGGACACCGACTCACACCGACACAGATGTTCCAAAAAAGACTGCTGCACGATCTGAACGGGTTTCGACCAGATGGATTTTTGATGGCAGCTACCTGCGTGTTAAAAATATCATGTTGGGATACAACATGCCAAAATCGGTTCTGGATAAACTATCGATTTCGAAATTGAGACTTTATGTAAGCGCCCAAAATATTTTGACATTCACCAATTACAGAGGGTTCGATCCTGAAGTGAATTATGGCGGCGGTGGAAGTGGCGCACAATCAAATCAAAATCAAGGACTTGATTACGCGAGTTATCCGAATTCAAAATCTTACACCGTGGGATTAAACATCGCTTTCTAATAACTTAAAAAAGATTTCAGATGAAAAATATAAGATTAAAAATGCTCTCCATTGCATTAATGGCAGTAGCGATGAGTTGTACAAATTTGGATGAGAATCCGGTGGGTTTGTTAGCTCCTGAAGGGTTTTTCAAAACCAAACAAGATGTTCAAACGGCGATCTTTGGTGTTAACGGAGCACTTGCACACGAATCACTTTACGGGCGAGCCTATGTTTGCAATATTCAACTTCGCGACGATATGAGCGATATTGGCAACCGGTCGACCGCTACTTATCGTATCCAGGTAAACGATTTTGGTGTAAATTCAACCAATCAATGGATGAGCCAGGTATGGCAGCAATCGTATGTTGCAATTAGCTGTGCCAATACGGCAATCGCCGGAGCCGAAAGCCTGGGTCTCTCCGAAGCTGAAATTAATCCATTAATTGGCGAAGCGCGCTTTCTAAGGGCATTTTGTTACTATAATTTAGTAAGGATGTACGGCGCACTTCCATATATGGATAAACCTGTTTCTGATCCGGCAAGCGTAAAAACGCTTTCAAAAACTTCGGAAGCAGATGTTTATAAAGCCATTGTAGCCGATCTTGAATTTGCCAAACAATGGTTACCCAACAAGCAAGTTTCTGATTGCCGGACACGGCCATCCAAAGGTACCGCGTCCTCCTATCTTTCGTCAGTTTACCTGACCTTAAAAGATTACCAGAAAGCTTATACCGAAGCAAAATATGTGATTGACAACAAAGACCTTTTTGGGTACCAACTGGAATCTGATTTTCAGAATGTTTTCAGGGCAGATAAAACAAGCAGCCTGAAAGAAATTATTTTCGCGATCGACTTCCTTGGAGCAATCAATCAAGGTTCGTACAACGACGATCTGATAGTACCAATGCTTTATCCAAGAGACATTAATGCTGGCTATGGTGTGGTGGTGCCTTCGATGAAGGTTTATGAATCATTTAACGATTTGGACTACCGTAAAAAAGTAAGTTTTGATACAGAAGTTAAAAATCCGGCAACTGGCCTTATGGTTCCTTACACTGCCTGGAAAGAAGCCCGTCCGCACATTGCCAAATGGTCAAGATTTCCAGGAAATACAGGTGCTGGTTTTAGATATTCCGATCACAATTATTGCGATATGAGATACGCTGAAGTGCTTCTAATCGCTGCCGAAGCTCAAGCAGAAGTTAGCGGGCCAACCGCTGAAACTGAAGGATACGTGAATCAGGTAAGGGCCAGGGCCAGAAACGCCGCAGGTGTTGTTGGAACCTATCCGGCTGATGTGCAAACAGGCTTGACTAAAGCTGCCTTTATCGATGTGGTTATGGAAGAGCGCCGGATTGAATTAGCTTTTGAGTGGAAAAGATGGTATGACATCAAACGCAGAAATTTAGGCGATGTCGTATTTAAAGGAGCTAACTCATTTGAACCTCATGCTAATTTCGATGCAACACGCGATTATCTTTTCCCGATTCCAAAGACCGAATTGGACGTAAATCCGAATCTGGGACCTCAAAATACAGGATACTAATTTTACAATGATCTGACTAAAGACTGGCATTCCTTTTCATTGAATGTCGGTCTTTAGCTTCTATTTTCAGCAACTTAAACCTAATCTAAAATGCGTCCAGTCTTGAGAATAAAGAAATTTGCAATTTACATTGTGTTGTTTTTGCTGTCATCTCATTCAATTGTTGCACAGCAAGTCGAGCGCCCGGCAATCTGGGGCATCGCCAAAATGACTTTTCTGGTAAGCGATTTTCAGGTAGCCCGCGATTATTACGGAAAGTTTCTTGGCTTCGATGAAGCGTTTTCTTATCCGTCCGATTTGGGAAAAATCATTTCGTTCAAGGTAAACGACCGACAGTTTCTGGAATTTGTTCAGGACAGCCAGGCGAAAGAAAAAAAACGACTCGTATCGGTCTCTTTTGAAACTGAAAACCCAGAGCAAATGCGCCAATATCTTAAATCGCTAAATGTAACTGTTCCTGAAAAAACAAGTATCGATGGTGCCGGGAACGAAGTCTTTGTTATTGACGACCCTTCAGGCAATCACATTGAGTTTATCGATCTGAAGACTAACGGGTTGCATCGAAAATCGAAAGGCAAATTCCTTTCCGACCAACGAATTTCAAAACGAATTCACCATGCAGGTTTGTATGCCGAAAAAATAATGGATAATGACCCGTTTTATGCCGGAGCATTAAAATTTACTGAAATTGTTCGCTATCCCGAAGATCGGAATGTGAGCCCAACCATCCTTTATTTGGGAATGGGCGATTGTTTAGAGAATATAGAACACTACTTTCCCAACGATCAAAACGTTTCGCACCCCTGCTTTTTGGTTGACGATATGCAGGAAACAATTTACACTCTAAAAGAGAGAAAAGGCAATGAGAAACTGGGCAAACCCGGGATTGGAAAGGGAAAGCGCTGGATTATGAACATGTATAATTCGGATAAAACCCGTGTTGAATTTACCGAAGCACACTGCGTAAAATAACTATCATGGAAAACTCAAATTATTCACGCCGAAAATTCATCAAAGGAACTCTCGGAACAGGATTACTGGTAGCTGGTTCTGGACTTTTGCCATCATGCTCCATATTTCGGATGTCTCCAAAATCAGATTCAGCTTACGATGCCAAAGGACTGCCAACTGTGCTGTTTGGCAAAACCGGTGTACGCGTGCCCCGTATTGTTTGCGGTTTGGGTTCGCGCTTTTGCCACCTCGACGATGACGAAGAGGCACAGCGGATGCTCCACTATACTTTAGACCATGGCCTTTATTATTGGGACACTGCATATGCCTATGACAATACGATTGGAGTGCCTCCTGGCAAGAAAAAAAGTTCCCGGCTTGTTACCAGTGAAGAGAGGTTGGGGCCAGCTGTTAAAGCCCGCCGGAATGAAATTTTCCTTTCGACCAAAGTAACCAGCCGCGATCCAAATGTGGCCATGCGCCAGATTGAAACCAGCCTGAAACGTTTGCAAACCGACCATTTGGATCAATTGATGATCCACGATGTGCAGTCGATGGCCGATGTGGCCAAACTCAGCGAAAAGGGTAATCTTATCGATATTTTGCACCGCTTAAAAGAGCAGGGACTTACCCGATTCATTGGTTTTTCGGGACATACTGAAGCTGCTGCTATGAAAGCAATGGCCGATCGGGGCGATTTCGACACCATGCTTATTGCCATGAACCATTGGAACGCGGCAAACAACCCTCAGAAACGATTTGAAATGGCTGTTCCGGCAGCAAAAGCAAAAGGTATGGGCGTAATCATGATGAAGGTTGTTCGTCCCCGCGAAACCATTACCACCCTAAATCCTACCGATTTGATTAAGTATGCCTTGTCGCTTAAAGGTCCTGATGTGGTCGTGATAGGCTTGGATAGCATTGATGTGGTAAAATCGAACCTCGAAATTCTCCGGAATTTTAAACCGATGGATGAAACCAAAATGAAAGAACTGGCACAGGAACTCACCCCATTTTACAACCACGAAAACCTTCCGTGGATGCAACCCGGTTATTGCGATGGAAACTATACTTAATTTCATTAATCTGACTCATTAAATTTATGAACCATAAAATTTCTTCTTATTTCCTATTTGTCCTGGTCGTAATATGTCTTTTAACTACTTCATGCCAAAGGCCAAATGATACCGATTGGGTGAAGAAAGCCATTAATCGTTCAAGCGAACAACTTCTGGCGGCAGCCGAAACTTTTAAAGATTCATTAAAAAATCCCAGGACTTTCGAAAACGGAAAGGTGAAACTGGTTGGAGAAAAAGACTGGACCAGCGGATTTTTCCCGGGTTCACTTTGGTACATGTATCAACTTACCAAAAACGAAAAGTTTAAAACTGAAGCTCAATACTACACTTCGCTTTTAGATTCGGCTCAATACTATAAAGGTACTCACGACTTGGGGTTCATTCTTTATTGCAGCTATGGAAATGGGTTCCGATTGACCGCAGACAGCGTTTACCGCCGAGTCATGCTAAATGGTGCAAAAACGTTAATGCAAAGGTACAATCCCCGGATTGGCCTCATCCGGTCGTGGGATTTCAATGAAGACATCTGGCAATACCCGGTGATTATCGATAACATGATGAACCTCGAATTTCTGCTTTGGGCTTCCAAAGTATCTGGAGATGCAACGATGAAAGCGGCTTGTATTTCGCATGCCGACAAAACCTTAGCCAATCATTATCGTCCGGATAACAGTTGTTTTCATGTGGTTGATTATGACACCATCACTTTCATGCCACGACTTAAACAAACGCACCAAGGATATAGCGATAGTTCTTCATGGGCAAGAGGGCAGGCTTGGGGGTTATACAGTTACACTATGATATACCGTGAAACGAAGGACAAAAAATATCTGGATCAGGCTCAAAAAATTGCAGCGTTCATCCTCAATCATCCCAGGCTTCCCGAAGATAAAATTCCGTACTGGGATTTTGATGCTCCCAATATTCCTTCTGAACCACGCGATGCTTCGGCGGCAGCTGTAATTGCATCGGCACTGCTTGAGCTTAGTCCGTATGTCCCTGAAAACAAAACTTATTTCGTTACTGCCGAAACGATCCTCAAAAACCTGTCTTCTGATAAGTATTTGGCAGGGAAAGGCGAAAATGGCCTGTTTATTCTAAAGCATTCCACCGGAAACTGGCCAAAGAAATCGGAAATTGATGCACCTTTAAATTACGCTGATTATTACTTTATTGAAGCCCTAAGCCGATATGCTGTTCTTTGCGAACATGACTAATTTTATTTGCAAAGAGAAATTAAGACATCCATTGGTTTATTAGAACCACGGAGACCAAGTCTTGACCTTTTTTTGATTGCGTTTTTGTGTCAAAACAAAAGCGCAATTAGGTTTTTTTGGCAAAACTCCAACATCTAGGTTATCGAATATTCAATAATATAAATCATAACATTCACCATTCATTTCAAATACGAAGACAATAGTTATCAAACAGGTAACTGTAGCTTTTTTATATAAAATGCTTTGAAAACTCAACCAGCACAATGCAGCACAGCAATCTATTTTTATTATATTTGCTGAGACTTATTCATTAACCGACTAACCCATTAACCAAATGAAACGGCTTCTTGTCATCTTCGCTTGTAGTTTGCTGATTTCTTTCAGTTTTGCCCAACCTATCGATCCGTCCAAATATTCTTCACCTATTAAAGTGGCCTGCATAGGCAACAGCATCACCTATGGCTCCGGGATTGATGACCGGCCCCGCGATTCGTATCCTTCGCAATTGGCGCGCATGCTGGGCGAGAAATGGGAAGTTCGCAATTTTGGCGTAGGCGGCCGAACACTCCTGAAAAAAGGCGATTTCCCATTCTGGAACGAAGAGGCTTACACTCAGGCTAAAGCTTTTTTACCTGATGTAGTTATCATTAAACTCGGGACCAACGACACCAAACCACAAAATTGGAAATATTCCGGAGAGTTTTTGGCCGATTACCGGGCAATGGTGAAAGACTTAAAAAAACTATCATCGCATCCGCGAATTTATTTATGCAAACCTGTTCCTGCCTATAGTAACCGCTGGGGAATAAACGATTCCATCCTAGTCCGTGGCGTGATTCCGAAGGTGGAGAAGCTTGCCAAAGAAGAAAACCTTCCGGTCATCGATTTATACACTGCTCTCTCCGGGAAAGCTTCACTTTTTCCTGACCAAATCCACCCCAACCCCGAAGGTGCTGGACTGATGGCAAAAGCCATTTATAAAGTTTTGACTGATAAAAGTGGAGATTTAGTTTCAGCCCAATATCCGGGTAAAAAGTCAGAATGGCATGGATTTACACGATATGATTTTCAGCTCGATCGTCGCGAATGTCGAATTATTGTTCCGGAGAAAGCTGCCCCCGGAAAACCTTGGGTTTGGCGCGCCCGTTTCCCTGATTGGCATTACCAAATGGACAGTATACTGATTCACAAAGGGTTTCATGTGGTTTACATCGATACCGATTACCTATTTGGCTCTCCCAAATGCGTTGAAATTTGGGAAAACTTCTATAAATATCTGACCTCGCAATATGGTCTGAACAAAAAGGTTGCCCTTGAAGGCGTCAGCCGTGGTGGATTGTATGTTTACAATTTCGCGAAGAAATATCCGGAACAGGTGAGCTGCATTTATGCTGAAGCGCCAGTTTGTGATTTTAAAAGCTGGCCGGGAGGAAAAGGCTTCTGCAAAGGCGATCCGGAATCGTGGAAACTAGTAATGACTGCCTACAACTTTATGACCGAAAAAGAAGCATTGGAATACGCAGATAATCCAATAGATAATCTGGAGGAAATGGCTGCGGCCAAAATACCTATTTTTCACTCCATCGGCCTGAACGACAGCATTGTTCCCCCGGAAGAAAACACCTACAAACTGATCAACCGATACATCCGGTTGGGGGGATCGGCTACCGTTTACTCCAATACTGCCGGAAAACAAACGCTGCAAGGACATCATTTCCCGATTGACAACCTGAAAGCCGGAGTCGATTTTATCCGAAACAGCTATCCCGAAGTCAATCCAAAACTTGACAGCAAGAATTATCAAACGTTCCGCAGCAAAATGCACAATGCCCAAATTGTTTTCGAGCGCGAAAAGAAAGGCCGGATTGCATTCCTTGGCGGATCGATTACAGCCAACGGAGGTTGGCGCGACAGCATTTGTGCCTATCTGCAAAAACGTTTTCCGGAGACGCAATTCGAGTTTATCGCCGCCGGAATTCCTTCCTTCGGAAGTACGCCGGGAGCTTTCCGTTTTGAACGGGATGTCCTGGCTAAAGGGAAAGTTGATTTACTGTTTGAAGAAGCTGCCGTAAACGACCGGGTCAATGGGTTTGGACCTGAAACCCAGATTTTGGGGATGGAAGGTATTGTCCGTCATGCACGCGAATCCAATCCGGCGATTGACATTGTGATAATGCACTTTGTTGATCCGGAGAAAATGACCGAATACCGCAAAGGCATTACACCTCCTGAAATTCAAAACCATGAAAAAGTTGCCGCACATTACCAGATTTCGACCATTAACCTGGCCAAAGAAGTGACCAACCGAATAGACAATGGGGAATTTACCTGGGAGAACGATTTCAAGAACCTGCACCCTTCCCCATTTGGCCAGCACATTTATTACCAGTCGATGAAATCGTTTCTGGATGAATGTTGGAGCGGTTTTGTGGCTGAAGACGATAAGCTGACAGCCTACCCACTTCCGGAGAAACTGGCAGAAGCATGCTACAATCATGGAGTTTTAATTCCGGCAGTTGAAACGCAAACAGTAAAAGGTTGGAAAATAGATCGGAACTGGACTCCGACTGACAAAATCGGAACACGTGATGACTATACAAAAGTCCCCATGCTGATTGCTGAAGCTCCCGGCGGAACGCTAAAATTTGATTTTGAAGGAAATGCGATTGGGATTGCTGTTGCGGCAGGATTGGATGCTGGAATGATTGAATACCGCATCGACAAAGGCGATTGGCAAAAACAGGACTTATTTACGCAATGGAGTTCTTCGTTGCATCTTCCGTGGTTTTACACGCTTGGATACGGATTAAAAGGAGGAAGTCATCGTCTGGAAATCCGGATTTTGCCCGAGAAAAACATTCAGAGCAAAGGAACGGCGTGCAGGATCAGGTATTTTTATGTGAATAAATAGATGGGTTGGGTAGAGACGCATTGCAATGCGTCTCTACAATATCAACTGTTATTTCACCAATTTCGAAATCTCTTTAAATCCGGGAGCACCGGCGCTACGGGTCAGTTCAAAAAGAACTGATTCGAATGAAGTCATCATGACTCCTTCGTAACGGAAACGTTCGGCGGCCAGATCAACATTATCGAACGAGCGCGACGAAACGCAATCGAACACTACTACCGGATTGTAACCTGATGCTTTCAAGTCGATGGCTGTTTGTAGGACACAAACATGCGATTCGATTCCACAGATGACTACATTTTTTGCGCCCGAAAGGGCAAGTTTTTCTGCAAATGCCGGTTCGTCCAAACAACTGAAATCCTTCTTTTCGATGTACTGAAAATCGGGAATCAGCGATTTGATTTCATCGATTGTTTCGCCTAACCCTTTGGTATATTGCTGGGTTACCAATAATGGCAGGCCCAAGATCTGCAATCCCTGGATCAGCTTGCTGCAATTTTCAACAAACTGTTCGTTTTCTTCCATCACCGGAACCAATCGTTCCTGAATATCAATCACCAATCCAATGGTATTTTCTCGTAGGATGCGCATTCTATAAAGTTTAAAGTTCCAAATCTTAATTTATTGTCATTCAGTGCCATTAGGTCATTCAATTGTCATTGATTATAAACTCAGACTTCGTTACTTCAATGAATGACACGAAGCAAATGACCATTAAGTGACTAATTTACTAAAAACTGTGACGGCCGGCCACTGATCGATTATAACCCCGCCTGCTTCCGCGATTTGTCGCCCAGATAGCCGCCATGGTGACGTTTGGCGTACTCTTCGTTGTTGAAACCAATCCGTTTCATCATCATTACAACCAACACATCGCCAATGACTGTCATAACGGTAGTAGAAGTGCTTGGGGTCAATCCCAGGATACAAACTTCTTTTGGGTTTCCGGTTTCCAAACAAACATCAGCCATTTGTGCGAGTTGCGATTCCTTGTTGCTCGTGATTACAATCAGCGGCAATCCTGGATGAAGATTCTCTGCGAGATCAACCAATTCCAATATTTCGCGTGTTTTTCCGGAGTTTGAAATAAGCAAAAGCACATCATTGGGTTGAACCACGCCTAAATCGCCATGTTGCGCATCGCTCGGGTGCAAAAATACGGCCGGGGTTCCGGTTGAACTGAAAGTCGTTGCAATATTTAAGGCTATTTGCCCGGCTTTTCCCATTCCTGAAGCAACCAGTTTACCTTTTAACTGATGTACACGTTCTTCAATGATATTGATTGCATTTTCGAACGCCTCAGTTACTGGAATATTTTGAATAGCCTCGGCTTCCTGCCGTAAAACCTGTTTAATCTCTTCGAACATGTGGTTTGTTTTATGTGCTGCAAAAATAGGTTAAAAATGTTTAATCAGGCGCAAACACACTTCCATTTTAAGAGAATCGGAACAATCGAAATACAGAAATATTGAAATTTAACCTTCTTTTATTCGTTTCTATAAAAATTTTAAAAACCAAACCGTAATTAAAATGTTGATATGTTTTAAAAATGCAGAAAAGATCATTCTGATTGATCTAATTATGCAGATATTTAAATGCTGATAGATAATGTGGTTATTTTCGGGCAATTCAGGCCCAAAACACCTGAAGGTCGTTTGATAATCAATAAAATCATACTAACCCATAATTATTTTTTGAAATGAAGATTCATGAATATCAAGCCAGACAAATTTTCAGGAATTATGGCATTCCTGTCCCAGACGATGTTTTATGTTATACCGTAAGTGAAGTTGAGAACGCTGCACGCGAACTTAATTGCATGACAGTAGTAAAAGCTCAGGTTTTAGCCGGTGGCCGAGGGAAGGCCGGTGGAGTAAAATTGGCGCGGAATGTTGAAGAGGCGATCAATGCCGGTAAGCAAATTCTGGGCATGAACATCAAAGGCTTAACAGTTGAAAAAGTACTCGTTACCAAAGCCGCCGACATCGAAAAAGAGTTTTATGTAGGTTTTGTAAACGACCGGAATACCAAGAGTGTTACCTTAATGGCAAGCGCCGAAGGGGGTGTCGAAATTGAGGAAGTGGCGAAAAACAATCCTGAAAAGATCATCAAATATCCGGTCAATCCGTTAACCGGGTTGCTCGATTATCAGGCGCGAAACATTGCCCTCAAATTGTTTGGCGACATTAAACAAGCGCAAAAAGCAGCTTCAATCCTGACCAAATTATACAAGTTGTACATAGAGACTGATGCCACACTTGCCGAAATCAATCCGTTGATTTTAACTCCTGAAGGCGATGTATTTGCCATTGACGGCAAAATGAACTTCGATGACAATGCCCTTTTCCGTCAGCCTAAAATACTGGCCATGCGTGAGCCCGATGAAGAAGAGCTTCAGGAAATTGCCGCTCACGAAAAAGGACTGTCGTACATTAAACTGGATGGGAATATTGGATGTATGGTCAACGGCGCCGGGCTTGCCATGGCAACCATGGACATGATTAAACTTTACGGCGGATCACCGGCAAACTTTTTGGATATCGGCGGAAGCTCAAATCCGCAAAAAGTAATCGATGCTATGAACATTTTGCTGGGCGACAAAAATGTAAAAGCCGTAATGATCAACATTTTCGGTGGTATTACCCGCTGCGACGATGTTGCCCGGGGTTTGATCAAAGCGCTGGAAATCATCATGACTGAAGTGCCTATCGTAGTTCGCCTTTCAGGAACAAATGCTGAAGAAGGTTTGGCCATCCTGAAAGAAACAGGTCTTCCTACCGTTAGTTCGATGAGCGAAGCGGCTAAAAAAGCCATTGAACTGAGTAAACGATAACAAACAAAAACCAATCATCAATAATTATCCAAATGAGTATATTAGTAAATAAAGATACGAAGCTGGTTGTTCAGGGAATAACTGGACGCGACGGTAAATTTCACACCGGTCGCATGATTGAATACGGAACCAATGTTGTTGCCGGTGTTTCACCAGGCAAAGAAGGTGAAAGTGTTGAAGGCGTACCCGTTTTCAATTCGGTTGAAAATGCAGTAAAAGCAACTGGCGCAAACACCTCCATTATTTTTGTCCCGGCTGCTTATGCTGCTGATGCGATACTTGAAGCTTCTGAAGCTGGAGTGAAACTGGTCATTGCCATCAGCGAAGGGGTTCCGGTTCAGGATATGATTCGGGTGACACCTATCCTGAAACAAAATGGTACTCTTTTAATCGGACCAAACTGCCCCGGATTAATTACCCCGGGTGAAGCCCTCATTGGAATTTTGCCAGCCATGATTTTTAAAGAAGGTAACATCGGGTTTATTTCCAGAAGCGGCACTTTGACTTACGAAGTAGTGAACCTACTTACGCTAAACGATTTCGGGCAAACTACCGTAGTTGGAATTGGTGGCGACCCGGTTGCCGGACTCTATTTTATTGATCTTCTGGAACGTTTCGAAAATGATCCGGAAACGATAGCAGTTGTTTTAATTGGCGAAATTGGCGGCGATGCCGAGGAGCAGGCGGCCCAGTTTATTGCTGAGAAAATGACCAAACCGGTCGTTGCTTTTATTGCCGGACAAACAGCGCCTCCCGGAAAACGGATGGGCCATGCCGGCGCCATTATTTCGAGTGGATCAGGTACTGCTGAAGAAAAAATTGCAGCCTTCAACCGCGCCGGTGTTCCGGTAGCCAAAGAACCAGCGGAAATTCCGGAATTGCTGAGGCAGAAATTAGAGAAATTGAGGTAGTGGTCATTGGTTTCATGTCATTGGTTGTTGCTCAATCAACAATGAATAACTACAAATGACCTAATGACTATTAAATGAAAATCAGAAATTTGATATTCTAGCATATCCGATGCAAAAAAGGCAGCCGTTTGGTTTGCCTTTTTTTTGTAAATTCGGGCTTTCAATCGCAGAAATATGCTGAATTATCTTAAAATAGACTCCGAATCAGAAATCCCAAAATACAAACAGGTCGTCGACTTGTTTATTTCTGATATTGAGGCTGGTATATTCAAGCAAGGACAGCGAATTCCGTCGATCAATGAAACGAGTGAAGAATTGCTCCTTTCGCGCGACACGGTTGAAAAGGCCTATGTTTATATGAAGAAGAAAGGCATCGTTTTAGCAGTTCGCGGCAAAGGATATTACATCAATCAGGTGAATGTCAGCAAAAAGCTCAAAATATGCCTGATTTTCAATAAACTCAGTAATTACAAACGTAGCATCTATTACTCGTTTGTAAAAACAATGGGTGCAAAAGCCAGCGTCGATGTGTTTATTTACAACTACGATCTGGATGAATTTGAGGCCATTGTGGATAAGAACCTGAACAGCTACGACTATTTTGTGATCCTGCCACACGTCAGAAACGAAAATGCCAACATCAGCGAAGTCATCAAGAAAATATCACGCGAAAAAGTGTTGATTGTCGATCGTTTTCTGGAAGAATTGAAAGATTATCCGGTGGTTTACCAGGAATACGACAAAGATATTCAGTCGGCTTTAGCTTGTGGCATCGACCTTTTGCGAAAATACAACTGCTTAAATCTCGTTTTTCCGCAGGCCGAATATTACCCGCCATACATTGTTCGCGGCTTCCGCATTTTCTGTCAGGTTCACGGATTCGACAGCGCTGTGATTGACCGGATGGAAGACTCTGAAATAAATGCCGGAGAAGCTTACATCATTGTATCTGACGATGATTTATATGCCTTTATCCGCCGGATTAAACAAAAGAACTGGACGCTAGGCAAAGATTGCGGTGTGGTAGCCTACAACGAAAATCAGGTAAAAGAAATACTGTGTGAGGGCATAACGACCATTTCAACCAGTCATGAAGAGATCGGGCAACTGGCCGCCCAAATGATACTTACCCAGAAATTCGAACGAATTAAAAGTCCGTTTCAATTCATCCGGAGAAACTCACTTTAAAAAGTAATCAGTCGCAGTAGACAAAACTGAAAACTGCGACTGAACACTGAGCACTCTTTTACTCCAACAGCTCGTTGTCGTGCATTTCTTTCATGAAGGTGACAAAATCGTTTTTGCGGTCAGAGTCCATCCATTCCATGCTACGGCGTGGGTGGGCATTCAATGCGCCCGAAATCAAATAAGGAATATGATAACCCCAATCAATTTCTTTTTGCATCGGGTGAACATGATCCTGAATCACTTGCAACAAAGGCAACAAACGGTATTTCGGATTTTTAAGGAAAGCAATCAGAATTTCAATCGGGCAATTTCCGGCTCCGCGGCCCAGACCCATCAAAGTGGCATCGAGCATGGTACAACCTTCCATAATAGCAGTATAGGTGTTCGACATGGCCATCTGCATATTGTTATGTGCATGAATCCCAATTTCTTTTCCGGGCAATGCCGCGAGGTATTTGCGAACCAAATGTTGAACCGACTCCACATACATGCTGCCAAAGCTATCAACCGCATAAAATACCTTCACGCGCGATTCTGCGATGTCTTTCAATGCTTCGTCGAGTTCAAGTTCGCCAACCGTTGAAACGGCCATCAGGTTAATGCAAACTTCGTAACCTTTATCCATACAATGATGCGCCAAAGCAATGGCTTTGTCCACCTGATGCACATAACAAGCCACCCGGATCATATCCAGCAAACTATCCGATGCCATTGGAATATCATCCAGATCAATGCGCCCAATATCGGCCATGGCAGAAAGCTTCAAGTTAGTTTCGTTTTTGCCCACAATACGTTCCAAATCCTTTTGGTGACAGAATTTCCATGGTCCCATTTCTTTGCGGCTGAACGCCTTTTCGCTGCTCAGATAACCTATTTCCATGTAATCGACACCGGCTTCAACACAGGCATTGTAAACGCCCCGAACGAAATCGTCAGAGAATTGCCATTTATTCATCAGCCCGCCATCGCGAACCGTGCAGTCCATTACTTTTATTTCTTGCTTAAACATTTTATCTGATTTTGAGGGGTTATTTATACAGGGTTAGCATTCGTATTTTTCAGGATTTCAAGTTCTTTCTGAACATTGTAGCGCATCAGGATCCAGAAAATATCTTCGAACAAATCCGGATTGAGACCCAATTCAACTGCCCATTCCCTCCTTTTTTCAATCACTTCCTTCTGGCGGTTTTCGGCAATTACAGAGGCTTCATCCGTCTTAAACTTCACAATCTCTTTCACAAACTCGTAGCGTTCGCTAAAGAGTCTCAAAATTTGGTAGTCAATCCCATCAATCGCTTCCCTGATTTCTTCGATGCTTTTGCAGTTCCCTGGATTCTTCATTTGCAACTAAATTTGTCGCAAAAATAATAATCTAATCCAAAGTGATAGCCTATCCTGATAATTTATCAGCAAAATCGAAGAAATATACAAGAATCGTCAAAACCCCAGCTCGTCGCTGATTTCCTGCATGGCCACCAAAGCCAGTTCCGCAAAATCGTTGATGGGGATTCCAATCAGTTCGCATTCCAGGATATTTTCGCGTTTCACCGAGGCGGCAAATGCCTTTTCTTTCATGCGTTTGGTGATTGATTTGGTTTTCACCGATGCCAGTTTTTTATCCGGATAAACCATTGCCGTAGCCATTATTAGGCCAGTGATGGTTTCTCCAGCCGCCAGTGCGTGTTGAAAGACGGTTGTCCGCTCTTTTCCGGTAGCCATTTCGTTGTGCATCACAATGGCGTCGATGGCTTCCGGAGAAAGCAGTCCATCGAGCATTACGGCAGCGTGCGGACCGTGTTTGTAAGGATCGCCATGTGTAACTTCAACATCAATATCATGTAGCAACCCTGCCAGCCCCCACTCTTCCTGATTTTTATCCAGTTTTCGGGCAACGGCGCGTAGAACGGCTTCGCTGGCCACGCTGTGTTTGATCATGTTTGCATTTTGAATGTGCTGATTCAAAAGTTTATATGCATTTTCTCGTGAAATCATCGCAGTAGTTTTATTTTTGCTGCTGCAAATTAGCAAAAACAAACCGAAACCAGATGCCTCTCGAAATTGAACGTAAATTTTTAGTCGATACACAGAAATGGAACCCAACAGTTCAGGGAACCCGATTGGTACAGGCTTACCTGAGCATTGAGCCAAACCCAACGGTGCGAATCCGCATTGCTGGAGAAAAGGCATTCCTGACCATCAAAGGCCGCACAAAAACCATTTCGCGTCCGGAATTTGAATACGAAATACCGGTTAATGAAGCTCAGGAAACGATGCTGCTGGCCATTTCCAATCCAGTCGAAAAAATACGCTATGAAATATTGCATAAAGGTTTCCTGTGGGAAGTTGATGTCTTTTCAGGAAAAAATGAGGGGCTTGTCATAGCGGAAATCGAACTAGAATCAGAAGATCAGCCATTTCCGAGGCCCGATTGGCTTTTGGACGAAGTTTCAGGAGACCGCAGATTCTACAATTCGTACCTTTCGGAACACCCTTTTCAGGAATGGACTGACTAAGATGGCCTGATTTTTGAAATACCAGAAAACAAGATGACGACAAAATCGTTTTTTTAGATAGCCAATTAACCGAATAGATATGCAGCTTAAAAAACTTTGTGCAGGATTTATGATCCTGATCAGCGTTTCCTTATTCGCAGCGACCAATCCCGTCGACAAAAAGAAAGAAATAATACTCAGCAAGGCAGATTCCATCAAGTTGGGGATCGATTACCTGAAAAAGCACATCCAGACAAATGCTGTTTGGCAATCGGAGAATCCTGAAATATTACGCACGGTGAACGGGCTGATCCGTTTTGCGGAGGACGAACGCATCGATACCATCTTGGTAAAACTTCAGAAATTCCAGAAGGTTGGGAACTTAAAATACATCAGCCGCTCGCCCGAGAACGTCAGCGATTCGCTTCAGGTGCAAGGATTCCAGGGTTATCGTACTATATTGGAAAAAATGAAACAACTCGACCGTGCCATCTGGAATGGGGTCGATTTGAAAACAATTCCGTTGCATGAAAACCTGATTGCTGGCCCTGATGGTAGAGTTCAGCCAATTGCTGAAGGCGACGAAGAGGCCATTATCCGGAGAACACGAATCATTTTGCCCGATAGTTTAAAAAACGTCTTTGCTGTTCAGGATTCGATGGGAAAAGCAACAAACAATTTTGACAAGATCAAAAATCGTCAGAAAGCCCGCAGTTTCTTGCTTGAAGCTGCCCGCCGGCGGTTTAATACCAAGATTGAAAGGATGAATCTCGATTCGGCAATCACAGCCTATCGGAAATATGCTGTTCGCGTGTTCTCCGACTCGCTGCAAAACCAACTTTCTGATTCGCTAAAACTTCGCAACCAGCAAATTCTGGTTCACTATAACGATTCAATCGTCCGGTCGGTTAACGATTCTATAAATTTATTTGTACAAACCTTGCAACGGTATGCCCAAAACGATTCGGTGCCCATTTTTATACAAAGCTTATCCGGAAAACCTTCACAACTCTGGCTTCGGAGTAACCAACGCGCCATCAACCGGATGTACATCAAAAACGTGCAGAACGATTCGATTGGAATACAGTTGATGAACATCGACAAACAGACCATCGGGATTGCCATCGAGGATAACATTACTTTTAACCGGATAGAGCAGAAGCAACATCGTGATTATGTATTTCAAAAGTTTAGTCCCGATCAGAAGCTTACCAAAATCCAAAAGAAATATGATATTGTTGCACCGTGGGATTTGGGAGGAAACGGAACTTTAGGGTTTACTCAAATGTTTCTCAGCAACTGGAAGGCCGGAGGCCGAAGTGCGTTTTCGTTCTTGACGGTGCTGAAGGGATATGCCAATTATTCGAATGACAGCAAACTAAAATGGGAAAATAGTGTTGAATTTCGGAATGGATGGATCAGACAAGGCGGCGATATTGACCAGACTCAGAAGAATGACGATAAATTGGAATTGATTTCGCGATTGGGCGTAAACGCATTTAAAGATTGGTATTACAGTACTGAAATTGATTTTAAAACTCAGTTTTTTAATGGATACAACTATCCCAATGATTCTGTCCCTATTTCGACTTACATGTCGCCTGCCACAACCTTTATCAAACTTGGATTCGACTATAAACCGAACAAAAATTTCTCTCTATTTTTGTCGCCAATCACCGCAAAGAATGTATTCGTACGCGATACAGCGCTGATAGACCAGACCAAATATGGAGTATCGGCTCATAGCCGAAGCTTCTGGGAACCGGGTATTAACATTGATCTCCGTTATAAACTTGATGTTACGCCACGTATCAGTTATGAAACCAAATATAAAATGTTCCTGAATTACCAGCAACCCATTAAGAAGGTTGACATCAACTGGGAAAATACGATAGTAGCCCAGCTCACCAATCGGATTAGCATGACTTTTATGCTGTACATGCTTTACGACGACAATGTGACTTTTCCGACCGGAAAATTTGCAAATGACGGCACCGAAATATATAAACCTAAATGGCAAACCAAAGAGCTGACAACTATCGGGTTCTCGTATAAAATCAACAAACACATTTACCAGCGGAGGAAGATTTAAGGGAAAGAGGAAGTCTAAAGTCGAAAGTCCGGAGTGCTGCTCTCTGAGTACCGGAGAGAACCTGTAACGTGGAATCTCAGAAATTAACCTATATTTGGATGCCCTACCTTTATTCCGAGAAATCATCATTAAAAAAACTGACAAAATGAAAACATATAAAAAATACTTCAAGATAACTGCTGAACCTGCAGATGTTTACAACGCGCTGACCAACAAAGTGATGATTGAAATCTGGACAGGTGAAGATGCCGTAATGGAAGCAACCGCCGGAACTGAATTTTCGATGTGGGAAGAAAGTATCTGTGGAATGAACCTCGAATTTGAGCAGGATAAGAAAATTGTTCAGGAATGGTTCTTTGGCGAAGAGGATGAAGATAAAAAATCGATTGTAACCATTAAGCTTCACCCTGACAAAGGCGGTACCAGCATGGAAGTGCATCAAACCAATATTCCTGACGAAGCTTACCGCAATATTTCAGAAGGCTGGGAAGAAGACTATTTCAATGGATTAAATGAGTTGTTTAAACAGTAAGAAAATTAAGGAAATAGTCATTAGTCAAAAGCAATCCATTTCAAAAATAAATCTAACAATATGAAGAGAATGGTCATTAGTCATTTGAAAACGTGCTACTTAATGTTTTCCAGATGACTATTGACTTTTTCCATTTTCCTATTTGTTTGAAAGCCCTTCGTTTCCGGTATCGGCAATGTATTTCCACTGGCCGTTTTGATTTTTCTTCCAGACCGTCAAGTAAGTACCGCGTGAAGTATCCTTTAGGGCAACAAATGTCCAGAAGCCATAAGTATAACCAAGTTCGCCACTTTCGGCAATTATCGCTTTTGCCGGTTTCCATGTCAACACAACACCACTGTCACTCTTGCCTTCATAACTCTTGATCAGGCTAAGCTTTCCAACAATGGGCATCCGTTTGGGTTTCAGTAAAACCACACTATCATCAGCAAATTCGATGAATGCCTTTTGAATGCCATGCTTTACTGAATAATCAGAAAAAGCAATATCGGCATCTAACAAAACCTTCGGATCGGCGGTGGGTTTCTTTTCAGAACAGGAAAGCAAACCAAAAATGATAAATCCAATTAAAAATGTGGTTTTCATATTTTGAAAGTTTAGTTGAGAATATCCAATGGCAACAAACGTAGCGACCGAAAACCTGAAACTTGGAACTATTTCGATCCCAGCGAAATTAATAAAATACCGATTAATATTCCGCCCAGGTAAATGGCTTTTCGTGGGATATTTTTTTCGTGAAACACCAAAGCTCCAACAACAAAAGAAATAACCACTCCCCCACGCCGTAATGCTGAAACAATGGAGATCATCGACTCCGGATGGCTCAACGAATTGAAGTACAAGTAATCGGCCAGCACCAGAAAGACACCAATTAGTGGAATTGACCACCGCCAATGAAACGGAGTCCGTTCTCCTTTGGGCAACCGCCAACGATTGACCGCCAGAATCGGCAATAATATGGCTATCTGGTAAAACGAGAACCATGCCTGAACGGCCATCCGGTCGATGCGGCGCATCAGGAATTTATCGTACAAACCGCTGGCAGCCCCCAAAAACGTTCCAGCCATAATGAAAAACACCCATTTGTTGGTCGAGAAGTAGATACCTTCAGACTTTCCGGTGGTGGAAAGCATATAGAAAAACAGCAAAGTGATAATCACTCCGATCCACTGATAAGCATTGAGGTGTTCGCTGAAAATCACGATAGCGCCAAGCAATGTCCAGATTGGACCGGTTGCCCGAATGGGCGCAACAATGGTAATCGGAAGATTCTTGACCGCATAAAAAGCCAAAATCCAGCTCGAAACTACCAACATCGATTTCAGGAAGATGAACCCGTGCTGCCCTAAGGTGATTTCAGGAACAAAAAGTTGAATGGCTTTGAAAAAATTGGGATAAAAACTAGAACCAACCGTAATTGGCAGAAAGATAATCGAACTGGTTAATGTAGAGATGAACAATACCGGAATCACCGCATTTTTATGAACCGAAAGCTTCTTAAAAACCTCATAAATCCCCAATAACACGGCCGAAGCCAAGGCTAAAATTACCCACATAAATCAGTTCAAGGTTTCAAGTTCAAAATTTCAAGTCCCTATCCATCAGAAACCCATTTCAAGATCGTTTTATTAATCCTTTTGTTAATGCGATTCTTTTGAAAACTCAAAACTATAAAGACTTGCCTTTCAGTAAACAAGTCAGGCTTTATTCTGTGGGTTTGTTTATTGAAACTTAATGTTATCCGATAAATTTTCTAAACTTCTTCCGGCTTTCTTTTTTTCCGGACCACCAAAATGGCTCCAAACAAAGCAAGTAAAGCTCCGAATATAGAAAGCACCGAAAAGTGTTCAGGGGCAATCCAGCTTACCTGAAGCCACGTTAAAACGCCCATAATAACAAAAGTAATGATCGGGTTCATAATCAGTAAAACACTGACCTTTCCGGCTTCCATGTATTTCAGGGCAAGCGACAAACACACGTATGAAATGAGCGTGTTCGCTCCCAGAAAAATCAAAAGTAACCAATAACCCAGACTTAAATGAGCCAGACTTTCGAAATTGGCAAACGGCAAATAGAGCAGGATTGGTAATCCAAAGATGAATAAATTCAAGGTAGTTACCGGATGCTGGCGGATCAGCTTTTTCTGCATGGCCGCATAAACCGCCCAAGTGAGGGCAGCGGAAACTGTTAGCAGCATCCCTTTGGTGTATTCGTTTTTGTTGGCTGGCAAAGCGGTTAAATGCTGTTGGTAGAAAATCCAGAAACCGATAAGGGCCAGCAGAAAACCAAGCCCCTGGACCAATGAAAGTTTTTCTTTGAAAAAAACAACGCCGAAAATGGCTAGGACAACCTGACCCGTTTGAACGGCAACCTGCGCATTTCCAGGTGTGGTGTACTGAACTCCCCACATAAAACCAATGTAATTCCAGGCCAGCATTAAGGTTGAAATAATCAGGATTAACGATGGTTTGTAAAGAATTTTCAGGGCTTTGGGATCGTTAAAAAGAGCCCAAACAGCCATTCCTGAAAAGGCCAATGAAAACCTGAACCACACAATGGTTGGAGAATCAATAACTTTGGAAGCAACTTTCAGCGCGATAGCTAAAACGCCCCACATCAAAACAGTGATTAGTGTAAATAAAATTCCTTTTGCCTGACTGCTCATTCTGAAAAGTTCAAAGTTTCAAGTTCAAAGTTTCAAGTTCGGAGTGCATCTGTGCTA
>Ga0208789_1000094_pt1 | contig 128965 bp, 122 predicted proteins | sample Methanotroph_Enr_FD_187368 | JGI IMG/M metagenome (GOLD analysis project Ga0208789, IMG submission 187368) | Enriched soil microbial communities from Old Woman Creek wetland in Ohio, USA - Methanotroph_Enrichment_5 (SPAdes) (version 2) | ecosystem: Environmental > Terrestrial > Soil > Wetlands...
TCATGCCGGAAAGGACGATAAAGGGCGCGGGATTTTCTATGACCTGAAGCGCCTCATGCCTTAAACCTTTGTAGCCGGAATCGACCCGGAAAACCTCAAGCCCATTTTGATAGACCCAATCTTGGGCCAACCGGGAGCGCAGGCCGCCGCGCCAACAAAAGATCAATGCAGGTTGCTGGGGATGGCTTTTAATCGATTCGCACCATTGCCGGATCATCCGCTGCTTATAATCGCCGCTGACCAGCTTGTATCCAAGCGTTTTGGCGGCTTCCGAGCCTTCGGTCTTATAGGTTAGGCCCACGTCATGGCGATGGGCGTCCGAAAGTATCGGGATGTTTAGCGTGTTTTCAAAGTGCGCCTTTTCATATTCCCTTTCCGATCTTACATCGATCATAGTCGCTTGATTATTGGCGCTAAGCAGCCTAAAAGCCTCGGCTGCGGGAATGGTAGGGTGGTTCATGGATGAAATTAGAGTCAGTAAAAATTAGTCTTAATATAACAGAAACGGCCGGCGATCTTCTTGCTACGCTGGAAGAAGGTGTTGTGAGCTGTCATGGTCGGTTAGATGCTTTTTACGATATTCTGATACTCCAAACCGAACTTCTGCAAATACTGCTTAAGCCGGTGCGAGTCATTGGCGCCGGCTACTCAACGGCATAAAAACTTTATCTTAAATAGTGCGCAACAGCTTCGTAGACAACGGATTCCAGGCTGTGAAAGTATTAGCAAAAATCGCTAAAAACATTAAAATGAACTGCAAGCTATTGATTATTAATTGTAGAAATTGACAGTTTTTACCTGACTCCGGAATACTTCCACAGCCTCATGCTTGGAAACTAACGCCTTTCTTACTCAATGAAGTTTTCGCTGATCATCCCAACCCTGAATGAAGAAAAAACCATCGCCTCGTGCCTGCTCGCGTTGCAGCCTTTACGCGGCAATGCTGAAATTATCATCGCCGACGCCACTATCGGCCAACCTATCGCAAACGGTCCTCACGCTCATTTGGCCGACAAAATCATAAGCTCGGCAAAAGGCCGCGCCCGGCAGATGAATGCCGGCGCAGGCCATGCCAGCGGAGACGTGCTAATCTTCCTGCACGCCGATACCTACTTGCCCGAAAACGCTTTACAACTGATCGAACAACACATCGGCAACAAACAATGGGGCCGTTTCGATATTCAATTAAGCGGCGATCATTTCATGTTGAAAGTAATCGCCTGGATGATGAACCGGCGCTCCCGGCTGACCGGCATCGCCACCGGCGACCAAGTCATTTTTGTGACTAAGCAAGCGTTCGTAGCAGTTGGACACTATCCCGAAATCGCCTTAATGGAAGACATCGCGTTAAGCAAGGCGCTAAAAAAAAACGGCCCGCCGCTTTGCCTTAAGGCCAAAGTCACCAGCTCCGGCCGAAGATGGGAGTATTTCGGTATTTACAGGACTATACTGCTGATGTGGACTTTACGACTGCGTTATTTCTTTGGCGCTGACCCGCAACGACTAGCCGAATTTTATTCGAGGGGGCGATTTTGGAAACCGTAATCCGTTTATCCGTGGCACTGGGCATTTTTTGCCTGATGATTGGCTGGGAATATGCCAGTCCGAGAAGAACCCAGCATCTCAGCCGCAAGCAACGCTGGCCGACCAACTTGGGTCTTGCCGCGTTCAATATTTTTGTCATGCGTTTAAGCCTTGGCGGAGCGGCCTATTTCAGCGCGGTTGCCGCCGTTGATCACGGCTATGGCTTGTTGAACCTTGTCCGAGTCCCGGAATGGCTGTCCATCATCATCAGTTTGCTGTTCCTGGATTTTGCGGTTTACGGTCAACACATCGTTATGCACAAATGGCCGCCGCTTTGGCGCTTGCATCAAGTGCATCACACCGACCTGGAATTCGACGCGACCACCGCCGTGCGCTTTCATCCGCTGGAAATCATGATCTCGATGCTATTTAAAGTGTTGTGTATTGTCTTGATCGGCGCGACGCCGTGGACGGTCATCGCTTTTGAGATTCTCCTGAACGGCGCCGCGACTTTTAACCACAGCAATATCAACATCCCGCCGGAGATCGATAAAAAACTGCGCTGGCTGATTATTACCCCGGACATGCATCGCATCCATCATTCGACATTTCCGGCTGAAACCGACAGCAATTACGGCTTTTCCTTTTCCTTCTGGGACAGGTTGCGCAACACCTATATCGATGAGCCCAGACAGCCGCAAACAACTATGGCTATAGGCTTGGAGCCTTTCCGCGAGGTGCGTGAGCTAGGCTTTGTCGAGTTATTGCTGTTGCCTTTTAAGGCGTTGCGGAGACGGTGATTGTAAGTATCGATTCAGCTCATTGAGAAATGGAACACGGATGCCACGGATTAAACGGATAATCACGGATTTTAAAAGCGTTATCGAACTTGGCTTAGGCTAAAAATCCGTGTGAATCCGCCCTATCCGTGCCATCCGTGTTCTATTGGTAGTGAATTAACCCAGCCCATATTATGACTTATCAATACCCCAACGCCGTGCTGATGATTTTCTGCAAAGCTCCGGTTCCCGGCCAAGTCAAAACCCGGTTAATCTCGGAACTAACCGCCGAACAGGCCGCCGGACTTCATATCGAACTCAGCACACAAACGCTGCAACGAGCTATCGAAAGCAATTTATGTCCGGTGCAACTCTGGTGTTCGCCGACAATCGATCACGCTTTTTTTTCCGCATCGGCGGCAGCTTATCCGATAACGCTCCGGCAACAACAAGGAGCCGATTTAGGCGAACGGATGCACCACGCTTTTTGCTCGGCGCTTGCCGACTATTCGCACGCCTTGTTAATGGGCTGCGATTGCCCGTCATTAACCGGCCGGGATTTGGAACAAGCGCTGGCCGCATTAAAGCAGGACAATGAAATCGTATTAGCGCCCGCGGAAGACGGCGGCTATGTGCTGGTCGGACTCAACCAGCCCCACTCGGAACTCTTTGACAACATGCCTTGGGGGACTGCGAAAGTGTTGGAACAAACCCGCAATCGTATCGAGCACCATAAGCTTCGCCACCACGAACTGAGCGAACAATGGGATGTGGATACGCCGGCGGATTTGGCGCGATATAAAAAGCTTATCCTGCAAACCTGTTAACCTCGCCGCAAAAACCTCAAAAACCGTATAATTCCTGAAACATTGAATCTCCGAAACCCATCTGTTAGCTCTACTGTCATGAAAACCGCCAAAATCCTGCTTTGCCTGCTTTTAATCATTATTGTTCACGGCGCTATCGACTGGTTGATCAACCGGCCGCAAGATGCCGGAGCCGATGTGCCGGCCGGCAAAATCATGAGCCTGTCTTTTGCCTCGTCCCGCGAAGGCTTTAAAACGCCGTTACCCGAGCATATCGACGAAGACTTGGGGCTGCTGGCGGATAAAACCCACTCTATCCGCACTTACTCCATTCTTGGCGGCGAACCTACCGCCGATATTGCGCGTAAATATGGCGTCGATATGATCCAGGGCGGTTGGCTGGGGCCGGACCATGACAACAATAAAAAAGAAATCGAGGCCTTGATCGAATCGGTTAATGCCCATTCCGACGTGGTCAAACGCGTCATCGTCGGCAATGAGGTCATGCTTCGCCGCGACATGGATATCGACAGCCTGATCGGCTATATCCGGCAGGTCAAACAAGCGGTTAAGCAACCGGTGTCGTACGCGGATGTTTGGTCGATGTATATGAAATACCCCCAGCTGATCAATGAGGTGGATTTTATTACTATCCATATATTGCCGTATTGGGAAGACGAGCCGGTGCCGATTGAGCAGGCCACCGCGCATATTGAAAAAGTCGTGCAACAAATCAAGGCTAAAGCGCTCGGCATGGGGCAAGACAAGCCTATCCTGATCGGCGAATCCGGCTGGCCGAGCGTCGGCCGGCAGCGCGGACAGGCGGTGCCCAGCGTCGTCAATTCCGCCCGATTCATCCGCAGCCTGCTTCAAGTCGCTAAGCGCCACAATTTCGATTACAACATCATCGAAGCTTTTAACCAGCCGTGGAAAGTCGATTTTGAAGGCGTTGCCGGGGCTAACTGGGGATTAATGTCGGCCGATCATAAACCGGTTTTTCCTTTAACCGGCCCGGTCTATGAAAATCCTGCCTGGACGCTGCATTTCGCTTTGACCACAGGCTTGTGGCTGCTGATTGTCGCGACTTACTGGAAAAAGCTGCAAAACTTTTCCGTTGCGCGTTTGCTGATATTCTTGGGTTTGAGCCAAGTGCTTGGCGTTTGCCTGATAACGCTGGCGGATTTTCAGTGGTATACCAGTTACAGCCACTGGCAACGCGCGTACACGCTGGCCATCGTTGCCGCCAACACCGCATTGGCCGGGCTGCTGATCCGGCGCTGCCATGACATTTTGGCCGATGCGCCCGATGATCCGCAATTAGCGGCCCGGTTAAGAAGCGGCTACCTGTTTTTTATCCTGTTGGCGCTTTATAAAACTTATAGCTTGGCTTTCAATGGCCGCTACCTGAGCTTTCCGGTCGAGCAGGTCGCCATTCCGGCGCTTGGCGTCTGCGCTTTGATAGTTTGCTTGTGGCTGCGCCGGCGCCGCTTGGACTATGCATTTGTGGCATTTGCCGGCTTGGCCGGAGGGGACTTTTCCGCTCGCCGCAAGCGCATGCTGGCTTATTTGAGCGGCGTTGGCGTTATCGCTTTGATCTTGGGCGAAACCACGGCATTTATGACCGCGCATGATTTCATTCTGGAGCATCCGGGCTTTTATGAAGGCCTGCCTTTCGCGTTAAGTTATACCTTTTATAACCGGCAGCTGTTGGCTTGGTTGCTGTGTTTATCTGTTCTGTCCATTCCATTTTGGACAGGCAATAAGCATAAATTGCAGAAAGTTAAAATTTGAGGGTACCTATGTATATGATAAAAAACGTAGGCTACGAAAAGCATGAATAGTCGAGTAGGGCGTGCCGTGCGCGCCTTAGAATTCGAAGGCGCGCACGGCACGCCCTACAGCAGAGTTATCGTTTCCATACTCGGAGTCACTGCCACTAAGTTTACGCGGGTTCCCAAGCTCCTGCTTGGGAACCCAGTGAGCAAAGCTCAGCTTTGCGAGACGGGAAGCGGGAGCTTCCTGCACTGAATTCCCAAGCTGGAGCTTGGGAACTAGCGCTTACTAAAATCCTTAACTTAATGGCAGTGACGCCGAGCGTGGGAACCACGTATGCCGATGCTTGAAGAGCATATAATAGAGGAGGACAAGTTAGCCGATACATCACAGCACCGGCTTAACCCGGTTTAATTTAAGAAGCGGCCAGCTTCGAGTCTTCCGGTCTTTTACCGGCACCGCCATCCAGCGCAATTTCGCTAAGCAAAAATTCATCGTCATCCAAGTCCGGCTCCGGCGAGCCAATCATCCTACCTTTCATCAACGTATCAATCTGATACTTATCCAATGTCTCCCAAGCCAGCAAGGCATGCGCCATGCTATGCAGTATATCGATGTTGTCTTTCAGGATTTGCTCGGCGCGTTGATAGTTCATGTCAATGACATGGCGGATTTCCTCGTCGATGACTTGCGCCATTTTCTCCGACATCGGCTTCGCTTGCGGTCCCATATAGCCGCCCTCGTTATCGCCGTAATCCATAGGACCGAGACGATCCGACAAGCCCCATTTGGTCACCATGTTGCGCGCCAACTGCGTTGCGCGTTGAATATCGTTGGATGCGCCGGTGGTGACTTTGTTTTTGCCGTAAATCAACGCTTCCGCAACCCTGCCGCCAAACAGGCTGGATATTTGGCCTTCCAGCTTGTCTTTGTTGGCGCTGTATTGGTCGCGTTCCGGCAGGAACATGGTAATGCCCAGTGCGCCGCCGCGCGGCATGATGCTGACTTTATAAACCGGGTCGTGGTCGGGCACGATGCGGCCGACAATCGCGTGACCGGCTTCGTGATAAGCGGTCATCAACAGATCGTCCCGGCTCATGACCATCGTGCGTTTTTCCGTCCCCATCAGCATTTTGTCGCGCGCCTTATCAAGGTCGTTCATCGTGATTTCACTCTGATTGTTGCGTGCGGCAAACAATGCGCCTTCGTTAATCAGGTTAGCCAGCTCGGCGCCGGAAAAGCCCGGCGTACCGCGCGCCAGATCGTTGATATTCACGCCTTCGGCCAGCGGCACTTTGTCGGCATGGACTTTAAGGATTTGCTCCCGGCCTTTGATGTCGGGCAAACCGACCTGCACCTGACGGTCGAAACGGCCCGGCCTCAATAGCGCTTTATCCAGCACATCCGAGCGGTTGGTCGCGGCGATTACAATAATGCCTTCGTTGCCGCTAAAGCCGTCCATTTCGACCAGCAATTGGTTCAGGGTTTGCTCGCGTTCATCGTTAGCGCCGCCGGTACCGCCATTGCCGCGATGACGGCCGACCGCATCGATTTCGTCGATAAAGATAATGCATGGCGCGCGCTTCTTGGCTTCCGCGAACATATCCCGCACCCTTGACGCGCCGACTCCGACAAACATTTCGACAAAGTCGGAACCGGAGATCGAGAAAAAGGGCACCCCGGCTTCACCGGCAATCGCCCGCGCCAGCAGTGTTTTACCGGTTCCCGGCGGGCCTACCATCAGCACGCCGCGCGGTATCTTGCCGCCCAGTATTTCGTATTTGCCGGGGTCTTTCAGGAAATCGACCATTTCCACGACATCTTCCTTGGCTTCTTCGACGCCGGCGACATCCTTGAAGCGCACTTTGATCTGGTCTTCCGCCATCAACTTGGCCCGGCTTTTACCGAAGCCCATTTGTCCGCTCCCTCCGGGATGCTTATTCATAAAGTAAGCCGCCAATCCGATCACCAACAGTATGGGGACCCAGGTAGTCAGGATCTGGACAAAAACCGAAGTTTCTTGCGGCTTTTCCACTTTGATTTTGACGCCATATTCCAACAACTCGTCTATCAGGCGCGGATCGTTGGGATTGTAGGTGGTAAAGAGTTCGCCGTCGCTACGACGGCCGGCTATATCAGTGCCGCTGATTACTACCTCTGGGATATTGCGGCTGCGTATGCTCTGGATGAAATCCGAGTAAGGCAAGGCATGGTTTTCTTCATAAACCGGGGCGTTGTGATTGAATATGCTATATAAAACAGCAACGATCACAACAAGCGTCAATGCACGAAAAAGATTTCCTTTCATCATTTTATATATCTCCGCTTAATAATTAATTTTCTTTATTAACTGGTATTACGCAGTTAATTGATTTTACGATGCCGCTAACGCGGCGATTATTTGAATCGGGGTCTCGCCCCCGACGGCGCGTCACTTTCTTTTCTTCGTCTCGGCAACTGCGCCTGCGTCGCCTAAAGCACCTACATCCCTGCAGGCCTCTTTGAGGGAGAATCTTAAGTCAACAGCATTGCCCTTGGCCCTATCGGTTTAGTGCGTTCGCCGCCGGAACCGATAACCATTGAACAGCCGGAAATTGTCGTCAGTGCAAAAGAAACGACGGCTTCGGCCGTCTGGACAGATGGTTATGGCGCGGAATACTGGAGCCGGCATCAAGCAGTTTTACAGTAAGGTCCGGCAGAGGATATTGTTGGATAAAAATTAAGGTCGTAGTTTGAGGAGGGCATCAAAAATAGATAGTACAGGCTCTAAATGAGCCGCAATCATATAGTGAAAGGTAAGCATTTGTATAATAATGACTTTCTATGGCACGATAGGTTTTTTCTATACCTTTCATGAGGCGGTTCTTGTTACCGTGCGTTCTGCGGCAGCATGCCGGGCTTAGTTGCGTCCGCTTGGCAAGGGTGTGACGATGAGCGCAATGCAATGGAAGATTCTAGTGAAAAGTCAGTAAAATCAATTCGTTTGATGCTGCAACGCGGCCCTGACACAGCGCAGAATCCCGTAACTATATTGTCCGTCAAACAATTCATAAACCGGCTTAAGCGCGTTCCGTTGCTCTTCGGGCAAGTTCATAATCGCTTCTTCTATGCGCCTGATTTCCTGTTCGGGCAATTCAACCACATCGGCCAGCACCAACATTCCCTGTTCCAGGGACTGGGCCAGATGCCCGTAAATAGTGGTCTCTTGCAGCTCGCGTTGCTGGGCGATCTGTTTTACGTTGTAACCGAGCCGGAATAAGGCCACCGATTCGGCCATGGTGTCCGACAGACCGATCGGCCCGCTTTTGCTAATATCGACAAACTCACCGATCACCGCCAGGAATTCATCGGCGTAAAGTTCCAGCTTGCGCTCGCCGACACCGGACAATAAGCTCATTTGTTGGCGATTGGTCGGCTTGGCTTCCAGCATTGCCATCAAGGTCGCGTCATGGAAAATAACATAAGGCGGCACATCCTGGGCATCGGCAATCATCTTGCGTTTGGCGCGTAGCGCATTCCACAGCAAAGTATCGTCGGTTTTAACAAATTCCCTGCCGGTTTTCTTGCTGCCGCTTCGACCGCGCTCGGCTTTTGCAGGCTGCAAATCCTTGCGTAACATCAGTTGCTGTTCGCCGCGCAAAATCGGCCGGCAGGCTTCGGTTAGCTGCAATGCGCCAAATTGGTCGAAATTGACGGCAACCAGGCCGCGCGCGACCAATTGCCGGAACACCGAATGCCATTGCTGTTCATCAATATCGGTGCCGATGCCGAAAGTCGAAAGCTTGTCATGAGTGGCTTTTAAAATCCGTTCGGTAGACTTGCCGCGCAATACGTCGATCAAATAGCCGACGCCGAAGCGTTGCTGGGTTCGGTGGATGCAGGACAGCGCTTTTTGCGCGGCCACCGTGCCGTCCCAGGTATTGACCGGTTCCAGGCAGGTGTCGCAGTTGCCGCAGGGCTGCTCAAGACGGTCGCCGAAATAACCCAGTAAGGCTTGGCGGCGGCAATGAACCTGTTCGCATAAAGCCAGCATCGCATCCAGTTTGTGGTATTCAATGCGTTTATGCGCTTCGTCGGCGTTGGAGTCTTGCAGCATTTTCCGTAGCGTGATGACATCCTGCAAACCGTAAGCCATCCATGCATCGGCGGGCAAACCGTCGCGCCCGGCCCGGCCGGTTTCCTGGTAATAAGCTTCAACGCTTTTGGGCAAATCCAGATGCGCGACAAAACGGACGTTGGGCTTGTCGATGCCCATGCCGAAAGCGATGGTTGCCACAATCACCAAACCTTCTTCCATTAAAAACTGGTGTTGGTGTCTGGCGCGCAAACCGGCATCCATCCCGGCATGATAGGGCAGGGCGTTGACGCCTTTGGTCCTGAGCCATTCGGCGGTGGCATCGACTTTTTTGCGCGACAGGCAATAGACAATTCCGGCATCGCCGGCGTGTTCGGCACGGATAAAATCGATCAGCTGGTCGCGGGCATTCTGTTTTTGCACAATCCGGTAACGGATGTTCGGGCGGTCGAAACCGCTAAGATAGAGTTGCGCTTGCTCCAATCCGAGGCGCAGTTTGATTTCTTCGCGGGTTTTGTCGTCGGCGGTCGCGGTTAGCGCAATGCGGGGAATATCGGGGAAGCGCTCGTGCAGCAGCGAAAGTTGCAGATAATCGACCCGGAAATCGTGGCCCCATTGGGAAACGCAGTGGGCCTCGTCAATCGCGAACAGCGCAATCTTGATGCGTTCGAATAGCGCGCCGGTGCGCTCGGAGGTCAGCCGTTCCGGGGCGATGTACAGCAAATCCAGTTCGCCGTTGAGCAACTGCTGCTCGATTTTTCTGGATTGTTCAAGGGATAAGGTGGAGTTCAGGAATGCGGCTTTGACGCCCAATTGCAGCAAGGCGTTAACCTGGTCCTGCATTAACGCGATTAACGGGGAAATCACAATACCGACGCCGGGCCGGATCAAAGATGGAATTTGGTAACACAACGATTTGCCGCCGCCGGTCGGCATTAGCACCATTGCATCCTGGCCGGCTATCAGCGTCTCGATAATTTCCTGTTGCTGGCCTCTAAATTTATCGTAGCCGAAAACGGTTTTGAGGATTTCGATGGGTTTGTTATTCATGAACCTTTTTGTGATCAAGCTATATCCGTCGCATTTAATATTCAACACTTCTATTCCCTCTCCTGCTGGAGAGGGGTAGGGTGAGGAGATTTTAAAAACCGACAATGATGTGTAAACACTATATATCATTATGCCGCACAATGCGGTTAGCGCCTACTGTGTCTTAAGCGTTAGCTTTTGTAACTAAGGTTCGTAAGCGGAAGAATGAGTTGCTGAGGTAGAGAGCCTAAGGCAGTAAAGCCGTGGTGGCGATAGAAAGCTGCCGCATGGTCGTCCTTGGCATCGACGACAACAGCAAAAACTGCGACTTCGGAGCGTAAGGCTCGCATAATAGCATCCCAAAGCAGAGCGCCTCCCAGCCGTTGTCGCTGAAAATCGACGTCAACGGCAAGCCGTCCCAGTCTGGCAACTGGCACCGACGGATAGCGCGGCAGGCGTTTGACAATATCTTCCGGCATATTGTTCAAAGGAACGCCCCCGGCTGCCAGCGTGTAATAACCCTCGATCCGGCCGGTATCGGTTTCCGATGCTACATAGCGGTAAATGTCAACCGAACTTGCGCCCTCTATTATCGATTGCTGATGCAACGGATGTAACCCACCCAATGTTTCCAAGTCGGTCATCACTCCTTTCTCCCACAGAAAGCCATGTGTGTTAAAAGGATTTGAGGAAGTGGGATCAATTGCGGTATCGGCGTGACTTACCACTTGTCTTCTATTATTGATTGCTGTTGTATTGGAATATAATCCGTCCGAGCATCAGTTATTAAGTGGAATTGCATGCGCTGTTAACCGATAATTTCCAAATTATCGGGAGCACTTGAGTGCCGGAATTTCATGAGGGATGAGTATAATTCATCCCTTTCGGCTTTTTTTCATGCTCTTAAGTTGGCTCCACCAAAATTGAAGGGCTTTTGAAAGAATCGCCCTCTTTCGGCGGATGAACCTTCTAAAGCTCCGTTTTAGGAGAGCCCTCTTTGTCGCTGAAGGCCAGCCATTGGGCAACACATCCCAGGTCTCGTCAAGTAGCGAAACGTCCGTATAAAGAAGTCGACGCAAGCGTTCTGAAGCTTCTTTCTGAACGTCGTAAGCGGCAATACTCCAATGATTCATTAGCGGTAAATGACTTGCTCTGCAAAGACCAATTAGAGCCAAACGTCGGCAATTCAGAGTACGGTTCTCTCCGACTGCATGAAGTATCAAAGGATTGAACGCTACAATGTCGCCCGCGTAAGCTGTAAGTTGTATTGCTATTGGCGGTCGCATATCGCTGGCCGCGCTATGATTAGGTTGGGCTATTGACGCATCACGGTGACTACCGGGTATTACCCATGTAGCGCCATTATTTATGGTTGTGTCTGTCAGACAGACGAATACCCAAAGATAGGAGTGCTCATTGTCCTCAATCGACATCGGGAAGTCCCGATGCCAATCAAAAAGCCCGAGTTCAGTACCACTTGGCATCGGCCGCACTTCCAGTATCGCCATGTCCCAGAGTCGTGCGTCACCAAGTACGGTCTGACCCAAGGCATGAACAGTGTCGTGTTCGAGTAAATCCCGACATGACCGATCCCAACAGTAAAAACAGCGCACTGCCCGAACATGCGAATGTAGAGTAGTGTGAGCCGGCTTTAGGCCGGAAAGCATGGCGTGGTCGACAGCTGTAACCGCACGATCCGCCGCTGCGTTAAGTCGGGCTAGCTCCTCCACTCCGATCTGTCCAGGAATTATGGTGTAACCATTCTCGGAGATCGCCTTCGCATGGGTTTCAATATCAATTATCATGAATTTTAGTCCTTAACATGGGCCATTACGTCAAGCATGGGGGCGTTTAAACAAACGCCTTATCCCCTATGACTTTTAGATCGTTTTTAACTTCCCAAAAGTAGCGCGTTCTAGCCCTGAAATTTTAGGAGATTTAAACTGCCAGATCTTTTCGTCCTAAGAACAAAGAATTGGTGTTGAATATAGACCTGCATAGAGGCTTATTGCATAAAGCTATCTCAGTATTTAGGCCAATGGTATCGTTAGTTAGTCCGAGTGAATCACAATAGCGATTGGTTATAAACCCTATGCTACATTTCTATCGTTTGTTTAAACACACTTAAATATGTGATAAACCTGCATCATCGCCTTTGGATGTGAGGCGCAATGGAACTAAAAACCGGGTTAAGCGCTAATGACGTAGCATGCAAATAGGCGAAAGCCATTATGATTGCGCGTACGTTGCTCTAAAGGACCTTCACCCCAGTTTGAAAAAGATCAACCCTTAAGTTGACATGGATTTTGGAAATCAAATGTTATCAAATAAGACAATCAAGTAAATACGTTAGACTACGTAGATAGAATGCTTACGCGCTATAGCCGGATGACCGCGATCTATTATCTGATGCCACGCTGACCGCTATCTAGGCATACAATTTGATGAACCCTTCGAGAAAATTGCCAGCCTTGCATCGGTTGGTAAAATATCCTCAAGGGGATGGTAAGGAAATATGCGATAGCTTTGCTCGCTATTTGACGCTGTTTCATAGTAGAAATTGACTGGCTGGTGTTGATACTACAGCCGTACTCCATGTCGTTAAATTGCTTGCTGTAAAGCGGACGGTCGTGAATGACTTTTTTTGGCCGTGTTCAGTCGTTCACGACTTAAACCCAATTATCCAACCGCAACCCCTCAACACGCTCAAACTCGCGAAGATTATTAGTAACCAGCGTCAGACCCTCGCTTCTTGCATGGCCTGCGATGTGTAGATCGTTAACGCCAATCGGCGTTCCCTTGCGTTCAAGGTCGGCTCGAATATCGCCATAATGAGCCGCCGCTTTGCTGCCGTAATCCAGCACCTCCAAGCGGGAAACAAAATCTTCAACCTGCCGCAGGTTGTGTTCCGGCTTGGCGCTTTTTTCAGCGCCGTGCAGCAGCTCGGCAAGGGTGATCGCGCTGATACAGATGTGGCCGGCATGGCGGTTAAAGCTTGCTAATGCATCAAGCGGACGGTTTTTGATCACATAGATCGCAATGTTGGTGTCCAGCATGTATTTCAGCATTAAAACGCTTCCCTTTCCCGCTGTTCCTGGGATGCGCGTTCAGTTATAAAGTCATCGCTAACGCGTTGTTCGGATAGAAAAAAACTGTCCCAGCTGTTTTCAACGGGAGACAGGACGCGATCCTGGCCGACCACGCGCACGGTGACTTTTTTTACATTTTCAGGAAAGCGGGTCTCGGCGGGAAGTCTGACGGCCTGCGTTCGGTTGTTTACAAAAACTGATCCAGTCGACATAAAGCACCTCATAAAAAACTATATATGAATTATATATAGCTCCGCAGTGTTTTCATATTTCCTTGACCAGGTATTTATGTCAACGGCTCAAACAACGCCGTCAAATCCTCGGTCGTCAGTTTCAACGATTCTTCTTTGTCGCCGCCTTTGTAAATTCCTTCCGCCAGCGCGCTTTTTGTTCCGCATCACGATAATTTTTTTCTCGACTGTGCTTTCGGTAATCAGCCAGACAGAGTGGGTAAGTCACGCGCATCCACCAAAACTGGCAATGCAAGAACTTTTGCGACTATTTATAAAACACGCTGCACACCTCCTAATAATCCTTATCATTGGAGAGCGGCGAAATTATCATGAAGAATTTATTGACTATGCCTTGCCGTTTTTGGAATGACAAGTTTGGTTTGTCGTACAGGTATGAAACTAAGACAAGCGGTCAAAAGGATTTATAACAGTCAATTGACCATCGAACATTTGCCCGTGCTGTAAATCCTCGGAAAATAGCGTCCGGCAATCTGCAAGCAATGCGGCGGCAATAATCAGGCTGTCCCAGTGCGACAGTGAATACCGTTTTGCCAAATCGATGGCTTTACGAATCGTGTGGGCATCAACAGCTACCACTTCGCATAAATCCAGCAAGCTTTCGGCTATTTCGTGAGCTTCCGATAATAAAAAACCATGTTTTCTAGTCAGAACGCTAACTGTCTCATTGACTACTTGGCTACTGATCACCGGTGCATCTTGAATGATTTCAATAGCGCGGGAGGATTTATCCTGATCTTGCGATTCGGCATAGATAAATAGGTTGGTGTCGGCAAAGACTCTAGCGGTCATAGCACTCTTCGCGGTTAAATTTGCCTGCTTTGAAACGGCCGCGATATTTCGCCAAAGTGGCTAGCGCATTTTCTTTGCGTATACGCTCGTCATCGGCTTGTCTGGCTTTTAAGCTTTCCGCAAAATCCAGTACCTCGGCAGCAGTATGCTCGGGCAGGGTTTTGACGGTTTCATAAATGCGTTCGGCTATGTTCATTAGATTAGCTCATAGATTAGGTTGAGTTATTATGAAGAAATCCATTCATGTGGATATAAAACAGCATGTATCCACTGACTCATTGCTACTATAACAGATTCGAGAATTGCGACTTTCTGGATTTGAAGAACAGTAGGAATAGAGTCGTGCAAGTCGGTTTTTAATTCTCCTCACCCCAGCCCTCTCCATCAGGAGATGGGGCAACTTCACAACGGCTCAAACAACGCCGTCAAATCCTCCGCCGTCAGCTTCATCGATTCCTCTTTAGCCCCACCTTTATATATCCCTTCGGCCAGCGCGCGCTTTTTGTCCTGCATCGCGATAATCTTTTCCTCGACGGTATTTTCGGTAATCAGTTTATAGACAAACACCGGCTTGTCCTGGCCGATGCGATGGGCGCGGTCCGCAGCTTGGCTTTCTGCGGCGGGGTTCCACCACGGGTCGTAAATAATCACGGTGTCGGCTTCGGTCAGGTTTAAACCGACTCCGCCCGCTTTCAGGCTGATCAGGAATACGTTCACTTCGCCGCTTTTAAACCGCTCGATGGGTTCGTCGCGGTTGCGGGTTTGGCCGGTCAGTTTGGCGTAGCCGATTTTCCGGGAGTTCAGTTCGGTTTCAATCAGCGCAATCATTCGGGTGAATTGCGAGAATACTAATATCCGGCGGCCTTCTTCGAGCTGTTCCGGCAGCATTTCCATCAGCAGGTCGAGTTTGGCGGATTCCTGCACTTTTTGCGCTTCCTTTAACGACAAGGTACGCGGGTCGCAGCAGGTTTGGCGCAGTTTGAGCAAGGCATCCAGGATGGTGATGTGGCTGCGCGACAGGCCTTTTTGGGCGATGGCGTCGCGGACTTTTTTTTCCATGGTCAGGCGGATGCTTTCGTATAACGCGGCCTGTTTGTCGTAAAGCGGTACGGAACGGATGATCTCGGTCTTGGACGGCAATTCGGTGGCGACATCCTGTTTGGTGCGGCGCAGCATAAACGGTGCAATCCGGCGCGACAGCCGCGCTCGTTGTTCGCTATCGCCATGCATTTCGATGGGTGTACGGTAGATTTTTTTAAAGGTGGCGATGTCGCCAAGAAAGCCCGGCATCAGGAAGTCGAATTGCGCCCAGAGTTCGCCCAAGTGGTTTTCCATCGGGGTGCCGGTCAGGCATAGCCGATGCTCGGCTTTAATGCGGCGCACCAGTTGGGCGGCTTTGGACAGCGGGTTCTTAACGGTCTGGGCTTCGTCCAGAATCAGGTAATGATATTCATGCTCCAGCAGTGTTTCTTCGTCCCGGGGCAGCAGCGGGTAAGTGGTCAGGATCAGGTCGTAGTCCCTGATTTTGTAGAACAGCTGTTTGCGTTCGGTGCCTTGCAAGATCAGGACTTTCAAGTCGGGCGTGAAACGTTCGGTTTCCCGGCGCCAGTTGCTCATCAGGCTGGTCGGCGCGATGATCAGGCTGGGCAGGCGCATCCGGCCGCCTTGTTTTTCGAGCAGCAGGTGGGCCAGCGTTTGGATGGTTTTACCCAGTCCCATGTCGTCGGCAAGTATGCCGGAGAATTTGTATTCCCGTAAGAATTGCAGCCAGTTGAGTCCCTGTTGCTGGTAAGGCCGAAGTTCCGCCTGTAGGTTGACAGGCAGGGCAACGTCTTGAATGCCGGTAAAATTTTTCAGTTTTTGTCCCAGTTCCCGCAGCTCTTTGCCGCCGCTGATGCTGAATAGGCCGTGGTTTTGTTCTTCCATGTCGGCCAGTGCCGCGGCGTTAAAGCGGGACAGTTTCAGCGTGCCGTCCTTGCCCAGGGTGCTGGTGCTGAATAGCTCTATCAATACGTTCAGGAACGGTTTGATTTTGGCGCTGGGTAAGCTCAGGTAGTTGTGCTCGCCGAGCGGGATGCTGAGCATCTCCGGCAGGTTTTCCGGGTCGTAGTTTTCCAGTACCGGCATAATCAACGGCAGTAAAGGCAAGGGCTGGCCGTCAATCTCGATGTTAAAGCGCATTTCAAACCAGTCCTGCTGGCTTTCGCTGATTTGGGCGTCCCAGTTCTGGGCGGTTTGAAAATTAAGCAGGAAGCTTTCATCGATGTCGATAATCCAGCCGTCCTGCTCCAGTTCCAACAGGGTGTCCTGGAGGAAATCTCCCCAGCGTGAGGCGCTGTCCATTACAGTTTTTGCCGGGCTATACAGCAGCAGTTCTTGGGCGCCGGTTTCTGCTGCTAGGGCGGGGATAAAGCCCAGTTCGGTCAGGCGATGTACGGCCTGTTGTTCGGTGCTTATGTCGCGTTTAATCCGTACCAGTCCCTGCTCGGCTTTTACCACGCTGTAGTCTTCCGGCGGGATTGCGGAAATCGTCCATTCGCCGTAGTTGAAACTGACCGCCATAAAATGGGTGTACTGCTGGGCCGTTACCTGATGTCCGAATAGTAAGAGTTTGGGGGTGGGCGTTAGTTCGCCGGCTTCGATTAATTCGACTTTTTTGGGAGCAGGCAACGGCAAGCTGGGATGCTCAATAATCAGGCGCTGGCTGAACTCATCGGCATACTCGGCAGGAATCAGCGGGGCGGCCAGGATATTTTTGAGTTGATCGAGCGAGAGATTATGAGTGTTGATCGGACCTATCACGTCCAAAGTCTCGTCCATGTATTGCGGCGGATCGGTCAGCAGCAGGATTGCAGGAGGATCGATTTTGACCGCTAATTGATAATCGCCGTTATTGGCGGTGCGCCAGTCGAATTTTAAATTGCGCTCGGCGTCTTTCGTTAACGGAGCCTGCTCCGTGTCTTGCCAATAGAGTCGGCCTGTACTTAATAACTTGGACAAGGCTAAGTAACCGGTAGCACCGGCAATCAATGGCTCGTCTTTAAACGTGGGGTTAAGCGCAGTCAGCAGTTTGGAAATTTCCTGATCTTCCGGCTGAACATAATTAAGGTATGAATAGCTGTAGCGAAGATTGTTTAAGGTTGTTTTCCTGCCCTTGGTTAAGCCGCCTGTCTTTTTTTCTTTGGTGATTAAAAGGTCGATGGTGAATTCGTGTTTTGCGTTGCCGGGCTTGAGGATGTAAGCGATAAAGTCCTGGCGGACATCATGTTGCTCCGGCGCCGTCTTATGCAGGCTGTCGAGCCAATCCAGGCAACTGGCTTTTGCATTCGGTGCAGACAGGCCTTGTTTGGTATTTTGATACATCAGGCAAACCGCAGCAACATGCTTGCAGTTATAGCCGATAGGGCAAGTGCAGTCGCCTTCAATCTCGGCCGCGCTATAATCCGGACGCCAGACGATGCGGATGTTTTGCCGGTACGGGTCTTTATTGCTGCCTTTAACGGCGGCATTGATTTGTACAAAAAGAGTGCCTTCGCTGGCAACGGTGAGATTAGTCACCATACCTCTTTCAAAATAGCCGCGCCCGCGCTCATAAAAAGCATCGCCACATTCGTAGCGTATATCGGAACGGAGCAGTTTCTTTTGTTTATTCATGGAGACATAGGCGATCAGTTGGACAAGCCGGCTATTGTACTGCAATCGGGTGTGCATACAGGATAGGTATCTTTAACAATAGCCTTGGTGCCGGTTTTCTGGTTAAGTAGGGGATGAAAATCCGTCAATGGCAGGAGAAGAGATATGAAACGGTATCTATTAGTTATCTGTTTATTGTTGAACGCGTGCTCGAATGTGCCGGTCGCGATAAAAAATCCTCCTCAGTATGATATTTCCTATACTCAGGCAATCGGGAATATCGGCAATTATAAGAATGCGCCGGTACGTTGGGGCGGCATTATTGTCGATGTGGAAAATGAACAGGATTTCAGTCTGGTGCAGGTGCTTTATTATCCGCTTAGCAGCAATGGTCAACCGCAGACGGATCAGCCGAATGAGGGACGGTTTGTTATTAAAAGCATTGATTTTCTCGATCCGGCCGTTTACAGCAAAAATTCTAAAATTACAGCTGCGGGAATACTTATGGGCGATATCGAACGTACGATAGGCAAAAAAACGTTACGTTTACCGCTGATTTCACCCACGACCATTTATTTATGGCCGACTTATGTGTACAGCAATTATTACGATGATTTTGGCTATGGTTACAATCCTTATTACGGCGGTTACCCTTATTATTGGGGTAACTACTATTGGCCGTCTTCTATGTTTATACGCAGGCCCTACCGCGTTCGGTAATTGTCTATTTAAGACTGGGCGACCTTTTTTACAGATTGGGTCTGGTTTATTTTTTTAGTTTCTATATAATACGCGGCTTACCAAAGTTATCGATGCCTCGGTGGCGAAATTGGTAGACGCAAGGGACTTAAAATCCCTCGTTCGAAAGGACGTGCCGGTTCGACTCCGGCCCGAGGCACCATACAAATGAATTAAGGGCTTAGGCGGTTGCCAAGTCCTTTTTTATTGTCTGTCGTTTTCTCTTTGCCGGTTAAGCCTGAACAAGTACCGGTCATCGTTGTTTTCGATACCTAAGCATCTAAAGCCCGCCGCCGTCTGTATCGGTAATAAGCCCGGTCTGCCAATCTGTACTGCCGGTCCATGCAATTTATCGAAAAGTCCGAGATGAATTCAGCGTTTAAGATTTTTAGATAAAGAAGCCATGCTTCCATTGTTAATTTTTTAAACATTATTTTATCCCTCCGATTTAAGCCGAAGATCGCGCAAAAAAGCTGCTTTAGTTGAAATTAAAATTCAAGCCCAACGCACATGAACCTAAAGAACGTTTGGTCTGTGAAAGCGTTTACAGGATAAAGAGTTGAATGTTTTCAAACAATAAGCACTATTACCTAGTCAAATGAATAGTGAGGATTATTAGGCATTTTTTGGCCTATGTGATTTTTGTGGATAACGGTGAAAACCAAGTAAGACTGGTAAAGGCAAGCGCGAACGCTGTGCTTCGTCCCTATTTTTCCGGCAGTTTTGCTTATCCTTTATTCAATCGTTTTACAGCTCCAATCCCTAACAACAAAACCAGCGTCCCCCACAATAAACCCGGCACCAGCCAGAACCAGTTTTGGTAAAAAGTCGCGGGCGGATTTTTCAGATAAGGTACTTCATATAAGCCTGCCCAAGCCTGATGTATCGGCGAGCGTTCCAGTATCTCTCCTGAGGCCAGCGATACTGTGGAAATACCGGTGTTGGTGACGCGCAATACCGGACGGCGAAACTCCACGCCACGCGCCAGGGTCATGTACATGTGCTGGTAAGGTTCCTGCCATGCGCCGTACCAGGAATCATTGGTCACGTTGACGATGAACTGGGTGCCCAGTTCTGCCAGCGAGCGTGAGAATCGCGGAAACAGGCTTTCGTAGCATATTTGCGCACCCATTTTATAGCCGTTCCAATGCAGTAAATCGGTCGGGCCGTGGCCTCTGGCAAAGTGACCGGTGGGCGGAAGCCAATTACGGATTTCGGGAAAGAATTGTTCGCCGGGGATGTATTCGCCAAAAGCCAGCAATATCGATTTACTGTAATGCGGCGGTACTATCTCGCCGTCCTTGTTCAGTACAAACAAAGAATTGGTGATCAGCCGGGAGGGTTCATCGACACTGTATGCGCCGGTAATCAACGGCAGTTGCCGCTGCTGGAGAAACTGCGTTAAAGCGACGGGGTAGGGATCGGATTTAAACTGCTCGCCGAGCAACGCCGGAAATGCGGTTTCAGGCCACATCGCGAAATCGATTTTTTCGTCTTGATGGGCTTTAAGCGCATTATCGGTCAGCGTGATATAGCGTTTGAAAATTTCTTTGCCATAGCCTTTGCCCAATTCCGCGGCCATTTTTTCTGCGTTTTCGATGTAAGCCTGGACCATCAGTGTTTTGAATGAGGCGTCCGGTTGCGGAAGCCTGTTTTTAAGCCACAGGCCGCCAATGTTCAGCAAGATGAAGCCGGTAACGACAGTAGCTAGGATGATTTTTCCGGTTTTCTGTTTGCGTTTTTCCCAGGCAATATAGAGCGGCAGATTACACAGCAGTGTCGCGGCGCTCAGTCCGCTAAAACCGACTATCTCCGCCCAATGGTAAACCGGGAGATTGGAGCCGTACCATGAATAACCGAAGTTCCAGTCAAACAGGGTTAGCGAATAGGCTTCGCAAAGCGTGGTGATTAGCGCCATCAGTCCCAGAGAAAGCCGCTCAGGCCAGTGAAATTTGTTTCGTCCCCAAAACCAGAGTACACCGGCCAGAGGCACAAATAAGTGGGCGATCAAGCCATAGACCAGCATGCCGATGACAGCCACAGGCCAGTCCAGATGGGCGAATTCATGTAATAGGTAAGTGACCCAGTTAAAGCCGATCAGCGTGAAAACAAAGGAGGTGATTAAACCGCCGAGAAAAACGTCTCTCAAGCGGGTTTGCCGATTCCAGAAAATCCATAATGGAATGAAACAGAATAACGAAGCCCAAGGCGGGAAGGGGATGTAACTGGTGCCGATCAGGATGCCGGACAGGATGGGTAGCAGCCAGGGGTTAATATTACCGGGTGTAACGCTGTTCATGATGTTAGGGATGTGATTGGCGCGGTGATAAATATGCCGTCAGGGACGTTTTATGACTTGCACCGCTGGAGCGGGACAGGATGCGTTCCCACGCCGGAGGGAGCGTGGGAACGATGAATGCGTTTACAACTTAACTGCCGTGAATCTCCGCATGTAACGCACGGTATTCATCAGTTAGTTTATGGTTGGGCACGTAATGCACCAGTGGTCTCGATTCTGTGTGCGATTCCCTGACTTTGACCGATGGCGAGATCATAGCGGCCAATACCGGCAGTCCTTCGGCAATAAGCTCTTCGACTATCTGGCGGGGCATATTGGCTTGTTTTTGGTATTGGTTGACGATGATGCCTTCAACCTCAAGGTTATGGTTATGGTCGGCTTTAACCTCGGCCACCACTTGCATCAGTGAATACAGGGCTTCTCTGGCAAAGGTGTCGCAATCGAAAGGAATCAGGCATTTTTCGGCAGCGATTAACGCGGATTGGCTGTAGAAATTCAGGATCGGCGGCGTATCCATATAAACCTCGTCAAAACCGTCAAGCTTTTCCAGCGCTTCTTTTAACTTGAAGATTTTCATCCGCGATTCCAAACGGCTTTGCAACGGCTCAAGCTCAGGATGGGATGGAATCACAAACAGGTTGGGGAACGGGGTTTCATGTATCGCGCCTTCAAGGCCTGAACCGGTTGAACCGCCGCCGAACAGGGACAGGCTCAGCGTATCTTTAAAGAAGTGGGCAATGGTTTTGTCGCTGTCGCTGACTTTATTGCCGAGCAGGTATTGTGTTGAATTGCCTTGAACATCAAGATCGATGACTAATGTACGCTTACCTTCAACAGCGCTGATGGCGGCCAAATTGCACGTAATAGTAGATTTGCCGACGCCGCCTTTCTGGTTGAAAATGACTCTGCGCATGTTATCCCCGTTAAATCAAGTAGTTGAAAGTCGCATTATAAGGCTTGGGCCGCTAATATCAAATGCGGATAAAGGTTTTACCATGGCATTCCGGGCATTCGGGAATTTCGCTGGCTGTTTTAAAAGCAATTTCCTTACCGCAGTCGTCGCAGATGAAAGTGCCCGGTACGGTAATGTCACCGCTGTGATAAGTATGCGCTTTCGCCAATTCTTCCAGTTTTGCCAGTTCCAGCCGGGTTTTATCGGCAACGCTCAAAAAAGCGTCCAGAGCGAAATTTTCAATCAGCTCAACATCGAATTTAAACCATTCGGAGAGTGAATCCTTGTCTTCCTCGGTTGATAATCCATGAGCCGCGTGTTCAACGTCGCGTTTAACATACTTTGAAACCCTATCCAATTCTTCGTTGGTCAAATCGGTGTCTTTTCTGGTTTTTTCTTTTGAAATTTCCAGCGCTTCGGCGAAAGAATGCAGTGTATCTTCCATGGTTTCATGGAGATGCTTCATAAAATCGGTATAAGCGGAGACTAGTTTGTTTTTATTCATAGGGTTCAACTCCTGAAAATGGCGCTTTAGATTTAAGCAACTGTACGGTATTCTAACGCTTTTGACTGGTAAAAGACGAGAAGGATGCAAGAAAATTATAAGCCTTTGGCAATCGAGCAAGAAGTACAGGCCGCCTGGGATGCGTCAGGCGTATTTAATGTGTCGGAGTCGTCTACACAGGATAAATATTACTGTTTGTCGATGTTTCCTTACCCCAGCGGCAAACTGCACATGGGGCATGTCCGCAACTATACCATCGGCGATGTTATTAGCCGCTATCAGCGTATGCTGGGCAAGAATGTGTTGCAGCCGATGGGTTGGGATGCCTTCGGCCTACCGGCGGAAAATGCGGCGATGCAGCACGGCGTCCATCCGGCCGACTGGACTTACAGCAACATCGACTATATGCGCGATCAGCTTAAACGGCTGGGTTTCGGCTATGACTGGGGGCGCGAATTAGCCACATGCAATCCGCATTATTATAAGTGGGAGCAATGGTTTTTCCTGAAGCTGCTGGAAAAAGGCCTGGTTTATAAAAAAACCGCGCCGGTCAACTGGTGTCCGCATGACATGACCGTTCTGGCTAACGAGCAAGTCATCGACGGCTGTTGCTGGCGTTGCGATACCCAAGTCGAGCGCAAGGAAATTGCCCAATGGTTTTTAAAAATCACCGCTTATGCGGACGAATTGCTGGCCTCATTGGAAACGTTGGACGGTTGGCCGGAACAGGTCAAGACCATGCAGAGTAATTGGATCGGCAAAAGCCACGGTGTGCGTTTTGCGTTTCCTTATGAACTGGACGGAAAACAAGAACTTCTCTGGGTTTACACAACTCGCGCCGACACCATCATGGGCGTTACCTTTTGCGCGGTGGCTGCCGCGCATCCGTTGGCACTTCATGCAGCTAAGACTAATCCCGAACTTGCAGCTTTTCTTTTGGAATGTGAGCACAGCGGAACGGCTGAAGCAGACATGGCGACGATGGAAAAGAAGGGGATGGATACAGGTATCTTTGTTACCCATCCGCTTACCAATGAGCGGATACCGGTATGGGTGGGTAATTATGTCTTAATGAGTTACGGCGAAGGTGCAGTAATGGCTGTGCCCGCACATGATGAACGGGATTTCTATTTTGCTCATAAGTATGGATTACCAATTATCCAAGTTTTACATAACAAAATTATAGGACTTGGATCCGAAGCCAGCGAAGGTTTTGGCGATGGCTCTGGATATGGTGGTGGTCATGCTGGAGGTGCTGGCTATGGTGATGGAAGCGGTAGTGGTGACTTAGACACGCCATTTGAGCAGAAGCTTTGGCAACATTGGTATGCTGCCAAAGGCGATTTTATGGTTTTGATTAACAGCAGCAAATACAATGGGTTGTATTCTCAGGATGCCGTAGATGCTATCGCTGCGGATCTGAAAGCGAAAGGACTAGGCGATAAGCAGGAAAATTTCCGTCTGCGCGACTGGGGCGTCTCCCGTCAGCGTTACTGGGGCGCGCCGATTCCGGTCATTTATTGCGACGATTGCGGAACAGTTCCTGTGCCTGAAAAGGATTTGCCGGTGGAACTGCCGCGAGACGTTGTGTTGGACGGCTCGCAATCGCCTTTAGTCGCTCATCCGACTTTCTCCCATACCACCTGTCCTTCATGCGGCAAAGCGGCGCGCCGGGAAACCGATACCTTCGATACCTTTATGGAATCATCCTGGTACTTCGCAAGATTCGCCGGTAACAACCCAAACAGCATGATCGATGAAAGCGCCAAATACTGGTTGCCTGTCGATCATTATATCGGCGGCATCGAACACGCCATTTTGCATTTATTGTATGCGCGGTTTTATACCAAATTGTTGCGCGATGAAGGTCTAGTAGTTTGCGATGAACCGTTCAAGAAGCTGTTGACTCAAGGCATGGTGCTGAAAGACGGCAGCAAAATGTCCAAATCCAAGGGCAATACGGTTGATCCGCAAGGCCTGATCGATCAATACGGCGCCGACACCGTACGCTTGTTCATCATGTTCGCAGCGCCGCCGGAGCAATCGTTGGAATGGTCCGACAGTGGCGTAGAAGGCGCGTTCAGGTTCCTGAAACGGCTGTGGAAACAAGCTTATCAGCATTGTGAAGCCGGTGGATCTAAGGTAGCGCTGGATAGACAGGCATTAACCGAGCAGCAACAGGGGGTGCGTCGTCAGCTACATTTAACTATCCAGAAAGCGACCGACGATTTCGGCAGGCGCTATACCTTTAATACTGTGATTGCTGCGAATATGGAGCTGATCAACGCCTTGTCCAAATTTACCGACGATTCCGACAACGGCAAGGCGGTTCGTCAGGAAGCGTTGGAAGCTATCGTGTTGATGTTGTCGCCGATAGTGCCGCATATCTGCCATCAGTTATGGCTGGATCTGGGGCATCAAGAAGCGGTGGTCAGTGCATCATGGCCTGAGGTCGATGCAACGGCTTTGGAGCAGGATACTCTGGAGCTGGTGTTACAGGTAAACGGCAAGTTGCGTAGCAAGATGTCGGTTTCGGTTACGGCGTCTAAAGATGAAATAGAGGCAATGGCATTGAGTGACGAACATGTTAAGCGCTTTATTGAAGATCAGCCGGTTAAAAAGGTGATCGTGGTGCCTAAAAAATTGGTCAATATTGTTGTTTAGCCTTGTTCTATTCATTAAGAGGAAAAGTGTGGTAACAAAAAAACTAGTTGTCTTTGTTATGGCTTTGTTATTGAGCGCTTGCGGCTATCATTTACGTGGCGCTTTTCAATTGCCTGACAATATGAAAAGTGTCTATATAGAGGGTGGGTCCGGAATTTTACTTGATCAATTCAAACAAGTTATGAAAGGGTCCTCCGCTCAGGTTGCCACTTCTCGCAAGGGGGCGGGCATTGTTATTAAGATATTCAACGAGGATTTTAGCCGGCGCGTGTTGTCGTTAAGCTCCCGAGGCAAGTCTAACGAGTTTGAACTTGTTTATCGCCTGGACTATGAGTTTGCCAATGCCGGCGATAGTTCGTTGATGGCGCGGCAGACGCTTGAAATCAAGCGTGAGTATTATAATGATCAGCAGTTTATGATTGCTAAAGATAACGAAGAAGCCATGATACGTGACGAAATGTATCAGCAGGCAGTACAGTCCATCATTAATCGCGCCAGGGTCGTATTAGAGGCGGGCGCGAAATAGTATGCGGCTCAAGCCCGAACAAATAGCCGCAGCGCTACAAAAGGGTTTGGCGCCGGTTTATTTTATTAGCGGCGACGAACCGTTGCAGTTGGGTGAGGTGGCTGATGCGGTCAGGGCTGCGGCGCGAACAGCCGGTTACGATAGCCGTGAGGTTCTTGTTGCTGATGCCGGATTTTCATGGAACGGATTGAACGAGTCGGCCAGTTCTTTATCTATCTTTGCCGATAAAAAAATCATCGATTTGAGATTGCCCACCGCTACTCCCGGTACCGATGGCGCCAAGGCTTTAATTGCTTATTGCGAACGGCTACAACCGGGGATGGAAGATACGCTGTTGCTGATTACGTCGGCAAAGCTGGCCGGAAGCTCATTAAAAACCCAGTGGTTCCAGGCTTTGGATAAGGTGGGTTGCGTTGTACAGGTCTGGCCGTTGGAAGGGCAGGACTTGATTCGCTGGTTGCAGCAAAGAATGCAGCGGCGCGGGCTACAGGCTGAAACGGAAGGTATAAAGATACTGGCTTCCAGGATAGAGGGTAACCTGTTGGCGGCTGCCCAGGAAATAGAAAAGCTTTATGTATTATATGGAGCCGGGCCGCTTAGTAAGCAGCAAATTTTTGATGTGGTCGCCGATAGTTCCAGGTTCGATGTGTTTAAGCTGATGGACAGTGTGTTGGCGGCCAAAGTAAACCGTATTTTCAGGGTGTTGTCCGGGTTGCAGGCGGAAGGTGTTGCGGCACCGGTAGTATTATGGGCTTTGACGCGGGAAGCGCGGGTGTTAATCAAGATTAAGCAGGCGCTGGCTCAAGGGCAAAATAAAGCGCAAGTGTTTAAAAGCAACCAGATCTGGGATAAGCGCCAGCAGTTGGTTAGCGATGCATTGAATAGGCTGACTGATAGCGATCTCAACAGCATACTGACATTGAGTGCAAAGGCGGATCGGCAGATTAAAGGCCAGCAGCAAGGCGAGCCTTGGGAAACGTTACTGTCTGTTTGCCTGATGTTTGCGTTAAAAGGCTAAGCGCCGACACTTTCGTCTTTTGTTTTTCTTCTTTTACGGCAAATACAATTTAAACCTAGCTCCACCAAGCTGGCTATTATTGTCGGTTATGGTAAAGCCGCGTTTATCGCCTTTCGTATGTAATTGAGCAATGGTCTCGGTAAAAAACAGTCCCAATCCTGTGTTACCGGTAGCTAAATCAGTCTGGGGAACTTGTTTGTAGTCGGGCGATATCAGGCTTTTAGGATACCCCTTGCCGTCATCCTCAATACAAAAAACAATGTAATCATCTTCCTGGGCTACGGAAATCCGGACTTTACTTTGGCAATAGCGCTGTGCGTTATTGACTAACGTACAAAGGGCGCTGCCAATCAGGGAGCTGTCGCAATAACAAAACAATTCATCATGGCATTCCGTTATCAGTTGAATGTTGCTTAAAGATAATAAGGACGATTGTTGGGCGACAATATCTTCTATGATGTCAGCGGCGCTATGCTCGTCTATAGTCAGGCTGAATCGGGATATGCCGATTTTATAAAGCGTCAGCAACTGCATAAGGCTGTTGTTCATGCGGTTGGTTTCAAACTCCAGTTGCCTGAATTCAGGCGGTTTCGGGGCATGGTAGACATTTTCAAGCTGACCGAGGAGAGCCCGAAGAGCAGTCAATGAGTTTTTTATGTCATGCACTGAGGAGGCCAGAATGGCGGGAAAGCTGATTGAAAGCATTTGAGAATTAGGCATTTTGGCGGATTATTGGTTAGCTTTATGTTGAACGGCGTCCAGCTCTGTTTGAAGGACATTGATTTGATCGTGAAGTACGCCTATTTGAAGAGCTTTGTTGATATAGGACTGAGCGTTGATGATTTTTTCCGGATCGGGTTTAGCGGACTTAATATCATGAATAAGGATTTTTATCATATTTAAAAGGAGTGTTTGATTTTCAGGCATTTTTGCAATGGCTTTTTCAAAAATTGCGATAGCGCCTTTAATATTGCCTTCCTGGAAGAGGCTAACGCCTTTATTGTTAATGTCGACTAATTCCTTCTTTACCTGCTGAATCAGCGTTTCCGCATAATTCTCGCCGAGGACGGCATTGCACATTGCTATAATGTTATTAATAAAAGTCTTATCGTCAATATTGGTTTTAACTAAATCCTTAAGGATTTCATCGCAGGTTTCGCTGTTTCCGTTCAGGTAAAAAGTTTTTGCCATGTCCAGGCGCAATTCCCTGGACAACTGCCTGTTAAACTGTTCGTTTAGTTTGAGTGCTTTGCCATAGGCTTGCTGGGCCAGTGCTTTGTTGCCTTTTACCTGGTAAATGTCGGTTTCTAGCAGGGCCGCTCTGAGCTTCGCTTCAGGATCATTGTGAAACTGCTGGTTCAGTTCATATACTATCTTTAGCGCTTCGTTAGGGGTATTGCTTTTTAGATAAACATTAGCCAAACCCGAATAATCGCCCGATGACCGATGGATGGAGTTTTTGCCTAGTTTAATAGTGGCTGTATAAGCTTTTTTGGCAACGGGAATATTTTCGGTTTTGTCGGCCAGCACGGCCAGTTTTTTTTGCCTTAAGATCGACATAGGCGAAAGCGTAACGGCCGAATTGAGCGAAGATACCGCGTGCTCGGAGTTTCCCATCGATTCGTGCGTTTTTACCAGCCAGTCGTAAGCCTCCAACATTACCGGATACTGATCGATAAGCTCCTGAAAAGTTTTAACCGCTTGATCGTAATAGCCGAGAAAAAAAGCCACCATGCCTAAGCCCAATCTGGCCCAGGGAAGCTCCCTTTCGTGCAGAATCTCCTGATAAATTTCCTCGGCTTTTTTAAAGTCGCCAACCTTAAGCGTCAGTTCGGCTTGCATTTTTAATAATGCCATGCGCATTTTTTTATCATCTTGCAGCAGCAGTTTTTCGCAATTACGTATGGCTTGGTAAAGATTGCCGCTGTCTATTTCATTTTCGATGCTGGCCAAATATTTTTTGCGGGCATGGCACCTTTCAATCCGGCTCAATAGTTGTTGCCGGTTAAAAGGTTTAATCAGATAGTCGTCGGGTTTATTATCGATCGCAGTAAGAACCATGTCCTGACTTTGTTCGCAAGTGACCATAATAAAAATGGCATTAATCGGTAATAACTTAAGATATTTGGCCTCTTCCAGAACCTGCTGGCCGTTTTTTCCCCTGAGCAGGTTGTAATCGCAAAGCACAATATCGAACCGGTCAATTCTCATCGCGGTTATTGCATTAATACCGCTCTCCGCCTCAACAATAAAGCGTGCGCCGAATGACCCCAAAATATGCTTAATGGTTTCGCGCATGATCGCTTGATCTTCAACAACTAATATTTTTTTTGATCCTAGATTTATTGCCATAAAGAATTAATCTTACATTTCATCTGTTTAGTTTGGGCTTGAAAAAAAACAATGCGTCCTCATATTGGCGTTAATCTTAATAATTAATAAGGATTAATAAAAAAATGACTGTTGAAGCAAAAAAAGAAACCCTGGGATTTGAAACTGAAGTAAAACATCTGTTGCATTTAATGATTCATTCATTATATAGCAACAAGGAAATATTTTTACGCGAATTGATTTCCAACGCGTCGGATGCGGCCGATAAATTGCGCTTTGAAGCACTGTCCAATGATAGTCTGTACGAAGGCGATAGCGAATTGAAAATCCGCCTGGAATTCGACAAGGACAAACGCACAATCACCATCATCGATAACGGCATCGGTATGACCCGAGCCGAAGTTCAAGAGCATATCGGCACCATCGCCAAATCGGGCACCAAACAGTTTTTCCAAGCATTAACCGGCGATCAAGCTAAAGACAGCGAATTGATCGGCCAATTCGGCGTCGGTTTTTACTCCGCATTTATCGTTGCCGATAAAGTCACTTTAACCACGCGCAAGGCCAGCGCCGATAAAAGCGAAGGCGTGCGTTGGGAATCGGCGGGCGAGGGCGATTACACACTCGAATCGGTAGAAAAAGCCCAACGCGGAACCGAGATCGTGTTGCATTTGAAAGAGGATGAAAGCGAGTTCCTGGACGGCTACCGTATCCGCTCGATTGTCAGGAAATTCTCCGATCATATCTCGTTGCCCATCGTGATGGACAAAGAAATCCCCGCGGTTAAAGGCGAAGAAGGTGAGGAAGAAAAACCGGCGGAAATCGTCGAAGAGACTGTTAACTCGGCTTCCGCATTATGGACCAAAGCGCGTCAGGAAATTTCCGATGAAGATTACAACGAATTCTACAAGCATGTAGGTCACGACTTCCAAGACCCGCTGACCCACGTACACAGCAAAGTCGAAGGCACCAATGAATACACCTTGCTGCTTTATGTACCGTCGCGCGCACCGTTCGACCTGTGGGATAGGGATACCAAGCATGGCGTAAAACTGTATATCCGCAAAGTGTTTATTACCGACGATGCCGAGCAGTTAATGCCGCGTTATTTGCGCTTTATCAGAGGTATTATCGACGCCAATTCCCTGCCGCTGAATGTATCGCGGGAAATCCTGCAACAAAGCAAGCAAATCAGCACGATCAAATCGGGCGCTGTTAAAAAGGTGTTGGGTATGCTCGAAGATCTGGCTAAGAATGAGCCGGAAAAATACGAAAAGTTCTGGTCTCAATTCGGTGCGGTTATCAAAGAAGGCCCGATTGAAGATCATGGCAACAAAGAGCGTGTCGCCAAATTGTTGCGTTTCGCTTCAACCCATGCCGATACCGACAAACAGGATGTCACGCTGGAAGATTACGTCGGCCGGATGAAAGAAGGGCAGGATAAGATTTATTACGTCACCGCAGACAGCTTCTCGGCGGCAAAAAACAGCCCGCATCTGGAAATTTTCCGCAAGAAAGGCATTGAAGTCTTATTGTTATCGGATCGTATCGATGAATGGCTGGTATCCAACCTGGACGAATTCGACGGCAAGCATTTACAGTCTGTCGCCAAAGGCGATCTGGACTTGGGCGTTTTGGATGCTGAAGAAGATAAGGCGGCTCAGGAGGAAGTGAATAAGGATTTCGAAACCGTGCTGAAACAGATTAAAGATGTGTTGGCCGATAAAGTCAGCGAAGTGCGCTTGAGCCATCGTTTAACCGAATCGCCCGCCTGTCTGGTTGCCGATGTTTACGGCATGAGTTTGAATATGGAAAGAATCATGAAAGACGCCGGACAAGGTTTGGGCATGGGAATGGGCAGAAAGCCGATCTTCGAGCTTAATCCGACTCATCCGTTGGTGGTCAGGATGAAAGAAGAGCAAGACGATAGTCGCTTTGCCGATTTGACTCATATCCTGTTCGATCAGGCTATTCTGAGCGAAGGCGGACAGCTGGATGATCCGGCGGCTTTTGTGCATAAGTTGAATGGGTTATTGCAGGGGTTGTTGCATTAATCATTGAGAGCGTAACTCTTCCCCTTAAATAGAGCAGGGATTTTCATTTATCGAATGAATTTTCCGGAGTCCAAAGCTAGCTTTGGATGTTTCACCATAAAAGAGTGAACAGTTACAAAGACAAAAAAGGCCGGATATTATCCGGCCTTTTTTATGGATGAAGCTTTTGTATGTCGCTGATTTGCGTTTAGACAGGTTGCGTTCCAACCCAATTTTCCAGTTTCAAACCGTTAACCCGTTCGAACTCGCGCGTATTATTAGTCAACAAAGTCATGTTTTCCGACAACGCAATCGCAGCTATTTGAATGTCATAGGCGCCGATCGGCAAGCCTTGTTTTTGCAAGTCGCTACGAATCTTCGCCGCTTTGATAGCCGCTTCAAGGGGAAAATCCACAATCGTTAGCGGTGAGATAAAATTTTCCAAAGCCATTAAGTTACGATGTTGAGAGTTGTTTTTCTCGATGCCGTAGTACAACTCGAACAGGGTAACAGTAGAAATATGCAGTTGTTTCAGTTGGATTTGCTGAAAGCGGGCGAATACTTCGGGCGGGTGTTTTTTGATCAGGTAGATGCAGATATTGGTATCCAGCAAGTAGCGTATCATTCCAACTAGTCCCAATCCCGTTCTTGAGCCTGTTCAGGTTGATTGCGCCCGTCAGTCATAAAGTCGTCGGAAAATTGATTCATTGCTTCAAACCACTGTTCCCAGGAAGTTTCAATGGGTTCTAAAATGATTTTATTGCCCTGTTTGGAAATTTTAACTTCTTTGCCGGGTAGCCTGAATTCCTTGGGCAATCTAACCGCTTGCGACCGGCCGTTTTGAAAAAGCTTTGCTGTTGGCATGATGTTGAACTCGCTAAAAGATAGATGCTGGAAGTATATATCAATAGATGGGTAAAGTGAGCGAGTTTTTCTGCCCACCGTTTAAAACTCGCACAGCGATGACTGGTATGAGTGGCCGATACCATAAGCGACTTAATGAGGAATAGTAATTATACCAAGCTATTGAATTTAACCTAATTAGCCTTAACGAAGCACATAAGCTAGACAAAATAGTCTAATTTATTTGCATTTTAGATATTTTTGCGTAATATTGATAACGGTTAGACGTTTTTGTCTGGATATATTGCTGGAGTTGGTGTGAAACAAGAAATATTGAACGAAATGCTTAAGGATTTCCTGATTAGTAAAAGAGAGCTAGCTGGTTTATCTCAAAGTGATGTCGCGGCAAGGTCGGAGGTTTTTGGTATGGGGAAAACACTCGATCAGCGTGCAGTTTCTAGGATTGAGCAACAGCCTTTATCGGCTGATGCGATAAAAATAGCTGGCTATCTAACTGCTGTTGGTGTGTCTCCGCAACAGTATTATGAATTACTTAATGAATTTACTTACAAAACGGATGGTGAAATTATGATAATGTCAAAAGAACACAAAATCCCAGAACAACTATCTATAGCATTAGACAAAGTTAGCAAAGCCAAAGAAATTGTTACTATGTCGAAGCATGAATACATACAATCACTAAAGGTGAATGATACCTCTCTAACTGATTCCTTCGACAAAATTGAAAGCCTATTGAAAAATATGAACAGAAAACCTGTCATCGGTTTTTTTGGACATTTTGACGCAGGTAAATCAACACTTATTAACACTGTGATAACTGAGGATGTATTACCAACTAAATACCAGCCAGCAACTTGTGTTGTAAATTTGCTGATGCACATTGATGACAAGCCTTCTTTAATTTCTGGGGCAGTAGCTTTGTTCAGAAAAGGTTTCATGCCTCACATGATTTATGATAAGGCATTAGTTGATTCACACCTAATTGAAGAAGGTGATACGACTATCCTAGACCGATTAGGTGTTCATAATCACGACAATTCAATTTCTAATGATGCTTATATTGCAATAATCTTTTCAAATGCCGATATTTTGCGTCATGTTTGGCTTTTAGATACCCCTGGGGATTTGAATAGTGCAGATGATAGTGATACAGAGAAAGCACTTGGCGGGGTAGAACTTGCTGATGGGATTGTTTTTATTTCTAATCATACTGGATTTTTCAAAGACAGTGATTTAGGTTTTGCTGCCAATATCATTCGTCAAAAACCACCAGTAAGTAGTAATGAAGCAATAAACCACTTGCTGTTTGTTCAATCACACTGCCATTCTGAAATTAGAAATGAGGATATTAGTTTTGTTGGCCAGACCGTATTTAAAAGGATAAAAAAACAGATTGATAATCTGATTTTTAATTCATGGATAGAAGATGGATATATTGATATTGCACCTAGCCCAGCTCAACTAACAGAGAGAGTTCAACCTTTCTGGCGTGAAAATGACGTTTTTCGTATGCATACTTTATCTAAAATACAAGAAATGGCTGAATACCTTGTTCTTCACCAAGAAAAAAGAGTGGAGAGTAGTATTCAAAGGACAATAGAGCAACTTAGCGCAATCCTCTTAGGTGCAATTGAAACATTACAAAATCGCAAGAAAAACACCTTAGAGCGCTTAAGAGAGGTGGAAAACCAAGATGCGCGATTTCGTAAAGAATCTGAGAAGCTTGTAAAGCAATTTAATCAATTAATTACCTCTTGTCGCATAAAAAAAACGACAGATGTAGATGCAATGAGAGATTTTTTTAAAGTTAAAACGTCGGCTGATGAATTAGCTCAACTTATTAAAGAAACATATGATAATAAAAAAGAGGCACAATCGGAAATTGGTAATTATATCGGTCAGTTATTAACAGCAAAACTAGAAAGTCTATTAAAAACAAGCGGTAAAACTATATCTTATGAGGTTGACGATTTATTGAATAAATGGCAACAAGCCGCATCTTTTAAACAGCAATTAGAAACTAATGGGGATGTAGAAAATTTAGGTTTTGATGTCTTCTCTACTTTCAACTCAAAAGCTGCTTTCATAGGAGGGCTTGCAGGCTTGGGGAGTTTTGGTGCTATGTCACTTTATGTTTCAACTATCTCCAGCAATTTAGGTGCTTATATTTTAGTTGGGCGAGTTGCGGGGCTTTTGGTGCGTCTTGGTTTAGTTGGAGAGGTTGCGACTGTAACGTCATTTGTTGCCGCGATAGGCGGTCCTATTACAATAGGTATTACTTTAGCTAGTGCAATTGGTTATGTAATGTACCGTTTAGTTGGTGGCTCTTGGCAAAAAAGTTTAGCAAAAAAAGTAGCTGATACTATCCGAAAAGAAAATGTATGGAACAACGTTGAAAAGCCGATTGCTGATTTTTGGGATAATACAGAAAAAGCAATGAATGCAGGCTTGAAAGAACTTATTGAACAAACAGATGAATATCTTGAATCACTTAAAAAAGATGCAACTACAGAATACGATATTTCTCAACTTGATAATTGTATAGATACCGTTAATCAATCTGTTGGATCATTAAAGGTATCTTGAGAGGTTTTAGACGCTTGTACAGCTTTTTATTTGACTAATAATTGATTACATTGATCAAATTCTTTCACAAAATTAAGGAGATAGCATATGAGTTTTTATGATAAAGATATGGGGTTTTTCGAGAGAGTGGCATTTACTGCTTTTGCGGTTATTGCTGCGCCGGTTGTTATTGTTGCTAATGCCGCTGGCTTACTTCCCGAAGACGAACAAAAGCCAGATGACACTAAAAGAAGTAAGCTTTTAGATCAACAATCTAAGCGGACAAAAGTAAGAAAAGCGGCGATAACTCAGCTCTTGTCAAAGCATAGAAACACAATCAAGGCTCAATTGGCGAATGTAATTAAAAAAGAATCCTTTTGTGTGGGTGAAGTTGTAATGACTTCACATGATGACATAACTTATAAAATTGAATTTACTGGCTTCGACAAGACAATTTCATATCTGAATATGGCTAATGACATTGTTTTAGGTAGAAATATTGTAGAGGCCAAGAGAAGTGTTTCTTCAAAACTAATTACCTTGCAATCTAGTTCCTCTTTTATTGATGAAGTTGTTAAAAAGGCAGAATCGGATTATGGCTCTCAAGCAGGTATTGATTCATACGATGATTATGTTGAGTTGCAAGACCCGTTTTTGAATGCTCTAAAGAGGCGGGCTATTTAAGGTCCAAACAATGAGCTAGGTAGATCGGGCATAAACATGCCTGATCTATTTCGGCAGCGCCTGATTAAAATTTTCATCAAACAGTGGTTTTGTTTGCACTGAACATAATGTGCATTCTTCGATGTTTTAATTCTTCGCATATACATTGATTTAAAAAGTCTGGATAATTCCCAGCCTTATTTAATGTGCTCAAGTATTTATGGACTTCAAATTAATCAATACCGACGGCCATGCGCGGCGTGGCCAGCTTAAATTTGCCCGCGGCGTTGTCGAAACACCGATTTTTATGCCAGTCGGCACTTATGGAACGGTCAAGGCGCTGACGCCCGATGAACTGACCGGTATCGGTGCACAGATTATTCTGGGCAATACCTTTCATTTAATGTTGCGTCCCGGAATGGATGTGGTCAAGGCACACGGCGATTTGCATGATTTTATGCGTTGGGACAAGCCGATCTTGACTGATTCCGGCGGCTTCCAGGTATTCAGTTTGGGCGCGTTAAGAAAAATCACCGAACAAGGTGTGACCTTTAAGTCGCCTATCAACGGCAGTTCCATTTTTATGGGACCGGAAGAATCGATGCAGGTGCAGCGGGATTTGGGCTCGGACATCGTGATGATTTTCGATGAATGCACCCCATACCCTGCAACGGTCCAAGAGGCGGCCGATTCGATGCGCCTGTCGTTGCGTTGGGCGGCGCGCAGCAAAGCGGCTCATGAGGGTAATGCGTCGGCTTTGTTCGGCATTGTGCAGGGCGGAATGTATGAACATCTACGCCAGGAGTCGATAGCCGGCCTGGTAGACATCGGTTTTGACGGTTACGCAATCGGCGGTTTATCGGTCGGCGAACCCAAGGAAGAAATGATGGCGACGCTGGATGTAGTGCATGGCAAGATGCCGGTCGATAAGCCTCGCTATTTAATGGGGGTTGGGACGCCGGAAGATCTGGTCGAGGCGGTCAGGCGCGGTATCGATATGTTCGATTGCGTGATGCCGACCCGCAATGCCCGTAACGGCCATCTTTTTACTACCTTTGGCGTGGTAAAAATCAGGAACAGTCAATATGAGTTCGATACCGGCCCGCTGGATGAGTCTTGCGGCTGTTATACCTGCCGGAATTATTCCAGGGCCTATTTGCGCCATTTGGATAAATGCAAGGAAATGCTGGGATCAAGGCTCAATACCATCCATAACCTTTATTATTACCTGAGCCTGATGCAGGGCTTGCGCGATGCGATTGAAAGGCAAGAGCTGGATATTTTTGTCAAGCAATTTTACCATCAACGAGGAAAAGCCATGCCGACTATGGCATAATGGCGAACTTTTTTTAATTACAACGCTTTTTATAATAATAAACACCGAGGATAACCATGAGTTTTTTAATTTCCGATGCTGTAGCCGCAGCTGCTCCCGCCGCCCAACAACCCGGCATTGAAGGCATGATATTCCCACTGGGCATATTGGTGTTTTTTTACTTTTTGTTTTTGCGCCCGCAATCCAAACGCGCCAAAGAGAAGAAGGAAATGATCGCCGCGATAACTAAAGGCTCCGAAGTAGTCACTTCAGGCGGAATTTTGGGTAAGGTCGTCGATTTGGATGAAAACTTCGTCAAGCTTGAAATCTGCGACAACACTTTTATTCAAGTACAGCGTCATAATATCGAAACTATGATGCCTAAAGGAACCTACAAAGCGATCACTAAAAAGGTCACTAAAGTTTAATGTCATCGCATGTAGGATGGCCGGCAACGCTCTACCCATCCTACAACACAGTTGAATTGTTGGAATAACACATGCAAAACCATTACCCACTTTGGAAAAATTTATTGGTCCTGATCGTTTTTGCGGTCTCGGCTATTTACGCATTGCCGAATTTATACGGCGACGATCCATCTGTCCAGGTGGCATCGACACGCCCTGCAAAATTAACGCAGGACCAGGCCAATCAGGTTGAATCCACGATTAAAACGGCCGGACTTAATCTAAAGGCGTTCGAGTTTAAAGACGGCCAGGTTTTAGCCCGGTTTAACAATACCGATGACCAGCTTAAAGCGGCGGATTTGGTTAGGGATAAAATGGGCGATGATTATAACGTCGCGTTAAATTTGGCTCCTACCACGCCGGCCTGGTTAAGAGCCTTGGGCGCGGAAGCCATGTATTTGGGTCTTGATTTGCGCGGTGGGGTGCATTTCCTGATGGAAGTGGACATGGATGCAGCGGTTAAGCAGGCGGAAGATCGTTATAACGACGATGTCCGTCTGGCGTTAAGAAACGAAAAAATACGTTATCAATCGGTTTCCAAAGACAACGGATTCATTAAGGTTAAGCTGAATTCCGCCGATGACAAGCCGGCGCTGCTGAAACTCCTGGGTAAGGATTTTCGCGCTTTGGAAATCACCGAACCGAAAGAGCAAGACCAAGTCTGGCTGAAACTCTCTGAAAAAGAAGTGCGCGACATTAAAAAATTCGCCGTCGCGCAAAATATGACCACCTTGCGTAACCGGGTCAACGAATTGGGCGTCGCCGAGCCGGTGATTCAGCAACAGGGAGAAAACCGTATTGTTGTGCAATTGCCTGGCGTCCAGGACACGACTCGCGCGAAGGAAATTCTCGGAACCACTGCGACGCTGGAATACCGTCTGGTTGATGTCGAGCACGATGTGCAAAAGGCGGTCGAAGGCCATGTGCCGGTTGGCAGCCGCTTATATTACGAAAGAAACGGCAACCCGATTCTGTTGGATCGCCGGATCATCGTAACCGGCGATCAAATCGTCGATTCTTCTTCCGGCGTCGATCAGGACGGCAGGCCTTCGGTTAATATTTCACTGAACGGCGTCGGTGCCGCGAAAATGGGTAAATTGACCCAGGCTAATATCGGCAAACCGATGGCGGTGGTGTTCATCGAATATAAAGTTGAAACCAAAGTCGTGAACGGGCAAAAAGTCCGTCATAAAGAGAAAGTTGAAAAAGTCATCAACGTCGCGACTATTCAGGGTGTTTTCAGTCATCGGTTCCAGACTACCGGTCTGGACAGTCCGCAGGAAGCGCGTAATTTGTCGTTATTATTGAGAGCGGGCGCATTGGTAGCTCCGGTCGACATCGTTGAAGAGCGCACCGTCGGCCCAAGCCTGGGTCAAGAAAATATCGGTAAAGGTATCAATTCCAATGTCTATGGTTTCATCGCGGTCGCGTTTTTCATGATCGTCTATTACCGCGTGTTCGGCCTTTTTTCCATTGTCGCGTTGGGTATGAACGTGTTGATGTTGGTTGCGGTGCTGTCGCTGCTGCAAGCCACCTTAACATTGCCGGGCATGGCCGGCATTGCGCTGACCGTGGGCATGGCTATTGACGCCAACGTATTGATCAACGAGCGGATACGCGAGGAGCTTAGGATCGGCATGTCGCCTGGAGCTGCCATTTATGCCGGTTATGAGCGGGCTTTCGCGACGATTATCGACTCCAATATCACGACGTTGATTGCCGGCATCGCGTTATTCTGGCTGGGGTCGGGTCCCATCCGCGGTTTTGCGCTAGTGCTGTGTATCGGGATTTTAACTTCCATGTTCAGTGCGGTTGTCGTATCGAGATCGTTGGTCAACCTCGTCTATGGCGGGCAGCGTAAGTTAGATAAATTGGCTATCTGAAGATAGCATTCGAGGAAGCAATGGAACTTTTTAAAATTAAACACGACATTCCGTTTATGCGCTATGGCCGGATTACCACGGCTATTTCGCTGGTTACTTTTATTTTGGCGATACTGGCCTTATCGTTCAAAGGGCTTAATTTTGGCTTGGACTTTACCGGCGGTCTCCAAGTCGAAGTCGGCTACAATCAGCCGGCCAATATCGAAGCGGTTCGAAAAGTTTTGGAAGAGCAAAAAATTCCCGATTTTTCGGTGCAGAATTTCGGCAGTGTAAAGGAAGTATTAATCCGCGTGCCGATGAAGGCTGAAACCAACGATGTCAAGTTGAGCGAAGTGATATTGGCCAAGCTGAAAGAGCAAGATCCCAGTGTCGTGCTGCGTAGCGTCGAGTTTGTCGGGCCGCAAGTCGGCAAGGAATTGTTCGAAAGCGGCGGCTTGGCGATGCTGCTGGTCGTGGCGGGGATTATGGCTTACTTGGCTGTCCGCTTCGAGTGGCGTTTCGCGTTGGCGGCCATTATCGCCAACATGCATGACATCGTGATTATTCTCGGCATGTTCGCGTTTTTCCAATGGGAGTTCAATCTGTCGGTGCTGGCCGGCGTGCTGGCGATATTGGGCTATTCGGTCAACGAATCGGTCGTGGTATTCGACCGGGTACGGGAGAATTTCCACAAAATGCGCAAAGTAAGCGTTCCCGAAATGATCGATAACGCGATCACGACGACGATGTCCCGTACCGTTATCACTCACTTCATGACGCAGATGATGGTGTTGGCGATGTTCTTCTTTGGCGGCGAAGCGCTGCATAATTTTGCGCTGGCCTTGACTATCGGCATTATTTTCGGCATTTACTCGTCGGTGCTGGTCGCAAGTCCTATCGTATTGTGGTTGGGCGTATCGAGAGAAGACTTGATGTCGGTAAAAAAAGAAAATACCGAAATCGACAATTTGCCTTAGCGTTTAACGGCTAAGCGGATACAAGAACAGCCGCCAATCGGCTATAATCTGCAATCTTTAAATTTTTTTTCAATCTGGAGTTTCCTTAACAATGGCAATCGAACGCACTTTCTCAATCATTAAACCTGACGCTGTAGCAAAAAATGTCATCGGCGAAATTTACAGCCGTTTTGAAAAAAACGGTTTGAAAATCGTTGCTGCAAAAATGTTGCATTTGACTAAAGAACAAGCTGAAGGCTTTTACGCGGAACATAGCGAGCGCGGTTTTTTTAATGATTTAGTCGCATTCATGATTTCAGGTCCTGTGATCATGCAAGTGTTGGAAGGCGAAAACGCGGTTCTTAAGCATCGCGAAATCATGGGCGCCACCAACCCGAAAGAAGCGGCTGCCGGCACTATCCGCGCCGACTTTGCCAACAGCATCGATGAAAATGCCGTACACGGTTCGGATGCTCTCGAAACAGCTCAAAGGGAAATTGCTTACTTTTTCTCCGATAATGAAATTTGTGCAAGAACCCGTTAATACTAAAACCATCAATTTGCTCGATTTCGACAGGAAAGGCCTTGCGGCCTTTTTTGTCGAGTTAGGCGAGAAGCCTTTCCGGGCAACGCAATTGCTCAAATGGATTTATCAGGAAGGTGTCGAAGACTTCGACCTGATGACCAACTTGAGCAAGCCGTTGCGCGCTTATTTAACCGAACACTGCTACAGCGCAACGCCGGAAATCGTGCTTGAAAAAGTCGCGACCGACGGCACCTGTAAATGGGTCATGCAAACTCATTGCGGCAACCGGATAGAAACAGTGTTTATTCCTGAAGAGGGGCGCGGCACATTATGCGTCTCGTCGCAAATCGGCTGCGCGTTGGCCTGCACTTTTTGCTCTACCGCCCAACAAGGCTTTAACCGCAACTTGAGCACGTCCGAGATTATCGGCCAGTTATTCGTTGCGCAAAAACGCTTGGGACCGGACAACAGAATTACCAATGTGGTCATGATGGGCATGGGCGAACCGCTGCTTAACTTCGACAATGCTGTCGCGGCGATGAACCTGATGATGGACGACTTCACTTTCGGCTTGTCCAAGCGCCGGGTGACCGTCAGCACTTCGGGCGTAGTACCGGCCATATATCGCTTAACCCAGGTCTGCGATGTCAGCCTTGCGGTGTCGTTACATGCGGTAACCGATGAATTACGCGACGAGCTGGTTCCGATTAATAAAAAATATCCATTAAAGGAGTTAATGGATGCGTGCCGGGATAACGCAAAGATAGCGCCACGGCGTACCGTTACCTTTGAATATGTAATGCTGGACGGCATTAATGACTCGGTGCAGGATGCGCGGGGACTTATCAAGCTATTAAAAACAGTACCGGCAAAAGTTAATTTAATACCGTTTAACCCATTTCCATCCTCGCCTTACCGTTGCTCCGGCAGCGAAACAATCAACCGATTTAAAACATTGCTAAATGACGCCGGCATAGTCACCACGGTCAGGAAAACCCGCGGTGAAGATATCGATGCAGCCTGCGGGCAGTTAGTAGGCCAAGTTAAAGATAAAAGCCGCAGACACTTGAAAATCCATCCGGCAGGTTCCGAACGTGCGGCTTGATGCGGCAAAGATGATTAATCGGTTCGTGCTTGTCCTGCTGGTTACGGCTTTGACCGCCTGCGCGACAGAAAGCGAAATTAAAAGCGATAATTCCGAAGATGTGCATTTGCAGCTAGGGGTGCGCTATCTCGGCATGAATAAGCTGGAACAGGCCAGGGACAACTTGCTACAGGCAGTAAAAGACAATTCGGATAACGCACAAGCACATAACGCGTTGGCTTTTTTATATGAAAAATTAAACCAGCCCGACAAGGCCAAAGCGCATTACGAGACCGCGCTAAATCTGATGCCCGATGATTTGGGCGTAAAGAATAATTTCGGCCGCTTCCTTTGCGAACATGGCGAGCTTGAAGACGGGATGGAGTTATTGTCCGAGACCGGTTCAAATCCGATAAACGACAGACAGTGGTTGGCGTTAACCAATGCCGGACGCTGCCAGCTGGGCATGGGGCAAAAACAGCTGGCCGAAAATTATTTCAGGCAGGCGCTGCAACTTAATAATGCTTACGCCCCGGCATTATCGGAAATGCAAAAAATTGCTTATGAAAAAGGCGATTTCTGGGCGGCTAAAGGATTTTTACAGCGCTATTTGGGCGTTGCAAGCCATACGGCTGAAACTTTATGGTTTGCCGTGCTGACTGAGCGGGCTTTGGGCAATAAAGGGCTGGCTAAGGAATATAAAAATTTATTGGTGGAAAAATTTCCGCTTTCGAATGAAGCAAAAAAAATCGCAGGCATTAGCAATTTTTAAGCCCTGCAGAACCTCGTTTAACTATGGCAAATAATATTCAAGCAATTCGCGGGATGCACGATGTGCTGCCCGAACAGACTCCGCTTTGGCAATATGCGGAACAATGCATCAGGGAAATACTCAGCGCCTACGGTTACAGTGAAATCCGCTTGCCGATCGTTGAAAAAACCGAACTTTTCAAGCGCTCTATCGGCGAAGTGACCGATATTGTCGAAAAGGAAATGTACACATTCGATGACCGCAACGGCGATTCCTTAACGCTGCGTCCCGAAGGCACGGCCGGTTGTCTTAGAGCCTGCCTGGAGCACGGCTTATTACATAACCAAGTGCATCGCTTATGGTATTACGGCCCGATGTATCGGCATGAGCGTCCGCAAAAAGGCCGCTATCGCCAGTTTTTTCAACTGGGTGTTGAAACCTACGGCATGGCCGGACCGGATATCGATGCGGAATTAATCCTGATCATGGACCGGTTATGGAAAAAGCTGGGCATTCGCGATAAGGTTCGCTTGCAGCTCAATTCGTTAGGCACAATTGCCGAACGTAGCGTTTACCGGGACAGTCTGGTCGGCTATTTTAAACAGCATCTCGATCAATTGGACGAAGACAGTCTGCGCCGGCTGGAAACCAATCCGCTACGGATTCTGGATACCAAGAACCCGGCGATGCAGCAGGTTGTGGCTAATGCGCCGGAATTGACCGACTATCTGGGCGCTGATACTCGTCAGCATTTTCATGCGATAACCGCGATATTGGATGACTTGGGCATCGGCTACGAGCTTAATTCCCGGTTGGTGCGCGGCCTGGATTATTACAGCAAGACCGTTTTTGAATGGGTTACCGACGAACTGGGTTCGCAAGGCACTGTCTGTGCGGGCGGACGTTATGACGGGCTGATCGAACAGCTGGGCGGCAAGCCCAATCATGCGGTCGGTTTTGCGATGGGCATGGAGCGTTTGCTGGCGTTGATGGAAACGCTGGAAAATGTGCGGCTCGCCAGCCCCGTTGATGTGTACATGATCCGGGTCGGCGAAACGGCGGAACAAGAAGGCATGCGTTTTGCCGAGATGATTAGGAATGAAATTCCCGGCTTGAAATTGCAAGTCAATTGCGGCGGCGGCAGCTTTAAAAGCCAGTTCAAAAAAGCCGATAAAAGCGGCGCCGAATTTGCCCTTATTCTGGGCGATGACGAAGTTAGCCGCGGCGAAGTCAGCGTCAAACCGTTACGTGATAGTGAACAACAGCAACAAAATATGTCCCGGCAACAAGCGATTAAGTTTTTACAGATGCAGATTGATTAATCACCACAAGGCACGAAGAACACCAAGTTTTTATACTATTTTTTCTTCGCGTCCTTCGTGTCTTCGTGGTGAAAATATTTTTAAACTATTAAACAAGAGAAAAACAAGTGGAAATTTACGATACCGAAGAAGAACAGGTTGAAGCCTTAAAAAGATGGTGGAAAGAAAATTCAACCTCGACCATCGTGGGTTTAGTGATGGGCATCGTCATTATTCTGGGCTGGAATTACTGGCAAGATCATAAGAAAGCGCAAGCAGCGCAAGCGTCGTTATCTTATAGCCAATTGCTGAAAGCGTTGGATGAAAATAAGAACGATAGCGTCGAAAAGCTGGCTGAACGTATACAGGCGCAATTTAAAGGCACCGAATACGCGGCATTCAGCGGCTTATTCCAGGCCAAAGTAAAATCGCAGCAAGGCGATTTCGCCGCGGCAAAGCAGATTTTAAAGACAATTGCGGCCGAGCCGAATAAGCAGTTGAGCAATATCGCCAGGATAAGACTGGCGCGTTTAATGTTGGCTACCGGCGAATATGAACAAGGCTTGCAGGTCATCAACGAAGTGGATGCCAAAGAAGCGGCCAGTTACTCAGCCAATTACGATGAATTGGTCGGCGATTTGTATGTAGCCCTGGATCGTTTGGATGAAGCCCGCACATCGTATCAGAATGCGTTGAGAGAAGGGCAGCCGTCGCCGTTGTTGCAATTCAAAATTGATGATTTGACTCCCCAAGAAAAGCTAGAAACTCAAAAATAATGAGTAACCATCCAACCTACATGAGTCAGGCAAAAGGCTTTTTCTCCTTTTGCCTTTTACCCTGTGCCTTACTTCTTATCACCGTATTAACAGGCTGCGCGGCTGTTGAGACTTTTCAAGAAGGCGTTTCCGGCATCAGCGATTACTTTCTGGGCGGCGAAGACAATGCCGATCCGCCGAGTCCCTTGATTGAATACCAGCCTGAAATCAAGACCGAAGTCATCTGGAAAGAATCGGTCGGCGTCGGGGCCGACGAGCAATCCTTAAAACTGATTCCGGTCATCGGCAGCGGCAAAATAGTGGCGGCGGACCGGGAAGGATTGGTGCAGGCCAGAAGCCCGACCACCGGTAATCTGGTTTGGGAGACCGAAACCGGGGTGCATTTTTCCGGCGGTCCCGGCCTTGGCTCCGGTACCGTTATTTTGGGATCCAGCGATGCCGAAGTCGTTGCCTTGGACATTGAAAGCGGCGCGGTGCTGTGGAAAAGCGCGGTATCCAGCGAAGTGCTTTCGGTGCCTGTTGTCGCCGACGGTATTGTCATCGTCAGGACTACGGACGGTTCCGTGGTTGCCCTTGATGAAAAGACCGGCGGCAAGCGCTGGAGCTATGAACGCAGCGTACCGGCATTAAGCCTGCGCGGAACCGGATCGCCGCTGGTTGTCGGGGATAAAGTGGTCGGCGGCTACGATAACGGCAAACTGATGGCCTTGCGTTTGGCCGACGGCAAATATGTATGGGAAACCAGCATTGCGATTCCGAAAGGGCGCTCTGAAATTGAACGCTTGGTCGACCTGGATGTCGATCCTATCGTCATCAACGACGTGATTTATGTTGCCAGTTTCCAGGGCGGAGTAGCGGCTATTTCGGAAGCGGATGGCGATATACTCTGGCGTAATGAAGGCGTCTCATCGCATTCGGGCTTGAGTAATGACTATCGCTACCTATATCTGGCGAATCCGGAAAGTCATGTCATGCAGTTGGATCAACGTAGCGGCGCGGGTTTGTGGAAGCAAAAAGATTTGCATCAAAGAAGATTAACCGCTCCCGCCGCCTATGAAAATTATGTGGTGGTAGGGGATTTTGAAGGCTACGTGCATTGGTTATCCAGTACCGACGGCAGACAAATGGGCCGTATCCAAATAACCGACGGCGCCATCGATGCCAAGCCTATCGTGGCGGATAATATCGTTTATGTTTATGCAAAAGACGGCACCCTTGCGGCTTTAAAAGTTCAATAAAATTAACTGTTAGTAATACTGACCTAAATAATAGCGCACGGATTGGACAGGTTTAAACGGATAAAAAAGACGAAAGACGAAAGGCAAAGGGCAAAAGGAGAAAAAGCGTCTTTTGCCTTTCGTCTTGTGCCTATAATATCATCCCACTTCATCTGAGCTTATCAGTCAAATCCGTGGCCTCCGTGTTCTATTTTTCTTACTGCTGAGTAAATATGTTACCTGTAATAGCCCTAGTCGGGCGGCCCAATGTGGGCAAATCCACATTATTCAATTATCTAACGCGCAGCCGCGATGCTTTGGTTGCGGACTTTTCAGGTTTAACCCGCGACCGGCAATATGGCCGGGTCAAGTTAGGCGAGCGTCCCTGTCTGGTCGTCGATACCGGCGGTATAGCCGATGATGCCGAAGGCATCGAGAGCTTCGCCAGGAAACAGGTACAAATTGCGCTGGAAGAGGCGGATGTCGTGTTCTTCATGGTTGACGCACGCGAAGGGCTAAGCGCTTCCGACAAGGTCATTGCCGATACGCTGAGAAAGCTGCACAAACCGGTCATCTTGGTCACCAACAAGACTGACGGCATTGACGCCACTGTCGCGACCGCGGATTTCTATTCGCTGGCGTTGGGCGAGCCGGTACAGATCTCCGCGTCCCACGGCAGGGGCATACCTGAATTACTGGAAAAAGTTGACCAACTGCTGCCGCCGGATCAAGGCGAAGCCGAAGAAGCGCCGGGCGGAATCGGTATCGCCGTGGTCGGACGGCCCAACGTCGGCAAATCAACTTTAGTGAACCGATTGTTGGGCGAAGAACGGGTTATCGTATTCGATGAGCCGGGCACCACGCGCGACAGTATCTACATCCCTTTTGAACGTAACGGCAAGAAGTTCACCCTGATAGACACCGCCGGAATGCGCAGGCGGTCCAAAATAGCCGAAACTATTGAAAAATTCAGCGTTATTAAATCGTTGCAGGCGATTGAAAAAGCCAACGTGGTGATTTACCTGATCGATGCGCGGGAAGGCGTCACCGACCAGGATGCGCATTTATTAGGCTTGGTTTTGGAAGCCGGAAGAGCGCTGATTATTGGCTTGAATAAATGGGACGGCATCAGTGCCGATCAAAAGGCAACCATTCACCGGCAACTCGACGTCAAACTGTCCTTTCTTGAGTTTGCCGAAAAACACCCGATTTCAGCGTTGCACGGTAGCGGCGTCGGTAAAATGTTCGATGTCGTACAGCAGCTCTATGCGTCGGCAATGCTCGACATGTCCACACCGGTACTGACCCGGATCCTGAAAGAAGCCACCACCGCGCATCAGCCGCCGATAGTAAATAGCCGCCGTATTAAACTGAAATACGCGCATCAAGGCGGCAGGAATCCGCCGATTGTCGTTATTCACGGCGTGCAAACCGACTCATTGCCGGAATCTTATAAGCGTTACTTGGTGAACTATTACCGCGATAAAATGGGCTTGGTCGGCACGCCGATACGCTTGGTATTCAAGTCTGCGGCCAATCCGTTTCACGGACAAAAGAACAAGCTGACCGAATGGCAGGTGAAAAAGAAAGAACGCTTGATGAAGCGGGTGAAGAGTAAGAAGAGGGATTAGAGGGAAATAGGGCGTAGGCTGTAATAAGCCGTTCGTGCCGATCTGGTCGAGGTATGAAATGGCGGCTCTAACGCACTTCACTGAATGATCGTGACGGATGTAAGTAGGGCGTGCCGTGCGCGCCTTAGCAATGAGCATGAAATTACGTAAGCCGGTTTTATTTTTAAACCATGAAAGATTGAAGTCCCGGTCATTGCTTGAGCCTGTTCCTTAGCTCCCAAGGCGCGCACGGCACGCCCTACGCCCGATATTCCCCGACAAGGAACAAGAGCGATCTATCTTATTCACGACGGTTCTAGGCCGTGCGCAACGTCAACCATTAAATCAACGATACAGGAAACAATCATGGCTACAATCACATTTCAAGGTAAACCCCTCAACACATCTGGCGAATTGCCCGCAGTCGGCAGCGATGCCCCGGCATTTTCGCTGACCAGCCGCGAGTTAGTCGATGTCACTTTGGCAACCTACGCCGGCAAAAGAAAAGTCCTGAATATCGTGCCCAGCCTGGACACACCAACCTGCGCCGCCTCAACGCGCAAATTCAACCAGAAAGCATCACATATGGACAATACCGTCGTGTTAGCGGTTTCCGCTGACCTGCCTTTTGCCCAAAGCCGTTTTTGCGAATCGGAAGATTTAACCCACATCATCCCGCTATCAACTTTCCGCTCCAGTTTTTCCAATGATTACGGCGTGACCATCACCGACACCTTTCTGCGCGGTTTGACTGCTCGTGCCGTCGTCATTATCGATGAGCATGACAAAGTGATTTATACGCAATTAGTCGGTGAGCTTGTTAATGAGCCGGATTATGAGAGTGCGTTGGCGGTTTTGTAAATCGGTTTAATCGTTTGCTCGCATGAGATTTTCCAATACAGTATTTATAAGCCGCTTAAGTTTGTTGTGACCAGACAGCTAGAAAACAGGGAGTAAAAAATGGCTAAAATCGAAGGCATCAGGATAAAGAATTTTCGCGGTTTAAAAGATGTTACGCTTGGCAAGACATGGGATACATCTGAATCAGAGCCGCTTACCGCGATGACGGTGGTTATCGGTAAAAATGGCGTAGGTAAAAGTACTTTATTTGATGCTTTCGGTTTTTTGTCGGATGCACTTAAATTCGGTGTAGAGGAGGCTTGCGATATACGTGGCCGAGGCGGCTTCAAGAAAATACGCTCCCAGGGGCAAACTGGGCCAATAGTATTTCAAGTTTTTTATAGGGAGGATGAGAATAACAATCCTATGACCTATTTTATGTCTATTGATGATCAAGATTCCGGGCGGCCTTTTGTAGACAGAGAAACTCTTACGCTACACCTCAAAGATCAGATATCTGAGCACTCCACTGTTTTTTTGTGGCTAATGGATGGAAAAGGTGTTGTGTGGAATGGAGTAGTAAGTGAAGAGATCGAGAAAAATAACGAAGGATTTGAGTTTTTAAAGCATATTGAAATACTAAAAAAAGAAGGAATAGATCAATTTATAAAGGTACTAACGCAGGAAGAAGGAGTCGAAGCAGTGGAGCTTGCCGATAAAAGAAAACTCGGTATTACGACACTAGGCGCGCTTAAGCAACATCCAAGAATCTCAGCTTTCCGCGAATTTATAGAAGGCTGGTATCTCAGCTACTTCACCCCTGATGCGGCGAGAACTTTGCCGCTGGCAGGTGCGCAACAACACCTCAACAGCAAAGGCGACAACCTCGCTAATGTGGTGCAGTACATGGAACGCGAACACAGGGACAAGTTTCAAAGCATTTTGAACCGTATTGCGGAAAAAATTCCAGGTATCAACAAAATCGACACCGAAAAAACATCAGACGGACGTTTATTGTTACGTTTCAATGACAAGGGCTTTCAAGACCCGTTTTATGCCCCGCAAATGTCAGACGGCACATTAAAAGTATTCGCCTATTTGCTGCTGTTAGAAGACCCCACTCCACCGCCTTTTATTTGCATTGAAGAGCCGGAAAACGGTCTATATTACAAACTGCTGGAAACATTAGCCGCTGAATTTCGCGCTCATGCAACCGGTCGAAAAGGCGGTACTCAACTTTTCATCACCACCCACCAACCTTATTTTGTCGATGCGCTCGATCCGGATGAAGTCTGGGTGTTGGAAAAAGGCGAAGACGGTTTCTCAACAGTGACACGAGCCAGCGAAATTCCTTACGTTCAAAATATGGTCAACGAAGGTCAACCGCTGGGTGCGTTGTGGTATAGCGATTATTTAGACGCTCGATAAAACCATGCACTTTGAGATTCTTGTCGAGGGGCAAAGCGAAGTCATCGCGCTATCGAATTTAATGGACAAAATTGTCGGTAAATACCGTGAGCCTCACACTTGGAAAATTCACAAGCATCAAGGACGTGGCAAAATCCCGGAGAATCCTGAAATCCCACCGAACATTAGAGATAAGTCGTTACTACATAATCTTCCTGCGAAATTAAGAGCCTACGGTGCAGAGGAGAAGTCTGATTTAGTGGTTGTCGTTTTAGTTGACCTTGATGACAGAAACGATTGTGCTGCTTTTAAAAATGAGCTTGTCGCTCTGCTGGACTATTGCGATAAAAAACCACGCGCCCTGTTTCGTATTGCTATTGAAGAACTGGAAGCATGGTATTTAGGCGATCTGGCGGCATTGAAATTGGCTTACCCCGATATTAAGCAAGACATTTTCGATAACTATGCTCAAGACTCGCAAGTCGGTACATGGGAAATATTAGCTGAGATGGTCTATCCAGGCGGTTTGGATGCGTTACATGCAATAAAGGGTAAGCGTTCCAGCTTGGTTCTTCAAGAAAAAGCCAATTGGACGAAAAATATCTGCCCGCATTTGAATGTCGAGAAAAACCAATCTCCGAGTTTTTGCTGTTTCCGAGACGGTTTGAGACGAATGATAACATGACTGTATCAAGCTCAAATCACTCCCGTTAACCCCTCAACCAGCAAACGCGAATACCGGTCTTGATCATAATGATGGTTACTGTGATCGCTATTGAGCAATTCCTCTGTAACGATGCCGTTTTCGCCAAGCGATACATCATCCAACATGACATAACGGATGCCGTTTCGCATACAGAATTCCTGCATGGTCCTGTTAAATTCCAGGGTTAGCGCAGTTCTTTCGAATTGTGAAGCCGCCACTTCCCGCCGGGCATTAGCAATGTTGCCCCAGTCGTTGCCGTCCTGAATGGTCGGCAGCGGGGTGCTGATGCAGATAACCTCGAAACATACGGCTAATTCAGCCAGAAACCGCGAATAACTGGCAATGGCTTTATACAGCATCACAGGAATGGATTCCCGGTATTTTTGCGCCCGATACCAAATAACAAAGCCGGTATCGACCTCTCCCAACATCACGATGACCTGTTTTGCGGCGCTTTGTTTGACGGCTTCCCGGAAGATAGGGTAAGCCTGGGTTTTTGAATTGGGATTCTCCAGTCCCGATGCGGTCGCGCCAATGACTGTGAGCACGTTGAACAACAGGTCCGGGAATTCCTCTTTAAATAACGGGTGATTGAAAACAGGCGTATGTGAATCGCCCAGAACTAATATTTCCCGCATTAACGCTCCATTTGTAACTCAAAATTTATAACTTCCCGCAATGCCAGTTCACTAAAGAATTACCGCCTTTAGCGTCTGTTTTACGTGTAGCGTTTTCTATTCGAACCGATACAACATTCGTGTTCCCAACGACAAAATCGCTGATCAGCGAATACCGCATTCATAGTATGGCGGATTTTCCGGATTCGGCAGTCTTCCCAGCGATTGTGCTTATACATCAACACACGATCAGCAGCGGCTGTTGATCAATCAACAGATTTGCTTGCTCTCAAACCGGAGCTAACTTTCGACAGGAAGTTGAATTCCGTTTAATTCCTATTAAAAAACAACGGTATAAATAAATTTAACTATTGAGTCTGTGTTCTGGCATTCCATTTGCTTAATAGTACTTGTCATAACAAGTCATAGTATATAACGCCATGTCAGAACTCCCTACGCCATTGGAAGCTTCGTCGCATATTCCGCTCTATAGCAGGATCAGGGATGAACTACGGACTCATATTCTCGCTGGACACATCCGGCCGCACGACAAAATGCCATCGGAAAGCGAGCTGATTACCAAGTACAGCGTCAGTCGAATCACGGTGCGGCAGGCTTTGTCCGAACTTGAAAAAGAGGGACTGCTGTTCAAAGTAGCGGGTAAAGGCTCGTATGTTTCGAAAATTAAGCCGTTTCAAGGGCTTGGACGCCTTCAGGGCTTTGCCGAAGCGATGGCGTCGCACGGTTATGAGGTTTACAACAGCGTGCTGGCTATCGATTCGTTGCCGGCCGCTGCCCACATCGCCGAACGCCTATCCCTGCCTGTCGGTTCGCCTATTAACGAGATCCGCCGGGTACGTTTTCTCAATCGCGAACCGGTATCGGTCGATGTGAGCTGCATACCAAGTCATATCGGCGAGCGGCTGGCTCGGGAAGATCTGGCGGCGCGCGACATTTTCCACATCCTGGAAAACGACTACGCGATACCGCTGGGATATGCCGATCTCGCTATCGATGCCGCCTTGGCGGATAACCGGCAGGCCGAATTACTCCAGGTGGCTGCGGGTTCGCCATTGCTGCGCATTGAGCGCCTGACGCACACCGCGGATGGGGTGCCGCTGGTCATTGAGTATCTGCATTACCGTGCGGATAACTTTCAGTTGCGCATGAAGATTGAGCGATGAATCGCATCGGTAGTTAAACGGGACAGCGACGTTCTGCTGTAGAGGAACAGGTACTTTAGATATTTGTGGAGCGTGTTCATTACAAAGAACCGCTATTTAGAAAAATTAGTAACTATTCAGCGTATTCCCAATAGAACACGGATGACACGGATTAAACGGATAAACACGGATTTAAAAACGCAAACAAACTGGGAGCAGTCTAAAAATCCGTGTAAATCCGTCCTATCCGTGTCATCCGTGTTCCATTTCTCTATGTACTGAATAGTTACAAAAATTATTTAAGAGGTTAGTAAAAGTGAATATTTTTTGGTTTTTACCGGCACAGGGTGACAGCAGCTCTTTGAGAGCAATCAGTTCGGTAGAGTATCCTTATCTGCGAATAGTGCAGGCTGTCGACAATCTTGGATTTGGAGCACAGTTATCGTCACTGGAAAAAGCGAAGACAAATAGGGTGACAAATTCCGCTTCGCGTAACAAAAACAAGAAAATTGCTGCTACATCAAAGCGGCTGCTTTTTGCTCTGTTACTGGCCGTTCAGCCTTATGCTCATGCCGGCAACACCGATTCGCCCTATTTCAAAGGCGGCAAAATCGATGCTTTCTACGACCGTAAGGATAACGGCGATTTCCTGGTCAACAGCATCTTATGGACGCCGGTTTTTAAAGGCGGCCATGGCGTACAAATCTCCGAAACCGGCGGCCAGGATATTAATTATTTCGGCGGCTTTGCCCGCCCCTTGCTGACCCGGCCCGAGCTAGGCGATTTAATCCTGGGCGCTCAGGAAGTGCTGCAAGGCGATAGCAAACAAACCGAGGTGCAAGGCGAGTACCGCTTGCCGTCCGGCTTGGGCTTTGGCGGCGGTTTTGTCGACAGGAATCTCAGCGACCAGGATATTAAATTCGCCAAAGTGTCCTACCGCAACGAGTGGCAATCCGTTAAATACATCGTCTCCACGCAATGGCAAAGCTTTCAAGGCAAGGATTATCCCGGCGGCTACGTGGCCTTGTTCAACAAGGAATTAATGGGCACCTGGGGTAGCGACGGCGAACAGTGGCGCAGTACTTTCGGTTATGTTGCACCCGATCAAGGGCCGAACAAACTGCGCCCTGCACTCGAAGTGTTTTATGTCGATAACACCATCGGCCAAGTCAACGGTTCCAAAGACATGATGGTGACCGGCAGCTTGGGCTTTCGTAAAGGTTTTTTAGGCCATGAGGCCCGGTTGGGAAGAGCCATGGGGCCGACCGGCGTGGAGTTTTCCAATCCGCTCGGTTACCTGACTCCGAACTTCAACCGCCGTCTTACCGCGTGGGAAGTCGGGGAATTTGTCAATTTCCGTTTTATTCATAAAACCCTGCCCAATGCCGGCCGCGAAGAAACCTTGGAAACCGCTGTTTATCCGGGCCAATTACTTGGCGTTGACAGCCTGGTCAGCGCCCTGTTTGTCGGTGTCGGCGTGACCAGCCCGAATCCGGGGCAACACGGCGTCAGCGGACTGCTGGGTTATCACAAACGCATCGAGAACATCGAATCGAGCGTCAGGGTGCAACACGATTTCGACCGCGACGACACTTCGCTCTTTTTCAGCTTGATTCACTGGCTGTGATTTACAAGGTATTCATTCCGTATTTCGATTAAATAAAATTCAGGAGCTAAAAATCTAATGACTCATATTATTGCTGTCGCCGGAAGCCCGGCCGAAAAGTCCAAATCGACCGATCTACTGAAACAGGCGCTTGGCCATGTCGAAGGACTCGGGTTTTCCTCAAAGCTGTTGTCCGTGCGCGATATTTCCCCGAACGAATTGATTTACGGTGCCGAAAAAGACAGTCCACAGCTGAAGCAAGTTACCGAGCACATCGAGCGAGCTGTGGCGATCATTATTGCGACGCCAATTTATAAAGCCGCTTATAGCGGGGCTTTAAAAGCTTTTTTAGATTTACTGCCGCAGAAATCCTTAGCCGGAAAAGTCGTGCTTCCGATTGCGACCGGCGGCTCTCATAAACACTTGCTGGCGATTGATTATGCGCTGAAACCGGTGCTGTATGCCTTAGGCGCCACGCATGTGCTTAGCGGTTTATACGTTTCGGATGAGCAGGTGCAAAGAGATAGTGACGGTCAATTGCAGCTGGATGAAGAAAGCGGATTACGGTTCAGCGAACAACTTGATGCGTTAGTTAAATCGGTCTGATAACACCCCAAGAAAACTATTAACCAGGAGCATTTTATGAGTAAAAAATACCCGTTTGTACAGTTACCGTTTTTCAGTGGGCTATTAATGACATTGATTGCGCTCGCTTCACTGGCAATTTCACAGACTTGCTATGCCGCGGATGCGGCTTGGCCGAAGGAAATCAATCTGGGCTACCAAAAATACGGCACCTTAATCATTCTCAAATCGACCGGCGAATTGGAAAAGCGCCTGAAAGAACATGCGATAACCGTGAATTGGGCGGAATTCCAATTCGGGCCGCCGATGCTTGAGGCGCTGAATGCCGGCAGCCTGGATATTGCCGTTACCGGCGAAACACCGCCGGTGTTCGCGCAAGCGTCCAAGAATTCTCCGCTGGTCTATGTCGCCAATGAACCGGCTTCGCCGCAAGGCGAAGGAATCGTTGTTAAAGCGGATTCCGAGTTGAAATCCGTAGCCGAGTTAAAAGGAAAAAAAGTGGTGGTTGCCAAGGGCGCGAACGCACATTTTTTTCTTATCCAGGCATTGGCGAAAGCCGGTCTGACCTTGAACGATATTACCCCGATTTACCTGGCTCCGGCGGATGCCAGAGCGGCGCTTGAGCGCGGCGATGTCGCGGCTTGGTCCATCTGGGATTATTTCTACGCAGCGGCTGAAGTTCAGCTGGGAGTGCGCACGTTAACTAACGGCGAGGGGATCGTAAATAACTATGCGTTTTATACCTCGCGGCGCGATTTTACCGATAAATATCCGGAGTTGATTGAGATCGTGCTTGATGAAATCCGTAAAACCGACGAATGGATAAAAAACAATCCTGCTGCGGCGGCTGAAAAGCTATCGGTTCATGTCGGTATCGATGCAAAAATCCTGGAAAAAGCATTGCGCCGCAGCAACTACGGTCCTGAGCATATTAAGCCCGAGGTTACAGCGGCCCAGCAGAAAATTGCCGACACGCTGTTTGACATTAAATTGCTGCCGAAACCCATTAAGGTCGAAGACGCGGTTTGGCAGCCTAAAAAGTAAATAACCGTTTAACGCAAAAGTTGTCAGTTCGCCATTAATTGAAAAAAGCGAGTTGCGCTGGTTCCTAAGCTCCAGCTTGGGAACCCTAGTCCTGAAAGCTCTAGCTTTCAGTGTTTCGGGAAGCTAGAGCTTCTAAAGCGGCATTCCCAAGCTGGAGCTTGGAAATGAGCGGAAATCACTATTTAACGCAAAAAGTCGTCACTCGGCTTTCAACACCAAAATGACCTCGGTTTTATAAGTGTTTGATCACCTTCATGCATGAACGGGCCGAATAAATAACTCAATCTAGGAGCAAATTTTATGAAAATTTTCTGGTTCTTACCTACACAAGGCGATGGACGTTATTTAGGCACAGCCGCCGGCGCCCGCCCTGCAAACCATCATTATTTAACCCAAATCGCCAGGGCTGCCGACGAATTGGGTTACGAGGGCGTCCTGATTCCTACCGGACGCACCTGCGAAGATTCGTGGATTGTTGCATCGTCGCTGGTTTCGGTAACCTCGCGCCTTAAATTCCTGATCGCCTTGAGACCCGGCTTATTGTCGCCTGCCGCCGCAGCACGGATGACATCGACATTGGACCGGCTTTCCGGCGGCAGGCTGTTAGTCAATGTGGTGGTCGGCGGCGATGCGGCCGAATTGGCTGGAGACGGTATATTCCAGTCGCATGACGACCGCTACGAGTATGCCGAAGAATTTCTCAATGTTTGGCGGGAATTGCTGGAAGGCAACGAAGTTAATTTTCAAGGCCGCCATATCAAGATCGAAGGCGGTAAACTCCTGTTCCCGCCGGTACAAAAACCGCATCCGCCGCTATTTTTCGGCGGATCGTCAGCGCCGGCGCATCAACTGGCGGCGAACCAGATGGATGTGTATTTAAGCTGGGGAGAGCCGCCCGCCCAGGTCGCTGAAAAGATTGCCGATGTGCGCAGACTGGCGGCGGAAAACGGTAAAACATTGAGCTTCGGCTTGCGTCTGCATGTCATCGTGCGGGAAACCGACGCTGAAGCATGGGCCGCTGCCGACGACTTAATCAAGCATATCGACGATGACGCTATCGCTAAAGCGCAACAAGCCTTCAAACGCTCCGATTCCGAAGGACAACGGCGGATGGCCGCATTGACCGACTGGGGTTCGTCCCGAACCCGCGACGCGCTTGAGGTATCGCCGAATTTGTGGGCGGGCGTCGGTTTAGTGCGAGGCGGCGCCGGCACTGCGTTGGTAGGCGATCCTGAAACGGTAGCGGCGCGGATTCAGGAGTACGTGGATTTGGGCATCGATAATTTTGTCCTGTCCGGATACCCCCATTTGGAAGAAGCTTACCGTGTCGCGGAATTATTGTTTCCGTTATTGCCAATTAATGCCGGAAAACACAAAGAGGGCTCTGTCGTTTACCTGAGTCCCGTAGGCGATACCGGACATGTCGATTTCTCGGCAAGATTGCGGGAATCCGCGTCATGAACATAAGCCGTCTATTATCTGGCCGGGCAAAATTAATTAGCGGAATATCCGGCTGGTTGTTACCTGTGTTCCTGGTTATCGTTTGGGAAATCGCCACCCGGCAGGCATGGCTTTCGTCTCAAATTTTGCCTTCGCCGAGCGATATTGTTCGCGCCGCGATTGACTTGAGCGCTTCCGGCGCATTGGCGAAAAACATTGCCGCCAGCTCCGAGCGCGCCGGTTGGGGGCTGTTAATCGGCGGCAGTATCGGTTTCATTTTGGGGCTGGCGAACGGTTTATTCCGGACGGCCGAGCGTTTTTTGGATACCACGGTGCAAATGATCAGGAACGTACCGCATTTGGCTTTGATTCCATTGGTCATCATCTGGTTCGGAATCGGCGAAGCAGGGAAAGTGTTTTTGGTTACTTTGGGGGTATTTTTCCCTATTTACGCCAACACCTATCACGGGATAAAAACCGCCGATCCGCAGTTGCTTGAGATGGGGCGCGTTTACGGTTTGAGTCATTGGCAATTGTTTTCCCAGATCATTTTTCCCGGCGCGCTGCCGTCTATCCTGGTGGGCTTACGCTACGCCTTGGGGCTGATGTGGTTGACGTTGATTGTCGCCGAAACCATTGCGACGACCTCCGGTATCGGTTACATGGCCATGAATGCGCGGGAGTTCATGCAGACCGATGTCGTGGTCCTGGCTATTTTGATTTATGCCTTGCTGGGTAAGTTTGCCGATACCGGCGTGCATTTTCTTGAGTGGCGTTTACTGCAATGGCATCCGGGGTTTCGGCATGGTTCGAGGTAGTTGTCTTTTAAGAGATACGCTGGTTCCCAAGCCCCTGCTTGGGAACCCAGTGAGCAAAGCTCCAGCTTTGCGAGCCGGGAAGCTGGAGCTTCCCATACTGAATTCCCAAGCTGGAGCTTGGGAACTAGCAAAAGATCATCCCATGGTAGCTAAAGCAAATTTAACAAGCACTTCCAGTCTTACTCTCAGGCTACAAGACGTGAGCAAAAGGTTCGGCGAACTGACGGTTCTGGAGGATTTGAACCTGGAGATCGAGCCGGGCACTTTTGTGGCGATTGTCGGACGGAGCGGTTGCGGCAAGAGCACTTTATTGCGGCTTATTTCCGGCTTGGATCAACCGGATCAGGGCGCGGTTTTTTACGATGGCAAAGTCCATCGAGTGCTTAACGGCCATGCCAGAGTCATGTTCCAGGAAGCGCGCCTGCTGCCGTGGCAAAACGTGGCCGACAATGTCTGCCTAGGCTTGGGCAAAGCAGGCAAGGACAAGGCTTTAGCCGCATTAAAGCATGTCGGGCTTGAGTCCCGCGCCAATGACTGGCCGTCGGTGCTTTCCGGTGGACAGCGGCAACGCGTCGCTCTGGCCCGTGCCTTGGTGCATGAACCGCGGTTATTGCTGCTCGACGAACCGATGGGCGCATTGGATGCGCTAACCCGGATAGAAATGCAGCAGTTGGTGGAAAAAATCTGGTTGGAAAACCGGTTCACCGCAATTTTGGTTACTCACGACATTGCCGAAGCGGTCATCTTGGCCGATCGCGTGATTCTGCTCGATGGCGGGAAAATCGATCTGGATGTCACTGTCGATTTGCCGCGTCCGCGACGACGGGACAATGCCGAGTTAATTAAATTGAAAGAAGACATATTGCGCCGCGTGTTAACGCCTCCGGAGGAGGATTGCGGCTAACGAACGCCTTGGAAACAGGCATGATTTAAACCATGAAGCGCAAATTAATTTATGCCTGTTACTTAGACGAACCTACTTAATTTGATATTGAGACATAAATGAAAAGAAAAATAGTAGATATGCGCAGCAGGCCGTCGTTTCTGCACGACTTTTACGGCGCGACTCCAGGCACCGACGAATACGAGGTTGCCAAATGGCTTAACCGGCGTGTCGGTTCAAAAGACGACGAGCATTTCACCCGTTCGCGAACGGTCGATGCGTTTGTCGAGGAAGTGCGGGAAGTAGGCATAACGGCTGCCGTCGTCGTGGGCCGCGATACGCCGTCGCTGACGATCTCCAATGATCGGATTTCGGCCATCACGGCGCCGCATAAAGAGCTTATCGGCATCGGCTCGGTCGATCCGCAAAAGCAGAATGCCGTTGCCGAGATCGAACGCGCGGTTAAACAGCTCGGCCTGGCCGGCATCAATATTGAACCGGGTTTCGGCAATCCGGCTCTTAAGGCGGATGATCCGCTTATCTATCCTATTTATGAGGCTTGCGATCAGCTCGGCATTCCGGTCTTCCTGATGTCGGGGCCGACCACGCCTGATTTGGAATACGCAAACCCGGCCGCAGTGGGCAGGATTGCCCGTGCGTTCCCGAATTTAGCTATCGTTTGCTATCACGGCTTCTATCCTTACGTCAGCGAAATGATTGGTGTCGCGTTTCGTTATCAGAACGTCTATGTTGTTCCGGACATGTACATTTTCCTTCCCGGAGGAAGTTTGTATATCGAAGCTGCAAACGGCTTTATGCGGGATCAACTGATGTTCGGAACGTCTTATCCTTTCCGGGCCATGGGCCAAACTGTCGATGATTTTATGATGCTGGGATTGAATGAACAGGTGTTGGATGGCGTGTTATTCGGGAATGCGCAACGGGTATTAAAACTCGATATTTAAAAAAATGTAGGCTGTTTACTTGAGCCGTTCGGTGAGCTTGCCGAACGGCGGGGCGGTTTTGATAAGGCTTTTCTTAGCGCAGCTGCTGGGTTTGGCAAAAGAGCTGCGAGCGCTTAGAACGCAGACTTAATACGAGCTAGCGTTCCGTCGGTAAATAATGTTTTTAGTTGTTCCACCACCTCAGGATCAAACATCTGGCCGGCATGCGATTCAATATGCGCCATAGCCGTTTCCATCGGCCACGGTTGTTTATAGGGGCGTTGCGTTGTCAACGCATCGAACACGTCGACGACTTTTACAATACGCGCGGACAGTGGAATATCGTCGCTGCTTAAACCGTGCGGATAACCGCTGCCGTCATAGTTTTCATGATGACTCAATGAAATTTCCCGTGCAGTTTCGTAAAACGGATTATTGCCTAAAATGCGTACCCCGCTGAGCGGATGCCCTTTCATAACGTCCCATTCTTCAGGACTCAATTCAGCGGGCTTTTTCAAAACCGCATCGGGCGTGGCCAATTTACCAATATCATGCAACATGCTCATCAAGCCCATGTGCTCGGCTGCTTTACTATCGACGCCCATCGCGATTGCCACGGCTTCGGTGTAATGCTGCACGCGGTATAAGTGGCTGGAGGTATCCTGATCCTTGCCTTCTGCCGCTAAGCATAACATCACCACCGCGTCTTTGTAGGCAGTTTCCAATTGTTCGCGCGCGCTATCCAGGTTTCGCTTTAAAACCAGTGCTTCCAACGCCCGCACCACCGTTAAATTCAGTTCGGCCGGATCCCAAGGCTTGGTCACGTACTTATAAATATGCGCTTCGTTGACGCAGGTTAGCAGCGCTTCGACGTCGGCATAACCGGTCAGCAGAATACGGATCGCGTCGGGTTGGACTTGCATGGCATGGCCTAGAACCTGGTCGCCGCTAATGTTGGGCATGCGTTGGTCGCAAATAATCAAATCGACCTGGTGCTCATTTAAAAACGCCATTCCGGCCTCGCCGCCATTGGCTGATAAAGTTTTGTAGCCTTTACGAAAACTGCGCGTTAACGTCGCCAATACATCGGGATCATCATCAACCAATAACAACGTATGCATTTTTAAGCATCCTTAATCAAGCCAAGTGGAATAACGATATTGTTTTTTATCTTTTTTTTTGAATAGACGTGTCGTGTGCGCCGGATTTGATGGAACGCACGGCAACCGTCCTACGGTCTATTGCCGAAACGCAAAATTGATGCACTCCAGCGTGCCATCGTCGTACAGTGCTTTCAGTTTTTCAACGATGGCCGGATCGAACAGGACGCCGGCATGCGATTCTATATGCTCTATCGCGGTTTCCAGAGACCACGGTTGCTTATACGGGCGTTCCGTGGTCAGCGCATCGAACACGTCGGCCAACCGGACAATACGCGCGGATAGCGGGATTTCGTCGCCGCGCAATCGGTTCGGATAACCGCTGCCGTCGTAATTTTCATGGTGGCCCGCCGAGATTTCCCGCGCGATTTCATAAAACGGGTTATTGCCCAGGATGCGCACACCGTTGAGCGGATGTTCGCGCATGACCGTCCATTCCTCTTCGGTCAATTTGCCCGGCTTTTTCAATATCGCGTCCGGCGTTGCCAGCTTGCCGATGTCGTGCAGCATGCTCATCAAGCCCATGTGCGTGGCTGTCTCCTTATCAACTCCCATTGCGACTGCCAGCGCTTCGGTGTAATGCTGGACGCGGTGTAAATGAGTGGACGTGTCCGGGTCCTTGCCTTCGGCTGCCATGCACAACATTATCACCGCGTCTTTGTACGCCGTTTCCAATTGGCTGTGCGCCTCGGCCAGATTGCGTTTCAACACCAGCGCTTCCAGCGCCCGTACCACGGTCAGGTTGAGTTCGGCCGGATCCCACGGCTTGGTCACGTATTTGTAGATATGCGCCTCGTTGACGCAGGTCAGCAGCGATTCGACGTCGGCATAGCCGGTCAGCAGAATACGGATCGCGTCGGGTTGGATTTGCAACGCATGGCTTAATACCTGGTCGCCGCTGACGTTGGGCATACGTTGGTCGCAAATGATCAAATCGATTTGATGCCTGTTCAGGAACGTAATTGCAGCCTCGCCGCCATTGGCTGATAAGGTTTTGTAGCTTTTACGAAAACTGCGCGTTAACGTCGCCAATACATCGGGATCGTCATCGACCAATAACAACGTATGCATCTTTAAGCGTCCTTAATCAAGCGCAGGGGAATAGCGATGATAAAGCGTGTGCCGCGATTTAATTCGGATTCAACGGTCAGCGTGCCTTGGTGTTTTTCAATGATGCCGTAAGAAATCGACAAGCCGAGACCGGTGCCTTCGCCAACATCCTTAGTGGTAAAGAACGGGTCGAAGATTTTCTTCTTGATCTCCTCGGGCATTCCGGTACCGGTGTCGGCGATGGTAATGACCGCTTGATCGTTCAGTTTGGCGGTGGTGATGAAAATGCTGCCTTTGCCGGGAATGGCTTGAATCGCATTGGCGAGAATGTTCATAAAGACTTGATTCAATTCGCCGGCGTAGCATTCGACCATTTCATTGAGCGCATAGTCCTTCTCGACGTTAATACGATCCTTGTAATGGTGATGCAGCATTTGCAAGGTTGAATCCAGGCCTTCTTCGAGCCGTACCGTTTTAACTTCGCCTTGATCGAGACGGGAAAAATTGCGCAACGCCAATACGATATTGCGGATGCGGTCCGCTGCCTGCTTTTGGCTGTTCAGCAATTTAGCTAAATCTTCGGTGACAAAAGTGTAGTCGATTTGCTCCATGTGTTCGTTTAATTTTTGCGCGACCGTTTCGTCCATGCAGTTTTGGGCAAATTCGACCGTGCTTTTAATATCGTCGATGTATTCTTCCAACGGTGGCATGTTGGCGTAAATGGCACCGATAGGATTGTTGATTTCGTGGGCGATACCGGCAACCAATTGGCCTAGCGAAGCCATTTTTTCGGATTGCACCAGTTGCGTTTGCGCGGATTGCAGTTTTATTAAGGTGTCCTGCAATTGCTGGGTGCGATCGATGACTTGACGTTCCAAATTAAGATTCAAGTCTTCCAGTTCTTTTTCGACCGCGATGAATTTATTAAACAACTCGCCCAAGCGGGTGGTCATGCGGTTAAACGCATTGCCTAAATCGGCGACTTCATCGCGTCCCGAGACCGGCACTTTGATCGATAAATCGTTGGAGTCCTCGATAGTGCGGATGGTGGCGGTCAGTTTTTTAATCGGCGTAACCAGAAGACGGCTGAGCAAGCCGACCAACGCAAGCATCGGTATGCCGACCAGCGCGGCGGCAAGCAGCAAGTTCCTGGTCAGCTCGAGTAGCGGCCGATGGGCGAGTTGTTCAGGCATGAATGCGGCAACCTGGAAACTGAAATTGCCGACCGATACCGGTTTTGAAATCGACCCCAGATAACTAATACCGTCAAAACTCCATGAGGATTGTTCCGAAAAGTTGTCTTGTATATCGATTGTTTTTACACCGTTAGCGGTAAAAAGGTCGGCGCCGCCATGGTTGCCTTCATGGGCTTTGTGCAGTGCAAAGCTGCTGTCTTTAGGCGCGAGCAGGCGGCTAATATCATCCCAGGAATGAGTCATTACCAAATAGCCCTGGGTTTCCAGTTGCGGCGGTTTTAATGCGGTGACATGGGCAATGACGCTGCCTTTAATAAAAGGCGCCTCATGCTTGAATATTAATGAATAGTCCTGCTGCGCCTGCCAGGCCGGGGGCAGTCGGGTTTTCAATACATCCGGTTGCGTGGAGGCGATCAATACGCCCGCCGCATTGAACACGTATAAATCGCCTTGCAGTTGATAATATTGTTTGAGGTTTATCAGCTCGGTGGTGATGCGTTTGTCCAAATCGTCGACCACCACATCCAGCATCACCGACGACGCCCGCCATGACAGCAGGTTGGTGCGTTCAAACAGTAATACGTTACTGATTTCGGCGGCTTTATGATCGGCGGTATCGGTCAGGTTGCGCTCAATCTGCTGATTGATTTTTTCGCCGAATTGGTAAAACACCACCGCGCTTAAGGTGGTGGTGACCAATAACACGATAAAACTGAAAAACAGCGTTAAACGAACTGAAAGCGAAAAGCGTGACATGAATTTACTCAGTAATTATGCGGGAGGTAGATGAGGGGCGAAAGGTAAAAGGCGAAAGAGACGGTTTCTTTCGCCCTTTGCCTTTTTTATCGCGCACAGCGTCATATGCGTACCCGATAAATTAAGCATTTGCCCCATTACTTGCCTGGAAATTGTTGCAGGATTTTGATTTGCGGACTTTGCGGTTTCGTTTCCACATAGCCGAGCGCGCCTTTAATCCGTTCCACAAACAAAATAACGGCTTGCTCGGAATTTTGCGTGACCGGCGGCGTTTCGCCTTTGAACAGCATCTTGTCCCAATAACTGCCCAATTTCTCGGGGGTGCTGTCAAAAATTTCAGCAGTAAAACGGGTCCGGGCATCGGCCTGGGCCGGCTGGTTAATCGGCATAATGTTATCGCCATTTTCCCAATGTTTTTTCTTAAGCAGGTAAATCGCCGCAATGTCATCCTTATCCAGTTGGGTAACAGGCAAATCTTTATTGGCAATGATGTATAAATCGGCCCACGCGGTTGAAAACGGCGTTAATACCACGGTAAGCGCTAAAACAATTAATCGTTTCATCAGAATAACACCGCAATCGAGCTGTACAGCCCGGTTTGATTTTGATAAACGCTGCCTTGAGTTTGCTGCCATTCAAGCTTGAACGACACGCGCGGTACCGGGCGATAGACGATGCCGCCTAATGCGGTATCGGTAGCGGCGAGTTTATTGGCGAATTCGAAATGCTCATAGCGGCCGATCAGGTTGAAATGCTCGACCAAGGGCACCGCCATTTGCACATAACCGCCCCAGTCGTGATTACGGTAATGCAACTGGTCGGTGTCGACGTGGGTGAACAGCAACTCGCTTTCCAGCTCAAACCACTTGTGTTGCCAATTGCCGTCCATGCTGATCGAATTGCGGGTTTCTTTAGCCTTGGCGACATCGGCATGTTGAAACGATACGCCAAAGTAGTAGTCCAAGTCTTCGTGGACAATCCAGCGCGCGCCGGCGACAGTCTCATAACGGCGCTCGTGCGAGTTTAAGGATTTGGGGTTAAATTCTTCGACCGGTTGCCAATAGACTTCCAACGCATGGCCGGTCAAGGCATCGAAATCGTGGCGAACATTAACGCCGGTGATGTAATTGGCGCGCGAATAACTCGACGTGACCGGGCGATTGGTTGTCCATACCAACGGCGCGGCATGGATGATATTCCAGTGATTGATCGGCGCTAAAAACTTGCCGCCGCGCAAGGTATCGTTTTCGGTAACCTGAATATCGTTGTACAGCCGTTCAATGACCACTAAAGCGCGATTGAATTGGGCGCCGTCGCCTTCTTTCCAGAGCGGCATTGAATAGGCTTCGGCTTCTAAAAAAGGATTGAGCCAGCGGTTGAATTTGCCGGACACGAATAAACTTAAATCGTCCAAGTCAACGCCGGTAGGTGCGCGATTCGGCGCGCTGGCCACCAAGTTGGCATAGCCCGAAACCGTGATCGCGTCCTGCCATGAGGTCGATTTGTCGGCACGCAACGGCGGCGTGAAGCAAACCATCGCCAAAGCGAATGCGCAAACCAGCGCATGGCGATGAGAATTCAGGAAAAAAGGCATAACTTTGAATCTCAGGAGATAAATAATATTGCCGCTATTATACCTGCCGAGGCGGCAAAATTATTCATCGTTTGAGCGCTTATCCGAACGGCTTGCCGGGCATTGCCGGACAAAAGCGGGTCAAAGGCGCCCTGTTTCAATAAGTTAGCCGATTGTTTAAATAAGCTCGATTGGGCGCGGGTTTGCTTTTTAATCGCGCCGCCTCGCAATAGTTGCCATACCACGCGCGTGCATCCAGCGGGTAAGTCCGATTGAATGCAGTCGGAAAACACGTACTAAGCTGATATAGTTTACCGGTATCGTTTTCGGTCCTATCGATAAATTCAAAACGTATTCAAAAAGGAGAACCCATGAGAGTTCCATTGCTGTGTTTATTATTGGCGGCAGCCGTGCCGGCTACGGCCGCCACCGCGTTGCCGGTCAAGGACGTAACGCCCGGCATCTATGTGCATTTCGGCAAGCACCTGTTCCCTGACAGCCGCAACCACGGCGAGATCGCCAACTTGGGTTTCATCGTCGGGCAAAAATGCGTCGCCGTCATCGATAGCGGCGGCAATCCGGAGCAGGGCGCGGCATTGAAACAGGCCGTGACTGAAACCACCCAAACGCCAATCTGCTACGTGATCAACACCCACGTCCATCCCGACCATATCAACGGCAACAGCGCGTTCAAAGCGCCGGGCGTCAAATTCATCGGCCACTATAAACTGGCCAGGGCGATGGCCGCGCGTGGCGCGTATTACCTGGACAAAGCCGCCGGCCAGTTGGGCGTTAAAATGAGCGCAACCGATTTAATCCCGCCCGACATCGAAGTCAAGGACAGCATGAAACTGGACCTGGGTGGCCGGACTTTAATATTAACAGCGCATCCCGCCGCGCATACCGACAACGACTTGAGCGTACTCGACCAGCAAAGCAACACATTATGGTTGTCGGACTTGTTGTTCACCGAGCACGTGCCGACCTTGGACGGCAGCCTGAAAGGCTGGCTGGCGGAAATCGACAAGCTGGAAAAACAGTCGTTCCGTTACGTGATACCGGGGCATGGCGATGTCGTCAGCGATTGGCCGCAAAGCCTACAGCCGGAAAAACATTACCTGACCTTGTTGCAGACCGAAATTCGCGCCGCGATTAAAAAAGGCCAACATTTGGAAGACGCAGTACAGACTATCGGTTCTTCCGAGAAAAACAACTGGGCCTTGTTCGACGACTACCATCGCAAAAACGTGACCACCGCTTTTGCCGAATTAGAATGGGAATAAATCCATCACCAAACAGGAAAATATCATGAAAAAAATACTACCCGCCATCTTGTTGACGGCTTTATTGCCGATTGGAAACGCGACCGCCGCCGAGGATGAAAAGATTTGGAACAACGTCTTGAAACCTGAATACTTTGCCCAGCAATCGATTGCAGAATCCGACGACGTGATCGAACTGGAAGCGCCGGTACGCGCCGAAGACCCGGCCTTAGTGCCGTTCAAGATCACCAGCAAAATCAAGCAAAGCAAGGACAACTACATCAAGCGCATCCTGGTACTGGTCGACAACAACCCGTTCCCGTTCGTCGGCGATTTCGGTTTTACCCCGGACAGCGGCAAAGCCGACGTGGCGATGCGGATACGGGTCAACTCCAACAGCAATATTCGCGCGATTGCTGAAATGAACGACGGCAAACTGGTCATGACGAAAAAATTCGTCAAAGCCAGCGGCGGCTGTTCAGCGCCAATCGGCGCCAACCTGGATGAAGCGATGGCGCGCTTGGGCAAAATGAAATTCAGGTTGGATGACCAAGTTAAAACCGGCGAACCGAACCTGGTGCAACTGATGATCAGCCATCCGAACATCACCGGCATGCAAATGGATCAAATAACGCGCTTTGTTAAAAAATCGCATTTTGTTAAGGATGTGAAAGTCACGTTCAACGGCAAACCGGTGTTTACCGCGGAAACCGATATTGCAATCAGTTCCGACCCTAATTTCAGGTTCTATTTCGTGCCGGATAAAGCCGGCGAGCTGAAAGCCGAAGTGACCGATACGTCTTGCGAATTGCCGACTAAGCGGGATGTTTGTACGAAAGGGAATACTTATACCGAGACGTTTAAGGTGCAGCCGTAGTTGATTGGCCGGGCAACGGTTTTTCGTTGCCCGGCGTTTCTGTATCCGAAGATAACGCGGCTGTGATTAATCCCTAGTTCGTCATTTTATTGAGGTTTTTGAATTGTCGGGCATAAACAGCATGGCCGATCTACATGGCTATTTAGCAAATGTTAACGACAAATGATTAATGCTTGATAGCTCGGCGCGGTAAACATCAAAAGTGGTGTCGTCTTTCTTTTTGACAGATTCCCTGACTGGATAGGTGCCGACAAAGAATGCTTTAACCTCTTCCCCGGCGTTGACCGCCTTTTCCAATTCAACCATTTCGGCCAAGAATGCTTTTTTTCTGCGGGATTCATCTATTCGTTCTTGCGGTACATACAACCATATGGAGTATTTTTTCTTGTCTATCCAGACCGGATCGACAAAGCACAAGCCGATTCCTTTGTCTTTGTATAGTTTCAATTGTTTAACTGAACCGTAATAGATTAAACCTGTTTCATCGTTGAAATATTGCACTTTCTTAAAAAATCGATGAAACGCTTTTGTCTTGCCGTCAATGGTGAATTGTCCCTTTTTACCCTCTTCGTCGCCAGACAGAAAGCAATCCACCACTAAATCTAAGTAGCGTGTTCGAGTTTTTGTTTGGCGCTTACCTCCACCGTCATTGCTTCCAATAGTCCCGCCCGTAGTACTGTTGCTATCATCAATATCAATGGGTAAACCGCCGCCGTTCCCCTTGCGCTTTGCTGGATTAAGGTCCAGTTCAGTCGGGAAGTCGGAAGGCTTAAAATCATCTTCGTGATAAGGCGGCTTGCGAATTTTTCCGCCGATAGTACCGTTCTGAAAAAAACTACAGCCAATCTTGTGCTCGTCCTTTGTACGGAAATGTAGAGCGCGTTTGGATTTGCGTACCATATAGATGCCTACGGGTGTTAGGCGGTTCCGGCAATGTTGGTCTTCACAGAGAAAAGTCAGCTCCCTGCCAAAGTATTCACCATCTTCGTCCGTGTAAAGCTCGCGTGCCTGATATGGTGACAGGTTTTTGTTAAGTTGAGAGCAATAGGCGCGACCAAATTTCATTGTCATTTTAATTTTCCTCTGTTAAATGGTTGTTAGTGTTGTTGGGTGATGTAGAAAGCTATAAGGCGGATTCGCGCTAGCAATCCGCCAATGATCGGGATGGTTTAGCTTGGCCTTTCCCAGATGTTTTCCAAGCGATGGTTGGCTTTATGAGGACCATAGATGCGCTGAGGTCCGAAGCGCATCAATCGCGAAAGATGCGCTTCACTTTGTTTAGCTCATCCTACGCACTGAAACTCTAAACACGCATTTGTCCTATAAAAAAACGGCCCGGTTGTAGGCATAATCCTTATGCAAATTCAGGATTGACGGAAAATCGATAAGGAGTTTGCTACAAATGTCGGAATTAGTCGGAATTGGTCGGAATTCATGTCTGGTGGTGACAGCCACCACTCTATACTATGTGTTTACCAGTAACGTTTGTAGCTTGGGTTGGCCTGATAGAGGCCTTGTTTCCGGTCAAATGGAAACAAAGCCGGTCCCGGCAATGGCCGATGTTGTTCTTCTACGATCTGGCGATCGCGCCACCGCGTTCATTAAATGACTGCCGACACGATCGAAACACGTCTCCTCTTATATCAACAAGCTAAAGAATGCCGCTGCCGGCGATAGAAAGTGGCGGGAGTGAGTCGTAAATCATATTAACTTTGAGCAATACCGTGAGAAATGTAAGACCGGCCGGTCTTATTCTGCTCGCGCCAAGTTGCCAACATAGTTCTCGGTTAAAATAATTCGGAGGAAATGATGTCCAGTATTTATACGCCCTCGCACGTTCATGAAGCAGGGAAAATATGGTATGTGAATGCGTCCTGTCAACTCATCAGAGACGGCCAAGGTTGGAGCACAGCCTTCGATTCGTTGCAAAGCGCTTTGGCCCAAGCCCGGCCGGGAGATGAAGTTTGGGTGGCGAAAGGAAGCTATTATCCCGATCGGAGCGATCGCAACATATCTTTCGAACTCAAGGAGGATGTCGTCGTATATGGCGGTTTTTCCGGAGCCGAAACCTCGATTGATCAACGCGACTACCGAAAAAATTTAACCGTGCTCAGCGGCAACATCGGAAGCGGAGATAAAACCCGAAACACCATAACCATTATAAAGGGCGCCAACAACGCTATCCTGGACGGCTTTACAGTCTGCGACGCATATTCCGCCGGCCAGGCCACGATGCATCTTGTGCCTTCGGATATAACGAAAAATGACATGCCGGTGGGTGGCGGTATGCGCAATTTCAAAGTCGCTCCCATCGTCCGCAATTGCATTTTTCAAAACAATTACTCGCCAAAAGGGGGCGCTGTCTACAACGTGCAGGACGCTTCCGCAGTGCAGGCGCAATTTGTCAATGTAAGTTTCATCGATAACACCGCCCAGATGCGAGGCGGAGCGGTAAGCAACGATTTGGGCGCGATGCCTTCGTTTATCAATTGCAGATTTACCGGTAATCGCTGCGAAGATAAGGGGGGAGCGTTATACAACGACTTCGCGGCCTCTCCCTTATTTTTCAACTGTCTTTTTCAGTCAAACAGCGCAATCAGCGCCGGCGCCATAGGCAATGACGGCGGATCGGCGCCTCTGCTGGTCAATGTCACCATAACCGGCAATCGGGCCGACATCGGCATGGGCGACGACCTCTATCAAGGTACCGGCGCTCAAAACAACCCTGTGCTAATCAACTCCGTCGTCGATGACATCTACAATTGGCATGAAAATGTCGTCGCAACGCTAAACTGCAAGGCGCCGTTGGACAAGACCATCATGCTGGAGAAGTTCATCGCTATCAGCAATCTGAAAGACGGCCTCGAAGCCGACGATTTACACCAGTCGCCCCAAACCAAAGAGGGCTACCAGGAAGATCTCGACGGCGCCATTCTGCTCGAAAATCAGCTCATCAAGAAACTTATAACGTTTTATATAAAAAACGGCGGCGCGGTCGATTATCGAGATGCTTATAGCAGACCGTCCCTTGCTTCGGATGAAAACATCGTTTATGTCGCACCGGATTCAGGTTCCGCAAAGCAGGACGGCAGCTCGTGGGGAGAGGCTTATACCGATTTACAGTCAGCCATCGATAAAGCCGCTTTAAATAAAGCTTCGGTATGGATAAAAGCGGGCACTTATGCGCCGTCGCAGAAAAGTTCCGAAATTGCCGCGTTTATTCTTTATGACGACGTTAAGTTATACGGCGGATTCGATGGCAGCGAAAAAAGTCCGGATGATCGCGATATCAATAAAAATCCTACGATTTTAAGCGCGAAAACGCTCGATGGCGCTTATCGGTTTCCGCATGTTTTATACGGCGCCGACAACACCGTGCTGGACGGATTGACCCTACGCGACGGTAAAGCCGACGGTTTTACCTATAATGGAAAAGGCGGCGGATTGTTGGCCTACCACGCCGGAGAAACCTATAAGCCGCTTAAAAACGATCCGGCCGTAGGATTCTCGATGCGTATCGCTAATTGTCGTTTCGTAGACAATCAGGCGCTGGAGGGCGGTGCAATCTACGCCTTTTCCAAAGCCAAGCTTGCCATTTCCGATACGCGTTTCGAAAACAACAGCGCCGTGTACGGCGGAGCCATCATGGACAGGGAAGGCAATACGATAACGTGCGATAGATGTTCGTTTGTCGCCAACCAAGCTTCCGTCGATGGCGGCGCGGTTTACGAAGATTACGGTTCCCATGCCTCCTATACCGAAACCCATTTTGAAAACAACCGTGCAGGCCATGAAGGCGGAGCCGTATTTGCAATAAGCCGCGCCTCACAGCTGGAAGCGACCATGGTCAGTATTGAAAAATGTACTTTTAATGGAAACGATGCACCCACAGGCGCCAGCATATCGAATACGGATACCAGCAGCGTTACCATCAAAAATTCGACATTCGATAATAATCTTGCCAATCTGCGCGGAGTTTTAAGTCTTCTCTAGTCTCTACTCTCCTATCGAAATTTAATGGGTGTAAGTGGTTGATTGAAAAGGCTTCTGCGACAAGGATGTTGCGGAGAGCTACTAAGGATGTATTCGCGCGTCCTTTGAAATCAATTACCTACATCCCATTAAAGGGCGGCGTAGTTAGCCTCTAAACTCTTGGAGACTGTCGTAAAAGGCGGATTAGCGTGGCCTAGATGTAGGGTACGCATTGCGTACCCTGCTTTGCTTATTCGCCTCCATCGAACGATTCGAACCGCTTCGCCAGATCTGCGCCCCAATGCGAGGGATAAAGTCCTTCGCTTACGAAGCGATGGAACGACGAATACGGCCAATCCGCCACTGCGGCCACCAAATAGTGTTTGACCGGGTTGTAATGCAAGTAATCCAGATGTTGCGCGTAATCGTATTCGTCGCGTAGCGTGTGTTCCCAGAAACGGCGTTGCCAGACACTGCGTCGTCGTTGGTATTGTTTGGATAGAGATACCGGTTGTTCCGCGCCGTTCGCAGCCAACCAATGTTGGGTGAAGTATTTTTTGACAAAGCCCCAGCGTTTCGAATAATCGCAATCGCCCGGCGGCAAAGTCCAGATAGCATGAAGATGATCCGGCAACAGCACCAATGCATCGACCGAGAACGGCCATTGTTGTTGGCAAGTGCGGATCGCAGAGCGAAGCAAATCCCGAGCCTCGTCGTTCGCCAAAATAGGCGCCCGCCGTTCGGTCACCAGCGTAAAAAAATAAGAGCCGCCCGGCACATAACAACGCCGATAATTCGCCATCGAACCCCCGATTTGAAAGGAAGCAAGGTTTGCATTGAGGCCGGTTCTTAATCCAATCGCCAATTCCAACGTAGGGTACGCATCGCGTACCATTTGAAGGCCATCACGGTGGCAAAAGCCAGAAGGTACGCGGTGCGTACCCTACAGGGCTTTTGCGGAGTCCGGGTTGAATGTCGGGTTAGCCATTTCCAAGCAAGTAAGCGAGTGCCTCAACAAACTCAGGAACACTGATGAGGTATGCCCATTCTTTGTCATTATATGTCCCCGCAATTCTTACATCTCCGCTTAAGTGATGCCACATTATTTCCTTATCGTCGTCCCCATAAAATGCGGCGAAATCCTTAGTGTGAACCCCCAAACCCTCAACAACCCTTGGCTCGAAGATGGTGGCATGAATTATCTTGTTGCAACACTCCCGAATTGACAGCTTGTCGAACATGTCAAAACCGTAGCGTTCGTTTGTGCTTGCTACTTTGCTTAAATATTTCTCTCGATTAACAGAATTTGTCGATCTTTTAAGTTGGTCGTCGAGAGATCGAAAAAGAATGGCAACCTCAAGTAGCAGAGTGCTTGTTTCTTGGAATAAGAATCGTGCATCTAATGATTTCAGTGGGTCGTCGGATTTATCTGGGTGGGCAATCTTGGCAATTTGTTCGTTGGCAAGAAAATATGCGAGCAGTTGATAAGCCTTTCGGAGTATCTCGCTTTCCTCAATTTGATATACAGCAACAGATGGCTTCATATTGGCTAACAAAGAATTAAATGGTTTCCGTATACCATCCCAAATTAGGGCCGTAGGATGCGGTGAGGCACGAACCGCATCAATCGCGAAAGATGCGCTTCACTTTGTTAAGCACATCCTACGCACTTTTGACAGCGCGGCCACTAGGTAAGAACCATTCGGCTACATTCAGGTTGTTTTTTCGGCTGCTCCGTTTTGCCAATGCGATGCCGCCGATAGCGCGGGCAAGGTTTATTGACTCGCGCCTGTTCCTGCCAAAGATATTACCTTTCAGTCAATAAAAACCCGGCTATTGCTCAGCTTTACTAATCAAGAATTCAACCACGTCCTCGTTTTGCACGCGATGATAAATCTCTTCTACCGGCAAGGTTAACCCGATGGCTTCAAAGGTAATCTCGTCGCCGAGAAAATAATGTCGCGGCAACCAGCCTTCGCTTCTTCTGATGACTTCAATGTCGGCGAAGTCTTGCTGGATCAGCACATATTCTTGCAGGCTGGGAATGGTGATATAGGACATCAATTTGATCGTTTCGTCCGTTCTGCGCGTTGATTTCGATAAAACCTCGACAATAATAATCGGCGTCCGGGAAAAATACGGCTCCGCATTATCGAAATGGCAATCGACAATCACATCGGGGTAAAAGAAGTAGGAATCGATCCTCAACTTCATGTCCGAGCCGAAAGGTTCGCAGGGAGTGTCCTCTAAATGGTTGCCGAATTTTCTATATATATTGCCGGCTATTCTTTCATGATTAGCGCTGGCTCCGGCCATCGCATAAACATGCCCATCGATCAATTCGTGTTTTACCTCACTGATGAGTTCGCCTTGCAAATACTCTTCCGGGCTAATAAGACCGGTATCTTTTACCGCTAACATGTTTATCCCTCCGACAAGCGTTGATGTTATAAAGCCGGAATTTCGCCGGCAAAGTATCGATCGCGCATAAAACGGCATCAGTACGATGGAGCCATTATAAGGCATGACCTTCATTTTTATTGGATACGCAATATCGTCAAGAAATCCGCTAAATCCAATACCGATGTTTTGCTGGATGTATTTATTTTTATCTCGGATAATGGCGCTAACTCCTATTCGAGCTTAAGCCGCATCTGAATTACCATGGATTATCGTTTCACGGACTTGGTCGACATCGACGCATTCCGCAGCATGCTGAAATCGTTTTACGAAGCGACCGGCATACTCCACGGACTGGTCGATACCGACAACAATATCATTAGCGCTATGGGCTGGCAGCAAGCCTGTACGGATTTTCATCGCGTCAACCCCTGTTCCAACGCGCGTTGCCTGGAAAGCAATTGTTATCTCGCGGAGCATCTCAGCGAAGGGGCCTTTGTCGGCTACGCTTGCAAGAACGGCCTGATGGACTATGCCACGCCTATCGTCATTGAAGGCCGGCACTTGGCGACACTGTACTTCGGCCAATTGCTGCACGAACCGCCCGACATCGAATTTTTCCGCCGTCAGGCCCAGGAATGCGGCTTCGATGAGGCGGCCTATCTGGCGGCGATAAGCAAGATACCGATTATTCCCAGAGAGCGCATCGAGCCTATCATGGCCTTTTATGTGCAACTGGCGCAGATGTTGGCTCGAAGCGGACTCGGCCGCCTGCGCGAACGCGAAGCGGAACAGCGCCTTGCCGACATTAACAGGGAGCTTGCATTGCGTGTCGAGCAACGGACATCGGAGCTTGCGGCAAAAAATAATGCATTGATGGCCGAGATCCAGGAACGCCAGCGAACGGAAGTTGCGTTGCGCAACAGCCAGGCGCAATTACAGGCTATTCTCGACTTATCGCCGATCGGCATCGGCTGGTCGGACGCCGACGGCAATGTCGAGTACATTAACAAGAAATTCAACGAGCTGTTCGGATACACGCTGGACGACATTCCGAGCATCGAACACTGGTATCGACTTGCCTATCCGGACGAAATATTCCGTAACGAAGTCGTCGCCGACTGGGCGCGCGAGGTAGCAAATGCTAAAGATTCGGGCGCTAGGGCGCCAGTGCTGGAAGCGCCCATTGTCTGCAAGGATGGCCGGATTCGCCATGTCATTATCGCGGAATCCTGGGTCGATAACCGACGTTTGGTCAATTTCAGCGACATCAGTGACCGTTGGCTCGCCGAGCAGCGCGACCGCGCGCGCAATTCAACCTTGGAGTTGATCGCCACGGGCGCCTCAGTGCAGAAAAGCCTGAATGCCATCGTCCGCAGCCTGGAAGCGGAAGACAACCGGATGATCTGTTCTATCTTGCTGCTGGACGGTGACGGCCGACACCTGCGAATAGGGGCGGCGCCGAGCCTGCCGGAATTCTACAACGAGGCCATCGATGGCCTGGAAATCGGCGATGGCGTCGGTTCCTGCGGTACCGCGGCTTTCACTATGAAGCGGGTCATCGTCGAGGACATCCTTAACCATCCGTATTGGGCGAATTTCAAGAATCTTGCAGTTCGAGCCGGTCTGAAATCATGTTGGTCTACTCCTATCCTGTCGTCGAAGGACCGGCTACTCGGCACCTTCGCCATTTATTACCGTGAGCAGCATGCGCCCAACGCCATCGACCTTAACCTGATCGGCTACGCCGCCAATCTTGCCAGTATCGCGATTGAGCGCCATCAGGCGACCGAAGAACTCGAACATCAGGCGCACACCGATTTCCTGACCGAATTAGCCAATCGGCGCTATTTCATGGAACTGGCCGAAGCCGAGTTGGCACGCGCGCTACGTTACCGCAAGCCGCTCTCGCTGCTGATGTTCGATGTCGACTACTTCAAGGCAGTCAACGACAACTACGGCCACAAGACCGGCGACTTGGTGTTACAAAAACTCGCCGCAATATTCAAGCATGCCCTGCGCAAAGTCGATGTAACCGGCCGCTTGGGCGGCGAGGAATTCGCCGCTATCTTGCCGGAAACCTGCGCAAACGAGGCCTGGGAGACCGCCGAGCGTCTGCGGCTGGCGGTCGCGGATGCGGAAATACAAACCGAAGCAGGCGGGTTATTGCGAATCACTGTTTCGATTGGCGTCGCCTCGCTAAGCGATGCGCCAACCGGCATCGAAACGCTATTGAAACAAGCCGACGATGCGCTTTACGCGGCCAAGAATAGCGGCCGGAATCAAGTCCGCATGGCGTTCGAGACGCCAGCGAGAGAGAAGGAGTAGGTGAACTCATGCCCTGTGTTGCAAGGTTCTATACAGTAATATATGCTCAAGTTGCATACAGAGGAGTATAGCCATGCCACATGCACAAACCAAAGAAGGGGCATCAATATCCGCGCTAAAACCAAGTAGCGCGATCTGATCGATCAAGCCGCAAATCGTCTGGGCCGCAGCAGGTCCGATTTTATGCTTGAAGCCGCCTGCCGCGAGGCGGAAGACGTGCTGCTCGATCAAGCGTTTTTCACGGTCGATGAAAGTACTTTTGCTAAATTTCAGGAACTGCTCGATCGTCCATTGCCGCCCACCGACAAACTACGCCGATTGCTCAAGACCAAAGCGCCTTGGGAGAAATGACCTCTCTTGGTTTTACACCGCCAGCGCCCGATCACGGCTAATCAAGAGCTGGCGAATTTTGACTGTGGCGAATCATCCCCCCCCGAATAAAGCGCGTAAATCGTATGTAGCCGTCCTACGGATTACACTTTATCGTTCATGGCCATTTTTTTGCACCGTGCAGCCGGGCAGATTGGGCAACGCTTTCTACCCAACATTATCGCTGCACAAACCGACCTTACAATTTCACGGCAAGTTTTTTGTCCAGCGTTAATAGTTTAATGCCATGCGCGGTGGCCGTGGCTGCGATTATGGCATCGGGTAATTTGACGCGGTGTTGATGTCTAAATTGTATCGTTAAATCTTCAATCAATGGACTAATCGCTAAATGCGTCATCCGATCCAATAGACGGTTGATGGCTTGTTCTTCGTCCATAGTCAAATCCGGGTAACTCAACAATTCCATCCGAGTGATGGCGCTAAACCCGCAAGCAGGCAGACTGATGCCGCTTAGAATGGAAATAGCTTCGGCATTGCCTTTAAGCAAGCCGATGATGGTGTTGGTATCAAGCAGATAGCTAAGACCATTCATCGCGCATCGCCTGTTGAATTTCTAATGGATTGCCGCTGAATGAGGGGGAGTTTTTTAGTAGTCCGGCAAAGTCGGTCAGTAATTCAGGCTGCTCGGCATGATGGGCTTGTTGTGCGCTACGATAGACTAACGCCAGGTTTTTTAATAATTGCGCAGGGCTAATGTGTTCATGCTCTGCCAATTCATTAAGCAGGATAGCGGTTTCATCGTCTAATTCTATGATCGCCATGGTTTATACCCTATTTTAAAATTTACAGCTTATGCTCTATTACTGGGAAAAGTAAAATTTTCTTCAAATTCGTGCAGGGCCTTAGGGTGCGGTGAGGTACGACCCGCATTAATCGCGAAAGATGCGCTGACCAAATAGAATTAAGTAAAACTTCAAAAGAGTAAATACTTTTTTGAGTGAATGAATTAAAGCGCGTAAATCGTATGTAGCCGTCCTACGGATTACACTTTATCCGTTTTCATGCCACTTTTTTGCACCGTGCAGCAATCGCAAAATCTGAACAAACTCGCTTTTGATTCGGTACACCGCAATAAACGATGTGCGGTTAAGCACCAGCTCACGCGTACCTTTCACACGTCCTGGGCGGCCGAGCTAGCCAATCGGTCAGTTTGTCCCTCGATCTCGTCGAGCTGGTTTAGTGCTACGGTCAGGCTGTCCTGGGCTATGTATTCAATTGCGTTTTCTCGATCATTTTCAGCTCTATCTGTCCATTGCACCCGCATTATTCGGTTTTCCCGATACGGGCCAAGAGCTTTTCACGCTGCCGCTGCATATTGGTTTTAGCAATGTCGTGGGGTATCCATACCGTATTTTGGTCGTCAGCCTCTTTTAAAGCCAATTCAACTTGTTCCCGGAACCATTTGTCATGGGAGGCCGCTTCGTGGGCGGATTTCATCGCTTCAGCCCGATCTGGCCGACGATAGGTTTGAACGTTGGCCGGGTCGTATTGTGCTGTGTCTACGTCGAACCGGCTGATGCCTATGTCTTTAAGGTAGGCGGCCAGGGTTTCAAGTTTCTTAAAGGTGCGTGTTTTCTTGCTGCGGCTGGCTGCTAAAGGGCGTTCAAGCATTCCGTCTTTGATGAGGATGCTCCAGCCGCCAATTTGACCGATAACATGCGCGGAGCTGACAGTTCCGGCTTTAACTAGTCTGGATAAGGTGTTGTGGTCGATAGTTTCGGTACTCATACAGATACCTGTGCGGCTTTTGATTAAGGAATACTATTCATCATACGCAATCTATTATTGATTGCAAGAATGTGGATTAAAGCCTGTTCTCAATTTCGATAACCTGTTGACCGCTTTTAATGAGTAGCGTAGCGAAGCTAGCGGCTCAGTTCGTAGAAGTTACGGATGAAGAGTTTTTATCAAAATAGCCCGGTAGTCTACTCTCTGCGTTTACGGCAAACGCCACTATCTTCACCAAATCTTACGGCCTCATTTTGGCGTTAGAGGCAGTTTCGGTTTATCCACAAAATCTGTGGATAAACTTGTGGTTGAGCTATGGCTTATAGGCATAACTACTTATCCCAGCAGGCGTTTTTGTTAAAACGGCTAAAAATTAGCCACTCCGGCTTGTAAGCGTCGTAATAGGTGTCTTTCGAAGCGTCCCGAAGAGAACATTGAAAAGGGTCGGCGCAACGCGCCCATGACTGGAACGGCAATCCGGTCATATTAGGACGCTACGCAGCATTAGACCTTCCAGGTTTTAAAAACCTGGAAGGTCTTGGCCGTCCGGCACGAAAACATCTGCTACAATGCGCCCATCTTAAACTGCACTAGAATTCAAGAAATGGATGTAATACAACGCATTGCCGAAGAATTAGCCGTTAACGTCAAACAAGTCAGCGCCGCTGTCGATTTATTGGACGAGGGCGCGACTGTCCCCTTTATCGCCCGCTACCGGAAGGAAGTCACCGGCGGCCTGGACGATACTCAATTAAGATTGCTCGAAGAACGCTTGGGCTATTTGCGCGAACTGAATGCGCGGCGCCAAGTCATTTTGGACAGCATCGCATCGCAAGGCAAGCTGACGCCGGAACTGGAAAGAGCCATTATCGATGCCGACACCAAGACGCTGCTCGAAGATTTATACCTACCATATAAGCCCAAGCGCCGCACCAAGGCGCAGATCGCCCGCGAAGCAGGGCTCGAACCGCTGGCCGATGCGCTGCTGGCCGACCGCAGCCTGATTCCCGAGCAAGCCGCCGCGGCTTATATCGACGCGGACAAAGGCGTCGCCGATGTCGCCGCGGCTCTGGATGGCGCGCGGCAAATCATTATGGAGCGCATTTCCGAAGACGCCGAACTGTTGGCCGAATTGCGCGAACGCATCTGGCAAAAAGGTATTATTCATGCGACCGTTGTGGCCGGCAAGGAGCAGGAGGCGGCAAAATTCAAGGATTATTTCGATTACGAGGAAGCGATCAATAAAATCCCGTCGCACCGGGCTTTGGCGCTGTTCCGCGGACGCAATGAAGACATGTTGAACCTGACGCTTAAGCCGGGCGCTGAAGACAAAGAAGAGCACGATCTTTGCGCCCAATTCGTCGCCCGCCATTTAAAGGTTACCGATACTTCCAAACCGGCCGATGCCTGGCTGGCCGAAACCGCGCGATTTGCCTGGAAAATCAAGTTGTACACGCGCATCGACCTGGACTTGAAACTCAGGTTGCGCGAAGCCGCCGAGCTGGAAGCGATCCGGGTTTTCGCGAGCAATTTAAGGGACTTGCTGCTGGCCGCCCCGGCCGGACCAAAAGCGACGATGGGCCTGGACCCCGGCATACGCACCGGCGTTAAGGTCGCCGTGGTCGATCCGACCGGCAAGTTGCTGGCGACGGATACGATCTACCCGCATCCGCCGCGCAAGGATTGGGACGGATCGATAGATACGCTGGCGAAACTGATCCAAAAGCATAAAGTCGATTTGGTCAGCATCGGCAACGGCACCGGTTCGCGGGAAACCGACCAACTGGTCGCCGACCTGATGAAGCGGCATGGCGAACTTAAAATCACCAAAATCATGGTATCGGAAGCGGGCGCGTCGGTTTATTCGGCATCGGAGCTGGCGGCGAAAGAATTTCCCGAGCTGGACGTGTCGTTGCGCGGCGCGGTTTCTATCGCCCGCCGCTTGCAGGACCCGCTGGCGGAGCTGGTTAAAATCGATCCTAAATCGATCGGCGTCGGCCAGTACCAGCATGACGTGAATCAAGTTCAGTTGGCTAAAGGGCTGGATACGGTCGTTGAGGATTGCGTGAACGCGGTCGGTGTTGATGTGAATACGGCATCGGTAGCCCTGCTTAAACAGGTCTCCGGCCTGTCCGCCAGCATCAGCGAAAACATCGTTGCGTTCCGTAATGAAAACGGCCCGTTCGCCAATCGCAAGCAGTTGAAAAAAGTGCCGCGCTTGGGCGATAAGGCTTATGAACAGGCGGCGGGATTCTTGCGCATTATGAATGGCGACAATCCGCTGGATGCGTCTTCGGTGCATCCCGAAGCTTACCCTGTTGTTGAAGCGATCATCGGCAGCACCGGCAAGTCGATCCGCGACCTGATCGGGCAAAGCCAGTTTTTACGCGGCCTGGATCCGGCTAATTTCACTAATGAACATTTCGGCTTGCCGACCGTGACCGACATTTTGCAGGAGCTGGAAAAACCCGGCCGCGACCCTCGGCCGGAATTCAAAAGCGTCGAATTCAAAGCCGGCATCGAGAAAATCACCGACCTGGAAGTCGGCATGAAGCTGGACGGCGTCGTCACCAATGTCGCCAACTTCGGTGCATTCGTTGATATTGGCGTGCATCAGGATGGCTTGGTGCATATCTCCCATTTATCCGATACCTTCGTTAAAGATCCGAGGGATGCGGTTAAAACCGGCGAGATGGTCAAGGTAACGGTGTTGGAGGTCGATGTCGAGCGCAAACGCATTTCGCTGTCGATGAAAACCAATCCCGAGCTGGGCGAAGCCAGACCCGAACGCAACAGCCAAAAACCGGCCGTGCATAAGCCTAAGCCCCAGCAACAGGCTCCTGTGCAAGGCTCGATGGCTAGCGCATTTGCCAAGGCGCGGCTGAGTAAATAGTTGTGGCTCTGCTATACTGGTTGCCAAGATTAAACTAACCCCCAGGATTTGATATGCGTAAATTCAGTCGTTTTTTCGTTTGTGTTTTATTCACCGGCCTGTTCACGGCTTATGCGCCGGCGACGTTGGCCGACATGCAGCAACAGGGTTACGGCGGCGTGGCCTCTATGCCTGCCGCTCGAACGTATGAAACGCAGCATCGGAGTTACGGCAGCAAGGTTGGCAACAAGGCGGTGAATGCTTTTGCCAATCTAACGACGGGGGTATTGGAAATCCCTAAAAATATGATCAACACGTCTAATAAAAGCAATGTTATTTTTGGTGCTGTCGGTGGGTTATTTAAAGGTTTGGTTCATACTGCCGGGCGCATAGGCGTAGGGATTGTCGACTTGGTTACCATACCGCTCCCGACACAACCTATCGCCCAGCCTGCGTATATTTGGGACGATTTTGATGTGGATACCACTTACGGGCCGATATTTCGTTTAGATAAATCCCAAGCAGTGGATCCGCCTGTTATTCAAGCGCCTGTTGCGCCGCCTGTTGTCGTAGCGCCCACGCCCAAACCGGAGCCGATCGATAATTCGAAACAGTACAATCAGGAAACCAACCAGAAGTTGGATACATTTTTCAAAAAAGAAATGAAGAAATAACGCGCGTTGCAGTTAATGCAAAAAAGCCCGGAGGCGACAAGCCTGCCGGGCTTTTTTTTATGCCGTCATTCTTTATCGGATGAGGGCGGCGGGACAAATTCCGGGTGGGCAATGCTGATTTTATTGCCGACTTCACCGATGAAAAAGGCCACGATTTTGACCGGTTCGTCGCCGATGTTGCGGCCGTTGTGGAGTACGCCCACGGACTCGGCCACGGCATCGCCGGGATGCAGGATTTTAACTTCGCCGGTGGCAAGTTTTAATTCCAGCTCGCCTTCGAGGATATAGCCGAATCCCGGCACCGGATGCTCGTGCCAGCCGGTTTCGGCTTCCGGCGCTATTTCCACGATGATTCCGGTGGCTTCGCTTTGGCCTTTGGGATAGACGATAGGCTTGCCGTCCCAACTGGTGGTTGTCTTAAGCAGCGGGGTGATTTTAAGGTTGGGATTTTCGTCCAGCGCGAATGCCGCGAGCGGGCAACATAGTGCGATGACGCCTATCAATGGGTTTTTGAAATTCATCGTCATCCTTAACCCGGAGGCCAAGTCATTTGCCGGCCGCCCAGCAGATGCAAGTGCAGGTGGTACACAGCCTGGCCGCCGTTGTGATTGCAGTTGAATAGGGTCCTGTAACCGGCTTCGGCGATGCCTTCCTGTTTAGCTAAGTCGGCTGCGGTTTGCAGTAGCTTGCCGCCCAGCGCGGCGTCGTCCAAGTCGTTCAGCGTAGCGATATGGCGCTTCGGGATAATCAGGATATGCACAGGGGCTTGGGGATTGATGTCCCTGAAAGCCAGCACGTGGTCGTCTTCAAACACTGCATCCGGCTTGATGTCGCCGGCAACCATTTTGCAAAATAAACAATCAGTCATCGTTTCTCCTTTTTGTATGGACGGCCGGAATGGCCGGAACTGTTGGGAGAGAATATACGCTCCTTCTCTGGGCAGGGAAAGGTTTCGGACTGCTGAAGTTAAGGGCGGCGGGAGTTGTGTAATGACACGCTGAAATTATTGTCCGTCGCTAACCGAGGATTGCAAGTGGCTGAAATTTTAGGGAGTTTGTCCGGATAAGTTGCTGGGGAGTTACATTCCTACACGGCCATTAAACGCATGCGATAACGTGCCGCTGTCGGTAAACTCCAACTCGCCGCCCATCGGTACGCCGTGGGCAATGCGGCTGGCCGGCACGTCGTGTTTCCTGGCTAGTTCGCCGATATAGTAGGCGGTTGCCTCGCCTTCGACTGTGGAGTTGGTCGCCAGGATCAGCTCTTTGACATCGCCTGTCGTCAGCTGTTGTTCGAGCTGATCCAGCCCAAGTTCATCGGGACCTATGCCGTCCAGCGGCGATAGCCGTCCATGCAGCACAAAATAGCGGCCTTTGAAGCCTGTTGCCTGATCGATAATCCAGACATCGGAAGGGTTTTCTACGATGCAGATGATCGAATCGTCTCTTGAAGTATCGGCGCAGATTTCGCAGAACTCGCCTTCGGTCAAAGTGCGGCATTGTTTGCAATGGCCTATTTCTTCAATTGCGCGCAGTAATGTTTGAGCCAGCAGCAATGCGCCGTTGCGGTCGCGCTGGAGCAGATGGAATGCCATGCGCTGCGCGGTTTTAGGGCCGACGCCGGGCAAACAGCATAAATTCTGTATCAGCAGCCCCAATAAGCCTTTTTTATGCATGTTAAAAAGGTAGTTGGAATCCGGGAGGAATGGGCAGTCCCGCGGTGACATCGGCCATTTTTTCTTTTTTCATCTTGGCGACTTTATTGACCGCATCGTTGATGGCGGCTGCGACCAAGTCTTCCAGCATATCTTTGTCTTCGCCGAGCAGGGACGGATCGATGGTGACTTTTCTGGCTTCGCGTTTGCCGGTCATCAGGATGGTTACCAAACCGCCGCCGGATTCGCCCATGACTTGCATGGCGTTAAGCTCTTCCTGGGCTTTCTTGAAGTCTTCCTGCATTTTTTGGGCTTGTTGCATGATGTTGCCGAGTGCATTTTTCATTTGCTTGTCTCCACGCTCGTTAGATGGGTATTTAGTTAGATAGGCTCTATGGTACCGGGCATGACTCTGGCGCCCAAGTGTTCTTTTAAAGCCTGGACGTTTTCGTCTGAATTAATCGCGTCAACCGCTGCCTGCTGTTTGTCTTCGCGCGCCTTGGTCAATTGTACGGCAGGTGTGGCGAGCGTGGTTTTTTCGGTATTGATCACCAGTTTTAACGGTGCTTTGCGATAAGCCTGCAACGCTTTTTGCAGGTTTTCTTCGGTGCGGGCGCTACGCAGTTGTTTGTGGCCGGGGTCCAGGATCAAGATGCAAACGCTGTCGTCAATGTTTTCCAGTACGCAATTATGGGCCAGCTCTCGGGTTAAACCGTTAATCTTCATCGCGGCAATCATTTCCATCCAATCGGAATCGTGTTGTTGGGCGACGGGTTCCGGCGGTTTTTTTTCAGCAATGGCTGCGGGTTGTGCCGTTACTGTTGTATTGTAAACAGGCTGCGCCTGAACAGGAGCGGACTGTGGTTGGACAGAAGCAGGCTGCGCCTGCGGTTTGCTGACAGGCTGCCGAATCTGGGCTTGTTTAACCGGCGCTGCCGTAGCGCCGGCCGGCTTGAAGGTCAGCATGCGCAACATGACCATTTCAAAGCCGCTACGCGGGTCGGGCGCTAAATCGAGATCCCGCTGTCCTACCAAGCCTATTTGGTAATAAAGCTGGACATCTTCGGGAGTCAGCTTGGTTGCCAACGCGGCAATCATCTCGACATCAAAATCGTGATCGATGGCGCCCGGTATTTGTTGCACCAAGGCAATGCGATGCAGGACTTGCAAAATCTGTTGCAGTACGTCGCTAAAATCCGGGGTTAAGTTGGCTAGCTCGTTTATTTTGTCCAATATTGCCGCCGCATCGCCTTCGGCCAGCGCGGTTAAAATATCTTCAACCGGTTGCTGCGCCACAGTGCCCAGCATCGCATTGACTTCTTCGGTGCCGACTTTGCCGTTGCCGTAAACAATGGCTTGGTCGAGCAAGCTTAAGCCGTCGCGCATACTGCCGTCGGCGGCGCGCGACAATAATTTTAACGCACCCGGTTCGGCGTCAATGTTTTCTTGCTGGAGTATGAATTCCATCTGGGCAAAAATCTGGCCGGGCAGCAAGCGCTTGAGGTTAAACTGCAAACAGCGGGACAGCACGGTAACGGGGATTTTATGCGGATCGGTGGTAGCCAGCAGGAATTTTACGTGCGGCGGCGGCTCTTCCAGTGTTTTTAACAAGGCGTTAAAGCTGTGCCCGGACAGCATGTGTACTTCGTCGATCAGGTAGACTTTGTAGCGGCCTTGATTAGGTGCATATTGGGCGTTATCGAGTAAATCTCGGGTATCTTCGACCTTGGTGCGCGATGCGGCATCGACCTCGATCAAATCCATGAACCGTCCTTCATCCAGATCGCGGCATACGCTGCATACGCCGCAGGGATTAAAATCCTGGAGATTTTCGCAATTGATGGCTTTGGCTAAAATCCGGGCAATGGTGGTTTTGCCGACGCCGCGTGTTCCGGTGAATAAATAAGCGTGATGAAGCCGCTCATGTTGCAAAGCGTTCATTAACGATTTGACGACATGCTCTTGTCCGACGACTTCTGTGAAATTATGGGGACGCCATTTTCTGGCGAGAACCTGATAATTCATGGCAGGCTCAAAAGGTAAGTATGAGTTGGGTGGCGATCATGCCAGCCACATCCCGGCACACGAATCTGCTGTTACCGTTGCTCCCTTCCGGGCCTGGCGGGGTTCACAGCGTATCGTTGCGGGAGGACCGACACGATCACCATAAAACATTAGCCGTACTGGCTAAAGGACGGCCATTATCGTCGAATCGGCTTAATAACACAAGCCGGAAATGGCATATATTTTGAAAAATCGTAATTATTCAGCGTATTCCTAATAGAACACGGATGACACGGATTAAACGGATAAACACGGATTTAAAAGCGTAAACAAACTTGGCTTGGGCTAAAAATCCGTGTAAATCCGCCCTATCCGTGTCATCTGTGTTCCATTTCTCTATGTTTGGTATCATTCCGATGCTTCTCGATGGTGCTGTCTGCTGGCGTCCTGCCCAGGCCAAATGATCACCGCCGTCCTGAGCCGGTTTTTGCCGAAACTGGACATCCGGTCGAAATCTTCAAACGCAATAGGAATAAACTGGCAATCGAGTTCGCTTTGCCGGCCCTCTTCGGGGTCGGGATCGTGCATGTACAGGCAGTCATCGTCGAAGCCGCTCATCACTACCCAGTGCGGGGCTTTTTTCCTGTCCATCCGAAAGGTGCTGATCAGGATCAACGGTATCGCGCCGGCCTTGAATGCGTCGATCAGGTCGCTCTGGCTGATATTGGCGTAATGTATTTCGATGTCTTGCTCTTGCGCTTCGCGCTTGAAGCTGTTGTCGACCAGTTCCACAACCTGCTTTTTTTGCTCATTACGTACGCCGTCGATAAACAGCGTTCCGGTCTGGTTAACCCAGACTTCGACTTTAAATTGCCGCCGCTTTGCCGCCAGCGCCAGACCGATCGGATGACAACCGCCATGCCCCGAAGTCATGAAAATGGTGGTGGCTTCGCGCCACAAGTTAATCTCTTCTTCTTTCGAAGGTTGATAAGCCCGGTTTAAACCGTGCATCGCCATCATCAGCGATGCCGGGCCGCAGGTAAACGGCGTGGTTTGTCTTAACCAATGCACCGAGCGGTGTTGCAGGGTATCGCGGTAACGGCGGATACGTTTTTGATAACGCAATGCGTCTTTGTGATCTTCATAATAATCGCGGTAGATGCCGAATTTTTGATAGCCCAGCCATTCGTAAAGCTTGATCGCCGACGTATTATCGACGCTGACCTCAAGGCGAATGTACAGCCTGCCGGCATCGCTGGCGGCCTGTTCGCCGGCCGTCATCAGTAATTTGGCGATGCCTTGTCCCCGGTGTTGAGGCGAAACACCCAACGAATAAACCCTGGCTAGCCGGGTGCCGGGGTGATAAATAATAAGGATATAACCGGCGATTGCTCCTTCCATATCGGCGACCAACAAGGCGCGATGTTCTGTTGTTATCCAGTGTTTGAAGCTGCGCCGGCTTAATTGATCGGTATCGAAACAGCTTTCCTCAAGCGTCACCAATTGATTGAGGTCGGCTAACAGGGCAGGGCGAATTAAAATGCTCAAGATGACACCCCTTGCAAGCCTTGCGCTATCACTTGCCTGGCCCTGAATAACACCATTTCCCGCCATGCCTGTTCGTCGGGACAAAAATGACGGCGCATGGCTTGGCTGTGTTCTTGGCGCGCTGGTTGGTTACCGGCTTGCGCCCATAGTTGATGGTCGCGCAGTAAAGTTTCAAATAATTGATCGGTGCCGAATGTGCCGAATTCCAGCGTGATGTAACAACTGCGCTCATTCATGACTGCGTGCCAGGCATAATCCAGCAAGCCGATTTTAGGTACCGAGCTGGATGTACCCAGCAACGGCAAGGCCACCGAATCGCCGTACCAATGGCAGGCTGCACGGGTTCCGGCGCTGTCCGGTTCATGGTCGCAAATGATTTCGCCATAGCCGTAAGAGCCCAGGCCGGTGTGCAGATCGATAATGGCCAAATCCCGTTGTTGCAAAGCATATCGGCGTATCAGGTCTTCGCAAACCAGCCTGCCGTGCGCGGGCGCTGTTCCGCCGTAAAACGGCCCGGACGGATCGCTGTATTGTCCGGCGCTAATGGCTTTTTCCAATGCTACGCGGCCATGCCGTCGTTCAAACTCGGCCAGGGCAACTTTACGTTGTACGGCATCCGCTAGATAAAACGTATCCTTGAGCAGATCGTAGTCTTTATTCTCAGGCAACGGCCTGGAGAAATCGACAATATTGCGGTTAAGATCAACGCCGTCGGCATCGCAACGCCGTTGCCAGGCATAACCCCACGGCGTCAGCGCGTGGACCATCAATACCGCGGTATCGGGCGGAATCGCGACATCTCCGGCACCAATCAAAGCTAGCTGGTCGATTTGTATCGCGCTGCCGGCAAAGCCTTCAATACCGTGCGTTCCGCCGAGTAAAACCAGCACGTTTGACGCATTTTCCGGACCGATCCAGACCGTGTCGGTCATCAGCTCTTCGCCTTCAGGCCCGGCGCCCGAACATGAATAAGACAGGTGTTGAGCACGGCAGGACAGTTCATTTAATCGCGCCAGCCAGCGTTGACGGCCGGCAGCATAACGGCAGGGAAAAACAGCGGTATCGATAGCGGCAAGAGGAAGACAATATGACATGACGGTTACCTAAAATTTTTCTCTAGCATAGCCCCAGTTAAGTTAAATTATGAAATATTTTTCAATCCTTATAAAAACTCCTTGTGCAATCAACGGGCCGGTTACAGAATTAAGCCCTATCTAACTTACCGGAGTTTTTATGGCGCGCACTCTTCTGGTTGTTGACGATCTCTCCGACTGGAATCCTTATTACCCCAGCGACCAAGTCATCACCTTTGAAACCTATCTGGCGACCGAGCAGGACCCCTCTCAACAACGTGTCCGCATCATCAATCTTTGCAGCAGCTATCGTTATCTTTCCGACGGTTATTATTGTTCACTGCTGGCCGAAGCCAGGGGCCATCACGTTATTCCGTCGGTTAAAGTACTGAACGATCTGGGCAAAAAAGCGCTGTACCGGTTGCAGCTCGACGATTTGTCGCAAACGCTGGAGCGGGCCTTTAAAACCGCCGACAAAGGCAAAGAAGTCACTTTGCAGAGTTATTTCGGCACCACGCCGGATCCGGCTTTTCAGGAACTCGCCAGATTGCTGTTCGAGCGCTTTTCCTGCCCGATTCTGGAAGTGACCTTGCGTTACTACGCGCAGCACTGGGAAATCGTCGGCTTAAAGGCTATATCGCACCGGCATCTGGATGATGCGCAGCAAACCGTCTTTGCCGACGCGCTGGATAAATTCAGCACCAAAGTTTGGCGCAAAGGCCGCACCCGTAAAGCGGCGCGCTTCGATCTTGCTATTTTGGTTAATCCGGAAGAACAGTTACCGCCAAGCAACCGCGGCGCGCTGAAAAAATTCATCAAAATCGGCCGGCAGCTGGGCATTGAAATAGAAATGATAACCCAGCACGATTATGTGCGCCTGCCCGAATTCGACGGTTTATTTATCCGCGAAACCACCAACATCGATCATCACACCTACCGTTTCGCCAAAAAGGCCGAGGCCGAGGGGCTGGTTGTGATCGACGATCCGACTTCGATGCTGCGTTGCACTAACAAAGTTTATCTTGCCGATTTGTTCCGCACTCATAAAGTGCCTTCGCCGAAGACCTGGCTGCTGCACAAAGGCAATGCCGCGCATTTGGATAGAGTGGAAGCGGAAGCCGGTTTTCCGATGGTCATAAAAATTCCTGATGGCTCTTTTTCCCGCGGCATCGCTAAAGTAAATAATCGAAAAGAGCTGGAACTTAAAGTCGAAGAGTTGTTTCAAAAATCCGCGCTGCTGCTGGCGCAGGAGTTTCTTTATACCGATTTCGACTGGCGCATCGGTATTTTCAATAACAAAGCCTTATACGCGTGCCGCTATTACATGGTTAAAAACCACTGGCAGATTTACCGCCACGGCAGCAGCCGGATCGATACCGGTAGTTTCGCGACCTTGCCGACGTTCGAAGTTCCCAAAGCAGTGCTTGAGGCCGCGTTAAAAGCTACTCAGCCGATAGGCAACGGCTTGTACGGCGTGGATGTTAAAGAGAAAGACGGCAAAGGCTACGTGATCGAAGTAAATGACAACCCGAATATCGACAGCGGCGTCGAAGACAAATACCTGGGCGACGAACTGTATCGATTGGTTATGACCGAATTGCTGCGGCGCATGGAGAATCGCAGCAAAGGCATGTTGACGCTGTAGATTATTTTTTCAACTTTAAGGGGAATGGCGATGTTCAAGTTACTGATATTTTTGGCTACGGCGGTTTTTGTTCAAAATATTTACGCCGAGGATTTAACGTCGGCGTTGCAGCAAACGCAGGATTGTCTCAAAAACCAAAATTGCGCCGCCGCGAGCACGGAAGCGGGCAAAGCGGCCGACCGGAAATTATTGGAGACCGTCGGGGGCAATGCGCGCGACAAACAAGAGTTGTACAACATATCGGCCGACGTCATGGCCGTGCTGTTCCAGCAATCGGGAGGCGACCCGGCCAAAATGCAGGTTTTGCTGCAAAAAGCGCAAACCGATCCCGAGAATTTTTTGAATTCGTTGCCGCCGGATATGAAAGCCAAGATCGGAAATATCGCGAGCGAGATCGAAAAGAATCGGGCTGCCGGACAAAAGCAATGATATGGCTGTGGTGGAGTGCAAGCTTCGCCTCGGCAACTGCTCCCTGCGTTGCTCTACCTCCTGCATCCATGCAGTCGTAAAGCGCCTACTGTTGGTGCTTGCACAAAGCAGGCAAAGCCTGCACTCCAATTCGTTGTTTTTCACGCTGCCGGGGCGAAAGATCAATTCTCGATATGCTTGAAAGACAAATACTTATAGCTGCCCTTGCGCATATTGAAAAAAGCCAATTCGGGCAGGCTCATCAGTATGCCGGTGGCGCCCGATTTCAAATTCTTACCCGCATCCCAAGGCCAACTGAACAAACCGAACAGGCTCTGGCTTATGCCGGCACCCGTGTTTACGGCGCCGAACAAGGGCCTGAGCGGCACGTTGTCGTCGGTAAAAAACACGAACAATGAATCGTCGGGATTGTACCGGTACAAGCGGCTGCTGATGACGTTGGACTCCGCCAATGCCGCAACCGGGCCGGTCAGCTTGGCCAGTTCGAGCCTGCGGTAAGAATCCAGGTCGCGGCTTTCCATGGTGCGGTAACGGTCCAGAACCGATTGGTAGGCGACAAAAGGAATAAAATTATAAGCAGCATCGATACGGCCGCCCAAGCGTCGTTCCGATTCTTTTGTTGAAGCGTCCGGATCGTCGCCAGACTTTAGCAAAGCCTTGTCGATGGTCCTGAACAGTTCGGTGACGCAATTTCGGCCGAGCAGATCGTAGCGGTAGCTTTGCTGCAACGCGGCAAGCAGGCGGTTTTCAAGCTCGTCCGTTTTCGACTGTGCCTCGGACAATTGTGCCGGCGTTAGCTCGGGAACCGGCCCGTCGGGGAATGCAATGCTTCTGGATGGCAAGGCTTTTTCACCGTTAAAGCGGAACGCGCGCCGCCGTTCGCTATTTAGCAGTTCGAGATAACGGTTGGCCGCCATCTCGATTTGGCTGTATTCGGCTTCGGACAAATGCAGGCGCGATGCCGCCGATTGCCGGGCCTGATTCAGCGCTGCTCCGGCATCGTTAATCAGCACGTGCAGTTGAGCACTGTGTTCAAGGTACTGGTCCGGTGCTAGCTTTTCGCTGTCATCGGCAAAATCGTCGACAAACACCCAGTAGCCGGACTGTAAGCTCGCATCGACAGCAAGATAACGGGCCAGATTGACCAGAACCGCATGGCCCCAATCCGGGCGGTTGGAATCGACCGCTTTGATAAGACTGGCTTCCAGGCTATTGCGCAAATCCTGCAATACCCGGCTTTCCGCATCGGAGATTTTGAGACTGGGTTGATGCATCCGCACCAGCACGTCGGCACGCAACGGTTGGGCATCGCTCAAGGCCTTGAGCGCGAATAATGCCGTTGCAAGGTCCGAATAGTGTTCGGTAAAGGAATAAATTGCCGGCGCAACGTTATCGTCTACCGGATCAAGCTCCGGCCAACGGCTGGGCGCCAAGGCTTTGATTTGCGCTTCGATGTTTTCGCTGCGGTGCGATAAAAAATCCGGTCCGTAGCGCTGTTCGATTTTTTGTCGCAGGTTTTGGACGGCCGGCGATTTTGGCGCGGTTTCCGGCGTTTCGTTATAAAAAAGCCCGGCGCCTTTTAAGCGCAATACTGAAGATTCATCATTATCGGCATGCAGTAAATGCCGAATAAAAATCAGCTCCTTATGCAGATCGTCCAGCAGCTTGAACTGCCGTTCCTGAGCCAGAAACTGCGATTTGAACCGGTCCCTGAGCCGGTTAAACGTGTCGTCGCCGACTTCGATGCGGGCGACATGCATCGGCCGGTTCTGCAAATACCGGTATAAAAAGTGAAACTCGTCTTTGGGTTGCCTGAACAGCCGGATCAGGCCGGAATCGATGTGCTGGTAATGATAGATGTCGTCGTCGAATTGGATCGCGGCATGACCGCCGCTGGAATTGCCTTCGCTGGCTTCGATATACAGGAAATTAAACGACGCGGCGGAAGCGGCCGAAAGCGGCCAAACCAATGCCGCTACCAGCGCGAATACGCCGGCGCACGGCAACCTCGGGGTAAAGCTTAGCAAGGTTTATTTTTCCGAATCGTAGCCTTTTTGAATATCCTTCATGCGTCCCTGGTCGGCGTTGGCAAAATTCTTTTTATAAGTTTCATAAGCAGTGCCTTCGACGCCGGCTTTTTTCAAGCCCTTGCCGATTGCAATATAAGTTTTGTCGTCTTCCTCCCAGTTAACGACGCCCCGTTTCGCGGCAATATCGCCCAAGCCCTTAACAAAACTGGCGTAGTTCGCTTCCGCATGCGAGGATTTCACATAAGCCTGCGTGTAATCCGACACATCGTTCTCGTATTTCTTTGATTGGCTCGAGCCTGACGATTCGGAAATACTGCCCACGCTGTCGGAGATGCTGCCGGAACTGTCGGAAAAGCTCCGCGAGCTGTCCGAAAAAGAGCAGCCGGCGGCCAGCAGCGGCAGCGCCAGCAGCGCGGCTTTGACATAGTTACGGTTAAAGTTTTCCGAAATAAAAAGCATGGTTGATTGTCTCCATAAAATGAAATTGTACTGTTTTAGTAGAGTTTAGAACGATTCGAACGAACAGAGAAGCTAATCATGCGGCGTAATACGCAACAAGACGGTAAAATGGCGATAGCGTTTTGCAATTCGTTTATTCGGATTGTGACTTAACGCATTGGCGAACACTACCCGGTGGTTTTGACCTGAACATGAAGAAAATCAAGAAAAGCAGAAAAACCAAAAACAGCAATCAAACGGACTTGTTCGACTGGTTGGCGCAGCAGGCGCAATTGCAAGAGATTGAGGCGGAACTGAATATGACTTCCGCGCTTGGGCCGATGGAGTTGGTTACCATCGTGGAAAAACAAGTCGATTGGGTTGATTTGGCGTTATTAGGTTAATTGCGGTCAACGTTTCAGGAGGCCGATATGGCGAAGTCTATAAATATCACCGAAACGGAGCTGGAAGCTGGAGCCCTTCGACAAGCTTCTGTAACTGAATTCCCAAGCTGTGGAGCCTGGGAACTAACGAAATTTTTATTGAGGTGCTTATGAGTCTTGCCGAACAAGTTTATCAAACCATTAAGCCATTACCGGAACCGTTGGTTCAAGAGATTCTCGACTTTGCGCTTTTTTTGCGGCAGCGAGAAGAAAATGCCGATTGGCAAAATCTTATGCAAGCTCAAGCCAACTCATTTGCGGATTGGGATAACGCGGAAGATGAGGTTTGGAATGATGTTCCAGCCGTCTGATATTATTTTGATACCGTTTCCGTTTACCGACCTGTCCGCCAATAAAAAACGCTCGGTTCTTATTCTCAAAGCCCCTAATTTTCAGGGTGATTTTTTAGCCGTACAGATAACTTCTCAACCGAATTACGAAGGTGCTTTGGCGTTACAACAAGAGGACTTTTTACTCGGCTTGTTGCCCAAGAAAAGTTTTATTCGGCCTGATAAGCTGGTGACTTTAAATGAATCGTTAATTCTTCAGCGGATTGGCAAGCTTTCCGAGGGCGCTTTTGCGGGTATTCAGCGTGCAATTTGTTTACATTTGGGCTGTACTGAACTCCAGAGAGTGAGCGGAGCGTAATGAAGTTGGGTTGTGCTGGTTTCCAATCTCCAGATTGGTAACCCAGGAGGCGAAGCTCCAGCTTCGCGAAACGGGAAGCTGGAGCTTCCGTAACCGAATTCCCAAGCTGGAGCTTGGGAACTAGCGAAATCTTAATATTGAAAATAACGAGCACATGTCATGCAACTAATTGATGGCCTACAGCACTATAAGACGACTACATATTTTCCGTGGGCCTTGTGCCTTGAAAAAGATGCCGAATGTATTTTTCAACTAATCCAACAGTACAACACTAATCCACCAGAATTCGCTTTGAGTAAGGCGAAGCAATTCCTTATCGATATCGAAAATTGGAAAGCCGGTTGTCTCCAGACAAGAATAGGTAACGCTTGTCAAAATTCGGATCAGATTATTTGGAATGCGATATATGGTGCCGCTAATTCCGAGGATGACAGAGGAGCTATCTTAGCTATCATGGAATTAAAAGGTTTCGGTTCGGCAGTCGACGATTCAACGGGCCAGAGGCGGGCGAAAGTGGCAACATCCGTTCTGCGTTTTTTATGGCCTAAGAAATGGGGAGTTGTAGACTGGAGAGTCGCTGCAATGCTGGGATTCCTCGATAAGAATAAGTGGGATACTAACAATGCGGTCAATGAGGCCAAATGCAGTAATGCCAATGATTACAGAGGTGACTTTAATATTATTGATGAACGTGGAGCGATTGCATACAACAAACGATACAGAGATATAAGCGACCAATATTCATCAATATTACCTCGTGCAGCAGATGTTGATATGGCTGTTTTCGGCCTGTCTCTTCTTGTGTGGCCTATGCCTTAGAAATTTGATTGCGAGTTCTCACGCAGTTACTGAAAACTGTTTTTTGATTAGTTGATTTGAATTAGTCGAGACAGGCGAGAACGGCAAGTTGCGAAAAACATTGCAGAGTAGCAATAACAAAGTATTCAACCAAATCCAACAACCCATGCTCCCCACCCTAGTCCGCTTCTCCATCCGTTTCTACGGCATCGTCATCGCGCTTGCCGTATTAATCCTGCTCTACGGCAGTTACCGCTTCGCCACGGCCGGCCTCGACATTTTCCCCGAATTTTCGCCGAAGCAAGTCATTATTCAGACCGAATCGCCCGGCCTTTCTTCGGAGCAGGTCGAGGTGCTGGTAACCCAGCAAATCGAAACCTCGATCAGCGGTTTGATCGGCATGAAGTCGGTGCGTTCCGAATCGATCCAGGGGCTGTCGATTGTTACCGCGATTTTTAACGAAAACACCGACGTCTACCGCAACCGCCAGTTGATCGGTGAGCGTTTGACCACGCTGGCCGGCGTGTTGCCGCTCGGCATTACTCCGGTGGCAATTCCGCTGTCTTCGTCTTCGGCGACGGTGTTGACGATAGGTTTAAACAAGGATGACCAAACCGATTTAATGGCTTTGCGCAGTCTGGTCGATTGGACGATAGTGCCGCGCTTGAAGGCTGTTCCGGGCGTTGCCGATGTGAACGTGTTCGGCGGCGACATCCAGCAGTTGCAAATACAGGTCGATCCGCTGCAACTGCACCGTTTTAACCTGACGCTGGAAGATGTTATCCAGGCCGCGTCACAGGCCGGAAATATCCAGGGTGGCGGCTTTATCGAAAACAACAACCAGCGCTTCACGTTGCAGATGACAGGGCAACCTGCCACGCCGGAGCAGTTCGGCAAAATCCTGGTCAAGCGCGAGCAGGGCCGCAATGTGACGCTGGGCGAAGTCACTACGATTCAATATGCGCCGGAACCGCCGATTGGCGCGGCGCAGATTCTGGGCAAGCCCGGCATCGTGATGATGGTGATCGGGCAGTACGGGGCTAACACGTTATCGGTGTCCCGGCAGGTCGAGCAGACGCTGCAAGAGTTCGAGCCGATTTTCAAAAAACAGGCGATTAATTTTTACTCGCACCTGTTCCGCCCTGCCGATTATATCGAGCGTTCGCTGAGCAATCTGTCCGGCCATTTGCTGATCGGCGGTTTGTTCGTTGTGATCATCCTGTACCTGTTTTTGTTCAATTTCCGCACCGCGTTTATTTCGGCGCTGGCGATTCCGGTGTCGTTGATCGGCGCGGTGATTGTGCTGCTGGAAAGCGGCATCAACTTGAACATCATGGTGCTCGGCGGTTTGGCTATCGCGCTGGGTGAAGTTGTCGACGATGCGATTATCGATACCGAAAACATTTTCCGGCGCTTGCGCGAGAATCGTTTGCTGGCCAAGCCGCTGCCGGTTGCCGATGTGGTTTACAGCGCATCGCTGGAAGTGCGCAGCTCAGTGGTTTACGCCAGCTTTATCGTCGCGCTGGTGTTCGTGCCGTTGCTGACCTTGAACGGCGTGGCCGGACGCTTGTTCTCGCCGCTCGGTTATTCGTACATCCTGGCTATTTTAACCTCATTGCTGGTTGCGCTGACGCTGACGCCGGCGCTGTGCTTTATGTTGCTCGGTAACGCGGAGTTAGTAAATGACGACCCGCCGCTGATCCGACGCATCAAGCCGCTGTACAACGCTTTGTTGAGTTGGGTTTCCAGGCATTTCCGGCCGGTCGTCATGACCAGCGCTGTTATTTGCGTGTCGGGATTGCTGGCTTTTTTCAGTTTGGACAGCAAATTCCTGCCCGAACTGCGCGAAGGCCATTATATCGTCCACACCACCAGCATCCCCGGCACGTCGTTGCAGGAATCGATCAGGATCGGCAGCAAACTGACCGAGCAATTCATGGCGATTCCGGGCATACAATCGGTATCGCAATGGGCGGGCAGGGCGGAGCGGGGCGCCGATACTTACGGCAGTCATTACAGCGAGTACGAAGTGCGGCTGGAGCCGATGTCGGGATCGGATCAGCAGCAGATACTGGATAAGCTCAGGGAGATATTAAAAGATTTCCCCGGTATTTTGTTTGAAGCCAACACCTTTTTAACCGAGCGGGTCGATGAAACCATTTCCGGCTACACCTCGCCGGTGGTGGTTAATATTTACGGTAACGACCTGAATCGGCTGGATGCCCTAGCCCAGGAAGTCGCCCGGATTATGCGCGACATAGATGGCGCTACCGATGTGCAATTGCGTTCGCCGCCCGGTACGCCGTTGCTGCAAATTGTGCTGGATTTGGACCAGCTCAGTTTCTGGGGCGTGATGCCCGCGCAGATTGTCGATACCTTGCAGGCCGCTTACGAAACCAGGGTGGTCGGCAAAAACATTCAGGGTAATAGAATCTATAATGTCGCGGTAACCGTAACGCCGGAGCTGAGACAGCAGCCGGAATCGATAGCCAAGCTGCCGATCAGGACTCTGGACGGCACGATGATTACGCTGGATCAGGTCGCGGAAATCCGGCATTCGGCCAGCCGCTACAACATCCTGCATCAAGGATCGCAGCGGCGGCAAACCGTGACCGGCAATGTGATCGACAAGGATCTGGACGCGTTTATCGCGGAGCTGAAAGCGCGGGTATTCAAAGACATTCCGTTTTCAGCGGATATTTATCCGGAATTCACCGGCGCGGCGATTGAGCAGGCGCAGGCGCGGAAGGAATTGATCCTGCATTCGCTGCTAGCCGGGGCCGGGGTGTTGATTTTTGTTTATATCGCAATCGGCAGCATCCGGCATGTGTTGCTGACGCTGGCGAACCTGCCGTTTGCGCTGATCGGCGGGGTTGCTGCGGTGGTGTTGACCGGCGCGACGCTGTCGGTCGGTTCGGTCGTCGGCTTTGTGACGCTGTTCGGCATCACCGTGCGCAACAGCATCATGCTGCTGTCGCATTACCGCTATTTGGTCGAGGTCGAACATAAACCTTGGAACCTGGACACCGCCGTGCTCGGCGCGCAGGAACGCTTGCCGTCGATATTGATGACCGCGTTGGTCACCGCGTTGGCGATGTTCCCGATTGCATTCAATAGCGATAATCCGGGCCGGGAAATCATGGGGCCGATGGCGGCGATCATCATCGGCGGCTTGGCGTCGTCAACGCTGCTGAACTTGTTATTGTTGCCGGCCATTTTGCTGCGTTATGGAAGATTCAATTGCATATCTTGAATCGGCCGTGTTAACGAAAAGGAATTATGCCGGCCGACATCGGGAAATATGCCCGATGCATTGCGATTGAATTCATCAATACTATAAATTTTATAAATCAAGGCATAGTATTGATATGAAGTTTTTACGCGCAGCATTAATCGCTTTTCTGTTATTCCCCGTATTATCCCTGGCGCATGGGCCGACGCCGCAAAAAGCCAATGAGAGCATCGTCATCAATGTCCCTGTCGATGCGGTTTGGAATGCCGTCAAACAATTCGACGGCATTGCCGCTTGGCATCCCGACGTCAAGGAAAGCAGCGGCGACGGCAAGCATGAGTCGGGCGGCAGACGCACGATTACGCTGCAAAACGGCGGCCGGCTCGAGGAAGAGTTGGATGCTTATGACGACAACAAGCATGAGTACAGTTACCGGCTTAAAACCGAAAATGTGCAGGCGCTTCCGAGCAGTTCTTATTCCGTCTCGCTGCAAGTGATGGGCGGGGAGGCGCCCGGCAGCAGCGTGGTGACGTTGAAAAGCCGTTTTTACCGCGGCGATACCGGCAATACGCCGCCGGAAAATCTCAACGATGCGGCGGCCGTCAAGGCGATGAACGCATTTTTCAAAAACGGCCTGATAGGCCTTAAGCAAAAGTTGGAGAAGTAAGCCTCGTTGCCGGGCCGGGTTAGGCGATAGCTGCAACCCGGCCCGCTTGGCAATTGGAATGCCCGCCCTCATTCAACCTCATCCGCCAATAAGCCTTGTCTGTTCGCCAGCAAGGTCAGCTCGGCTATCGTGCGTACTTCCAGCTTTTCCTTGATCGCCGTGCCGTGGTTGCAAACGGTTTTGTAGCTGAGGCATAGCTTTTCAGCGGCCTTATGCGTGGTGTAGCCACGGGCCAATAAGCAGAAGACGTCGAATTCGCGGGGCGATAGCAGCTTGAGCTTTTCCGAATCGCCGTTGCCGGCGCCCATCGTAATCGCCAATTGCTGCGCCAGGTCCGGCGCTACATACGTACTGCCGGCGGCAATTTTACAGACTGCCGTGATCAGCGTTTCGGGCATGCTGTCTTTAGTGATATAGCCCTTGGCGCCGGCTTTGATCGCTCGCGAGGCGTAAATCAGCCCGTCGTGGATGCTGAACACCAGTATCTTACAGCCCGGGTCCCTGTTGAGCAGCCGCCTGATCGTTTCAAAGCCGCCGATGCCGGGCATCGATAGGTCCAGCACCACAATATCCGGCCGATGTTGGGTGAAAAGTTGGCAGGCAGTCTCGCCCCGGTCGGCTTCGTAAATTTGCCCAATGTTGTCGGATAAGGCCAGATAAGCTTGGTAGCCTGTCCGGACGACGGCATGGTCGTCCACCAATAAGACATCGATCTTGCGTGACACTGTGTTGCTCCGTAATAAAGCTAGGCTAGCGCAATATTTCAATTCGATAAAAGCGCTAATGTGCTTGCCTTGCTTACAAATTAGGACATGGTGCCTTGTTTTCGCGTCCGGGACCATGGGAGCTTTTCCCTGTTTGATCGTTCAAGCCGAAATCGGGAAATTTTCAGCAAGATTTCATGCAATATTCCCGGCTATTGCGGGGCTTATTCCGTAACCCTGCTGACGCCTATCTCCGTATCATTCCCACACAGCTTAGCCATGCGCGCCGATGAACTACAAGGTGCTGGATGTTGATCAAGAAAGCTGAAGACTACTGTCAGTCTCTCAAATAAACATCATCGGCGCGCATGGCTAGGCCGTATTTATCGAAGCAAAAAATAACTTGGAGGAAGTATGCGGATTTCGAAATTTGCCCGCCGTGTGGGGACGACGTCGACATTGGTGTCGGGCATCTTGTTGGCCTTGTCGCAACCTGCGCAGGCCAATAAAGAGTTGGACCAGATGTCGCGCCAAAACACCAATTGGGTGATGCAGACCAAGGATTACAGCGCCACGCATTTTAGCGAGCTGTATGACATCAACGTCAACAACGTTAAAAACCTGAAAGTGGCCTGGTCGTTTTCGACCGGCGTGCTGAACGGCCACGAAGGCGGGCCTTTGGTCGTTGACGGCATCATGTATGTTCATACGCCTTATCCGAATAATGTTTTTGCCGTGGATCTGAACGATCCCGGCAAGATCCTATGGGAATTCAAACCCAAGCAGAACCCGGCGTCCCGCGCCGTGGCCTGCTGCGACGTTGTTAACCGGGGTTTGGCTTACGCGCCGCAGGGCAAGGATTATCCGGCTACGATCTTCCTGAACCAGCTTGACGGCCATGTCGTCGCGCTGAACGCGAAAACCGGCGAGCAGTTATGGAAAATGGAAAATTCCGACATCGCGATGGGCTCAACCCTGACCGTAGCGCCGTTCGTCGCCGAGGATAAGGTTATCGTCGGCACCTCCGGCGCCGAGCTGGGCGTCAGGGGCTATGCAACCGCCTATAACATCAAGGACGGCAAGCAAGCCTGGCGCGTTTACGCGACCGGTCCCGACGAAGACATCAAATTATCGAAAGACTTCAACAAAGCCAATCCGCATTACGGTCAGTTCGGTTTGGGTCTGAAGACGTGGGAAGGCGACGCCTGGAAAATCGGCGGCGGCACCAACTGGGGTTGGTACGCCTACGATCCCGACTTGAAAATGCTGTACTACGGATCGGGCAACCCGGCGCCGTGGAACGAAACCATGCGTCCCGGCGACAATAAATGGACGATGACCATCTGGGGCCGTGACATCAACAGCGGCGAAGCGAAATTCGGCTACCAGAAAACGCCTCACGACGAGTGGGATTATGCCGGCGTCAACTACATGGGCCTGTCCGAGCAGAAAGTCAACGGCAAAATGACCAAACTGCTGACCCATCCGGACCGCAACGGTCTGGTTTATACGCTGAACCGCGAAAACGGCGACTTGGTCAATGCGTTCAAGATCGACAACACCGTCAACTGGGTCAAGCACGTGGACCTGAAAACCGGACTGCCGGTGCGCGATCCCGAATATTCGACGCATATGGACCACGAAGCCAAAGGCATCTGTCCTTCGGCGATGGGCTACCACAACCAAGGCATCGAATCCTACGACCCGAACAGGCAACTGTTCTTCATGGGCGTGAACCATATTTGCATGGATTGGGAACCGTTCATGCTGCCTTATCGTGCCGGCCAGTTCTTCGTCGGCGCTACGTTGAACATGTATCCTGGCCCTAAAGGCACGCTGGGCCAGGTTAAAGCCATGAACGCGGTAACCGGCGAATTCGAGTGGGAAGTCCAGGAAAAATTCGCGGTTTGGGGCGGCACCACGGCGACGGCGGGCGACCTGGTGTTCTACGGCACGCTGGACGGTTACATCAAGGCGCTTAATTCCAAAACCGGCGAAGAACTGTGGAAGTTCAAACTGCCTTCAGGCGTGATCGGCCATCCGATTACCTATAAACACGCCGGTAAGCAGTACGTCGCGATTTACTACGGAGTCGGCGGCTGGCCCGGCGTCGGTTTGGTCTTCGACTTGAAAGACCCGACCGCCGGATTAGGCGCGGTCGGTGCGTTCAAAGAGCTGGCGCACCATACGCAAATGGGCGGCGGCGTCATGGTGTTCTCGCTGTAATGATTTGAAAACGCGGGGCGGGCGGATTTCGTCTGCCCCGCAATTAACCTGAGGACACTATGCGATTCAAAAAAATTATCTCAACCGTTTTATCCCTGTCGTTCGGCTTGGCGGCGTCCGGCGTTTACGCCTCGGAGCCTTTGAAAGTCTGCGCGGCGGAAGATGAAATGCCGTATTCCAATAAAAAAGGCGAAGGCTTCGAGAACAAGCTGGCGCAACTGGTCGGCGAGGAACTGGGGCGGAAAATCGAGTACGTGTACTGGAGCGATCCGCGCTATTTCCTGCGCGATTACCTGGACAAAGGACTTTGCGACGTAGCCGTCGGCATGGATGCGGGCGATCCGCGCGTGTTGACGACCAAGCCTTATTACCGTTCCGGTTACGTGTTTATCACGCGTCAGAGCGACGATTCGGACCTGGAGAACTGGGACAGCGAAGCCCTGCGCAAGGCCGAGCGCATCGCTTTTGTGCCGGGCTCGCCGGCCGAAGCCATGATGCGGGCCATCGGGCGTTACAACGACATGTTCAATTACGAGCAGGAATTGGTCGGCTATAAGTCCCGGCGCAATCAGTATGTCAAATACGACAACGGCAAACTGGTTGCCGAGGTGGCGTCGGGCCGCGCCCAAGTCGCCGTGCTGTGGGGGCCGGCGAGCGCGCGTTATGTCAAGGATTCAACAACGCCGCTGAAAATGGCGGTGATTCCCGACGACAACAAGCGCGCCGACGGCGAAAAAGTGGGCTTCCACTACAGCACCTCCATTGGCGTGCGCAAAGGCAACGACGCGTTGCTGGCGCAGTTGAACCAAGTCATCGAAAAACGGCAACAGGACATAGAGCAGATTCTGGAAGCGGAAGGAATTCCCCTGCTGCCTGAACCCGCGTCAACCACGAAAAAATAGGATTAACAAGCAATGAAATACAGCTATTTAACAGCCGCCGCGTTCGTGGCCCTGGCTTTGTCGAGCACGGGCGCGCAGGCGGATATCACACTGCATCATGCGATCACCGGCGAAGTGCTGGATATGAGCGTCGCCAAATCCGGCGGCAATACCGAGAAGTTCAAGCAGTTCATGCAGACCGGCAAGAACCCTTATAACGGCGACAAGGAAGCGGTCGAAAAAGGCAAAAGCCTATACATGACAGGCTGCTCGGGCTGCCACGGCCACGAAGCGGAAGGCAAGTTGGGGCCGGGATTGGCCGACGATTACTGGACTTATCCGGCCAACGCCACCGACAAGGGCTTGTTCGAACTGCTGTTCGGCGGCGCCAACGGCATGATGGGGCCGCAATACGTCAACTTCAGCACCGATGAGATGCTGCACATCATGGCCTTTATCCGGGACATCTATAACGGCGACCCGAAGAAAGCCAAATGGCTTAACCAATAACGAGGACACGGCAATGAAAAAATTATTTCTACTCGGCTTTGCAAGTCTTGCGGCAGCGCTGTCATTTTCAGCATCGGCATACGACGGCACCAACTGCAAGGAACCCGGCGTATGCTGGGAAGCCAAGCCCGGTTATCCGGAAAAGGTCGCGGGCAGCAAGTACGATCCGAAGCACGATCCCAACGAACTGAATAAACAAGCGCAGTCGATCAAGGAGATGGAAGCCCGCAATCAAAAGCGTTGGCAGAATCTGAGCAAGACCGGCAAGTTTGTTTATGACGTAGAGGAGATCCAGTAGGACTTTCTCGAGAAATCGACACAAAACGGCCTTTTCTTTTATTGAAGAAGAGGGGTGCCGAAGGATAAAGCGCGCAAGCTATTTTGTGTCATCCCAGCGGACAAATGTTTCCTGCATGTTTGTCCGGCCCCCGCTCCCTGAAGCAATAGGCTTTGCTGCAGGGAGCAATCCTCATGACATTTTAGGACTAAGATCCACACTCACTCCGTTAAGTTCCCCTTCTTAACGGAGCTTTTTTACAGCCGAATATGACAGACAAACAGCTCAACGACTGGCGCGGCAAGGCGCTACAGTTCGAACAACAGATTAACCGGATTGTGATCGGCCAGACGGCCGCGATCCGCAATATCGTTCTCGCCGTATTCGCGCGCGGCCACGTATTGCTGGAAGGCCAGGTTGGCGTCGGCAAGACCACGCTGCTGCGCGCCGTTGCCCATGGCTTGGGCGGCGAATACCAGCGCGTCGAAGGCACGATCGATTTGATGCCCTCCGATCTGATTTATTACACCTACCTGGACGAGGGCGGCAGGCCGCGCGTCGATCCGGGGCCGTTGCTAAAGCAGGGCGGCCGGTTGGCGACCTTCTTTTTCAACGAAATCAACCGCGCCCGCCCGCAAGTGCATTCGCTGCTGTTGCGCGCGATGGCCGAGCGCAGCGTCAACGCCTTCAACCGCGATTACGAATTTCCCCACATGCAGGTTTTCGCCGACCGCAACCGCGTCGAGAAAGAAGAAACTTTCGAACTGCCGGCCGCCGCGAAAGACCGTTTCATGTTCGAGATAAGCATCGCGACGCCGACGGACGACACGGTGCTGGACGAATTGATGTTCGACCGGCGCTTCCACGACGTCGACCGGCTGATTGCCGGCATGGAAAACGGCGGCATTGCGTATTACCAACTCAACGATTTGGCCGCGATGCTGCAACAGCACATACAAAGTTCGCCGAAATTGCGCGCTTATGCGTTGGCGTTGTGGAAAGCCTCGCATTATCCGCAAGAATACGGGATTGAGTTGCCCGATGTGGACATGGCCTCGCTGTTGCAGGCCGGGGCCAGTCCGCGCGGCATGAGCTATTTCATCCGCGCGGCCAAAGTCCGCGCCTGGCTGGAAGGCCGCGATGTCTTGCTGCCAGAGGATTTGCAGGCGGTGTACCGGGCCACGATGGCGCATCGCATCTTTTTAAGCCCGATGTACGCTTACCGGAAAGACGAGCTGGTGCCGGAGTTGATTGACGGTATTCTCAACAGGATTGCGGCGCCGTGAACAACTAAAAGACTTATTCACCACGAAGACACGAAGTTTTTGCTAGTTCCCAAGCTCCTGCTTGGGAATTCGGTTTGAGAAGCTCCAGCTTCCCGGACCTCACGAAGCTGAGCTTCGTTGACTGGGTTCCCAAGCTGGAGCTTGGGAACCAGGCGTAGGCCGGAATAAGCCTGTTCGAGCGATAGCGAGAATAGGTGTTTCCGGCAATCGGAGCGCCGGAAACATCCGCCCTTGCTGGTGCAGGGCGGACTTATTCCGGCCCACATTGAAGTCCGTCATGCAATGTGTCCGAGAACAGCAATCGAAGCTAAAGTGAGCAACCAATGACCATTAAAAAATATTTCGATTTAATCAAACCAAAAACCGAACTCGACGATTTGACCGAACAATACCTGACTTGGGCCGGCGTCAGTTTTACCTGCTTTTTTATTGCCGACGCCTTCGATCATCTGGCCGAAGCGTCCTACGCGGCTTATTACACCGCCGCTATTAACGAAGCCGTCGGCACTAAGTTTTGGGTGTTGTTGGGCGTTACCGGTTTGCTGCTGTTCTGCATCGCGCTGCCCACCGTTTACCTGGCGCGGTACTTTCCGGCTTTTGTCCGGTTTTCGTACTATTTGCGCCGGGCAACGCAAGCGTTCTGTCTGATCGCGTTCAAAACCGGCGCGTTGATCGTCGGCATATGGACCGCCCATTTCCTGCACATCAGCGACAAGGACCACATGCTGGCTTCAAAATTGTTGCTCAGCGACGACATCGGCCTGTTCTCGATACTCGCGCTCGTTATTGCAAACACGCTGTACTGGTTGATAGGCGAGGGGATATACAACCGCGACGACCAACGGTATTCGGGCCTGGTCGGTTTGGTCTTGGAATGGCCGGTCAAGTACAGCCTGCCCGCCTATACCGTATTGACCGGTGCGGTGATGTTTTTGATTGCGAGCCAACAGTAAGCGCCATGTCTATCACTCCGGATATTTTCCGCTACCGGCCGACAAGTCCCGTCGGCAGCGTTTTTCCCGGCGCGCATCCGGGGCAAATGGTCGGCAGCGGCCAATTGTTCAAGCGCCATGAACCGTTGATCGCGTCTCCCGATCCCCGACGCATCGATTTGCGCGCCAGCGTGCTGGACCCGTTCGGCGGCTATCGGGTGCGCGTCTACCAGCAGAAAAGCACGCTCGACGTATACCTGATCGCCGACCTGTCCGCATCGATGTCGTTTTCCGGCCGTTTGGACAAGCAACGGATGCTGATCGATTTTTTACTGTCGGCGGCAAGCTCGGCTTTCAGTTACGGCGACAACTTCGGTTTTATCGGTTGCGGGAGCCAGCTTGAACAACGCTGGCTGGTGCAGGGCTGCCGGCAAATGGGCCGTATCCGGGTACTGGCAAACCAATTGCAAAACCACGTTTTCGCGCAAGGCTCCGAAAGCCTGACGGAAACCGCGCGTTACTTGCCCGCAAGCCGGGCGCTGGTGTTTTTACTGTCCGATTTTCATTTCGGCGCGGACCGCTTGCACAACCTGATGCATGCGCTTCACCGGCACGACGTGGTGCCGCTGGTGCTGTGGGACAACGCCGAATACCTCGATCTGCCGCAATGGGGCCTGGTCAAATACCGGGACATGGAAAACGGCTCGATGCGGACCTTGTTCATGCGCCCGGCGTTGCGGCGAAAAATCGTCCAGGCTTACGAGTTGCGCCGGCGGCAATTGCAGCGCGCATTCCGCGCGTTCGGGGCCGAGCCGTTGTTTTTCGACGGACATTACCAAGCCGCGCACGTAGATCGTTATTTCCAGCAGAGGGCCGCATGAAAGCCGTATTGACCGCTATCTTGCTGTCGTTGTCGTTGTCGCTGCTCGGCTGCTCCGACAAGCAAGCCGTCAGCGATTTTGAATTGCTGACGCCGCGCCCGTTCGGTTATGTGATCGGCGATGAAATCCAACACCGCCTGCTGCTCGAAACCCGCAACGGCATCAAGTTGCAAGCCGGTAGCCTGCCCCGGCAAGGAGCGCTGAACCGCTGGCTGAATCTTAACCGCATCACGGTTAAAGAGGACCGGGCCGGCAGCGGTTTTCGTTACACGATAGACCTGGCCTATCAAGTGTTTTACGCGCCCAACGAAGTCAAAATGCTGACCATTCCGGGCTTTGAGTTAACGTTGGGGCAAGGCGGTAAAACCGCCGGACAGGCCGTGCCCGCTTGGAATTTCACCTTGTCGCCGCTACGCGAGCTGGCGGTAAGAAAGGACGACGGCGGCGAATACAAGCGTCCCGACGCGATGCCGCCGATGTTGTCGGCCGGCGGGCCGGTGCTCGGCCTGATTATTGCCGGGCTGGGCGCATTGTCGAGCGGGGCCGGTTTGGCTTTTCTGTACGGCTACCTGCCGGGCATGCCGCGGCGCAGCATCTTTAAGCGCGCTTGCGGCAAACTGGCGCGCTTGTCCGGCCGGGAACTGGAGCAGGGTTTGACGGTATTCCATGACGCGTTGAACGCATTGAACCGGCAACCGCTGTTCAAACACAAGTTGGCCGCATTTTACCGGCAACATCCGCAATACCGAGGCGTCGGCGCGCAACTGGAATGGTTTTTCAATTGCTCCAACCGCTATTTCTTCGCCGGCGAGGTCGAACCCGGCCCGGAAGCCTTGGACAAGCTCAGAAAACTCTGTGCCGATTGCCGCGAGATCGAGCGGGGCAGTAAATGAATTTTGCCGTCGATACGCCATGGATATTGGCGGGCTTGTTGTTGATGCTGTTGCCGTTGTTCGACGATGGCGTGCGCCGCAGCCCGTATCCGTGGCTGGAAATGTTGCCGCCCGATGCCTTGTCCACCGGGGTTACCGTCATGCTGCGCGTTGCCGGCATGGCGACAATCGCGGCGCTGGTATTGGGTTTGGCCGGCTTGCACCGGACCGAACAAAGCAGCGAACGCATCGGCCTAGGCGCCAATATCGTGCTGTTGCTGGATCGCAGCAACAGCATGGACAACACCTTCGCCGGCAAGGCGCCGGACAGCCCGGAAGCATCCAAAGCCGCGGCGGCGCGGCGCTTGTTGACCGAATTTGTCGCCGGACGTCCGCACGACATGATCGGCATCGCCGAATACAGCACGTCGCCGTTGTTTGTGCTGCCGCTGACCGAAAACAAGCAGGCGATTCAAGCGGCCATCGATGCGACCGCCGCGCCCGCGCTGGCCTATACCAATATCGGCAAAGGCTTGGCCATGGCCATGTCTTTTTTCGATAACAAGGAGCCGGCCGGTTCGCGCATCGTGCTGTTGGTGTCGGACGGGGCGGCGGCGATAGACCCGGACAGCGAATTGCTGTTGCGACAGTGGTTCAAGCGTCAGCAAGTCCGCCTGTATTGGATATTCTTGCGCACGGCCAACAGTCCCGGCATTTACGAGCTGCCGGCGGACAGCCGCAACGACAATGCCGAGGCGATGCCCGAGCGCTACCTGCACCTGTTTTTTTCCAGCCTGAACATTCCTTACCAGGCTTACGAAGCGGAAAGCCCGGATGCAATGCACAAAGCCATTGCCGACATCAATCGCTTGGAACATTTCCCCCGGCATTACCGCGAACGCATTCCCAAACAGGATTTGTCGGCGCTTTGCTACCGGTGGGCCGCAGGATTGATGCTGGCATTGCTGGCTTTGAAATTATGTGAGGTAAGAAGGTGACACGAACGTTAAGGAACGCCGCGCTGTGGGCCGTGCTGCTGGCGAGCAGCTTCGCTTTTTTCTATGAATCATGGGCGCTGTACCGGATCGAGCGGGAAAACGCCTGGATGGAGCAACTGGCAGCGGGCCATGACATCGATATTGGCAAGCTGGTCGGCGCGCAGCCGGAAGTCAGGCTGGCGAGAGCGGTTTATTTCAAGAACAAGCACCGTTACGACGAAGCGCTGGCGACGCTGAGCCTGATCATGGATGCCGGCGATCCCGCGTTGCAGGCAAAAATCCGCTACAACCTCGGCAATGTCTACCTGGAGCAGGCGGTCGAGCAGACCGAAGCTCAACATTTCAATGAAGCCTTGCCGTTGGCGGGGCTGGCAAAACAGGCTTATCGCCAGGCCTTGGCGTTGGACAGCCGGTTCTGGGACGCCAAATACAATCTTGAAGTCGCGATGCGGTTGTTGCCGGAAATGGACAGGATCAATCTCGAGGATGACAGTCCCGACACCCGTAAATCGCAGCCGTGGACGACCGTGCCGGGCTTTCCGAGAGGCCAGCCTTGATGAGATGGTCCGGTCTGCACAAGGACTATCGCGTCTGGTGTCTGGCGTTGGCGCTGGCCGCGATGCTGGCGTTGTTCATCCGTCCACAGGAGCAACAAATGCGTCCGGTCTATAACCTGACGTTTATCGTCGATATTACCCGCAGCATGAATGCCGAGGATTACCGATTGGACGATAAACCGGTCAGCCGTCTGCATTACGTCAAACAAACATTGCGCGAGTTGCTGACGAAGTTGCCGTGCCAGTCGAAAGTCGGTTTGGGCGTGTTTACCGAACGGCGCTCGACGTTGATGTTCGAGCCGATTGAAGTGTGTTCGGGCTTTGCCGAATTGGATGCGTCCATCGGCGGACTGGATTGGCGCATGGCCTGGGCGGCGGACAGCCGTGTCGCCAACGGCTTGCTTAGCGCGTTGGAAATTCTGCAACACGGCGATTCCAAAGTGGTGTTTGTCACCGACGGGCAGGAAGCGCCGCCGGTCAATCCGCGTTACCGCAGCGATTTTTCGGCGATCAAGGGCAAGCTGGACGGCATGATATTGGGCGTCGGCGGCTTGCAGCCGGTGCCGATCCCAAAATTCAACGCCAAAGGCGAAGCCGCCGGATTTTATAGCGCCGACGATGTGCCGCACCGCTCCACGTTCGGCGAATCCGACCTGAATCCGGAAAAAATCGAAGGCTACGACGCCCGCAACGCGCCGTTCGGCCGGGCGGCCGTAACCGGCAGCGAACACTTGGCCTCGTTGCGCGAGTCTTACCTGCAACAATTGGCGGCGGAAGCGGGCCTGCGCTACGAACGGTTGACCGATACCGGCGCGTTGAGCGAGGCCTTGCAAACGCCCGGCTTTGCGGTGCAAAAACAGGTCGCGGCCGATGTGCGCTGGAAAGCGGCCGTCGTGGCGCTGGCGCTGTTGCTGCCCGTTTACGGCGGTTGGGTTAAACGATATTTAACTAACGGAGTATGACTATGCAAAATTTAACCAAGACCTTGATATTTTCGTCGCGAACCGTCTTATGCGCTACGATCCTGGCTTGCGGCGCGGCGTTTTCCGCGCCGCAAACGGATGATGTGCCCAACCTGGTCGGCACCTGGGCCGGGGAAAACAACACTTATTCGGAACAAAGAGGCTATGCAAGCTGGGCTAAGACGGTCGAGATCGTCGAGCAGAACGGACGCATATTCAAAGGGCAATTCAGTTTTTCCGGCGGAACCAAACATTTTTTCGGCGTTATTTATCCCGACAATACGACGCTTTCGTGGGTTGCCGCGGATAGCAAGGGCTACAACCACGGCCATATTTTCGGCAAGGACCGTATCAGCGCTTGTTATGTCGAGACCGGAGCGGACGCTACCGTCGGTTGCGCCGATTTGGTAAAGAAAAAATCGTGAAGCTTTTGCCTGCTTTGCAAGCGAAGCTTGCACTCCAAAAGACCAAAGAAATTTTGTTCGCTTACTTACGACTTGGACGCCGAACCGAAGGAACAGGGGGTAAGGCGATTTTGTTTCCGCAAGGCATTTATCCTGAATTCACCGGCGCGGCGAGCATCGTTGGTTGGGCTTCATCGGCAGTGTCGAACTTGCTATGGTTGCCGGCTATTTTGTTGTGCTATGGAAAATTTAACAGCCAAACTGAAAAAGACTCGACGTTTATTCTGTGTGTCCTTCGTGTCTTCGTGGTGCAATCTTTTAAGGGTGTGCTTAAGTTAGCCCTGATGTCTTCCTCTGTCTGACGACATTAGCTCGGCTTGAAGCTGCTCGCACATTTTTACAGCCAAATCACGCTCATGTTCGATTTTTCTAAATCCATCCTTGGCCGCTAAAACTTCAAATTCAAGTTTTATCGCACGCTTGAACCACTCATCGCCGGATAATTTAAGCACTTTGTTTTTTTGTTTTAAATCGGCAATGTGCTTGTTCGAAAGCTCTAAATGCGTGACTACGCCTTGTAGTTGATTTTGCACGGCGTAAAGCGAAGTAACGCAATTTTTTACGCCTTCACTCATGATTTGCTGGGCTTTGCAGCTTTGGTTCAGTTCATGCGTTTTTTGCTGTAACTCGTCCTCAAGCCGTTCGATTTTTTTTATCGCGGCGTCATATTTTTCGCTTGCTTCGGCGGTTTGCTCAGTCATGTCAATCAAAGCGGTGCTGTTTTTTTTAGTGAAATTGAACATAGTGAGGCATTTGTTTTCACGAGGTTGATGGTGCATTAGCTTAATAACCGGCTGGTGTTGTACAGTGGTTTGTAGGATAGAGAGTTCAGTATCTTCGAGCAATAAGCGCGATTACTTATATAGCTGGGGCTGAAAGCCTGGCGCGGAAGAACGTCCAGGATAAATAGCCATGCCGTTGCATGCCTGAAGTTGACGGTTATAGAAAACACCGCTCAAGCCAATTGACCGGCTTCGGATCAATAATGAACGATGCCCGGCTTTATTAAAAAAAATAAAGTAAAATAGCCGCTTTTTAAAATCTCACTCTTTAGATATTACGCAGACAGCAAAGGTACATAATGAAGAATTATAAAATCGCAGTGCTAGCCGGTGACGGTATCGGTCCTGAAATTACTCGGGAAGCCATCAAAGTTCTCAAGCTCATTGAAGAGCGCAACGATGTTTCTTTTGAACTGCTGCCCGCGGCTTTTGGAGCCTGCGCTTATTTTGAATTCGGCGATGCGTTTCCGCAGTCGACTATCGATATTTGCGATAAGGCCGACGCTATTTTGAAAGGCCCGATTGGCCTGAGTCATGAACAGTCCAAAACCATCCCTGTCGATAAGCAGCCTGAACGCGGCGCGTTGCTGCCGATGCGTCGCCGTTACAACACTTACGCCAACTTTCGGCCGGTTGTTTTGCCGAAAGCTTTAGCGCATTTTTCGCCGTTAAAACCCGAAATCATCGGCGAAGGGATCGATATTATTATGGTTCGCGAGCTGGTGGGCGGTTTGTATTTCGGCAACAAGGAAAGCGGCGTTAACGCGCAGGGCTTGCGTTATGTCAAAGAAACCCTGGAATATGATGAACACCAAATCAGCCAAATTTTGCATCAGGCGTTTAAACTGGCCCAAAAACGCAAGAAAGTGCTGCACAACATCCATAAAAGCAATGTGCTGAAATCCAGCGTGTTGTGGAATGAAATACTGGATGAAGTACATAAGGAATATCCTGAAGTGGAAGTCATTCACCAACTGGTGGATTCAGCCGCGACTAATCTGTGCTTGAAGCCTACCCAGTTCGACGTGATGGTCATGGAAAACATGTTCGGCGACATACTCAGCGATCAGGGCGGCGGTATTTTAGGTTCTCTGGGCTTGATGCCTTCTGCCTGCATAGGCGATGAAAAAGCTTACTACGAGCCGTCGCACGGTTCGGCTCCCGACATTGCCGGAAAAAATATCGCCAATCCATATTCAATGATCGGTTCGGTTGCGATGATGCTGGAAAACAGTTTCGACATGGCCGAAGAGGCCAAGAATGTCTGGGCGGCGATGCAGGGCGTATTCGGCGACGGTTACTCAACCGCCGACCTGTCCAAGCCGGGCAGCGGCGTTACCATGATCAGCACCGAAGAATTCGGCGATAAGGTTGTTGAAAAGCTGAGGCAGATGCCTAGAGTTTAGTCCGGGGGTAAAAGGCTTTTATTCACCACGAAGGCACGAAGAGCACGAAGAACAATAAAGTAACCGCCCCAGATAATTCTATAGCGATTAACTCTACATACATTATTCTCGGACTAACACTTAGCATCACGAAAGACAGCAAAAAAACTTCGTGCTCTTCGTGTCTTCGTGGTGATATTTTAACTTTTAGCTTAAACCTATATAACTGACATAAGCCCGATAGCCGGCAAAAGCCGACAGCATCAGGAAAATGGTTCCGCTGATTCTATGCAGCAGCACTAAAGGAACTCTCTGCAAAATAGTACGGCCGGCCAGAATTCCCAAGGCCGATGTTGAAACCAGTGCGGCGGTCGAGCCGAACCATACGGCAATCGGCGCGGCAGTGCTGCTTAAGGCGACAACAGCCAGCTGGGTTTTGTCGCCGAATTCAGCGACAGTAATCAATAAAAAAGTGGTAAAGAAAATGCCGTTACCGCTTTTTTCCTTAATTTCCTCATTTTCATCTTCCGTTTCCACCCGTAAGGAATGAATGCCGAAAGCGGCAAACAGGAAAGCGACGATGGTCGCGACGATATATTCCGGCAACCAGCTGGCAATGGCGATGCCGAACACAACGGCCAGGGTATTTAAAAAAGCAAAGGCGGCGATAGCGCCCAGCAGGACCGGCATGGCCCTGTGCCGGGATGCCAGTGTCATGCAGACCAACTGGCTTTTATCGCCGATTTCAGCCGCCGCAATCAGCGCGAAAGTGGTCGCTGCCGTGGCCGATATTTCGGTAAGGTTGCCGTCGCTGAGGAATGATGAGAACTCTTTTAAAGAGTTCAGAAGGTTTTCGTAAATAGGTGCAGTGCTGAGTGACGTTAGAAAATGTTGTAAATAGCTTTGAAGGTGGTCCATTGAATTTCCTGAGAACGATTTTTTCCTGCATACGCCGCTGTAATAGGCAACGGCGGTGATGGGCGCGATGTTTTAACTCAGTATATTGTCCAACGTCATCATAATGATAAAACCGGCCATTAAGGCAAAGGTGGCGTAGCGGGAACGGCCTTCGGAGTGGGTTTCGGGAATGATTTCCTCACTGATCACAAACAGCATCGCGCCGGCGGCAAAGCCCATGGCTATCGGCAGGATAGGCTCGAAAATGGTGACCATGGTAATGCCGAGCAAGCCGCCTACAGGTTCCACCAGGCCTGTTAGCGTGGCAATGCCCACGGCTCGCCACTTGTTGTAGCCTAGGCCGACCAAGGGCAGCGCGACAGCCAAGCCTTCGGGGATATTTTGCAGCGCTATCGCGATAGCCAGGACCACGCCGTCTTTCATTTCCCCGGAGCCAAAGCTAACGCCGACCGACATGCCTTCAGGAAAGTTATGAATCGTGATTGCGATGATGAACAGCCAGATTTTTTTTAGCGAGTTCAGCTGGGTATCGGAAATGGAATCAAAATGCACATGCGGAAGCTGGCGGTCGGCGTAATGCAGGAAGAAAGCGCCGATCAACATGCCCAGCGAGACAACATAGATGCCTTTGCCGGGCCAGATTTGGTTGCCGTAGGTCATGCCGGGAACCAGCAGCGAGAATGCGGTCGCCGCGAGCATGACGCCGGCGGCGGCGCCGAGCATGCTGTTGAACAGGTTTTTGGAGATGTCTTTAAAAAACAGCGCCGGTAAAGCGCCGAGGCCGGTAGCCAATCCGGCCAGGATGCTGGCAAAAAAACCGATAACAACAATCCGGCCGAAAATTAAATACAAGCCGCCGAACACGACCAGCTGCGATAACAGGAATAATCCCGCCACTGTCGCCCAGCGTTGCAGCGGCGGCATGACCAGCAGTTTTTGATAGTGTTCGCTGGCTTTGATGGCATCTACTTGGTCTTCAAAATAGCGCTGCAATCTGGTTATAGTCTTTGTTGTTAAAGTCATAAGGTTTACCTGCATCGGCTGGTTTTGGAATATGCGCCGGACATTATAACCAAATAGCCAGGGCTTGGGTTTGTTTGTCGAGTATCGCCTGGAGCGGCATCCTGCATGTGCGGACGGGTTCCGGCACTCCTTATATAAATATAGGAATATTTCCTTTTAACGGCCGTTGCCTAGTGCTGTAGCCGTAGTTTGGCTATCATGCCGGCTCATTTTTTTGGGGAAAATTCTTTTGGGGCTTGAAGATATAGGGCGCCTTTTGCCGGACGGATAAGCTTCCCAATTTCAACATTAACGAAGAATAAGAATATGAAAAGAATTTATTATGTGCCGATGGCATTGATGTTGACGCAGCAATGCCTGGCGGCCGAAGAGAAAGCCAAGGTTCTCGAATTGGATACCATCGATGTGGTGGAAGTCAGCCCGCTGGATGGTCTCAACCAAAGCAAGGATAAAATTCCCACCCCGGTGCAAACCGCGACCGACGAAGACATCGGTAAAACCAATGCGGTCAATGTCACCGATTTCATGAACCGTTCGCTGGGCAGCGTTTATGTCAACGATACCCAAGGCAACGGTTTCCAGCCCGATATTAACTATCGCGGCTTTACCGCGTCGCCGTTGTTGGGTACGCCGCAAGGCCTGTCCGTGTATATGGACGGCGTTAGGCTCAACCAGCCTTTCGGCGATGTTGTCAGCTGGGATTTGATTCCCAAGTCGGCGATTAAATCGATGGCGATGATGCCGGGTTCGAATCCGCTGTTCGGCAGGAACACGCTGGGTGGCGCTCTATCGCTGGAAACCAAGGACGGCAAGAGCAATCCCGGCACCTCGGTGCAGGGCTTGGGCGGATCGTACGGTCGCAACGCTTACGAATTCGAACACGGCGGCTACGACCGAAAACGCGGCCTTAACTGGTTCGTGACCGGCAACTATTTCCACGACCAAGGTTGGCGGCAAGCCTCGACTTCCGACGTGCGGCAGATTTTCGGCAAGGTTGGCTGGGAAAACGAAAAAACCGACCTCAAATTTACCACGGCTTATAGCGATAACAGCTTAAGTGGCAACGGCCTGCAAACCGTCGAGAACCTCAACCAGGATTACAATAGCGTTTATACGTTGCCGGACATTACCGGCAACCGGTCGCTGTTCTTGAACCTGGAAGGAAAATACCAGGTCAACAGCAAAGTGACGTTGGCGGGCAATTCCTATTACCGGAATATCAAAACCGGCAGCTCGAACGGGGATATTAACCAGAACGCTTTCGGCGCGGCTTACCTGGACGGTGAAAACGCTGACAATACCGCTTTCCCCAGCTTGAATTGTATCGAGCAAGCCGCCGCCACGCCCGGCGCGGGCGGCGACGCGCCGTCGGGCGTATGTAACGGCATTGTTACCCAGGCCACGACGCAGCAACAAAACTGGGGCACGCAAGGCCAAGTCATTATCGACGACAAATTATTCGGCCGGGATAACCAGTTCCTGTTCGGCGGCGCTTACGACCAGAGCGTCATCGGTTTTAACCAATTCGGGCAATACGGTTATTTAAACCCCAACGGTAGCGTAACCGTCGTCGGCGGCGCGGCGGCAACCGCGACCAATAACGGTCTCTACTTCAACGATGCCGCGGCCGACGGCACCCAGGTCGATAACCGGGTCGCCTTAAGCGGCAATACGGTAACGTGGAGCTTTTTTACCCAGGATACCTTCAGTCCGACCAAAGACCTGCACATTACCGCGTCCGGACGCTATAACTACACCTCGGTCAAGAACGAGGACGCGTTAAGCGACCAGCACTACCTGAACCACGCGTTGGGCGCCAATAACTACGATCCGGGCGCGGCGGTTAACCCTACAGCGTCGTTAAGCGGCAAGCATGTGTTCGATCGTTTTAATCCGTCGGTCGGCCTGACTTATAACCCTTATGAGGCCATCGGTTTCTACGCGAACTATAGTGAAAGCACGCGCGCGCCGACTTCTATCGAACTGGGTTGCGCCAATCCGAGCCAGCCTTGCCGGCTGCCCAATTCGATGGCGGGCGATCCCGACCTGAAACAAGTGATTACCGAAAACTGGGAGACGGGCTTCAGGGGTATGCTGCCGGGCAAAGTCGATTGGAGCCTGGGTTACTTCAATATCATCAATAACGACGACATTCAGTTCGTTGCGGCGCCGAATACGATAGCCAACGGTTTCGGTTATTTTAAGAATTTCGGCAAAACGCAACGGCAAGGCATCGAGGCAAGTCTCGACCGCAAAGTTGAAGACTGGAGCGTCGGCGCTAACTATACCTATCTGGATGCCACCTATCAGTCGACCGAGACACTCAACAGCCAATACAACCTGGCCGGAACCACGCCGGGCGTTGAAGGAAGCACGATTACGATCAATCCGGGCAATCATATTCCGTTAGTACCCAAGCATACGTTTAAAACTTATGTGAATTACCAAATTACCAAGGATTGGGGTGCCAATCTCAACATCATCGGGTTTTCAGAGTCTTTCGTGAGCGGTAACGAAAACAACAATAATCAGGTAAACGGTAAAATTCCCGGTTATGTCGTTGCCAATTACGGCGTCCGTTACGCGCCGACGTTTGTTAAGGGTTTGCAGGTGTTCGGGCAAGTCAACAACATTCTGGACAATCACTACTATACCGGCGGGCAATTCGGCGCGGCGGGCATTGCCAACGGCCGTTACCAGGATGCGCCGGGCGGCACGACCTTCTATGCGCCGGGCGCTCCGCGCACTTGGTGGCTGGGCATGCGTTATAGCTTTTAAGGCCGCCTATCGCCTATTTATTCAATCACACTATTCGCCTGGACATACATAAGGACAGGCGAATAGCGTGATTAAGCCTTTATGAGTGGGCTACTGTCGGCGTAAAGCGACTCAGCCGGTATGCAAGGCAATCGCACTTAAATCATTCCAAGTACGCAAGGTAAATAATCATTATCCTATTCCGCTTTTAATTGTTTAATTTTGATGCCGGCTTAGAGTTTTTTCAGTTTTGAACGGATTCAGAGCAATATGCCGGATAAACGCTAAATTCGCAGTGTGGGTCGCGTTTCAATGCGACCGTGGTCGCCATCGTAACTCGCACAAGCAGCTGCCGGGGGATAAGGATGTAGTGAAATTAGCGGGATTATTGAACTCCGCTCAGTCTTACACCCGAACAAGGAAAATAATGATGGCCACAAATAACAGGGTTGTCGCAAATTCCTCCAGCCGTTCAGTGAGTGGTGGTTTGCCGTTTCCCATAATTATTTCCACCCGGTTGGTCACTTGGTCACGCATGTGTATCCGTTGTTGTAACATGTATTTCTCCTAATGATTTTTAGTGTAGCTACGCATTTGGCCTACTAATACGCCTTGGATTTCCACTTGTTCAGGGTTATAGCGCATTGCTTCCATCGTTGAGTTAGCGGGGATAAGTAATGTTTCGTGCGGGTACTGTTCAATAAACTTCAATGTGGCTTCTGCTTTATTGACCAAGGCCACCACAATTTCACCATTACGGGCATGGCTGCGTTGTTCGATAATGACCCAATCGCCATCATAAATGCCTTGCTCAAGCATGGAATCGCCTTTTACTTTAAGTACGTAGCAGGGGTTTTGTGTTTTCAGCTGCTCAGGGATTGCCATATAAGAGACATTTTCGACGGCTTCAATAGGCTTTCCGGCGGCAATTATTCCGACAAAAGGCAGAGCGCTTCGGTCGCCGGCATGGTCGATCATTTTTTTTGCATATTCAGTCAGGCGAATGCCGCGTTGCTTGCGTTCAGGGGCTTCGATCAGGTTTTCTTTAATCAAGGCTTTAATGTGGTTATGCAGGGAGCCGCGAGACTTTAAGCCCATGCATGCGCAAAGCTCTTCCAATGTGGGCGGGTGAGAAAACTTATCCTGATGTTGCAATAAGAAATCGAAGATTTCCTGCTGTTTTCGAGTAAGTGACTTAAGCATAGTTTGATCTCTATTTGTTTTTAAAAAATATAGCACGAGAACAAATAAAGAACAAATAAAGTTGAGGTTATTTTTAGCTTCACTTATGAATCTCTGCTTGAGGTATGATTTGCTGGACGGGCGAATTACATTCGCCTAATTACTTTTATTGATTTGGAGGAATACCATGCAACTTACTCCTGCATTAATACCCAGCCTGATTCAGGCAATTGATAGCGCAATTGAAGCAAACGCCGAAGAAGTGACGGCCTTGGATCAGGCGATTGGCGATGGCGATCATGTGACTAATCTACAGCGCGGCAGCAAAGCGTTGCTAGCTCAAGCCGACGAATTGGCTCGGCTGGATTGGGTGGCGGCTTGGCAAAAAATCGGTATGACCTTGATGACGGCGGTGGGCGGCGCGTCAGGCTCTTTATACGGTACGTTGTTTGTGACGATGAGCAAGGCTGCTCGTGATCGGCCTTTGAATTTGCAAACTTTTGCCGAGATATTCAGTAGTGGGGTGGAGTCGGTAAAGCAACGGGGGAAGGCCGATGCGGGCGAGAAAACTATGCTGGATGTGTTGATTCCTGTGGCGGCAAGCTTGCGTCAGGCGGCTACGGATTCTGTCTCGTTGCCTGAAGTATTGGAAGATGTCTCTCGGACTGCGATAGCCGGTATGGAGTCTACCCGGGATATGTTGGCTACCAAGGGCCGCGCTTCATTTCTGGAGGAGCGCAGCCGAGGGCATATTGATGCAGGCGCTAAAACCAGTCAGTTAATGATTTGCGCGGTAGCGGATAGGTTGAAGGTGAATTTAACAACCCCATCGTAAGGCGGCGGTGTGAACCGGGGCGTCCCACAGGCGGAGCAGTTCTTCATCAAGCAAAGTCAGGGTGATTGAGCAGCCCGCCATATCAAGCGACGTGGTGTAATTGCCAACCAGGGAGCGGCAGATGTTAATGCCGCGTTTTTCCCAGAACCGGGATGCCAGCTCATAAACTAGGTGCAGCTCCATCAAGGGCGTCGCGCCGAAGCCGTTGATATGCAGTAATGCCGATTGGCCTTTTTGCGGCTTTAAGTCTTCATCAATAGCGCTGGCTAAATAATCGACAATTTCGCCGGCGCTTCTCATGGCTAAGCGCTCACGGCCATGCTCGCCATGAATGCCTACGCCCATTTCGATTTCGTTTTCGCCAATGTCGAAAGTAGGTTTGCCCAGGGCAGGAACTGTGCAACTGGTCAGCGCCACGCCCATGGATGCGGTGACAAGGTTTATTTTGTCGCCCAGTGCTTTGCAGGCAGCCAGGTCTGTGCCTTCTTCCGCCGCTGCGCCGACAATTTTTTCAACAATCAGGGTGCCTGCAACGCCGCGACGCCCGGTGCTATGGTTTTTGGGAAAAGAAACGTCGTCGCTCACTAATATGGTTTCATGCGGATAATCGATCATTTCGGCGGCAATTTCAAAATTCATTACGTCGCCGGCATAGTTCTTGACGATGAATAAAACCCCGCCGCTATTTTCCACTGCTTGCGCTGCGGCCATCATTTGATCGGGAGTAGGGGAGGTGAATACTTGGCCCGGACAGGCTGCATCCAACATGCCTAAACCGACAAAGCCGGTATGCAAGGGTTCGTGTCCTGAGCCGCCGCCGGAAATTAATGCAACTTTACCGGGCGCGGTAGATTTTATGCGCTTAACAAAGTGAGGTTGGGCATTGAATTGAACTATATCGGCGTGGGCTTTGGCAAAACCCGAAAGACTCTCCTCAAGCAGGGTATCGACATTATTAATGAGTTTTTTCATTACAGCGGCTCCAGTGGGTTCTGTTTTTTTGATGATAGCGCGGGCAGAGAGTCCGATCAATGAGCTTCAATGCGTAGCAGGAGAAAGCATGGCTAATTTTTTAGTGCTTGTGTTACTGCGCGTATATCCGGCATAACCCAGGTGGGGCGATAATCCGTCGATTTAAAATCTTCTTCGCTAGATACGCCTGATAAAACCATTAGGCTGCGTATGCCGGTGCGAACCGCGCCAAGAATGTCGGTTTCAAGTCTGTCGCCGATAGCGACTGTGTGAGCGGGATCGGCGCCTAGCAATGCAAGTGCTTGTTGGTAGATGATGGGTTCGGGTTTGCCGATGATGGTCGGTATTACGCCCGTGGCTGCCTGTAAGGCCGCCAAGATTGCGCCATTGCCGTGGGTGAGGCCGCGCTCTGTCGGTAATGTGGTATCGGCATTAGTGCCGATGAATTTGGCGCCGGCACGAATATTCAACGTAGCAGTTGCCAGTTTATCCCATGACAAATCTTTATCCATGCCGCAGACAACAATGTGGGCGCCCATATTGGGATTATCTTTGTCATCATTTAATTCATACAGCTCGGTCAAAGTAAAGCCGCGATCAATAAGAGGTTGTTTGGCGCCGTCTTCGCCGATGACATATACACGGTTTTCAGCCGGACTGGCGTGCTCGGCCAAGTATAGTGCCGTTGCCATGCTGGAGGTCAGGATCTCATTATGGCTTACTTCTACGCCCATTTGTGCCAGTTTGATTACATATTGGTCTTGAGTGAGCCGGGCGTTGTTGGTCGCTAAAATAAAGCGAATCTGCTGATCGCGTAAGGTTTGGAAAAAGTCAGTTAGTCCGGGCATTGGTTGTTCGCCATGCCATAAAACCCCATCCATATCGATGATGAGTGCGCGAATATCGGTAAAAGGTTCCATTTGCCTGTATCTCATTATTATTTTGGGATTGGTCATTATAATTTATATTAAGTTCAGGTCGCACGCGTCTTTGGGTTTACAGTAAAACGCTGGCGTCATTATTTTGCTGTGATTGGAATACATAAAATCAATGCATTTGGCTGCTGAATTCGGCAGGTATCAAGGGTAAGTCGCTGACAGGATGTCATCCAATGCTTGGCGTAAAAAAATTGGTTTTGCCTTGATCGCATTTATAGTTTTTACGGGAGCTACCTGGCTGTTGTAATGCTAATAATCCTCGCTTCTCATTATACAAGAGAGCTAAGAATGGATGGCTGCATGAAGAAAGAAGTGTCTCGGTAGTAATGCGATGTAAGAGTCGATCATATTGTTTTGATTGTATTTAAAGCTCATCTAAATGAATGTTAATCGGTAGTATTACAGACTAAATATGGGGCGATGAGTTGCGAAGGCTGTGTGAAATAAAGGCTGTAGCGCTCTACATCGCTACCTAGCCTTATTAAGTTCTCACTAATGTTTCAACGTAGAACATTGAGCATTGGGCATTGACATCAATCCCCTTTCTACTTTAAAGTTACGTTCGCATAAACAGTAAGTAACTAAAATTATAACTATTACTATAACCCATCGGAGCACGCATCATGGCAAAACCATTAATACAAATGGCATTAGATTCATTGGATTTCGATCAAACAGTAGGCCTTGCTACCTTAGTAGCTCCTTATGTTGATATTTTTGAAATCGGAACCCCATGCATTAAGCATAATGGAATTAACTTGGTTAAAGAATTAAGAGCTAGATTTCCAGAGAAATTACTCTTAGTTGACCTTAAAACAATGGACGCAGGCGAGTACGAAGCAACTCCTTTCTATGCAGCAGGTGCAGATATTGTTACTGTTCTTGGCGTATCTGGTCTTGCAACTTGTGCAGGCGTTATTAAAGCTGCAAACGCATACGGCGCGGAAGCTCAAATCGACTTGATTAACGTTGAAGATAAAGTGGCTTGTGCACGTGCAACTGTTGAAGCAGGCGCGCAAATTGTAGGTATTCATACAGGTCTGGATGCACAAGCTGCAGGTCATACTCCTTTCGCTGATTTGAATGACATCGCCAGATTAGGCTTGAACGTCAGAATTTCTGTTGCCGGTGGCATTAAACCGTCAACTGTGCAAGATGTGGTTCGTGCCGGCGCAAACATCATCGTTGTGGGCGCTGCAATCTATGGTGCGGCTTCACCTGCTGATGCAGCACGTGAAATTCGCGAATTGGTTGACGCGGTATAATCATGCATCAGAAACTTATCATAGAAAAGATTTCAGGTGTTCTTGAAGCTACAGATGATACGTATGATGTAAAGTTGACCCAAATGCTTGATAACGCCAAGCGTATATTTATCGCGGGCGCCGGACGATCTAAGCTTGTTGGTAATTTTTTTGCAATGAGGCTTGTTCACGGCGGTTACGATGTAAGCGTCGTAGGTGAAATTGTAACACCAAGCATCAAAAGCGGTGACTTATTGATCATTATTTCCGGATCAGGAGAGACTGAGCAATTAATAGCATTCACTAAAAGTGCAAAAAAAATAGGCGCTAACATTGTTTTGATCTCTGCGAAAAGCAGCTCAACCATTGGCGATCTGGCAGATGCAGTATTCCAAATCGGTAACTCTGAACAATATGGTAAGGTTTTAGGGATGCCTATGGGAACTGTGTTTGAACTGTCTACCTTGCTATTTTTGGAAGCAACCATTTCTCATATTATCCATGATAAAGGAATTCCCGAAGAAGTAATGAGAGAAAGGCACGCTAATTTAGAATAGCGGTACGAGAACGAGTGGCTATGACCACTCGTTCTGATTCTTGCAGGGTAAGCGCCGAAAGAATATGTTGTGACAGAGTCGATCAGGCTGAAAATTCACCATTTAGTAATCTAATATAGAGTAAGGAGAAGAATATGACTTCGCGTCGAGAATTAGCGAACGCCATACGCGCTTTGAGCATGGACGCCGTACAGAAAGCAAATTCCGGGCATCCAGGTGCACCGATGGGCATGGCAGACATTGCCGAGGTGTTGTGGAATGATCACCTGCGCCACAATCCGTCCAATCCGAAATGGTCAGACCGTGACCGCTTTGTTCTTTCCAACGGTCACGGTTCAATGCTGATTTATTCGCTATTGCACTTGAGTGGCTATGATTTACCCATGAGTGAATTAGCCTCTTTCCGTCAATTGCATTCAAAATGTGCAGGGCATCCCGAATATGGTTATGCACCAGGTGTTGAAACAACAACTGGGCCTTTAGGTCAAGGTATTGCCAATGGTGTTGGTTTTGCGATGGCTGAAAAGCTGCTTGCAGAGCAATTTAACCGTCCAGGGCATAAAATTGTTGATCATCATACCTATGTGTTCATGGGTGATGGTTGTTTGATGGAAGGTATTTCTCATGAGGCTTGCGCATTAGCTGGCACTTGGGGTTTAGGCAATTTAATAGCTTTCTGGGATGACAACGGTATTTCTATCGATGGTCATATTGAAGGCTGGTATACAGACGATACAGCAAAACGTTTTGAAGCTTACGGTTGGCATGTTTTGTCAGTAGATGGGCATAATCCTGAAGAAATAAACAAAGCAATTGGCATGGCCAAAGCAATGACCGATATGCCTTCGTTAATTTGCTGCAAAACAACCATCGGTTTTGGATCGCCAAACAAAGCGGGTACTCATGAATGTCATGGTGCTGCTTTAGGGCAACCTGAAATTAATTTAACTAAAGCGGCTTTAGGCTGGGATCACGAAGCATTCATCATTCCAGATGATGTTTATGCTGGCTGGGATGCTAAAGCAAAAGGCGCTAGAGTTGAAGCCGCATGGAATACTAAATTTGCAGCCTACGAGGCAGAGTATCCGGAATTAGCAGCAGAATTTAAACGTCGTATGGCTGGTGAATTACCGGCTAATTGGCAAGCGGCGACTGATGCATTGATTGCTGAAACTAATGCAAAAGCAGAAAATCTTGCTACACGTCAATCTTCACAAAAAGTAATTGGTGGATTGGCTCCTACATTGCCTGAGTTTTTAGGTGGTTCTGCGGATTTAACCGGCTCTAACCTAACAAGTTGCAGTAGCTTTAAACATGTTAGCGGTAAAGAGATGGGGAATTACATCTCTTATGGTGTGCGTGAGTTTGGTATGTACACTATTATGAATGGTATGGCGTTACACGGCGGTTTATTGCCTTTCGGCGGAACATTCCACATGTTCTCTGATTATGCGAAGAGCGCTTTGCGGATGTCAGCGTTAATGAAAATTCGCACCATTGCTGTTTTAACTCATGACTCAATTGGTCAAGGAGAAGACGGACCAACGCATCAGCCGATTGAAAATACGTCTGCTATGCGGTACATTCCAAATATGGACGTTTGGCGCCCAGCCGATACTACAGAAACAGCGGTTTCTTGGGTAATGGCGATTGAACGTATGACTGGGCCTACAAGCTTAGTATTAAGCCGCCAAGGCTTGCCTTTTATAGCACGTACGGATGCACAAATTGCAGCTATCCGCAAAGGAGCATACGTTATTTCTGAAGCGGCAGGTAGTGCCCAAGTTATCCTCATTGCAACCGGTTCAGAAGTTGATCTGGCAATAAAATCACAAGCAGCCTTAGCGGAAAAAGGTATTCAAGCACGTGTCGTTTCAATGCCATCAACAAATGTATTTGACCGCCAAGATCAAGCTTATAAAGACAGCATATTAACACCAGGTGTAAAACGTGTTGCGATTGAAGCAGGTATTACTGATTTTTGGCGTAAATATGTTGGCTTAGAAGGCGCAGTGGTTGGCATTGATACTTTCGGTGAATCTGCACCTGGCGGCGTATTAATGAAACACTTCGGCTTTACTGTTGAAAACGTTGTTAAAAACGTAGAAGCGGTACTTTAATTTTAAAGGTCATATTTGTGTTAGTTGCTGCTCACTGAGAAAATTTAAGATATTGCTGTATTGATTGAGTAGATTTAACTCATTAATAAAGTAGGCTTATAGGGCAAGGCAACTAACGTAGATATGGCTTCTCTAAAACAACGCATAGAGGGGGATTCACAGGTGAAAATAAATAATTTGACGAATGGTTTGGTTGTTACGCTTTTATTAGCCAGTCCCATAGTAGGGGCGGAAACAGAATATCCGGCAGCAGACTTCAAACCAAAAGTAATCTATCAAGATATTGATAATAGTCAAAGCAAGTCTACATCTTCGACAGCATCGGCTAAACAGGCTAAGCCAGCTGAAGTGGATTCAAAATACCCTGCGGCAGATTTTGAGCCAAAGGTTCTATATAAGGATGCCGACTATAAACCGAATAAGTTTACTGGAACATCAACAGTGCCTGAATCGGTCGCGACGGCAGCTGATGTCGCGGTAAGTGGTGCGGTAAAGGTAGAAGAGGAGTCCATGTTAAGTTACTTATTAGGTTTGGCGGCTTTTGCAGTAGCAGCGTATGTGTTCCTAAGCAAACGTGATAGACCGAAAGCTAAAGTTAGCGATTCCCAAGTATATTCTAAACATATTAGCGGGCTTTCTGGTGTTGCTCGATACTTGAGAAAGCATAATATGTCTGCTATGACTGGCGTTGCTCGATACTTGGAAAAACAAGTTGAATCTACAAAAGGAACGGCAGCAAGTGGAGTTGAAAAGTATCTTGAAAGACAGGCTAAATCTGCAAAAGAAAAAGCAGCGCAAGCAGGAACTGGAGTTGAAAAGTACATGCGCAACCGGGGGTGATAAATGGGTCAAAACTACTTGATCGATTTAGTTTCTGGGTTGTTTGGCTCTAAAAGAGAAGATGAAGTTCGAGCCATCAGTTCTCCTCGTGTGTATTCTAGTGATCTTGACGGCCTTACTGGGGTTTCCAGGTATTTGAAAAAACAAGAAGTTGTGCCGGTACTAAGTGGAGTCGCGAGGTATCTGAAAAGCTTGGAAGGTGTGGAGGAGATGTCTGCGGCGGGCGAGGTTGTTGGTCATTTGGAGTATCGCGAAGAAGCAGCAACAGCAAACGAAGTTGATCAAGTGCTCGAAAATCAGGAAGAAATAGTATTGCCTAAGAGCAGTGTGGCCAAGTACTTAGAGAGACTTGAGCGGTTTCCTGTAAGCAGCGTCAGCAAATATATGGCAAGGCAAGCTATATCCGCCAAAAAAACGCCGAAAATAAGCGGCGTTGCTAAGTATCTGTCAAAGCATGCTGTTGCTACAAAAAAATCGTCGACAGTAAGTAGTGTCTCCAAATATTTAGAGAAACAAGAGAAATCACCAGCTATAAGTAGTGTTTCTAAATATTTAATAAAGCAATCTATATCTGTCAGGAATACGGCAGCGGTAACCGGAGTTGCTAAATATCTTCAGGGCGAGGCTATTGCTGCGAAAAAAGCTGCTGCTGCAGTTATAGTCGCTAGATATTTGGAAGAGCAGCGTATACTTGCAAAAATGCAAGAACAAGAAAAAGAAAAAGAAGATCAATTGGCGAGAGAAAAAGAGCTGGAAAAGGCTCAGGAAAGGGCTACGGCCGCTGCCGCTGCAACCGGAGTGGCTAGATATTTGGAAGAGCAGGCGATTTTGGCGAAAGAAAAACCACCTATAAGTGGTGTTGCCAAATACGTGGCAAGACAAATACTGTCAGGAAAAGAAGTACCTGTTTTAAGTGGAGTTGCTAAGTATGTGGCAAGACAAGAAAAACAGGCAAAATCAGCGCCGATTGTAAGTGGAGTTGCAAGGTACATGGAAAGAGAGGCCGCGAACACAAAAAAAATATCTAAAGTAAGTGGAGTTGCCAAGTATATGGAAAGGCAGGCTGTTCTGCCGGCTGCAAGTGGCGTGTCTAAATACTTGAGAAGGCAGGTCATTTCAGCAAGAGCAAGCTTAGAAAAAGTGTGATCATAATTAATGGTGTTAGAAGTTCTGGCTAACACCGAACTAAGAGACCTCCACGAAATAGTCAGTTATTATCGTGAATAAAACGATGCGCGCAAGTCATTTAACATAGAAATTAAATTATGTGGAATGAGTAGGGCGCATCGTTAATTTAGTGTTCAAACTGAATAAATTTAATTTTGTAGTTCTACAAATTATTCATTAAAAAATAGGAGCTACATCCTGCTGAGTGTGAAAGCTATATTTACTTTTGATGATAAATACCCTGCTCGCAGTACAATCCTACCCCTGCAATTATATTGGACATCATGCTTGTATTTTCTAGATGTACTTAGGCAATGATAAGTGTATGTCCTGATGTTTTTAAATTTTAAAATAAAAGGAGCCTCTAATGGCAAAGACTTTACTTGAACAACTGAGAGAAATGACGGTGGTTGTTGCCGATACTGGTGATATCCAGGCTATTGAAACTTTTACTCCGCGTGATGCAACGACTAATCCTTCATTAATTACTGCCGCCGCTCAAATGCCGCAATATCAAGGAATCGTCGATGATACTTTAAAAGGAGCTAGGGATACTTTAGGTAAAGATGCGTCAGCCGCTCAAGTGGCTACTCTTGCTTTTGAGCGTTTGGCTGTTTCTTTTGGACAGAAAATATTGGAGGTTATTCCGGGGCGTGTTTCTACTGAAGTAGATGCTCGTCTTTCATTCGATACTGACGCCAGTGTCCGCGTAGGCCGCGAATTGATTGCTATGTATGAAGCACTGGGTGTCTCCCGTGAACGAGTTCTGATTAAAATTGCTGCGACTTGGGAAGGTATACAAGCGGCTGCCATTCTTGAAAAAGAAGGCATTCATTGTAATCTGACTTTATTATTTGGTTTGCATCAAGCTGTCGCCTGCGCGGAGAACGGAATTACTCTGATTTCACCTTTTGTTGGACGTATTTTGGATTGGTATAAGAAAGATACTGGCCGCGATTCTTATGTGCCTGCTGAAGATCCAGGTGTGTTGTCAGTTACAGAAATCTATAACTATTACAAAAAATTTGGCTATAAAACCGAAGTTATGGGGGCTAGCTTCCGCAATGTTGGTGAGATAGTTGAATTGGCTGGTTGTGATTTATTGACTATCGCTCCATCTTTATTGGCTGAACTTCAATCTACCGAAGGTGATCTGGTGCGTAAACTGGATCCTGCAAATGCCGCCCAAGCACCAATTGAAAAAATAGTTATCGATAAGGCGACTTTCGATAGCATGCATGCTGCAAACCGCATGGCTTCTGAAAAACTTGCAGAAGGTATTGATGGCTTCACAAAAGCGTTAGAGTCATTAGAGCAATTTCTTGCAACACGATTGGCTAGCTTAGAAGGGTAAGAAATTTTAAATCATCCGGCAAAAGATGCTTTCATATCTTAAGCCGGATGATGAAAGTTTTGCTGCTCACAATGTAATCCCGGAAAAATATTTCTGTTGCCCAATGAGAAATTGTGTTTTGTAGATAGATTGATTTTAGGTTATTTGCGAATGCTGTAGTTGATGCGATTCTGGAGGTAGAGTCCGAAGTAAAGTATTAATGATCATTCGGTTGCTTATAAAATACTCGGCGGATTCAACTCCGAAGTGCAATATATTGACCGGTCAGAAGATAAATTGTTTGTGTGGCAACGGATTCTCAGATATTGTTTGCAGACTAAACAGGTCAGGCAGCGATTTTAAATTTTTGTAATAGTCTTCTTTGTTAGTTATTGGCTAATTAAGACGCTTTCAAACTCAACTTTATTTTCAATAGCGAAGCTTCAGATAGCTGATGTTTATTGTGAAAATAATATCTGCTAATATTTGGTTTTAGTTTGGTTGTTTCGTCAGCCCCTAAGCGTTAAGTTTCGTAGAACCGCCTCAATGCGAAATCTAACTAAACAATAAGCGAGGTGAATTTTGGAAATATACTATGAACAATCTTACAGCACTTTCAATAAGTATAGCCGGACTAGCTGGGGTAGCAACGTTTTTGGCAGTGGGGCCGCTTAGCGGTCTTTTTTTAATATGGGCAGCAACTATTGCATGGGCGGCCTACTTTTTCCTGGGAGCTAATCAGGAGGCCTTAAAAAATACTATCGTATGTGGGATTTTTGGGGTTTTTATGGCTTGGCTCGCTGCTATTCAGCTCACTAATATTCCGTCTACAGTCGCGCTTGGCTTCCCGTTCTGGGCCGCTATTACCGTAACTTGCTCGGTCGTAGTTATGTGTCTCGCTGCGAACATCCCTGCACTTGCGGCGATACCCGCGAGTGTGCTTGGCTACTCATCTGCATTCGCATATTTGTTACAAACGCCGGATAAATTAACTAAAGATATTCTGCTGAGTGTTTCGTTGGATAATCCTTTGATCTTAATATCTATTTCTATTGTAGTTGGTACATACTTTGGTCAATATTCAGGACAATTGAGTGCCAAATTGACTAAGTGATGTAAGTGGAGACGCTGAGCTTGAGTCACGTAACTTAAGTTCAGCTGTATTGCCCTTTCTGGCAGTACCTCGTTATGTATGAATTGGTAATGGGTTAAATATGTAATTTGCGTGTATAATTCCCTTTATGACCTGTTATCAAGAAATTACCTGCCCGGCTTGTGGCAGCAACCAAATTATGAAGTCTGGCCGTAGTGCAGAGGGTACACAGCGTTATCGCTGTCAAAATCCGGATTGCACCACTAAAACCTTCATGCTGGCTTACCGCTATAAGGCCTGTGAGCCGGGCATCAAGGAGCAAGTGGTGGAGATGGCCATTAACGGTAGTGGCATCCGTGATACAGCGCGAGTTCTCAAGATCAACAAAAACACAGTCATTAGCACGTTAAAAAAAAAGTCGAGCCGCTTAGTCCAGGTAAATCCCAACATTCAGACCTTAAATTCAGGGGCGGATTCAACTCCGAAGTGCAATCCTAGTTATCATGCGGCTTCTTGCACTGGCTCAGCAAAAAACACGTCATGAGGTGTTTTAAAATTAAGTGTTTTCCGAGGTCGATGGTTGAGCTTATGCATG
>Ga0208789_1000096_pt1 | contig 128809 bp, 105 predicted proteins | sample Methanotroph_Enr_FD_187368 | JGI IMG/M metagenome (GOLD analysis project Ga0208789, IMG submission 187368) | Enriched soil microbial communities from Old Woman Creek wetland in Ohio, USA - Methanotroph_Enrichment_5 (SPAdes) (version 2) | ecosystem: Environmental > Terrestrial > Soil > Wetlands...
CCATATTGTGTCGGCGCTACTCCGGGAACACTGCCAACCACATCCATCAACGGTATCACCGGAACGTGGAATGCGGCCATCAGCACGGCATCAGCGGGAACAACAGTTTATACCTTTACCCCGACTGCCGGTCTTTGTGCAACAACAGCCACGATGAGCGTTGTCGTGAATGCCAATTTAACACCGACCTTCACACAGCTTGGGCCATATTGTGTTGGCGCTACTCCGGGGACACTTCCGGCCACCTCGAATAATGGAATCACGGGGACCTGGAGTCCATCATCTATAAACACTGCCTCTTCCGGAACAACCACATATACATTTACACCGACTGCCGGTCTTTGTGCAACAGTGGAAATAATGGAAGTAACAATAAAGCAATTGCCGACTGCAGAAGCGGGCACAAATTCAAGCTATACCGGAACACCCGTATTAATCGGTGATCCTTTAAACGGCCCGGGAACTATAACCTGGATGCCAGCAACAGGATTAAACGATCCCAATATTGCCCAGCCAACAGCATCTCCATTAAGTACAACAACCTACACGTTAACTATTGAAAATAATGGTTGTATTGCTACCGATGTCGTTACCATTACCAATAGTGGTTCCGGGTATAGTATCAGCGGTAAAACCCGTTATGCAGGCAAGGCTATGGCAGGAATTCCTGCTCCAACCGCTCCCTCTTATAATGCGGTAATTTACGATATCGATAATGTTATCGTAATATTGAAAAACTTCCTGACAGGAGCAGAGTTGGCGAGGGATACAAGTGATGACCAGGGAAATTATCAGTTCACCAATATTGTTGACGGTAACTATATACTGGCTTATGATAAATATACAGTCGATTCCATGCAATGGTGCAACGACGTGAATGCAGCAGATGTGGCTATGCTTATGTATTTTATTACAAGCGACACCCTTCTTGATCCCTCAAGGTGTTTTTCTTCGAAGTACAAAAAAGCAGCCGATGTCGATGTTAACAAGGCCATCAATGCAATTGATGTAGCAAGAATAAAAGTAAAGATCGGATCACCATATCTGCCCTCCAGGAACTTCCCGAAAGGCAATTGGGTGAACCTGGATAGAACTATTACGGTGGCAGGCACCAACCTGAATATTAATCTTGAGACGATAGGTTGTGGCGACTACAATGCCTCAAGCAGCAAATACCGTGATTCTTTGACCACCTGGGGTCTTGCCAAATCAATTCCGACAGACATCATCGTCACTTCTGAAGAATATATTACCACCAGCGATCCTTCTTACTTTGAAGTGCCTTTAAGAATCAGCTCAAAAATGAATGAGTTCTCTGCTATGGGGCTTGAACTTAATTATCCAGAGGGTTACAAGCTGGTAAGCGCATATATGCCAAAAACACACAATAAAAATGGTGCCCTTAAGATTAATCCGACATTGGAAGAGATCATAGCCAATGAAAATGATTTGTTGGTAACTGATGAAGACGGGACCATACGAGTAGTATATGCCACCACCAATCATTTTGATGTAGCCGTCAATGACGAGATGATCGTTTTTGGCTTCCGCCCACTCAATAAAATGAATAACGGAAAACTTGAATTTTCGCTCTCTGGTACCGGCATTATTGCAAACCAGTATGGAGAAGAAAATGATGAGACGTATCTGTTAATGCCCAAAATTTTTGTTCAGGGAACGGAAACAGAAGCAGGGTTTGAGTTTGCTGGTTATCCGAATCCATTCAAGGACGAAACATCCATAACCTATAACTTACCTGAGAACGGAACTGTAAAACTGAAAGTATATAATACAATTGGTGAGCTTGTTTCAGAACTGGTGAATGAATCTCAGGAAAGCGGAAAACATTCAGTAACGTTTTCTCCAAAGAACCTGCCGGATGGTATGTATACTTTTAAACTAGAGTTCACGGGTACTGACAAATCAACTTATCTGATATTAAATTTGATTCATTGATCATTTTGATTTCAATAAGATAATTTACTGCTTTTTTTATCAAACATGCCATTATTTGAAAACTTCAATTTAGCTTATTCTAAAAAGATAGCGGGGGGATAATATTATAGTTTGATAAAATTTCTGAAAAGTACAGTATCGTCAGAATATACTTTCAAAAGGTAAAATCCTTTGGTGAAAGCGGATAATTCATTGTTTGTTTTTGTGTAAAGGGAAGAGTTGTATATAATTTGCCCTATAACATCAAAATTGCAAAAATCGGGATTTTTTTAGAGTTGAATAATTATAATTATTTTTTATAAGCTGCAGTATTGATGGAAACGAAAGTATGTATTTCACCTCACGGTTTTTATAAAAATAATTGAAAGAGCGTATTAAAATCAAAAATATTGAGCAGGTGCAACACCGTAATTATTATAACCACAATGATCACATAACGAATAAAATTTGCACCCCATGCTCCGGCATAACGTGATGCAATAAAAGCTCCCAGGATGTTCCCTACTGATAAAACAAGCCCGTACTCCCAGTTTACCATGCCATAAAGAATAAAAACGACAAGTGAAAAAGGAGTATAAGCCATTACCAGTAAGTTTTTCAAAGCGTTTGCACGCAGCAAGTCATAACCAGAAAGAAGCACCAGCGCAGCAATCAGAAAAAAACCTACCCCGATGTGAATAAAACCGCCATAAATACCAATGATCAGATAAGCCAGATGGTCGTACCATTTTAAAGGCCGTTCAATAAGATGGTTTTTTTGTTTCAGCCATTTTTCGGGTTTGTAAACGATAAAAAACAACATCATAAACATCACGGCAGCGATCACTTTTTCAATTACGGACTCGTTGAGGTTAGCTGCCGTCATGGAGCCCGCCACAGAACCTATGGCTGTGGGTATGCAAAGGATAAGGCCTTTTTTAAAATCAAGGATTTTTTGTTTTTTAAATGTAAAAACAGCAACGATGGTCTGAAGCATTACGGCGACACGGTTGGTCCCGTTGGCCACTGTTGCAGGCAGGCCAAGAAATATAAGTAAGGAAACAGTGATGATAGTTCCGCCACCGGCCAGCGTATTAATAAAACCGACAAGCACACCGGAAAAAATCAAAGCAAATGTTTCGGGCCAGTTCACGGAAATTTTTTACAAAAATAAATTATTAATTGGCAACACTGTTGATCTGGGGAAATGCGTACAATTAATGTTAAAAAAACACTGAAGCCTCTCACGGAAGATTAAAGTAAATTAGCCTTTTCCAACCAATGCAACGCTTCATCACCGGCCTGTTGCATACTTCCTGCCATTGATACGAAACCATGTTCTTTAATCACGATAAAAGAATTTTTGTCAAGGATTTTCAGCACACTTTCTGCAAGGTCAACGGTTCCATAGGAGGTTTTTTCCTGAGTTTCCGGTATGCCCAGGACTGTTGCATTTTGTGTGATAAGCGCATTATGCCCGTGAAAAATTGCATTTACATCGGGTCTGTTCTTGTATATGGAATAATGCATGAAACTTTCGGATGAAGGCGCCCGTGACCCCTTAATATAAATTACTTTTTTAAGCAGGTCGCATTTTAACACCTCCGTGAAACAGGCATCATCCAAAGTGTTTTTTAATCCGACACATGTTCCTGTAATAATAAAAATATTGTCGTCTGTGCGAAAGCTAAGGTTTCCGTAGGAGCCGCCGGGATAAGGCGGGGCTAATCCTTTTTCGTGAAAAACGGCGCACCACTTTTTCAATTCTTCAAGTAATAGATTCCGGGGCGAGTTTTTGTCAATAAAAACTGTTTCAAATTTCACACCGCCGTAAGCTTCTTTGCTCATATTGAAAACAGTTTTCTGATCTCTTCTTCATCAGGATTTATAATACCTTTTTCTGTGATGATCTTGGTGATGAGTTTTGCAGGGGTAACATCAAAGGCTGGATTCAGTGCATCGCAGCCGGGTGCGCAGACGAGGATCTCATGCATGGTGCCTTCTTTGTCGGGGCCTGTCTGATATAATATTTCTTCAGGGTTGCGTTCTTCAATAACAATATCGTTTCCGCTGCCGGAGTTCAGATCAAAAGTTGATGTCGGCGCTGCCACATAAAACGGAACACCATATTCTTTTGCTACAATTGCTTTTTCCAGCGTCCCTATTTTATTGGCAACATCACCGTTGGCAGCGATACGGTCGGCGCCAACAATGACCATGTCAATTTTTCCGAGCGACATTAGGTATGCCCCGGCATTGTCAGGAATGATCACATGAGGGATGTTTTCGTTTTTCAACTCCCAGGCTGTAAGCCTCGCGCCCTGGCTTCTCGGGCGGGTTTCATCAACGTAAACGAAAATATTCTTTCCTGAATTTGCGGCTAAATAAATGGGTGAGAGTGCCGTACCATAATCGGTAAATGCCAGCCAGCCTGCATTACAATGTGTCTCTATGTTGAAACCATCTTTGATGAGTTCATTGCCAAGTTCACCAATCCGCTTGCTTGCATCCACATCTTCCTGTGCGAGTTTTTCTGCTTCCTTTAAAGCATCTGCAGGATTTTTAATTCCCGCATTATAAACGCGCTCAACAGCGTAAAAAAGATTTCTTGCGGTAGGCCTTGTGGCTTCAATTTCTTTTTTGGCAGTAGTTACATATTCATCAACGTTTGTTGCTGTACTTTCCAGGAATGCCTGTGCCATGGCGTATCCCGCTGTGACGCCTATAGCTCCTGCACCGCGGACGATCATCGTTATAATGGCATGGCATGTCTGCCTGTAATTTTCAGATTCATAAATACGGAATTCGAATGGCAGAAGGTTTTGCTCAATCATAAAAACAGAGCCATGTTCCATCCAGACCGTTCTGTAATTTTTACCGTTAACGTGCATAATTATTTATTCTTTATCGTACCAGCTTGCGTACATCATATAATTCCGCGAAATGCGGTTCACCTGTCCTTCAAGTAATGCCTTATCGATACTTTTTATTTTTTTTGCGGGCATCCCGGCGTAAACACTGCCCGATTCTACGATTGTGTTTTCTAATACTACAGCTCCGGCGGCAATAATACTATTGCTTTCGATAGTGGCCCCGTCCATAATTATGGCCCCCATGCCAACTAAGACGTTATCCTGGATGGTGCAGCCATGAATGACAGCTCTGTGTGCAATAGAAACATTGTTGCCGATGGTTACTGCAGCTTTCTGGTAGGTGCAATGTACTATCGCACCATCCTGAATATTTACATTGTTACCTATGCGAATGGAATGAACGTCGCCGCGTACAACCGCATTGAACCATACACTGCAATCATCGCCCATAACAATATCTCCGGTGAGTGTTGCGTTTTCGGCGAAAAAACAATTTGCGCCCCATTTTGGTTCAACGCCTTTTACTTTTTTTATCAGTGCCATAAAATTATTTTTTAAGGTCCGGGTAATCGAGTGAAAAATGCAAACCGCGGCTTTCCTTGCGTTGAGAAGCCATTTTTATAATCAGGTAAGCGACATTTATCATGTTGCGAAGTTCGCAGATCTTTTCAGTAAGAATGGAACGATCATAAAGTTCTTCAGTTTCACGATACAGAATTTCAAGCCTGTCCATGGCCCTTTTCAGGCGGAGGTTTGAACGAACAATGCCGACATAGTTGCTCATGATTTCACGAAGTTCTTTCGTGGTGTGGGTAATTAAAACCATTTCTTCGTTGAGTACGGTTCCTTCGGCGTTCCAGTCAGGAATCTCCGTGTTCAGTTCCACATGCTGAAATTTTCCAATAGAATCAATGGCTGCACGGTGCGAAAAAACTACTGCTTCGAGCAGTGAGTTGGAGGCAAGCCGGTTGGCTCCATGGAGTCCAGTACAGGCGCATTCGCCTGCGGCATACAGGTTTTGAATAGAGCTTCTGCCATACTCATCGATTTTTATTCCCCCGCACATATAATGAGCTGCAGGGACAACGGGTATCATTTCTTTGGTAATGTCGATACCAATGCTCAGGCATTTTGCATAAATAGTCGGAAAATGGCTGATGAGCCTGTTTTTATCCAGGTGACGGCAATCAAGGAAAACATGTTCCTCACCACTGATTTTCATTTCGCTGTCGATGGCACGCGCGACAATGTCGCGAGGAGCGAGGCTCAGGCGCGGATCGTATTTATGCATGAATTCGGCTCCGCCGATGGTTTTCAGTATGCCTCCAAAACCTCTCATTGCCTCAGTAATGAGGAATGAAGGACGTTCTTTTGGATTGTACAATGCGGTAGGATGAAACTGCAGAAACTCCATGTGCTTGATTTCCCCTTTAGCACGGTAAACCATCGCAATGCCGTCGCCTGTGGCAACAGATGGGTTGGTTGTATTGCTGTAAACATTACCTACACCGCCAGTAGCGATGAGTGTAATCTTTGATAAAATTGTTATGATTTTGTTTTCACCGGGGTTCAGGACATAAGCGCCAAAACAGCTTATTCCTGGTGTTTGGCGTTTTATTTCGACACCTAAATGGTGTTCGGTGATAAGATCAATGGCAAAGTGGTCTTCTAAAATTTCAATGTTTTTATGTTGCTTAACTTCATTAAGCAAGGCTTTTTCAATAGAGGCGCCGGTATGGTCTTTGTTGTGCAGCACGCGGTATTCAGAATGTCCGCCTTCTTTTGCCAGATCAAATTTTCCCGATTCGGTTTTGTCAAATTCGGTTCCCCAGCTTATAAGTTCTTTAATACGCTCGGTTGATTCGGTGATGGTGATGCGGACAATGTTTTCATCGCACAAGCCTGCTCCGGCAATCAGGGTGTCTTTTATATGTTTTTCATATGAATCGGGTTCGTACATAACGGCCGCTATGCCGCCCTGAGCAAAATTGGTAGAAGATTCTTTAGCTTCGGATTTTGTGACGATGCAAACACTTCCTTTAGAGGCTGCCCTTAGTGCATAACTCAAGCCAGCTATTCCTGAACCGATAATAAGAAAATCAACTTGTTTTCTCATAAAACCTTTTTTTAAATATAACCGGTATAACAAAATTACTAAATTCAGTATATTGTGGAAAACTGTAAATACAAAAAAACCCTTCCGGTCAAGAAGGGTTTTTTTGTATAAAAAATGTGGTAATTATTCCGGGTGAATAGCTTCCACCGGGCAAACATCAGCACATGCGCCGCAATCGGTGCAGACTTCGGGATTGATTTTATATATGTCACCTTCGGAGATAGCTTCAACGGGACATTCATCAATGCATGTACCACATGCTGTACAGTCATCAGAAATTTTATAAGCCATGTTAATAATTTTTGGTTAATAAACTACTGCAAATATATTCATTAATTTATAATCAATAGTAAAAATTTTACATAAATATTTTTTCAACGTCATATCTTAAATAGCAAAAACTCATTCAGATAATTTTCCGGTCAGCACAATGCAGCTTTTTTACGGTTGATAAAAATGTTTAATTTTTTTTAGGTTTTTGTTTTAATCTGCAAATTTTTGAAGTAATTTTACATGGTAATTAAATCTTATAAAAATGGCAACAGTAAAGAAAGAGACCAAAACCAAAACGGAAAAACCAGCAAAAGCTCCTGCAAAAAAAGGATGTGGCTGCGGAAAGAAAAAATAAAAAGGAGTTATCGAACCCTTTAAATTTCAGGCATCAATCTAACTTGATGCCTGTTTTTTTTTTAAATTTTCAAAAAAAATTTTTAATCAAAAATAAAAACAGATTTTTATTATTTTAAAATATCAGCTGAAACACCTTAAAATAAAGGCTTGCAGAAAATCTGAACATAAAATAATTTGTTAATAAATATGTTTATTTTTTTTATTTTCGATAAAAAAAGAAGATATAGTTTCGTTGTACTTTTATCAAAAATAATTTAAAACCAAATTAAAATGGCAACAACAAAAAAAGTAACAAAAGCTCCTGCAAAAAAAGCACCAGTAAAAAAAGCTGCTCCAGCTAAAAAAGTAGTTGCAAAAAAGGCTGCTCCTGCTAAAAAAGTGGTTGCAAAGAAAGCTGCTCCAGCTAAAAAAGTAGTTGCAAAAAAGGCTGCTCCTGCTAAAAAAGTAGTTGCAAAGAAAGCTGCTCCTGCTAAAAAAGTAGTTGCAAAGAAAGCTGCTCCTGCTAAAAAAGTAGTTGCAAAAAAAGCTGCTCCTGCTAAAAAAGTAGTTGCAAAGAAAAAGTAAGCAGAGTTTTTGTCTTGCTAAAAATTACGACGCCTGTTTGAAAAAACAGGCGTCTTTTTTTTATAAAAAAAAATTTATAACCCGACTTTTACTATTTTTGTTTAATGATAATTATTGGTATCACAGGAACACTTGGCGCAGGAAAAGGAACTATTGTTGACTACCTTGTTAATGAAAAAAAATTTATTCATTTTTCTGTGCGTGCATATATCACAAAAGAAATTGTTGCACGCGGGCTTGAGATAAACCGCGACAACATGGTGCTGGTTGCGAATGAACTTCGCGCATTACACTCTCCCGCATACATTGTGGAGCAGCTTTATAAAGAGGCACTCGTCAGCGGAAAAAACTGCATCATCGAAAGTATACGCACTCCGGGCGAGGCGGAACTCTTAAAACAAAAAGGCGGTTTTTTTCTTTTTGCTGTGGACGCACAACCTGCGTTACGCTATCACAGGATTATACTCCGCGCGTCTGAAACTGATTTTATTTCATATGAAATCTTTCTTGAAAATGAGAAACGCGAAATGAATTCTGACGACCCTAACAAACAAAATCTGAAGAAGTGCATTGAGATGGCTGATTATTTTTTTGAAAATAACGGAAACATCAACGAACTTCATAGTAAAATTGCCCTCGTATTAAAAAAAATAGAAAAACATGTCTGAAGAAAAAGATAATGAGTTCAACCGCCCAAGCTGGGATGAGTATTTTATGAAAGTAGCCGATACAGTTGCACAGCGCGCCACGTGCGACCGTGGTCGTAGCGGCTGTGTAATTACACGAGATAAACAAATACTTGTCACGGGTTATGTCGGCTCACCTAAAGGCCTGCCGCATTGCGATGAAGTAGGGCATCTTTTCAAGCAGGTAACGCACGAAGACGGACACACAACCAATCATTGTATGCGCACGGTACATGCCGAACAAAATGCAATATGCCAGGCAGCGCGGCGGGGAATCATCCTTGACAAAGCCACCTTATATTGCCGTATGACACCTTGCAGAACATGCGCCATGCTTATTATCAACTGTGGAATTGTCAGGGTGGTGTGTGAAAAAAAATATCACGCAGGAAGCGAATCAGAAGCCATGTTCTCTGATGCCGGGGTAGAACTCGTTTATATGAGTGATGAGTTTATGAAATATAGTAATCAATAAGGAACAATATGAGCAAAGGATGGAAACCGTTACCGGTAGTTTTAAAAATTATTTTTGTTATCCTCGTATTCCGAGTGTTTTTTTCTGTTTTTTCAATATCTCCATCTTTTGACAATGGGTTTGATATTTTCGGATTTACACTTTATGGTTTGTATGCGGTGAATATTTTTTTTATTTTAAAAACGCTATTGCCATTGGTAATCCTGGTATGCATGCATCAGCGATACCGTCATACCTGGATCATTGCGGTAGTTTATTTTTTCTTTATGTCCATGAGCGTCTTGTTGACATTGACGAATTCCGCGGGTATGCTCCAGCGATTTCTGGAACAAATGCCTGCTATGTTTGAACTGCCTGCCGGAATGGATGAAAATGAGTTTCAGAAACTTCTCCTGATATCACTGAGAGTTTCAGTTGTGTTTTCTGCTTTATTTGAACTGGGGATCGCGGTTTTGTTTTTTGTAAAAAGAAAATACTTTTCAGAATTTACAGTAGAAGAAAAATTTCCACCTGAAGAAAAATCACCTTCGTAATTCAAAATTTTCGCCGAGGTAAACTTTACGAACCTGCGGATCGTTGGCAAGTTCTTCGGCGGTGCCGGCTTTCAGGATAGATCCTTCAAACAGCAAATATGCCCTGTCGGTGATGGAAAGTGTTTCGTGAACATTATGGTCGGTGATGAGCACCCCGATATTTTTTGTTTTCAGTTTTGCAACTATTTTCTGTATATCCTCAACAGCAATAGGGTCAACGCCGGCGAAAGGTTCATCGAGCAGAATAAAATGAGGGCTTACAGCCAATGCTCTTGCTATTTCTGTTCTGCGGCGTTCACCACCCGAAAGCGTAATGCCTTTTCCCTTACGCACATGTTGTAATCCGAATTCATCAAGCAGTGATTCGAGCCTCTGTTTTTGCTCTGCCTTGCTGAGATTTGTAAATTCAAGAACGGCTTTAATATTATCTTCAACGCTCAGGCCTCTGAATACCGACGCTTCCTGCGGCAAATACCCGATACCTTTTTTTGCACGTTTGTACATGGGCTCGTCGGTGATATCCATATCATCAAGATAAACCCTGCCCTCGTTGGGCTTTATCAAACCTACGATCATGTAAAAAGAGGTTGTCTTTCCGGCGCCGTTCGGGCCAAGTAATCCAACAATTTCACCCTGGTTTACTTCGAGTGAAACATTTTGTACCACAGTACGTGAGCGGTATTTTTTTATCAGATTGTCGGTGCGTAATATCATGTGATCGTTGATGAACTAATGCAAAAGTACATTAAAAATTAAACCTGAAGGAAACCATGACTATAAATTTGTGTGTATGAGGATGGTCGAGGTAGTTCAACCGCCATACCCCATCGATACGCATGACTTTAAAAATATTTTCAATAGCAATACCAGCCTCACTGTATGGGCCCTTATTCAGAAAATATACGTTTTCAGGAAAGATATTGTAATCTTTGTTTTTACTACTAATACTTCCGACCAGCCCTTTAAAATATATAACTTCGCGCCAGCGCAATTTTTTCACCAGCGGAATGCGGTTCAGAAAAAAACCATCGAAATGATGCGTGTAATACCAGCTGAAATAAGCATCGCTGACAAATTCATAATAATTCATAGTGTTAAAAGCATACTCATCCCACATGTAAGTTTCGTTTCCTTCATGGATCTTAAGAAGCTGAAAAGGCAGGGTCCCCCATACTTTGCCGGCAGTGACCATATACCGCGACCAGCCTACAGTTCCAATGTTAAACCACTGACGGAGGCGAAGGTCTAATTTGTGAAATTCATAGTCGCTGTTGAAGCAGTTTTTTATGCCATACGAATACGTCAGGTCCAACACAGGATATTTGGTGCCAATGCTGGTACGCCTAAATGCTCCTGCAATAAACTTTTCATTGTAAGCAAAATGAGTGATAAGCTGAACTTCGGAAATAGTGATCACATTTTTGGTGGTAACATTGTTCCCTTCAATAAATTTAAATGCAGACTCTCCCTGCAAAGGATATAACACGCGATACCTCAACGTTAAATCATTGAAGAAACCCATAAACCAGTCTTTTTCGAAGAAGATCTGAAAATTCTTTGCCATGGTGAGCTTTTCCGATTTGTTGCGGGAAAGCAGCCCTCTCAGAAAATAATCTTCGCTGAAAGCATTTGAACTCTGGCCCAGTTGCTCTATATCATATTTGTAACTTACTCCGAGAATAGTATGGGGATTTCTGCTGAACATGTAATACGCGGTGCCACCATATTTAAAAGCATCGTCGGCGGTGCCATAGGCTCCATGCAGCATTAGTTGAAATTTTCTGCTTAGCTTCGTGCTGGTACGAAACCCTAGCCTGTAGCGCTGGCCTTCCACCTGATTAAAACTGTACATTTGCAAAAGCGGGCCCACATCTAAAATTCCCATGTGAATGTAATTTCCAAGAACAGCCTCCGCTATCCCTTTGTATAATTTGTATGCTTTTAGTGTTTGAACAGTATCAATAAGGTTGTAGATCTTTTTCTCTTCTTTAGTAAGCTCGGCAGGCCTGAATTTTTCCCAGTCCTCATCTTTTTGTTTGACAGCACTGTCTGCTACAAATATGGCTTCAGGAATGTTGTAAAATTTACGGTCCTGAGGCTGATTTATAATGAAGTTCTGGTACGTGGTTGTTTTATGAAGATAAATCCCAATGATCTTACTTGAATTTTCTGTGATATTTAGATCTGCAACCATATAATCTTTTACAGGCATCCAATATTTATTTTCTACAAGTGTAAATTCCTGATCAAACAAAATATCATTGATGATATTAATATTCGCATCTTTTACTGCACGCATATTTATTTTGACTACCCCGAAAGTGGTATCGTGTATCCACAAATTTCCTGTGTATGTCAGCTCCTGTGCGCGGCGCGGCTTGAACATAATATGATAACACCAGCGATTATCAATAAAGCCGCTGTCAATAAGGTAATATTTGTAATAAGACAGTCCGAAATTAGCTATCGGGCTGACGAAATTTTTCTCGAACAGCTCATTATAGTTATCGTAAATATTCATTTTCTGATACGTGTCGCCGAAAAACTGGGACATGGTTTTGTTTTCCATGCCCGACACCTTGCTGGCTTTTATTATTTCACGGTATTTTTTTGGATCCTTACGGTAATAAATATCCGACAATGCTTCGGAGAAAAACACAGGCAGATACACCTTTCCATTGACGGTCGAGGTGTCAGAGTTTTCAAAAACAAATTTAAACGGGCGGAGCAGAATGTTATTCTGAAATTTTTCAGAATAATTGTTTGCATCGATTTGTACTTTGGTATATGCTTCATATTGAAAATAATCAAAAAACTCCCGGTTATTAATCGGCTTGTTCTTGATAACTTTTTTGAGCAGCACTTCGGCAGGATTTTCACCTGCTAAAATCACGGCTTCGGTCAGCTCGAATGATTGAGGTGCCAGTTCAAAATCGATGTATTGAAATTTATTTTTCACCACCTGTTTTTTCTGGGACAGGTATCCCATGTATTGCGCAGTGAGGGAGTCTTTCGTTATTTTTGTTTCAAGAGAAAATTTCCCATCGAAATCAGTGACCGTCTGAACATCGGTGCCGGAAAAATAAATATTTACAAAAGGAATGGGGTCTTTGGTCCCCGCATCTATCACGGTTCCCATAATTTTTGTAGTTTGCGATTGGCCATAATTTGTGATGGGCAACAACAAACATAAAGTAAAAAATATGTGATGTTTGAATCTCAGAAACATAATTATCAGACTACAAATATAATAAAAACAGTCTCTTTGGCTTTCATTTTTATGTAACCCCAGTCATTATTGATCTTACAAAATTTCATTTCCGTAAACAGGAATGATTTTGACCCTATCTTGATTAAAAGGCTGACAGTATTTTTGAAAGACACTTTTGTTGGGGCGGCAGATCCGTATTACAAGTAATCGAAAATTTTTCAGTGCACCACAGGGAAATAGTATTATTCCCTGTCCAGTTCTTCCCAAAACTCCAGAGCCCTTCGGGTATGTGGGATCACAATGGAGCCTCCGACAAGATTGGCAATCGCAAAAATCTCAAACAACTCTTCACGGCTAAGGTTTTGCTCGTGGCATTTAATCAGGTGGTATTTGATGCAATCGTCGCAGCGCAGCACCATCGAGGAAACGAGCCCAAGCATTTCTTTGGTTTTTGCCGGTATCGCTCCGTCAAGATAAGCGTTGGTGTCCAGGTTGAAAAAACGTTTTATAACCAGATTGTCTGACGATAATAGTTTTTTATTCATTTTGCTGCGGTATGCATTAAAGTCATTCAGTTTATCATTCATAGGTTTGTATTTAAAGATTTATACAAAAATATTTTTACAATAAAAAAGCCCCGATACAGGCGAATAATTTAATTTTGTCGTGATTTTTTCAAAATTAATGTTTTTTCTACACTAAATAAACTCATTTTCATGTATAAGATCAGCAAACACCCTATTCTGGAAGTTAAAGACACTCCCAAAGTAAAATTTAAATTCGAACATAAAACTATAGAAGGCGAGTGCGGCTTCACGATTGCTGCAGCCTTGCACCAGGCAGGATTTCCCGTACACAGTCACAGCCTGAAAAACCGCGAACGCAGCCTCGAATGCGGGATCGGGAAATGCGGCGCCTGTGAGATGCTTGTCGACGGAAAAATTAAAAGAATCTGTATCACCCTAGTTGATGACATTAAAGAAGTGCGTGAAATCCCCAAAGATTACACGCCCGAAATAATTCCACCGCAAACAGATAAAGCCCACGATGTCTACAAAACAGATGTGGTGATTATCGGAGCCGGCCCTGCAGGATTGGCTTGCCGCGAAGAACTGAACAAACACAAAATTTCAAATATTGTTCTTGATAATAACGACAAGATTGGCGGGCAGTTTAATATGCAGACACACCAGTTTTTCTTTTTTGAAAAAGAAAAAAAATTCGGTGGTATGCGCGGATTTGATATTGCCACCACCCTGGCCGGTGAAAATCACGACGGTATTATGCTCGATTCCACCATCTGGGATATTCTTGAAGGTAAACGCATTGCTGCCAAAAACCTGAAAACCGGAGACATCTTTTTTGTCGATGCCGAATACCTGGTCGTTGCCACAGGCGCTGTTCCTTTCATGCCGGCTTTTGAAAACGACGATCTTCCCGGCGTTTATACCGCGGCCGTGGTTCAGAAAATGATGAACAACGAATTTACGCTGCTTGGTAAAAATGTTTTAACAGTCGGAGCCGGCAATATCGGATACCTAACTTCATACCAGCTGATGCAGGCCGGAGCCACGGTCAAAGCTATCATCGAAGCCATGCCGCACGAAGGCGGGTTTCCCGTGCAGGCAAACCGCGTCCGGAGGCTTGGGATACCTGTGATGTTGTCACATATTCTCATCAAAGCCTTACCAAATGAAAAACACGACGGTATCGTGGGAGCGGTAATTGCTGAATGCGAAAACTTCAACCCCATACCGGGAACGGAAAAAATTATTGACGGTATTGATGCAATAAATATTTGCACCGGACTTGTTCCCGATGACCAGCTATTAATAAAAGGTAACGAGATCTTCGGGCGTAACTGTTTTGGAGCCGGTGATGCCATCCGTATTGGCGAAGGCACCAGCGCCGTGGTCCGTGGCAAACAGGTCGCTTTTGAGATTCTCAATGAGATGGAAGAACGATTTGATTACGACGAGTATCTTGCTACATCAAAGGAATATATTGACTCACAACAGCATCCAATCCGCGTGATCCAGGAACCGTACCTGCCTTCTTCGGAACGTATGGAGGCAAAACCGTTTGTACAAATCGACTGCCTGTATGGCTTTGCCTGTAATCCCTGCGAATTTGCCTGTCCGCACGGCGCTATAACCAAAACCTCCACCAGCACCGTACCCCAGATTGATTTCGAAAAATGTATCGGTTGCATGGATTGTGTTTACCAGTGTCCGGGACTTGCTATTTTCGGGTACAGCCTGAAAAAAGACTGGCTGTTTCTGCCTGTGGAATATCACGTGGAAGAAAATGCCGCCGTGTTTTTGGTTGACAACAACGGAAAAAAACTGGGTGAAGGCATCATTGAAAAAGTCTTGAAAAAACCCAATAAAACCAATGTCGTCAGGGTAAAATCATTGACACTTCATGGAGAAGCATTGACCGCCGTGCGTGGTTTTATTGTTAAAGAAAATTTTCCGGAAATCATAGAATTTCAGAAAGCTGAAAAAGCCAAAGCGCTTGAAAAATACATTTGTCATTGTGACGATGTGACGTTGACCGAAATTCTCAACGTAATCGGCGACCGTAAGTTTATTTCGGTTGATGAAATCAAACATACCACCCGTTTGGGTATGGGAGCCTGTCGTGGGAAAAGATGCATCCGCCGGCTGAAACAACTGTTGAGAAATTATGATATATCGGTTGTGGGCGAAGCCACTCCCCGCGGACCTTTGTCGAATCAGATAAACTTTGGTGAGTTGTATCCGAAAAAAGTTGTCGAACATGTCCATGTGAATAACAACGGACAACAGCCGGAGGTGATTAAGGCTGCATCTTTTGTTGCCGGCGGGGGAATCGGTGGCAGCGCGTTGTTCCGCTATCTGTCAGAAGCCGGGTTAAAACCCGTATTGGCGAATTTTGGAAGAGGCGCGTCGTGGAGAAATATTGCAGGTGGACGTCCTGCCTTCAGCCTTCCCGAAATGGCCGATATTGCCCAGCATAATCTTCAGATTTTTAAAGACCTTCAGAAAATAAAAAATATTGACTACCATCAGACACGTTATGTAACATTTGCCCACGATGAAGCCACATATAAAGTTTTGGAAGATTCGATGTCATGGTCTGATGCTTATATGGTTTCACCCAAAGATTTTACAAAAACGATTTCCCCGCTTATTAATCCCAAACTGGATAAATACCTGGGCGCTCAGATCTCAAACAACTGCTGGCAGGCAACTCCGGGCCGTGTAATCGACCTGATACGCCGTTTAGGGATAAACAGTGGCGGAACAATTCTGGAAGATTGCCAGATGATTAACATCACGAAAGAAGGAAAAACGTTTAAAATTATTGTCCGCAACCATGAACAGAAATATGTAGAATATCATACGGAAGTCTTTATCAACGCGTTAGGTGCTGATGGCGGAAAATTTGCTAAAATGCTTGGGATAGATACAGGTTTGTATTCCGTTAAACATCAGGCGTTTATCACACGTCGTCTTCCGATGATGGGGCTCAATGGAAATCCGCTGGACATGCTTATCGACCGTCGCCGTTATAAGGGTTTTGTAGCCGTTTATGGTCAGCAGCTAGCCGAAACCGGCCAGATCATCGGGTGTGCTTCCCCGGCTGTTGACGCACAGGAAGCAGAAAAGAATGTTAAAATTAATTCCAAGGAATTCCTGGAAATTGCGACAGAAATTTTTATTGATTGGGTACCACAGCTTTCATCAGTAGGTTTTCAGGCCGTATGGGCAGGGTATTACATTGAGCCTCGGATGATTATCGATACAGAACTGGGGTTATTCCTCGGTTTACGGGGACAAGGATTTATGCTCGGGCAGTACCTGGCAAAATTATATGTGGATGCCCTCACCGGAAAAAAAGTCCCGGAATATTTTAATCGGTTGAACCTTAGTGGCGACGGACTGCCTGAAAAGGCATTCAAATAAGCATAAACCGTTGATTTAACGGTCATTTTTTGTCTTAATTGTTTTTGTTACAAAAAAATATTATAACTTTGCAAACTTTTTATTATTTGCAGAAAGTGAATTATTTGGATCAATACATATTAGAATTTGCAGGGCTGGATGATGGTACTCATCATTTTGAGTATTCGATCGGCGTGGAATTATTTCGTGAGTTTGACTTTAACGAAATAAATGATTGCAACATGCTTGTTCAGGTAGAAATGAACAAGCAGCCTGATATGCTTGAGTTTAAATTTGCCTTCAGCGGATTTGTGATTTGCGAATGTGATCGTTGTCTTGAAGAATATAAACAACCGGTTTCAGGAAATGAGCGGCTTGTGGTTAAATTTGGTGACAAATCTGAGGAAACCGATGATAATATTATCACAGTACCTGCCCAGGAGCATCAAATCAACTTAAGCCAGTTTATTTACGAAAGCATCGTTTTAATGCTTCCAAAACGTAAGGTTCATCCAGAAGATAAAAAAGGTAAAAGTGATTGCAATCCTGAAATAATAAAAAAGCTCAAAGAATTAAATTACCAGAAAAAAAGTATTGATCCCCGTTGGGATGAATTAAAGAAAATAACATTAAAAAATTAATATTATGCCACATCCAACACGAAGGTTTTCAAAAACCAGAACCTTGAAAAGAAGAACTAATGACAAAGCAAAAGATCCTACTATAGCTGTATGTTCCAATTGCGGAGCTCCTGTTGTGTATCACAGAGTTTGCACGGAATGCGGTTACTATAAAGGAAAGCCTGCGATAGAAAAGACAGAATCAGAAAAAAAGAAATAGGTTTCTAAGTTAATTTAATTTATTACCTTAAATCTCGTGTTATGTCTCAGATCAGGGCTGCTATTACCGGTGTCAGTGGTTATTTGCCGGACCAGGTTCTTACAAACGCAGATCTAGAAAAAATTGTAGATACCAACGACGAATGGATACGTTCGCGAACCGGTATCCACGAGCGGAGAATTCTGAACGAAGAAGGTAAGGGTTCTTCTGATCTGGGTGCTGAAGCTGTCAGGCTTTTATTAAAGAAAACAGGAACGAAACCGGAAGACATTGATCTTTTGGTTTGTGCAACCGTAACACCAGACATGCAGTTTCCGGCTAATGCAAATATTATCTGCGATAAAGCAGGGATAAAAAATGCGTTTAGTTTTGATCTTAATGCAGGATGTTCCGGTTTTGTTTTCGCACTTGCAACAGCTTCTAAATATGTAGAAACAGGACAATGTAAAAAAGTTGTTGTAGTTGGCGCTGAAAAGATGTCCTCCATTGTGGATTATACCGATCGTGCAACATGCATCATCTTTGGTGATGGCGCCGCTGCGGTATTACTTGAACCCACCACCGAAGAATTTGGAGTTATGGATGCGTTCATGCAGTCTGACGGAAGCGGAAGGATACATCTGCATCAGAAAGCCGGTGGGTCCTTAAAACCTGCAAACCATAAGACCGTTGATGCGCGTGAGCACTTTATTTACCAGGAAGGACAGCCTGTTTTTAAAGTTGCGGTCGTCAAAATGGCGGATGCAACTGAAAAAATCATGAAACGGAACAACCTGACCATCGACACCCTTGACTGGCTTGTACCCCACCAGGCAAACCTGAGAATAATTGAAGCTACAGCACGTCGTATCGGCATTGACCCTCAAAAAACCATGATTAATATCGAAAAATACGGCAACACCACGGCGGCGACAATTCCTTTATGTTTATGGGAATGGGAATCAAAGCTGAAAAAAGGCGACAATATTGTTTTAGTGGCTTTTGGCGCCGGATTTACCTGGGGCTCGGTGTATCTGAAATGGGCCTATAACGGAGCATAGTTTTTCTTACATTATTATATATAAAAAAGAGACCGTATCTGGATTGAACAATTCCAAATCGTTATAACCTAAAGCGGCTCAAAAAAGGACAAACAAAAAGGGCGGCAGTTTCTAAAAACTGCCGCCCTTTTTTTATAGCGAAAAATCCTAGTTCTTCAAAATTTTTCCTGAAACATTCTCTTCAACTGTCCCGATCCGGTACATATATAAACCGGCAGGAACATTAAGTTCAAAACGGCTGACAGCATTGTTCTGCAGATCATATACTGCGACGAACTGGCCGTTCACGTTGAACAATTGTAATGTTGGGTTAATTAAAGTGCTGTTCTGTATATCGGCAACGAGTGCGTTTTTCGAAAAATACACATTAACGTCACCGGAATTGTTTGTTTGAATTCCGGTAACATCGGTGACAATTATTTCTACTTCGCCTGAATTTACGGGAATGCCATTGATCATGCTTTGGCAAATCACATAAAATGTTCCGGCTGTGTTAAACAAAGGAATATAAGCCAGTGCGGTTTCTGCAGGCGAAAACGAAGCATATGGCCCACCCGAAGTTGTACCAAATAACCATTCCCGTGAAGTTCCTACCGGGTATTCGGTAACATCAACCTGAGTTCCGGCTACTGTCATATCAATATTTTGGGTAGTTGCAGGTGCAATGACGTTATCAACCACATCAATATGAACTTCTGAGGAAATAGCAGTTATTCCAGCCGGGAAATTAGATTCGCAAACAATAAAATAAGTGCCATAGGTGGAGAATGAAGGTGTAAATGTCGTACCGGTTTCGGCTGTGGTAAAAGAAGCATAGGGGCCGCCTGTGGTGGTGCTGTATTTCCATTCGCGTGAAGTAGCAGTTCCAACTTCTGATACTGCAATTGCGGTTCCGGTTGCTCCGGCTTCAATGGTTTGCAAAGCGGCCGGTGAAACAGAATTCGAAGCCAGATAAATCTGTAGATCACTTCCGTTGTCTGCTGCTGTTAGGACATAGTCTGAAGAAACAACCCGTACACGGTATCCGCTTCCGGTATATGTTCCGGCCGGAATGGTTCCTGTAATAGTGCCTGAAGTGGTTGTGGTTAGCGATCCCAAGGTAACAGGGAAAGCAAACGATCCGGCTGCATCTGATAATTGAGCGGTCACAACATTTCCTGTGTACATGGTTCCTGTTAAGGTGAAAGGAATACTAATAGAAGCAGTCTGAGTTGAGGAGACATAATATTCGCTTGTGGCAATAGTTCCTGTGGTTAGGGTCGGATTGTAAATCACCATCATATCGTCAATATAGAGGCTGTCTCCGGCTGATCCGCCACCGGGAGTCATATTGGTAGTCATAGAAATTAAGATGTAATAAGGAGTAGATGAAGGGCCAGAATAAACAAAAGGTACGCTTTTACGAACCCAGAGGCCGTTTGTTTTAGTAAAGTTTAATGTTGCATCACCAACAATGTGGGTGGTAGATGTGGCATCAGCAGGATCCCTGACATCATAACCGTTGTCATGTATCACAGCATGTACCCTTGCCTGTTCCGTACCGTTTGAACTAGGCTTAAATCTGGCCCAAAACACAATAGAATCAGGGTGAGATGTTAAGGCATGATGGTGATTAACATCAGATATTTTTGTAAAATTATAGTTGTTGGAACTTGCAGGTGTGGTGCTTCCCATATTTATTTTTCCGGTAGTAACATTCCCGTTTGCTATAGTTCCGGCTTCATTGGTTGACCAAAGCACCGCGCTATAGGATCCGGTAGTACCTGGCCTGATAACCGTTGAACGGTCTACTCTTTTCTTTTTTCCAAACTGTGTGATGATATTTGCATCAGCTGTCATAAAAGAATTCCAGTTTGTTGGTTCAACGTTGCTTGCCCCAAGGTTTTCCCAGTTTTCAAAACCGCCGTTGTTAATTGGTGTTTGTGCATTCGATATTCCGCCTATTCCCAAAAGAAATAAGCCTGCAAAAAGCAAAGTTTTCAGTTTCATGTTTTTTAGTTTTTAAAAATAAAGCGGCAAAATTATATATTTTTTTTCGGAAAATGGCTCTAATATTACATAATGATATAGATGGTAGCAGAATAAGTGCCTCAAAAACAGATGCTAAAGTGTGAAAAAAACCAATAAAATTAAAAGCCGTTCGGGTTTTTTTTATCTGAAAAATATGAATCTCAGCGTAGCTTTTTTAACCATTGGGTCAAATAGTCAAGAACTTCGGGCGAAAAAGTTTCTTCAATATTAATGTATTCTGATGGCGAGCCGGTGGCCGAATGCTGAAACAAATGGTTCAGACCTTCAAATTCTTTAACGGTAAAATCCTTGTTCCCCGCTTTGGTAAGATATTTTTGAATAGCTGCAAGATTTTCTGCTGGAGGTACCTGCAGGTCTTTACTGCCGCTCAATGCAAGCACAGGACAATGAATAGGGGTAAGAGACGCTTTAGGGTCGTAACTTAAAAAATATCGGAACCATGGCGTGAGGATTTGATAGACACTTTGTACGAGAACCTTTTTATCGACGCCAATATTTTTGATGGCTTCCGGGCTTAAGGTGTTCCAATAATCATCAATAAGTTTCCGCATTTTTGCTGCGGCCTTCTTGTCGTCTTTTTCTTTAATGGCAATATCGTAGAGCTTTGTATTGAGCTTGGTGTTGTTCGCGATTTCTTCTTCCGGAGTGCTGTCGGCGCGGGCGATCAGTTCTGACTGAAGCAATAATATGTCTTTACCTTTCAGTCCGGGCCCGGCAAGCATCACAATAAATGCAACATTGTTATTTCGGGCCGCCACTATCGGAGCGATCAGCCCGCCTTCACTGTGTCCGATGATGCCGATTTTTTCGGAATTAATACGTTTGTCGTTTTGCAGAAATTTAAAAGCAGCTTCGGCATCATCCGCAAAATCAGCAGTGGTGGCTGTTGAAAAAACACCTTTTGATTTCGCTGTCCCGCGGTCATCATAGCGCAAAACGGCTATGCCATTTCTGGTGAGGTAATCCGCAATAACGAGAAATGGTTTATGCCCCAGCAGTTCTTCATCTCGGTTCTGAGGCCCAGAGCCGGTAACCATAACAACCGCCGTAAAATTATTACCGGAGGAAGGTAGCGTCAGCGTTCCCGAAAGAGATATCCCGGCTTTTTCATTGATAAACGAAACTTCTTCTACCGTGTAGGCAAATGGTTTTTTTGGCTCCTGAGGGCGGAGTAGTTCCGGAAGTTTTTCAACGCGCAAAAGGGTGAGGGGGAATTTGCGCCCTTGTGTAAAGTAACCTTTAAGCGAATCATTTTCATTAGTTACTTTCCCTTTGAACGAGGCGGAAATTTCTTTTGAAACAATTTTTAGTGTGTCATCAGCAAATTCTGTTTTATCCACACCAATTTTCATGGCGCCCTGATCAGGGCTCATAAGTTTTGAAACCAATATTCCTGAAGAATCTGTAACTAATAATCCGATGCGTAGTTTTGCAGCTCCGACATCCAAAGTTCCAAGCCAGCTTCCTGTGACTTTTTTATCATTTGATTGCGCCATTCCGACAGAAGGCGCCACAAAAATCAGAAGAATAAAAAGAAGTTTTTTCATTATTTATTATGTTTTAAGAGGCAAAAATACATCAGAATTTTTCCACTGGCAGATAAAATTGGTATTATTTCGGGAAAACTGTAATTTTGTGTACCTGAAATGATCAACCGTTGAGTATAAAACCATATAAAAGCGCACTGAAAGTTCAGCAAGGTATCGACCAGCCTTCTGCAGTCAATAAAGATGCGGTTTCGCATCTCAGGCTGAAAAAGAAACCCGAAATATCCGTGCAAAAGTTGGTTGACGGAATATTATCCGGCAATATAACCCTTCTCAGTAAAGCAATAACATTGATCGAAAGCACGCTCTCGGAGCATCAGCTCTTAGCACAGCAGGTGCTGGAAGGCTGCCTTCCGCATTCGGGCAATTCGCTGCGCATAGGATTTACCGGTGTGCCCGGAGTCGGCAAAAGCACACTGATAGAAGCTTTAGGGAAACATGTTACCAAACGAAAATACAAGCTGGCGGTACTGGCCATTGACCCCAGCAGTTACCGCACCAAGGGCAGCATTCTTGGCGATAAAACGCGCATGGAAGAACTGTCTGCCGATCCCCGGGCGTTCATACGGCCGTCCCCTTCAGCAGGAACACTGGGCGGCGTTGCCAGAAAAACCTGGGAAACTATTATCCTTTGCGAGGCAGCGGGCTTTAACGTGATATTTGTTGAAACCGTTGGCGTAGGACAATCGGAAGTGCTTGTGCATTCTATGGTCGATTTTTTCCTGTTGCTGATGCTGGCAGGAGCTGGTGATGAACTACAGGGGATAAAACGGGGAATTATGGAAATGGCCGATGCCGTTGTAATAAACAAAGCCGACAACGATAATATCAGCAAAGCCGAAATAGCAAGGTCTGAATATCAGAAAGCCTTAAATCTTTTTCCCATACCATCCTCGGGCTGGCAGCCAAAAGTCACTACATGCTCAGCACGCGAAAATACCGGAATAAAAGAACTTTGGAAAGTTATTGATGAGTATCGCCGTTTTACGGAGCATAACGGGTATTTTTACGGCAAACGCACCGAGCAGTCGCTCGCACGCATGCATTATGCACTCAAAGAACAGCTGTTTTCGGATTTTTATAAGAACAAAAAAATTGAGAGCAAGATCAGAACCATAGAAAAAAATATTGCTAATAACACAATAAGTTCATACATTGCTGCACGGGAACTGGTAGAGCTGTATTATGCTTCGTTTAAAAAAACCGAATGAAATAAAAAAAAATAACGACCAAATAAATCGAACGTTTGTTGCGTTAATATTTTAATTGTATTTTTGTTTAACTAAATAAATTATCCCCATGAAAAAAATGAAAATTTTAAGTTTTTCACTTGTTGCCTTGTTTGCAGCAGGGATGATCATTTATTCTTCTTGTAAGAAAGATGATGATGATGATCAGGAATACAGTTACCGTGCTGCCCAAGACAATTCAAGGGCCGAAGCTGCTTTTAACCGCTGCTATTCGGAAGTTCAGAAAGCTTCTCGTCAGGTTGGCGCTAAAAGCACCAACGATACCATTGCGGGTTGTCCTACTTTATATATAAGCAGTTCATGGCCCAAAACCCTGACCCTTGATTATGGTGATAGTTGTGTTTGCAACGACGGTGTAATCCGTAAAGGACAGATCATCACGGTATTGACCGGCCTTTATGTAGACTCCAATTCTGTAGCCACATCCACCTTTAATAATTTTTATGAAGTAATTAACGGCGTGGAACATCATCTTACAGGTACCCAGACGATAACAAATTTAGGTCATAACGGCCAGGGTCATCCTTATTTTTCGGTGGACGTGCAAAATGCCAGTGTTTCTTTTGCAGAAGGAACCATCAACTGGACATCACAGCGCGAAAACGAATGGGCAGCCGGTTTCGACACCTATTTGAATCCCTGGGATGATGAATATTCTGTAACTGGTACTGCAAACGGGACCGACATCAACGGAGCTGCTTTCAGTGTAAATATCACTTCGCCGCTGTATTGTAAATTCTGCCTTTCACTTTACAGGTGGGTAATTTCTTCAGGTTCTTTGGATATCGTTAATCCGGGATATCCCAACATCACTGTAGATTATGGCAATGGTGACTGCGACCTCATTGTATATATTATTATTAACGGAACAACTTATACTATTGTGCTCACATAAAAATATTTAATAAAATGAAAGCCTGTTGCGGAAACCTGTGACAGGCTTTTTTAATGCTGTTGCCATGAAAAAAATCCTGTTGATTATTATCATACTTGTAGTTCTGTATGCCTTGATTTGCATCTTTGTTTATTTTTTTCAGAAACATGTGGTTTTCCAGCCGCAAAAGGGCGCATCACCACCACCTGAAGATCTGAATATTAGCGAATTATGGATACCTACGAACGACGGGCAAAAATTACATGCATGGTGGATGCCTACAGATTCAGCGGAATATACCATTTTGTTTTTTCATGGTAATGCAGGAAACATTTCGAGGGGAGAAAAACGGATGCGTCTTTTCCGGGAACTGGGCTGTAACGCGCTTGCCATCGACTACCGGGGTTATGGTATCAGCAGCGGCACAATAAAAAAAGAAGAAGATATTTATGAAGATGCCGCTTCTTCGTGGCAATACCTTACTCAACATCTTGGCATTTCGGAACAAAAGATCATTATCTGGGGCTGGTCGCTGGGCGGGGCCGTGGCAGTGAACCTGGCACAACATAAAAAATGCCATGCACTGGTTATGGAATCCACATTTTACAACCTTAATGAAATGTCGGGAAAATGGTACATGTTTTTACCAAAAAAATGGCTGATGAGGTTCTATTTTACTTCGGACGAAAAATTATCCAATATTGTTGTTCCTGTTTTATTTGCCCATAGCAAAACGGATGAAACAGTTCCTTATAACCAGGGTGTGCGTTTGTCGGAAAAGTTTTCCGGGACTAAAAAATTTATAGAAATCTCGGGTGATCATAATCACGGAATTTTTGACTCACAAGAGAAGTTCCTGCCTGAAGCAAAACAATTTTTGAATTTATAAGTGGTTTTATTAGTTTTGTAAACTAAAGCTGCGATCTGCCCTGGCAGACTGCGGGGAAATTAATAAACAATAATATGAAAACCATAAAAATCTTAGTTGCCATTTTCTCACTGATTGTGTTGGTTGCCTGCCGGCCAAACCTGACAGATGAGGAAAACCAGAAAAAGAAAGAAGACTCCCTGATGGAGATAGAAAGAAATAATGCCCTCGATAATGCGGATAAATTATTACAGGCGCAGGATTCAATGGACGCCCTGAACGATACCGTTGTTCCGGAGAAGAAATAAGCATACAGCGGATTAAATTTTACCGGAGGAAAAACACTTTTTACGATTTTAAGGTTAAGGCTTTTTTAATCGTATTCATTCTTTTTTTTACAAAATAAATCATTAAATTCGCAACCTGAATTGATTAAATAATTAATAATAGTCATATAACCAGCAATTTAATAAGAAAATTTGAAATGGAAAAAAAATCAAAATTTATTACATGTGATGGTAATTATGCAGCAGCATACATTGCTTATATGTTTACTGAAGTAGCATGCATTTACCCTATTACGCCATCTTCGAACATGGCAGAAAACATTGATGAATGGGCAGCCGCCGGGAAAAAGAATATCTTTGGCGAAACGGTAAGTTTATCAGAAATGCAGTCGGAAGCCGGCGCTGCCGGAGCATTACACGGCGCACTTCAGGCTGGCTCACTTGCAGCTACCTATACAGCCTCACAGGGGTTGTTGCTGATGATCCCGAACATGTATAAAATTGCCGGTGAATTACTGCCGGGTGTATTACACGTATCTGCCCGCAGCCTTGCCGCCCAGGCATTATCAATTTTTGGTGACCACAGCGACGTAATGGCTTGCCGTAACACCGGTTTTGCAATGCTCGCCACCGGTAGCGTACAGGAAATTATGGACATCGCAGCTGTTGCACATTTTACAGCCCTCAAATCAAGAGTGCCATTCCTGCATTTTTTCGACGGATTCCGTACTTCACACGAAATTCAGAAAGTTGAAGCTCCTGCTATGGAAGATATGGAAAAACTCCTGGACAAAAAAGCATTGAAGGAATTCCGTGACAGGGCGCTTAACCCGGAACACCCTGTTACACGCGGTACCGCACAAAACCCGGATATTTATTTTCAATCACGCGAAGCTGCCAACAAATACTACGACGTAGTTCCCGACATGGTCGAGGATTATATGAACGAAATGGCCAAGATCACCGGCAGGGAATACCATCCATTCACTTATTACGGTGCAAAAGATGCTGAAAATATTGTGATTGCCATGGGGTCCATTACCGAAACCCTGAAGGAAGTGGTTGATTACCTCGTTGCAAAAGGCGAAAAAGTAGGTGTAATTTCTGTACATCTCTATCGTCCTTTTTCAGAAAAGTATTTTATGAAAGTTTTCCCGAAAACAGCTAAAAGAATAACTGTTCTCGACCGTACCAAAGAAATCGGAGCCAACGGCGATCCACTTTATCTTGATGTAAGGGATCTGTTTTACAACAAACCCGGAGCCCCGATGATCGTTGGCGGAAGATACGGGTTGAGTTCAAAAGACACCACACCGGCCATGATGGTTTCCGTTTTTGAAAACATGAAAATGAACGAACCGAAAAATCAGTTCACAGTAGGTATCGTTGATGATGTTACTTTTAAATCACTCCCGTTATTGCCCGAATTCAGCGTTACACCAAAAGGAACATACGAAGCAAAGTTTTATGGTATCGGATCAGACGGTACGGTTGGTGCAAACAAAAATTCAATCAAGATCATCAGCGAAACCACCGATAAATATTGCCAGGCCTATTTTGCCTACGACTCGAAAAAATCGGGCGGTATTACGGTGTCGCACCTTCGTTTCGGTGATAAAGCGATCAGGGCGCCATACCTGGTAAATACACCTGATTTTGTTGCCTGCCACGTTCCTGCCTACCTCGAAAAATACGATATGCTGAAAGGCCTCAAAAAAGGCGGTACCTTTCTGCTGAACAGTATCTGGGATGCAGAAGAAACCAAAAAACACCTGCCGAATAACATTAAGAAATACCTCGCGGCCAACGATATTAAATTTTATATAATCAACGCCACCAAGATTGCGGAAGATATCGGACTTGGGAACAGAACCAATACGATTACGCAGACAGCATTTTTCAAAGTATCGAACGTGATACCTTTTGATGAGGCTGTTAACCATATGAAAAAAGCCATCGAAAAAACCTATGGAAGAAAAGGCGAAGATGTCGTGAGACTGAATATCGCTTCTATAGATAAAGGTGTTGAAGGTGTTGTTGAAGTTATCGTTCCTGCGGACTGGAAAGATCTTCCGGACGATATAGCTCATAACGACAATAATCTTCCTGATTTTATTAAAAATGTGTTCGGACCTATCAATGCCATGAAAGGCGATGACCTTCCCGTTAGCGCATTCTTAGACAGGGAAGACGGAACATTTCCTTCAGGTACTACCCGTTACGAAAAAAGAGGTATTGCCGTTAATGTCCCCGAATGGATCCCGGAAAATTGTATTCAGTGCAACCAGTGTGCTTTTGTTTGTCCTCACGCTGCTATCCGCCCGTTTTTACTAAATGAAACCGACGTGAAAAACGCTCCGGCAAACACCAAGACACTGAAAGCTGTCGGGAAAGAATTAGACGGACTGCAATTCCGCATTCAGGTTACCGTGCTTGATTGTACAGGCTGCGGCAACTGTGAAGATGTTTGTCCTGCAAAAGTCAAGGCGCTGGAAATGAAACCGCTTGGAACCCAGGAAGCCGAAATAGAACGTTATACTTATATGGATGAAAAAGTTGGATACAAAACATCCAACGTTGATGTTTTCAAAATTTTCAAAAACAGCCAGTTTGCGCAACCCCTATTTGAATTTTCGGGTGCTTGCGGCGGTTGCGGCGAAACTCCATACATAAAACTAATCACCCAGCTCTTTGGTGAAAGAATGATCGTGGCTAACGCTACAGGATGTTCTTCAATTTATGGCGGTTCAGCACCGGCTACCCCTTATTCTATTGCTAAATCAGGCAAAGGTGTTGCATGGGCTAATTCTCTATTTGAAGATAATGCCGAATATGGTTACGGAATTGAAACCGGTGTCAGAAAACTTCGCGATCGTATAGAAAGGTTCATGAAAACAGGACTGGAATCTGACCTGCCGGCAGAAACTAAAGAGGCTTTCAAAGCATGGCTTGACGGCATGAATAACGCCGAAGCTTCTGATGCTGCTACAAAAAAACTGCTTCCACTGATTGAAAAATCAGAAAATCCAATAGCAAAACAAATTTTTGACCTTAAAGATTATCTGGTTAAAAAATCAGTATGGATCTTTGGCGGAGACGGTTGGGCTTATGATATTGGCTATGGCGGCCTAGATCACGTGCTTGCCTCAGGCAACGATGTGAATGTGCTGGTTCTTGACACTGAAGTTTATTCAAACACCGGAGGACAAGCTTCCAAATCTACACCTATTGCTGCTGTTGCAAAATTTGCAGCTTCCGGAAAACGCATCCGTAAAAAAGACCTTGGCATGATGGCAATGTCGTACGGTTATGTTTATGTAGCACAGGTATCCATGGGCGCCAGCTACAGCCAGTATTTCAAGGCTTTAAAAGAAGCTGAAGCATATCCGGGACCTTCCATTATCATTGCTTATGCCCCTTGTATCAACCACGGTATGAGAACCGGTATGGGCAAGACACAGGAAGAAGCAGCCCGCGCTGTCGAAGCCGGCTACTGGCATCTGTATCGTTACAATCCGATGCTCGAAAAAGAAGGAAAAAATCCTTTTGTACTCGATTCTAAAGAGCCCAAATGGGATGAATTCCAAAACTTCCTGGGCGGTGAAGTACGTTATACCTCGCTCAAAAAGACATTCCCTGCAGAAGCCGACGTATTATTCAAAGCGGCTGAGGAAAATGCCAAATGGAGGTATGCAAGCTATGTCCGCATGGCGGAAATGAAATTTGAAAAATAATACCGTTTGGGAAACTGAAAGGTATAAACTTTTAAATTAAAAAATCCCTGTAAGCTTTTTACAGGGATTTTTTTTAATTTTATGAATATTATTTGTTCCAGGAAGGTTAATCAAAATTCATAAAAAATGAAAAAAACAATCTTGCTTCTTTTTGCAATAATCTTTTTTACTGCCAACAGCTGTAAAAATGCGCAACAAATTACTACCACGGCAGAGAGAAAAAACAACGATTATATGGAGCTGGCTGTGCTTTATCATCAGCAGGCTGCCGAGATTAAAGCCTTGTATTATCAGTCGTTCAACCTGGCAAAACTGGTCTTCGAGCAGGATCTGAGCAATACGGACGTAATTAAAAAGCGGGCTGTAATCGTGGATATTGATGAAACCATGCTCGACAACAGCTTGTACGAAGCAGAATGTGTCCTGGGTGGCATTGCCTACCCGGTGCGCTGGGATGAATGGGTTAATAAAGGAACTGCAGACGGCCTGCCCGGGGCTGTTGATTTTTTGAAATACATTGCCGAGAAAAACGCGGAAGTTTTTTATGTGACCAACCGCACGGAAAACCAACGTAAAGGCACCTTGCGAAATCTTAAAGATAAAGGATTCCCCTTTGCCGATAGCCAGCACCTGATGATGAAATCAGATAATACGAGTAAAGAAAAATACCGGAAAAAGATTGCTGAAACGTTTCATATTAGTTTGCTGATCGGGGATAATTTATCCGATTTCGTTGCTGTTTTCGACAAACAACTTCCCGAGGCCAGGGAGCAGCGGGTGGACAGTTTAAGGAATGAGTTCGGGAAACGCTTTATTATTCTGCCAAACGCCATGTACGGGGACTGGGAATCGGCGCTGTATAAATATAATTATAAGCTTTCGGAAAAACAAAAAGACAGTATCCGGAAGGCGAATCTGAAGGGGTTATGACATATGAAACAAAGGCGGCCTGACACTTGCTTTCAGTAACGGACAGTTTCGAAATTCTTAAAACTTATTTTTCGCCACCGAAAAGCAAGCGCCGGTTATACTGCCAAAATTATCTTTGAATTATTAGTTTTTGTCTTTCTGCTCCGTCATTGGTTTTGATTTCAACAATATAAATTCCGTTGTTTAAATCACTGATATTTATTTGTTGTTGATGTTGTTTCAGTAATTCTGATTTAACCAGCACCCCGCTTACATTATAAATATTCAAGGCCGGATCCTCACTATCAGCCTTCTCAATATTCAGCGTAACCATATCTTTAGCAGGGTTGGGATAAAAAATTATACTTTTTCCTTGTGCGGACAAATCATGGATCCCGGTAACCGTATGAAGAAAATAATAAATACTATCACCATCAGTTACTTTAGTACCAGCATTATTCCATGATTTATAGGTATAAATTATTTCAAAATTGTTTGCATCGTAGGCATAAGTGGTTAGGTATACATTCACCCACGCGGTGTCGTTCCAGCTTTGGCCTATTTCGCTTAGCTGGTTATTATTAACATCATAGGTGTCGGCAAATTGCCAGTCATTCACCCAGGCGCTCCCGGTCCATCTTTCATCCAATCCACCTGTAAGATTGTTGTTGAGGTCATATGTATAAACACCTCTCCAATTATCTACCCATGCGCTGCCGTCCCATTTTTGAGATAACCTGCTTATCATATTGTTGTTTAAATCATAAGTTATATTGATGTATTGGTAATTATTCACCCATGCGCTGCTGATCCACTTTGAATTTAATAAACTTGTCATATTATTGTTGGCATCGTAGGTATAGTCGGTTTGCCAGGAGTTGTCCCAAATGCTGGTGTTCCATAACTGACATAATTGGTTTGTCCGGTTATTGTTGGCATCATAGGTAGAAAAGTATTGATAGAAATTCACCCATGCGCCGCTTTCCCAATATTGGATTACCAAACCGGACTCGTTGTTGTTGGCATCGAAAGTATAGGTGTATAGTTCACTATTCAACCATGAGCTGACGTCCCAGTATGCATACAATTCAATTGTTCTATTATTGTTGGCATCGTATGTATAGGTGCGCTGTTCGTAATTAACCCAGGCGGCGCCATCCCATTTCTGCCTGATATAACTTATCAGATTATTACTGACATCATAAACTATATTTATAGTTTTATATAATGGGTCGATGGCCCAACCATTGGCGATGGTATCCCATTTCCAATTGTATATACTGTCATTTAACGGGATTAATGATTTTGTTTTGAGGTAGTCGGGGCTGTGTTTTTTAGCCGGGCTAATAGATGTTTGCATTTGGGAAGCTGAACCCCATTCCTGCTGGTTGGTTGTTCTCAGCAACAGTCCTGCGTTTTTTCGGGGTGATTGCAATGGGTGTTCTCTTTGTGCATACAAACTGCTCAATCCGCCGATAACGGCGAAGAACAGTATAAAAAATGTAATTGCTTTTCTCATAGAATTTTGTCAGTGATTAGAGTGCTGGCCCCGCACTTTTAAATTTCTAAATATATTTCAAAGTTAGTTTTTTATTTCTTTTGTTAATATATTAGGGAATATTATTTTTTTTAACGGTATTCACCATGGTTGACACAAACATTTTTGCGTAAATGCAACATGGTTTTTAATTTGATGCCATAATAGCAAAGAGTTGCATCCTGAGGCTTTAGAGAACATATGAGTTATTCATATGGCGTAATAATTTGTATAACTTAAAACTATTTGTACGTTTGGTAATCAACAGGCCCTGAAATTTTTATAAAAACTTTCAAAACGCAACAGTATTTGTTACTTTTATACCCGAAAAAGAATTATTAAACACTAATCCATTAAAAGTAATAATATGAAAAAGCTATCGGTTGTAACCATCGCATTATTAGTCCTGTGTATTTTTTCTTATAAAACAAATGCCCAGGTGCTGAAGCCAAAAATCACGTTTCAGGAAGATCCGCTGACACACAATGTACATATAGTTTCCGACGGTGAATACTATTATACCATTAACGGAGGCAGGTCAAACAAAGGGCAGATAAATAAATTTTCATTTTCCGGCAAACTCCTCGACACCTACGAAATGCTGCTTGATATGCGTTCGATAATGTATAACAGCAAAGAAAAGAAGTTTTACATATGCACCTACGAAAAACAGATCTATCGTATCACCGACCTGCAGCAGAGCCGATTTGAGCTGGTAAAAAGCGATATGTATGATAATGAACAGGCCAACCTTGCCATGAGCGCAGACGGGAAACTCATTTACTATTTTAACAACGGGGTGTTAAAGATTTATAAATTTCCTGCAGGTACTTTACAAAAGGAAATCAAGGGTTTTGACTGCGGAAAAGAGACCGGCGCGGGAAACAGTTGTGTTGCAGTTGACGGAAAACACATCTATACCTGGAATGCTGATTATAAAATGATTTTTGTGTACGACATGAAAGGGAAAAAAATAAAATCAGTAGAAATAGAAAAAGGCAGTTACGGATTTTCGTTGTCTTTTGCCAACGGTCTTGTGTTTGTTTCTGACGATGGTGATTATGCCACGGGAACCTGGTACGGTTACGACCTCTGGGAAAAATAATTATCCAGACCTTTTATTCCACCTTTATTTTTTTATAAACTGTAAGCCGCCTGTCTTTTGAAACTATAACTTTGGAAAAATGTTTTTTTGTAAGGGCCAGGGCTTTGATTATTTGATTGCTATTTGTTTGTTCTGAGGCTGTTATAATAGCTTGCTGACTATTATTGTTTGAAACCGCATCTGAATTTATTCTCCAATCAAAGTCATCCACATCCTTCAGGATGATTTGCGGGGTATCCGGTTTCGAAGGAAAACGTTTGTCTCTTAAAACCAGCATCTCGGAAAAATTATTTTTTATAACGTTTGCAGCCTTGTTTTTTTTGTTTTGGGTTTTCTGTTTGGGTTCGTCGAGAACGGCAACATAATCAATATTTTGTGCTACGGTTTCAGAATACAGGCCCCTGTCAAAATCATTACCGATCTTTCTTATGAGTTCCGGGTTTTTCCATTTAAGCGGAAAATAGTCCTGAAAACATTCATAATTGTCATAAAGAATGATAGAATTTTCTGCACCCAGATAAGATAACTGATGACGTTCCAGCCAGTGTCCTGAAAAATTAATACAATAAACCCTTGCATTCTTTTCTATTTTCCAGCCGGTATCATAAATAAAATAACTATGAAAAGAAAGAACCTCCAGGTTTTTTTTATAATAATTAATAAATAATGATGAAACAAAAACACTAAAAGTTATCAGCGCTATCTGAACCACTTTCGGGACATGCTGCAATGTGATCCAAGCCAGCCATAACAAGAAAAACAAAAACAGAAATCGGGTCTGAATATAAAATCCCTGATCTGAAAAAAGCATGGTAAAAATGTACAGGCACAAAACTATTACCGCTGAGTAAAGTATAAAATTCCTGGTTCCGGTATTTTCCGGCAATTTTTTTTTGATCACTAAAAAAATCGTTGTAAACGTGAGTAAAATAAATAAGATACGGGCAAGCCACATATAGTCATATCCCAGGCTTAACATTGGGGATATGTTAAAAACAGGGGAAACCACATCAATCCAGGACACTGAAATGTTTTGCTTTTCAACGATTTGTCCGGGGCTGTTAAAAAGATAAAATATAAACAACAAGATACTCCCGCTGCCCAGAATAAGAATGTTCAGCAGCGGTTTAATTATTTCCCTGACTGTTTGGAATAAATGAAATTTGTTCTTTTGAACTACAGGAAATAGCAGGTAGGTTGAAAATATAGCTAAGGCGATTATAAGGACAAAAACATGTGAACATTCTATCAGTACAAACAGGATAAATATCAGGACCTTTTCTGTTGTTGAATAAATACGGCTTTCCTTGTAGATAAGAGCCAGCCAAAAAAAGAAGAAAATGATGGCTAAAAGAAAATTATAAAACCCCAAAAAGAAAAAACTGCAGTACGTAAAGGGGAAGATAATAAAACTCAGGTACCTTGATTTATAATTCAGTTTGGTAACAAAAAAGGCAAATGAAAGTGGAAGGAAAACCACGAGTAGAATTAAAAATACTTTTTGAGCTAACCATGCAGGAGCCACCAGATTAAAAAGTGCAAGAATTAAATGTCCGCTCCAATTGGTGAAATGTAACGTATTGAACGAAACATAGTTGCTTACAGCAGCATTTCCCTTGATAAGTTCGGCTATCAGGTTTGAATTATATAAATGTGCCGGGCCATCGAGGCTCAATACAAAGGTGTTGAAAACCACCGGTATTGTATTTAACACACATGCTGTTAAAAAAATAATGACAAAAATCTTATCCTTAAAAAAGTTCGTGAACACGATAATCAGAGTTTCATTTTTTTATTTCAAGCGGCAAATATCCCTGTTTTTAATTTCAATAGCAATAATTTCCTCAACGGATTTCCGGTATTTTTTTGCTAATGCTCTGTGCCGGAAGAAATACAGGTCGTTTTTCATGATCTGTTTCATCGCGTCATATTCCTCATTTATTTCACCCGGGAAATAAATTTTATATACCTCATCAATAAAGCCCCAGAAACCATAAAAGGCGTTCATTTCAGTTAGTGCCACTAAAATGACATCTTGTTTTTCAATTTCCTTCTGCAAATTCAATTCCCGGGGAATATCCCGTGAATTCCATATGTCGGGCCAAATTCCCCTGAAATAATACCAGTATTGGTGGTTCGAATACATACTGTCCACAATATGATTATTGATAAAGCCCCAATAGTAGCTGTCGCCGATCGTAAGCAATTTGGGCTTAACCTTGCCGGGCTTGCTATAGTATGCAATTTCAGGGTAACACATTTTCACATGTGGCAAATCACATAACAGGTTCAGGGTTGCCTCAATGTCAAAATCGACATCTTTAAGTTCGTCAGTTAAAGTATAACTTTTCCAAACCATTTCCGGCATATCAATTTTCCTCAGATGTTCAATAAATCGCGAAATGGTATCTGCGGCTTTATACATCCCGAACGTGCTCCAGTGAACGCCGTAAGTTGCATACAACGGGTACCTTGAAGTGTCTTTCATGGCGCAGAACCATGTGTTCAGATTCAGGATGTTGATGTGCATCTTTTTTGTTTGCCGGGCAATATATTCCATGTTAGACAGCGTCCTGTTTTCAGGATGATACCTGTCGGGAATATATTCGGGATAAAAACTGGCCTTGCCTGCTTCTAAAACAATGACAAGGTCTGTGTTATTGATTTTTTTCAGGGTATCCTGAACAAGTTTGGTGCGGCGAAGCAACTCATTCCAGAATTTTGTTCCCAGAAAAGCGTCTCCGGTATAATCGAGAATATAGCCTTCTTCATACAAACAATTATGCTTCCCGACGACCACATTTGTAGCATCTGTTTTTTTAAACAACGAATAATTTATCTGGTTGTTGATGCGGATCAGCACCTCCCGAAAACCTAGCGTATCCTCCAAATATTTGGTGTATTTTTTTTGATACGATTCATTGAACCATGATTCAAAACTAAGGGTATCCGGTTTGTCTTCTTTTGCAAAATAACCATTAAGGGGTTTAATTTTAAAAATCCGAAAATGCTGTTGTGCCATCGGCAAAAAAAGCAGGATGACGATCAAAGGAATTAATATTTTTTTAATAGTTTTTTGCATTTTAAAACCTGAAATAAATGAATGGATTAAAGCCCGATGAGACCACTCCTGCGGAACAGATCACAAATAATAAAATTCCGAAAACACTTAAAAAGATCACATTATGGTTCTTTTGATTCGAACTGTACACTTTTTCCTGCCAGTTTTCGACAGCGCCAAAAGCGCCAAAAAATGAAAATAAAACAGCAAATGCCAACATTACGATAAAACGTGTGTCGAAATACATATCCGTTGGCCTGAAATGGAAATCAAACAACCTGGTGAAATAATATTTTATGTGGTCAATACTTTCACAACGAAATAAAACCCAGCCCATCAGCGTGAGAAAAAAAGTAAAAAGAATGCTGGGGAATTTTCCGATTCTTTTCAAAACCTTCAATAAAAAAAGCCGGTCGAGGATCAGAAAAAGACCGTGAAAAGCGCCCCACAAAATAAAGTTCCATTCGGCCCCATGCCAGAAACCTGAAATGAGAAAGACGAAAATAAGGTTAAAATACATCCTTCCCACGGAAAGCCGGTTTCCGCCAAGTGAAATATACAAATAATCGCGCATCCAGCGGCTGAGCGACATGTGCCACCTACGCCAGAATTCAGTAATGCTCTGCGAAATATACGGGTTGTTGAAATTTTCAGGAAAGATAAAGCCCATCATACGGGCAATACCAATGGCCATGTCGGAATAACCCGAAAAATCGAAATATATCTGGAACGCATATGCGGTAACTCCCAGCCAGGCTAACGGGGTGGTCAGGTCGTCAAGCCCGAGTGCAAATATTTTATCTGCTTCAGCACCTAAAACGTTTGCTATCAGTATTTTTTTGGCCAGCCCGATAACAAACCTGAAAAATCCAAGCAAATGATTATCAACGGTAAACTGGTAACTTCTGTCTTCGATCTGGTCGGAAATTTCGTTAAAACGGATGATTGGGCCGGCAATAAGCTGCGGGAAAAACAAAATATACAAAGCGTAATTCAGGATGTTTTTCATAGGCGCCTTCACACCGCGATAAACATCAATGATATAGCTCATTTCGTGAAATGTAAAAAACGAAATTCCTATCGGAAGGGCAATCTTTACCCAATGCATCTCTTTAAACCCTAATGAAAAAAGCATTGAATTGACATTTTCTACAAAAAAATTAGCGTATTTAAAATATGCTAAAATTCCTATATTCAGCGAAATAGCTATCGCAAGTAAGATCCTTTTTTTTCGGCCTTCGGATTTATGAATGTATTTTGCAAAAAGGAAATCGCAGATAATAGAGCCAAAAATTACAAAAACAAATAAAGGCGCTCCCCAGGCATAAAAAAACACACTGGCTAATAAAGCCACCAGGTTTTTATATTTTTTGCTGGCTATATAATATAAAAATAATGTAATCGGAAGAAAGAAAAACAGAAAGAGTACACTGCTGAATACCATCGGTTTATTTCATGAAAATTATTCTTTCCGAAGCAATGGTTTCATCAGTAATAAAACGGCAATAATAAATTCCTGAAGCCACTATGTTATTGTTCCTATCAGTGCCATCCCAGTGATAGTTGTAATATCCTGTGGCCAAATTTCCTGAGGCAAGGGTTTTTATCTCTTTCCCGTTCAAATCCAAAATTTTCAATGTGGCATTTGTGGGATTATTTATTGTGAACGAAATCGTGGCCTGTTTTGTAAACGGGTTGGGATAAACCTGTAAGTTGTTGACATTTAATTTGCTCTCATCAATTGAATTGGAGTTGTCTACCTGAAATGTTACAGGAATGCTTACGGTATCTGCAAAATTATATGTCAGGTTGATAAGACAATTATAAGTGTCGTTGGCTAGGCCGTGTGAATCGAACAATAATTTCAGCGAACCTGTGGAAGAAGCGTCAAGACAGCCGTAATTTACTTCAGGGGTCAGCCATGTGCTGTTTCCGTTTACTGAAAAATCACTTAGCAAGCAATTGTATAATACTGCGTTGCCGGTGCTGTTATTTGTAAACGAGATAGAATCAATTGCTGAAGAATCAACAGGCAATGATTTAAAAATCGAAGCAGGGGTTTGAGAGATATCTGATTCAAGCTCTATAGAGGGAGGAAAAACAATATAGTCAAGCCAGGCACAATCTTCACCGTCGCTTACCGAATAATCTTTTTTATAAGTCCATCTGAATGTGTGCACGCCTGCACTTACAGGGTATTCAGACCGTATCCATGCAGTTATTCCATCCCAGCGGCCCATTTCAATGCCATCTATGAAAAATGCAAAAAAATCATAATCCGTATATCCGGCATGCCCCTCGCAGGAAACCTTTCTGTAAAAGCTGACCGTTCCGCTATTCAGGATATTTAGGGTTGTAAATAACGACGTTTCCTGGTTTTCAGAAATATTTCCGGATTCAGCACAGTCGGTTCCTTCATATGGCAGTTGTGTTGTTACAAACCAGGCAGAATCGCTACCTGAAGTTGTTGTCCATGGGAATCTCAACAAATCGCCGGTTTCGAAATCCTCAGCATTTCCTCCGATCTGAATAGTGAAAAACTTATGTGTGACATATCCGCCATCTGCAGTAAGTTTTATATTAAATACGAGTAAGTGTCCGTCGGGAACGGCATTTGAAATATTAACCACATAAAAACCAGACGAAAGATTTCCACTGTTGATACTTGCAAAATACATGGAATCGCTGATGATATTAGTGTAAGGGTCATTTGAGGTTAATATTCCGTTTACATTATAGGCGTTTGTCCCGCCAATATTTTTTATTTCCACGAGAACAGAAGCATTTTCACCCGGTTCAAGAATATTATTATTGCCATCGGCAACAGTAATCGAACCAATGTCAAGAATCAGTGAACGAACATGAAGCGTGATCGGAATGTTAAAAGTGTCAGTGGCATTATACACCTTCAGGTTTAATTCTATGATATGATTATCTTGTACGGTTGTATCAACAGCAAATAGAAATGCGTTTAAAAATTCAACAGTATCGTCCGGGGCGAGATCACCGGCTATTTCTATACTGTCAATCAAAGAAACATGATTATCATTTGTGAAAATTTTCATTTGCGCATTTGAAAAAATGCTGTTGCCGATGTTCTTTAATGTAACATTTAAAGAAACCTGTTCTCCGGCGTTGATAACAGAATCTGTGCCTGCAACAACCTGATATGTAGCCATGACGCCGTCAGAGCTGAAGGTCAGTGTTTTTGTGTTTTCAATATTGTTGTTATCCGTAACTTTAAAAGTAACGGGCAGATTATTGTATTCTGAAAGAGGTGTTCCGGAAAGCAAGCCTTGGTCAGATATTTTAAGTTCCAACGGGATGGGAGGAGGGGTTAATTCGACCAGTTTGGTAAGGGTGTTTACATTTAATTTATTTGAGTAAGCAGTATATTGATAATTATTATTGTCTCCCCGTGAAACAGCGCTGATCCATCCTGTTGCAGCGGCAACATTGATGGTATTATAATACATTTCAATTTTTCCGTTTGGGAAAAGCTTAACTACAACATTTACGCTGCTGCCACCTTGGCCTGAAACGTAAGCATTCCAGCGAAATGCAGCATATTGACTGTTTCCTTCGTACCAAAAACCTTGACCTGAACCAAAAACCAGGTCGGAAAGGAACGGAGCAATCATTTTGGTGCTCTTAAACAATAAGACCCTGTCAATAATATACGGCCAGGTATATACCTGATCATCGAATTTTATGTAACCATCCGGGCTTACATAGAGTTTATTGTACTTTTCACCGTAAAAAGGGAAATCAAAACTCAGGTTTTGAACCGCATAACCGGTAGCTCCGGCAACAAGCTGGGTTGATGTAACCACAGGGGATGTCCCGCTTGTGTCATTTTCTGTAAAATCAAACAAATAATCCCAATGATAAGAAGTGGCTCCGTTGGCTGCATTTAGCTGAACAGAATAAGGCTCATTGATAGATGCATCCGGAAGCGAATTTGTGGTAATGCCTACTTTGCTGAAATTCATTATACGGTTGATGGAAAGCCGGGTTGTGTCATTGTTGGTAAGATATACATTGGTTGAAGCACAATCCTGCTGAGAAATCCCAGAAGAATAATCAATAATTGAGTAGCTGATTATTTGCCCTGAATATAGACCTGAAGGGTCATTCTCGGCAACCTGTAAAAAATATTTTGCATTTTGTCCGGGTTGGATGTAGGTCAGCAAAGGGCTGATGTCAAGCCCGAATTCAATGGTTTTTGCAGCTTCTGTGCTGTCGCCCTGCATATAATAATCGCCTCCATGAAAATTAAAGATTGGGAATTCTAATACGAACTGAGGTTTGGTGTCGGAGGTATTGGTTGAAAGGCCGGCTGTAACTTTAATTTTATTTCTTGAATTATGTTTAAGTTGAACCTTCATGGTAAGCAGCGGATCATAATCTTGCTTTACATATTGAATAGAAACCCGATGATTCCATATTCCATCATTGGTGATATCATCAGCAAGAGCTTTATACATCATATAGCAATACCCTCCGTTTCCCCAACTGGTTCCCGAATATCCGTTAATAAACTTCAGTCCGCCGATTTCCCAGTCTCGCATATCAACCAACCCGTCCGAATTGATGTCAATGTTGTTGGTGTAAAGTCCATCACCGTTAAAATCATATTTGATTGAATCGTTGTACCCGACAATAGTCCAGGTGTGGCTTGGGCTTGCCCCCCACGTTGTTTTTAAGGCTTTGCCTGCTTCTTCGGTGCCAGCCGGAAGTGTTGTGTTGGGCGAGCCGTATTGTGCATAAAAATTTGCCAGCCCGCCCACAGCAGAACCGTCTAAATGGTTGTGCAGCCAGTTTTTTAGTATCATCAGGCCTTCGGGGGTCCCCACCTGAATGTTGTATCCGGTATACAAACGATTATGCATAGCCTTGTAATAAAGGCTGTACCCGGTCATCCAGCGTTTTTCACCGCCTGTGTTCAAGGCGCCGCCGTAATCCACAACGTTGGGTGTTCCGCACATGCGAACAATTTCCCAGGAATCATAATAGCTGACGCCTGTATAGTTTCCCCCGCTGTTAAGAAAATTCCAGGCAAAATGAGTAACGTAGCGGTTTGAATCAACCGTTGAGGACAGGCCCCGTAAACGGTTCATCTCATAAGTAAAATCATTGGCAATACTTGCCGATTGCCCGCATTCATAACCGCTCTGCCATGTGGTGGCAATCATATAGGGTTGCGTTGAATTATCAATTTTATATGGTAAGATCGATTTATTTGTGAATTCATATTCCGGTGGCATGATCAGATCGGGCAAGGTGGCAATTTTCATCAACTCCTTATCGGTAAGCATGGGGAGGTATTTTGAAACAAAACGATCCGGATATTCAAGTGAATCCAGTGAGAAGGTAGTTTGTGAAAATATATTTGTTATAAAAGCACAAACAAATAAAACCGTTGCCAAGATTGATTTAATATACATTGACATATAATTAAGGATACTGCAAATTTATAAAAATAACATTCAAAACATTGTATTGCTGATAAATTACAAAATAAAATACCAACAAAAAATTGTCGTACTTTTGTCCAAAAAAAATGAAGCTGGTTTTTGCAACCAACAACAAGCATAAGCTTGAAGAAATAAGGCACATTCTGAAGGACAGCCATGTGGAAATCGGCTGCCTTAAAGATACCGGGTTTACAGGTGACATCCCCGAAACAGCTGAAACCCTCGAAGGAAACGCGCTGCAGAAGGCCCATTATATCTTTGACAGGTTCCATCTTAATTGTTTTGCCGACGATACCGGTTTGGAGGTTGATTGCCTTAATGGCGCCCCGGGTGTTTATTCGGCGCGCTATGCGGGTGAGGGTTGTAGTTTTGACGATAACGTAACCAAACTGTTAAAGGAAATGGAGGGTCGCGAAAACCGGAACGCCTGCTTTAAAACTGTGATTGCATTGATCATTGACGGGGCAGAACACCTCTTTTACGGAAAAGTTTGCGGCAAAATACTGAAAGAACGCAAAGGGACCCTTGGCTTTGGCTACGATCCGGTTTTTCAGCCCGATGGTTTTGATAAAACATTTGCCGAAATGCTGCCGGATGAAAAGAACAGCATCAGCCATCGTTACAGAGCTATTGAAGGGTTGAAAGAGTTTTTACAGAAGTAAACAGGAAAAACAAATTCTGTGGAATTTCAATAATTTCTGATATCAAAAAACATTCAAAAATTTAAGTAATTTTATCCCCTTACTCTAAAAGAAAATTTATGAATATTTTGCTGTTGGGATCGGGTGGCCGGGAACATACCTTTGCCTGGAAACTCTCGCAAAGTCCATTGCTGGACAAGCTGTATATTGCCCCGGGAAACGCCGGCACGGCAATGTGTGGCGAAAACATAAACTGCAGCCCGGTGGATTTTGAGAAAATAAGGCAGATCGTAAAAGAAAAGAATATCGGCCTGGTGCTTGTCGGGCCCGAAGATCCTCTCGTTCAGGGTATTTATGAGTTTTTTATGACACACGATGATATTAAAAACATCCCCGTGATTGGCCCTTCACAAAAAGGAGCCATGTTGGAAGGCAGTAAGGATTTTGCAAAAGCTTTCATGCAAAAATATAATATTCCTACGGCGAAATACCTGACTTTTACAAAAGCAACCCTCAATGAAGGTTGCCGGTTTATAGACACGCTGGAGCCGCCCTTTGTGCTTAAGGCCGACGGATTGGCCGCAGGAAAAGGCGTGGTGATCCTGAATGACGCCGAAGAGGCAAAAGCCGAGCTAAAGGAAATGCTGGTCGGCGAAAAATTCGGGAAAGCAAGCGAGAAAGTTGTGATAGAAGAATTTCTCAAAGGGATAGAGCTTTCCGTTTTTGTGATTACAGATGGCGAAAATTACAAGATACTTCCTTCGGCAAAAGATTATAAAAAAATTGGCGAGGGCGATACCGGCCCGAACACTGGAGGCATGGGAACTGTTTCGGGCGTTTCCTTTGCCGATGAGGTTTTTATGAACAAAGTGAACGAACGCATCATAAAACCCACCATTTACGGGATAAAACAGGAACATATCGTGTATAAAGGCTTTATTTTTTTTGGCCTGATGAATGTTTCAGGCGATCCATACGTCATAGAATACAACGTTCGCATGGGCGATCCGGAAACAGAAAGTGTGCTGCCGCGCATAAAAAGCGACTTTGTTGAAATGCTGTTGGCCGCGTCAAAAAACCGGTTGCCTGAAGTGAATTTGGAAACAGACGAACGTTATGTCGCCACCGTCATGATGGTTTCAAAAGGTTATCCGGGCAGTTATGAAAAAGGTAAAATAATCACCGGGCTCAATGCTGTCAGCGATAGCATGGTATTTCACGCCGGGACAGCCCTGGACACGGAAGGAAATTTTATTACCAGCGGCGGCCGGGTGCTTGGCGTAACCTCCTTTGGTGAAACTATGCAAGAGGCGCTTGACAAATCATATAAAAGTGCCGGAATTATTGATTTTGAAGGTAAGTATTTTCGCCGGGATATTGGCAAAGATTTAATGTAAAATCACCTCAACTTTGTTTACACGCATTTTTAAATATCATCCTAACGTTCAACTGGCCGTACTGTTTTTGACGGCTGCAGTTCTCTGGCTTCCGGCTTTTATTAAGGGATACCCGATGTATGAGCCTATTGAATTGTCGTTCGGGTACAATTTTCTTTACCGGAATTTATTTGATGCTTCCTTACTCTCTACCATAATAGCTTTTGTTTTGTTGCTGGGGGAAGCGGTATTGCTAAATGCAACACTTGCGGATTTTAAGATCATCCCCAAAAACTCATACTTCACAGCTTTTTTTTATGTTTTGATGATGAGCTTTACTCCGGCCATGCTGACATTACATCCGTTATTAATAGTTAATGCCTTAACTATTCTATTATTGCTTATGCTTTTTAAAATTAAAACAAAAGAAGAGAGTTACAAGGAAATCTTTTTATGCGGCCTTATAACCGGAATATGCTCGTTGTTTTATTTTAAATCTGCCGGACTAATAATTATTGTCTGGATTTTTTTACTCGTTTTTCATTCATTTTCCTGGCGTGAATTGCTGATAAGCATCATGGGCCTGGTAACCGTATTTCTGTATTTGTTTGCCTATTTTTTACTGACAGATCAGCTATCGGCCGTTTTCACACAATTTCAGCACGTTTTTTCTGTGATAAATTTCGGTAGAAGTCCATGGACTTATTCCGTCTACGAATACCTGACCACTGCTATTATTGCTGTTTTGTTTTTGGTTTCTTCCGTTAAAATGTTTTTAATAACCCGTGAAAAGGTGATTTATGTGAGAAAGATTTTTAACGTAATTTTCTGGCTGTTTGTGTTGAATACGCTGAGCATGTTGTTTTTGGTCAATAATTTCATTTACGAATTTTCTTACATGCTGCTTCCGCTTTCAATCCTGGTTTCATATTATTACCTGAACCTGAAAAAAATCCTTTTCGGTGAAATAGTTTTATTTCTGCTTATTGTTTCAATAATACTTCAGAAAATATTTATCGGGTAGCTTTAGCTACAGGCCTGAAAAAATCAATGGTTCCCGAATACTTTGAGTTGATGTTTAATTCGCTGAGGCCAACCTTACGCCCCGAAAATCCATTGTTCTGATGGGCGATTTCAAATACTCCTTTTTCTTTGACACTGTAAATAATCGCTGTGTGCTTTTTGTAAGTTTCTTTGTAAATCATGTTTCCCTTGGTGGTTTTTATGACAACATTGGAAAACTGTATGATGTCTCCGGGATAAATACTGTCTGTCTTTGGATTGATTTTTTTTCCAAAAACAAATGCTCCGTTCCATTCACAGTTGTTTTGGGTTAAGGCTTCGTAAGCCAGGTCCCAGCATTCGCCGGTGTTAACTTTTTTTCCTACTTGTGTCTTAACATAATCAACAATTTTTTGATTTAGTTCAGGAATTTGTTGTGCCTGAATCTGAAAGGAAAAAACAAGGAATAAAAACAGTACGGTGAGATTTTTCTTCATTGGTTGCTTATCTTGATAAGAGATAACGTAATAAGCCTGAAAAATGATATGGGTTAACCCAAACATTTTTTTTGTTAATAAAATAATCCAATTCATTTTCTGTTTTGATACAAATGACAATTATATATTTTTAATTTTGCAAAAAACCTGTGTTTGTTGAATCCACTTAGAAAATTAGCCGGGCAGACAGCCATTTATGGTGTGAGTACTATTGTGGCACGCCTGATGAATTATTTGATGGTTCCGATCCATACCCGCATTTTTGCTCCGCCAGACTATGGGATTGTTGGCGAAATGTATGCCTATGTTTCCTTGTTGATCGTGTTGCTAACCTACGGAATGGAAACGGCTTTTTTCAGATTTTACGACAAAAACAGCCTGGATAAAGATCGTGTTTACAATACCACGATATTTTCGCTGATCATCACCTCGGCCTTATTTATCATTATCGCATTCATGGTGGCACAACCGGTAGCCACGATGATCAGGTATCCGCAAAACAGCGAATATATCAGGTGGTTTGCCTTGATTATCGCCTTCGACGCACTGGCAACCATTCCTTTTGCAAAGCTTAGGGCTATAAACAAACCAAAAACTTTTGCTTTTATCAAGGTCTTCAATATTTGCATCTATGTGGTGCTGAACCTGTTTTTCCTGTTGCTTTGTCCTTATTGGGTGAAAAATGGCATTTTAACTGGTTTTACCGATTTGGTTTACAGCCCTGCGATTGGAGTTGGATACATTTTTATCGCAAATCTGGCTGCCAGCGGGATCACCCTGTTCATGTTGTTTGTTGTGGTGCCGCTAAGCAAATTCAGGATAGATATTGCGGTTTGGAAAAAAATGCTCAAGTATGCGTTGCCGCTGCTGATTTTCGGACTGGCAGGAATAATAAACGAGACGATCGATCGTGTGTTGCTGAAATATTTATCCCCGGAAGACATCGCGATGTCGCAGGTTGGTATTTATTCTGCCTGTTATAAAATTTCAATCATGATGACCATCGTTATTCAGGCATTCAAATATGCGGCCGAGCCATTTTTCTTTTCGCAGGCAAAAGAATCCAACGCCAAAGCCCTGTACGCCGATGTCATGAAATATTTTGTGGTTGTATGTTCATTTATTTTTTTAGCCATTATGCTCTATATTGATGTGGTGAAATATTTTGTAGGAAAAGAATATTTTGAGGGACTGGTGGTGGTGCCGATTTTATTACTGGCAAATATGTTCCTTGGCATATTCTACAACCTTTCTATTTGGTATAAGCTCACGGATAAAACACGTTTTGGCGCCTATCTGTCGGTATTTGGAGCCGTAATTACGCTGGTATTGAATTATGTTTTAATCCCGCGGATCGGGTACCTCGGATCTGCGTGGGCAACCTTTGCCTGCTATTCCTCCATGATGGTCGCCTCATATTTTATCGGACAAAAGCATTATCATGTAAACTATAATATTAAAAGAATCCTCTTATACATTGCCGTTCCCGTGGCGTTATATTATGGCAGCACCTTTTTGCCTGTTACCTTGCCATGGCTGCATTATTTTATAAATACGGTGCTGTTATTACTTTTTATACTGATGGTGATCATCATCGAAAGGCCGAAATTATTACATATAATCAGAAAATCATGAATGTAAAAATTGTAAATAAATCGAAGCATCCATTGCCAAAATATGAAACGAATGCTTCAGCAGGTATGGATTTAAGAGCGAATCTTGATACTCCGGTAATTTTGAAACCCTTGGAGCGGACACTTGTTCCGACGGGTATTTTCATCGAAATTCCGGTGGGCTATGAAGCACAGGTAAGACCCAGAAGCGGCCTTGCCATAAAAAAGGGGGTAAGTGTATTAAACACGCCCGGAACCATTGATGCCGATTACCGTGGCGAAGTAATGGTGATCCTGGTGAATCTGTCTTCAGAGGATTTTATAATAAATGACGGTGAAAGGATCGCCCAGATGGTGATTTCAAAGCATGAAAAAGCAGAATGGATCGAAGTTCAAATGCTCGAAGAATCGCATCGTGGTTCAGGTGGCTTTGGGCATACAGGCAGCAAATAGCAGCATCGAATCTCTTAAAATTTGTTAAAAGATAAAATTTTAAACTGTTGCAAGGTGCTGAAAGTCAATATTTAACGCCGACATGGTAATAAATTCATAAAAAAAAACCTTTGCCATGTCTGAATTAATATTTTTCTTTGCACCCTCATTTAATAAAAATTTATATTATGTCAGACATTACAGCAAGAGTTAAAGCTATCATAGTTGATAAGCTTGGTGTGGACGAAAACGAAGTAACACCTGAAGCAAGTTTCACCAACGATCTGGGTGCAGATTCTCTTGATACTGTTGAATTGATCATGGAGTTTGAAAAAGAATTCAACATAGCCATCCCCGATGAAGAAGCAGAAAAAATCGGAACAGTTGGCGACGCGGTCAAGTATATTGAAAATAACACAAAGTAAGCACCTTTATTAATGGAATTAAGACGGGTTGTTGTTACCGGGCTTGGTGCAATAACTCCGATTGGTAATAATCTCGGGGATTACTGGGATGCATTACTTAAAGGAGTAAGCGGATCTGCTTTGATCACTCGCTTTGATATCTCGAAATTTAAAACAAAATTTGCATGTGAAGTAAAAAACTTTGATGTAAATAATTATTTCGACCGTAAAGAAGCAAAAAAATTAGATCTGTACGCACAATTTGCCATGATTGCTGCTCAGGAAGCATTCATCGATTCAGCTATTGATCCTGCAAACATGGATCTGAACAGAGCCGGTGTTATCTGGGGCTCCGGAATTGGCGGACTGGATACGTTTACCGAAGAAGTGACAGAGTTTGTTAAAGGCGATGGCACTCCACGGTTTAACCCGTTCTTCATCCCCAAGATGATCGCTGATATTGCCGGTGGCAGTATTTCCATCAAGTTTGGCTTTAAAGGTCCTAACTATACAACTACCGCAGCATGCGCGTCTTCCTCTCATGCCATGATAGATGCGTTTAATTACATTCGTTTGGGGAAAGCCGATGTGTTTATTTCCGGCGGGTCCGAAGCAGCTATCGGTATTTGTGGTTTGGGCGGTTTTAATGCCATGCACGCAGTTTCAACACGAAATGATGACCCCGCAACAGCTTCACGTCCTTACGACAAAGACCGTGATGGTTTTGTACTTGGCGAAGGCAGCGGCGCATTGATTTTTGAAGAGTTGGGGCATGCCTTGAAAAGAGGTGCAAAAATTTATTGTGAGGTTGCCGGCGGTGGAATGTCTGCCGATGCATATCACATTACTCAGCCTCATCCAGAAGGTGAAGGAGCCCACAGGGTTATGATCAACGCATTGGAAGATGCAGAAATGAAACCTGAAGATATAGACTATATCAACACCCATGGTACGTCTACGCCTCTTGGTGATATTTCAGAAACTAAAGCGGTACTGGCTGCATTTGGAGAACACGCGTTCAGGATGAACCTCAGTTCGACAAAATCCATGACCGGACATCTGCTCGGTGCTGCAGGTGCCATAGAGTCAATTGCTACTATTTTGGCTGTTAAAAATAATATCATACCGCCAACCATCAATCATTTTACAGACGATCCCGAACTGGACAGCAGGGTGAATTTTACATTTAACAAACCTCAGGAACGCGAAGTAAAAGCAGCTTTATGCAACACCTTTGGTTTTGGCGGACACAACGCAACAGTGATTTTCAAAAAATATAACGGTTAATCCCTACCGATTACGCTTACCAACAAACAATTATCACGGGCCCTGAAAAATATCCTCGGATTCAACCCGGGAAACATTAATCTTTACCAGCTTGCCTTTTTGCACCGTTCGGCTGCCAGAGAAGTGATACATGGCCACAAAAACTCCAATGAACGGCTTGAATATTTAGGAGATGCGGTATTGAGCTCGGTTGTTGCCGATTATCTTTTCAGAAAATATCCTTTAAAAGATGAAGGTTTTCTGACCGAAATGAGATCAAAACTGGTGAGCAGGCCGCATCTGAATAAACTTTCGCAAAAACTTGGCCTCGACAAGCTGATTCATTCCGAACAGGATAGTGGCAGCATATACAAATCCATTAACGGTGATGCCTTTGAAGCGCTGATAGGGGCAATATATCTTGACAAAGGATACAAGTTTGTTACAAAAGTTATCATTAACCGCATCATCAAATGCCATGTGGATATTGATACCCTCGAAAAAACAGAGCTGAACTATAAAAGCGTATTGCTCGAATTAGCCCAAAAAGAAAAGAAAGCGGTAGACTTTAAAGTTATTGATCAAAGCGGAAAGGGTTTTCATAAGCAATATGCGGTGGAAGTATCCTATGACAGGCAGATTATTGCCAAAGGATATGGTTTTTCAATCAAAGAAGCCGAGCAAAACGGCGCCGAAAATGCGTATGTTGTTCTGAACCCTCAGGAAACAGCAAGCATATAATAAATGAAACTTCTTTTAAAAAATGTATTTTTGCTCATGAATTTTTGTTAATGAACAGAGGTAAAAAAATATTCGACCGTTTTCTGGTATGGCGTATCAAACATATCAGCGACCGGAACCTGTTGATGATCCTGAGCGTTTTGTGCGGATTTATTTCTGGTATCATCGCGGTATTTACCAAAAACCTGGTTTATTTTATCGAAGGCCTTAAGTTCCTGCAGAATACATCCGGTTATATACATTACGAATACTTTTTTTACCCCATTGCGGGAATTTTCATAACTATACTTTTCAAAAAATATATCGTAAAAAAAGACTTAAGCTACGGCATACCGGGAGTACTTGGGGCTATTTCGAAGAAAAGCGGCTATATGCCCCCTCAGAACATATATTCACCAGGGATTGCAAGCTCTATAACTCTTGGTTTCGGTGGGTCGGTGGGAATGGAGGGTCCTGCTGTTAATATGGGCGGTGCTATTGGCTCAAATGTTGGGCGGTGGCTTGGCTTGAAATATAAGCATATTGTATTACTTATTGCTTGCGGTTCTGCGGCAGCCATTGGCGGACTTTTCAAAGCGCCTATCACCGGCGTGGTGCTTGCACTGGAAATCCTTATGATTGACCTTTCGATGGCGTCGCTTGTTCCCTTACTGATAGCCGCAGTTACAGGAACTCTGACGTCGTATTTTTTTCTCGGACAGAATGTTCTTTATCATATTGCCAAGCTTGACCCTGTAGATTTTTCGAACTTACCTTATTTTGCGGTATTGGGAATTTTTTGCGGATTCATCTCTGTTTATTTTACACGCGTGCTGATGTTTTTTGATAAATATTTTAACAGATACAAGAATATTTATATGAAATTGGTAATCGGCGGGGTGTTGCTTGGCGGCCTTATTTTATTGTTCCCGGCCTTATACGGAGGTGGTTACCGTAACATTAATTTGTGCCTGGAAGGTAAGTATGATTTTGTATTTCAGAATACCCCTTTTGGTTTTTTAGGAAACGGCATAGGCGCGGCCATTATTTTATTATTTGCCATCATCATCTTTAAAGTTATTGCCACTTCGTTGACATTCAGTGCGGGCGGGGTTGGCGGTATTTTCGGGCCATCACTGTTTTTAGGGGCAATTACAGGTTTGTTGTTTACGTTGCTTGCAAGTTTTCTGAATGTTGGAGATCTGCCCGTGACAAAATTTGCCCTGGCCGGAATGACGGGTATTCTGGCGGGCGTTATGCATGCGCCGCTCACCGGAATCTTTCTTATAGCAGAGATAACCGGCGGATATGACATGATCGTTCCGCTGATAATAACCGCTTCAATCTCCTACCTTACCATAAAATCTTTTATCCCTTATTCGGTCGATGCTATTGAACTTGCCGAAAAAGGAGAGCTGATCACTCATGATAAAGACAAATCCGTATTAAACCTCATGAAAATTGATAAGCTGATAGAAACAAATTTTATTTCCGTATCACCGGATGATTATTTAGGCGAACTCGTAAAGGTTATTGCACGTTCAGAAAGAAATATTTTTCCTGTTGTCGACCACGAAAATAACCTGCTGGGAATAATTTTTCTTAATGATATCAGGGATATCATTTTTAATCAGTCCTTATATGGTAAATTGTTTGTCCGCGACCTGATGTATATGCCAACTACTTTGGTTGACCCCGACGAGTCGATGGAGGAAGTGGCCTTAAAATTTGAAACAACGGATAATTACAACCTTATGGTGGTAAAAGACGGGAAATATAAGGGCTGTGTTTCGCGCGCAAGATTCTTTTCAGAATACCGGCAAATGATCAAGCAATTTTCTGAAGATTAATATTAAAAAAAACGAAAGCACTATTGGAGTTTTTTTCCCCGAAACAAGTAACAACAATAAATTATTCCTTATGCCCGAAAACCCGGGCTTTAAACCAATTGAAATCAATATATATATATCGGTGGATACATCCGTTTTGGGTGCGGTAACTTACACTATCCGGAAGTTGATATTGGATCAGTGTTTTTTTATGATTATTTCCGGAGTGGAAATAATATTACTCTCGTGCAAGGCGCGATCCGCAATATAAGCATCAAATCGTATCGTATCGTACGCAGAAAACGGATTATTGATAAAGAGTTCAATTTCAATTTCCCCTTTAAGCGCCCCGTTGCTGCTGGAAGAAGTTAATACAGGTATTCTTGAATTGAAAGTTACAGCGGGCACAACTTCAACAAATGTTCCATGCTGTTTTTCGAAATAAGTAATAAAAAAATTATAATAATATTTGCTGCTTTTATCAAACGGTGGTAAGGTATCCCAGTCAGCAAGCCCCATGTCGTCGTCTCCATCGGTAAAAAAGATCTTTAAAATCCCTTTTTCGTCGATATTATTTGAGTTCTGTATTTTTGTAAAATCCATATAATCAATATGCGGCACTTCGGAAAAATCTTCCTCCTTGGTGCAGGATAAAAAGATCGTCAAAACGATTATCAACTGGATAATTATTGCGATGCGGATCTTCATCTGGATATTATTCTTAAATTTGAATATAAAATTACAAAAAAAAACAATGTAATGGATATTGAAAAACTTAAATCCGGGATATTTAATATCGGATCCTTCGATGATTTCAATGTCGTGGCGTTACAAATATTCCATTATCAATACCAACATAACGAAACATATCATAAATTTATTGATTTGCTGTCGGTAAAAATTGATGATATCACTTCTTGTTATAACATCCCGTGCCTGCCCGTCGAGCTTTTTAAGACAAACGAAATTCGCAGCACAAGTTCGTTACCGGAACTAGTATTTAAGAGCAGCGGAACAAGCTCCGGGCAAAAAAGCAGTAGCCTGGTTTTTTCAAAAAGCTTGTATGAAAAAAGTATTTTACAAAGCTTTTCATCTTTTTTTGGCAAGCCTGAAGACTATATGATTTTGGCATTGGTCCCTGATTATAATACTGCGAAAGAATCTTCCCTGGCCTTTATGCTTGATTTTCTGATAAAAAAATCGGGACAGCAGGAAAGTGGTTTTTATATGAACAGAAATGATGTGTTGGCAGCCATTTTAAATAAAAAATCCGACAAGAAAAAAATTCTTTTTGGGATTACTTACGCGTTGATGGATTTTGCCGAACAGCACCAGCTTGCTCCCGAGAATACGGTTGTTATCGAAACCGGTGGCATGAAGGGCCGGAGGAAAGAAATTACCCGCGATGAGCTTTATGACTTTCTAACTGAAAAACTAAAGAACACGGACATCTGTTCGGAGTATAGTATGTGTGAACTTATGTCGCAGTCATATGCGCTACGCAGGGGACAATATAAAACGCCACCCTGGATGAAAATTTATATTCGGGAATTGAACGACCCGTTTTCTCACCTTGAAAATGAAAAAAGCGGTGGAATTAATATTATTGACCTGGCAAACTTATACACTTGCTCCTTCATCTCAACCAAAGACATTGGAATATTGCATGAAACAGGTACCTTTGAAGTTTTGGGCAGATTCGATTACAGCGATATCAGAGGGTGTAGTTTGCTTACATAATTATTATTTTTTCATAAAAATCTGCTTTTTCCAAATTAGTTTATATATTTGTAGCTGAAATCTGAAAACTAATTATCAATGAGAAAAATATTTATAATTTTTATTGCTGTGTTTACTGTTGCTGCTTTTGCTTCTTGTAAAAAATGTGTTACCTGTAGTTACGAATACGATTATGTCGGAGAAAAAATGGTTGTTACTTACCCGCAGGAATGTGGCACCAGCAAGAAAATAAAAGATTTCGAAGCTACGGTTGAAGCCGATGCAAACCGTCACGGTGTTGAATCAACCTGTGTCAACGAATAACGGGAATTTATGATATTATAGCTGTAACTGGCTGTATTTAATACCGTTTCAAATTTCTTATTCAGCAATAATTGTTTGCAATTATTGCTGTTTTATTTAAATATCCCTGCTGTTTTTGCTAAAAAAGTTTTGACCCGGTTTCCGGGATTTGGATTTCGGGAAAATCGTTTTTTGGAGCATTTACTAGTTTTGACACAGAAAATACTTGCATTTTGTCTGAATCCAGAGGTTTAAGCAGTGATAAAATTTCAGTACCCGGACTATTTTTCAACCATGAATTTTCATCGCTTCCATTGTCAAAAATTACAGGCATGCGGTTATGAATTTTCCCTATCAGTTCGTTAGACCCGGTAGTGATAATAGCAAAAGATGAAATGATTTCATTTTCGGGAGATTTCCATTCGCTCCAGATACCTGCCATTGAAAAAACCGGCTGATCTTTCAGCATGATCCTGTATGCCGTTTTATCGGTATCCTGCGACCATTCATAGAACGAATCAGCAGGAATGAGACAGCGTTTGGTTTGAAATGAATTTCTGAATGCCGGTTTAGAGGAAATGGTTTCCGCTTTAACATTGATCATTTTATTCCCAATTGAGCTATCTTTCGACCAGGAAGGAATAAGGCCCCATTTTAAAAAACTAAGCGTGCCGGGATTTTGATTTGTTATGACCGCCAACATTTGAGAGGGGGCACAATTATACCGGGGTGTTAATCCCGGTATTGAAAAGCCATAATGTTCTTCAATTATTTTTTCAGTAATGGCAAAAGAAAATCTGCCGCACATGATTATGAAAATCAGCTTATTTAATAAGAGTCACAAATCCTTTTAAGGCGTGAGAGTGTTTCAGAACATCGAAATAAGTGATATACCAGACATAAACGCCTTCATTGGCTTCTTTTCCGTTATAGTAACCATCCCATCCCTTTTCTATATCGTTAGAAAGAATGACTTGCCTGCCCCATCTGTCGTATATCCTCATTTCAAAGGTTGAAAGATCAATACCTTCCCCGAAAGCCCTGAAAATTGAATTTTTGTCGTCTTTGTTTGGCGTAAAAGCGTTGGGTACATAGATGGTCATATTGGGGCTAACGGTAACTTCTCCACTGATGGTATCCGTGCAACCATAATTAGTAAATACTACAAGCATTGGGTAATAGGTTCCGGTATCCGAATAGACATGGGTTGGGTTTTGCAGATTCGAATTATTGCCTATTACATTGGGTTCGCCAAAATACCAGTTCCAGATATATGCTCCAACGGATTGATCGTTAAACCATACAAGTGGCTCAAGTTCATTTACCACCTCTGGCTTAACTTCAAAAAATGCCAGCGGATTCGGATGGGTTATGATGTAATCGGGAAACAACATTTTCATTTTACAACCCGCAGGGGTGACTACTGAAAGTGAAACGTCAAAGGATCCGGCATCTTCATAATAGTGTGTCGGATTTTGCAGCGCAGAAGTGTTTCCGTATGTTAAATTATCTCCAAAATGCCATAACCAGCTAACAGGTTCAGGTGAAGTAAGGTCCGTAAAATTAACCTTCAGTCCCTGGCAGGCTTCCCTGATATCTGCTGTAAAATCAACCCGCGGTAATGGTTCAACGGTAATCGTAATGTCCTGGGTACTTATGCAGCCATTATTATCAGCAGTAATGGTATAAGTGGTAGTTGTAAGCGGATATGCCTGTGTGGTTGACGTGTTGGTACTTGAAAGGGAAATACCCGGGGCCCATGTATAAATTTGTGCACTGCAGAATGCGGCAAGCGTGCTTGTATCACCAGGACATAAATTTTGAGGATCAGCAGTAACCAGTATTGCCGGTCCGGTGGATGCAATAACAGTTGTTGTTGTTGTGTTGACACACTGGTTAGTGTCTGTTCCGGTTATCGTATAAGTTGTGGTTGCTTGGGGAAAAGCATATACCGAGGAGCCTGAACCCGCTGATAATGTGGCTGGAGAATCCCAAGTGTAAGTGTCCGCTCCTGAGGCCGTTAGCATCATAGAATCCCCGATGCAGATATTTCCCCCCGGCGGGTTAATTGATAAAACAGGCAGTGGATTAACGGTAACCGTTATACTATTTGACGCGGTACACATTGGTGTTGTCCCTGTAACGGTATATGTTGTAGTTGTTGTTGGTGAGGCGGTTACGGTTGCTCCGGTTGTTTGATTCAGGCCGGTGGGAGGATCCCAAACATAAGTATCAGAACCGGAAGCCGTCAGGTCAATAGAACCTCCGGTACAAATAGTAGGATTTGTTGGAGCCAGGCTCACGCTGCCGCCCGAAAGTGATACGGTAATGTCATCATCAACGGTAACGGTTGCCCCAAAACAAGTAGTGTAATTAGCCTGGGCCGAATATGTGGTATTTGCTGTTGGGCAAACTTGTATTGAATTGCCCGTGCCGATTTGTGTTGCCCCTTCAAACCATGTTATACCAACAATGGCGGATCCTGTAGGAGTGAAGCGCCATGCTTCATTTGATGCCGACCATGCCCCTGTGTTGCGGCCCGGAGGTGACATACCCAAAGTTCCTGTAGCATTTTGAATCCCAACCAAGCCGTTTCCCGAGTTCCAGCTGCTGCACAACGGTTTGTTTTGAATATATACCTCAATGATGTTTGAGGTTTCATATAAAACAATTTGATGAGTAGCCTTCAGCGCGTTGCAACTGCCTGAAAACATAGCGATCTGATACCAGTTAACCACAAATGTCCTGCAGGGGTATGTACCCAGGATTGCATAATACATTGTTCCCGAAACTGCAGGGTCAATATCATGGTAAACCCCAAAAATTGAATTTAAAACAAGACTGCTGGAAGGGCATGTAGTCGAAAACGACCATGGGCAATACCCATCGGCATCAGCTACATCAAAAGAAACAACGCCATTAGATCCGGCAATTATTTGATTATAACTGGTCCCGTAAAAACAAAAGGTAAACGGCAGATTAATTACACTGCTCCAACGGTCATCAATATTCACTAAAATCGGGGTTCCTGCATTATAGGCATATGGAGGAGCGTACGGAACAGATGCAACAGTATAGGAACTGGTTTCACCGCTGGTTTGTATGGCGGTGGCTGCAAGTGTTGTGCATGGCTGACTGCAGGGTAAGGCAAAATCATTACCGGCGTTTGTAGTTATCGTAACGCTTGCACATCCAGGTTGTCCAAAAACAATAGTACTTGGTAATAGTGTTATTAAAGACAGGAGTAAGTATTTTAAAGTTTTCATCGGTGGTGAGTGATTATCTGGTTTCTGTATTAGAACGTATTTTCCTTTTTAAAAATTGGTAAAACAAAATCATATTGGTCTAATTAGACGAAAAAAACACGTTGAAGGTTGCAATAGCTTGCAAATTTACGACATTATAGTATTATGACCAATTTTATAGAGCTATATTTTTATTATTAAAAGATCGTTCCATTTGCGGGTATATTGTGGAGACAATCGTTCCTGGTGCATTTAACAGCGTCGTTATGAACCTTGACGGCAAATTTTACAGCCCCCTGGCCGACTCCGGCATTTATTTTATCTTCAACATGGATAAGGTTTGTGAGCTTTTTTCGGTTTGTTTCATCCAAGTTACCATAGTGAAGCCGATCCTCAGGAATGATGTCCGTAAGTATAATGCCTGTCTTCTTATATTTGTGACACTTCCGGTAAATTTTTCTCAATCCTTTTTAAGAGTGCGGGATTAATAATGAGATAATGCTTTTAGCCACAGTCAGTTGAGCTGGTATCGGGAACGCCTTATTCGGATTTATCGATCTCATTAATTTTCTCTATCGCGTTATTTTTCAACGTTCCGCCACGCTTTACAATTTCGTCAAATAATTCAAGAGCCGCGCCGGTTTGTTTTTTCTCCGTAAGTATCGTGGCTTTTTGCCACAACGCAAGGTCGTAAAAAGGATTATTTTTCTTTTTCAGGAGTTTGTCGAGGTGCGGGATGGCGGCATCTTTCTGGCCGTTGTTGTAATACGACATCGCAAGATAATATAGTGCCTGATAATCATTATTATTTTCATCCACCTTTTTTTCAAACTCAGTGATAGCGGTTTCGTATTGTGCCGAATTATAATACGACAAGGCATCTGTAAGAGTTTGTTTGTTTTCGGAACGACTTGCTGCTGTTACTGTAGTGACGTTTTTTACTTTACCGGCCTCTTTTTTATTTGGTTTCATTTCTTCCAGGGAAATAATTTTTTCCACTGTAACTTCATCAACTGCGCTTTGGTCCATTGCAAGCGCAGTTTCCTGCTGGATTCCTCTGAGGCTTATCGAATCTCCCTGGTTTTGAACAGGCTGGGCCCCACCCAACACTATGCCATCGTCAAAAAATCCATTGTACGCATCTTGTTTCCCTTCGGCTTTTGTACCGGTGGCTCCAAAAACGATTCCGCTTTGATCAGCATCTTTGGTTTTGCCTGTAATAGCAATGGTTGCCGGAGCTTTAAATTTATCCTGTTCGTTATTCTGTCGTTCGCCCGTTCCTTTTAGTTCTGCCATTTTTTGTTCAGTGCAAACTTCTTCTGCTATATCCTTTTTCGTCTCTTTGGCTGCATCTTCAGGAACGGCGGTAGTATTTTGTTTGTCGGAAATGGTTTTTTCTTCGGGTATCGGAGCGTTAAGACTAATTTCTGTTTTATCGGATTTGGTTTGAATTGTAATAAGGTAATATCCTGTAAAAATCAATAAGAAACTTGCGGCTATTGATATTGTTGTTATGAGCGTTCTTTTGCCACCACTTTTTTTTAAACTTTTATTGGATGAAACTGCGAACCCTGATCTCAGGTCATTTTGAAGGGACCCAATTCCGGTGATAAATTTATCGCTGTTCACGTGTTTTTCATATCCTTCCAATGCCTCATGACAAAGCAAACAACCAGAAACGTGCTGCTCAAAGATATTTTTTTCTTTTTCAGTCAGTTCGTTTCTCAGATAAAGCGTTAACCCTTCTTTACTAATGCATCCCGAAGGACCAATAATCCGGTTGTGTTCTTTGCTGGGTTTCATTTTATGGTTTCGAGCATGATTTTTAAATTTCTTTTTCCGTTCTGTATAAAGCTTTTTACCTGGTTCATTGTAAAATTGGTAGTATCGGCAACCTCTTTGTACGATTTTTCATGCAGATAAAAAAGCTCAATGCAGATCCGTTGTTCATCACTCAGTTGTTTTATGGCTTCAGGCAATTTTTTATCAATAATATCGTCTTCAGCAGGGTTAAGAGAAAAATCACCATTAAAATCCATAAAATCCTGCTGAAAATTTTTTAATTGCACTTGTTCATTGAACGAAACGGTGTTATCTTTTCGTAAAATCATCAGGCAGTGGTTCTTGGCAACACTATAAAGCCAGCACTTAAAATTTTCTATTTTGTGTTCTTTCAGCGCTACATACAGTTTTTCAAACACCTGCATTACAGCTTCGCGGCGGTCGTCTTCACGATCGAAATATTTTAGCGCGATACCATAAACCAGGTGGGCATAACGTTCGAAAAGTTCTCCGATATGGACCGTATCATCGGTTTTGATATACAAATCAATCAACTCCTGATCTGTCAGCGGGTCAGATTTTTCGAGAACACGTTTTTTTAAAAAGAGTGCCAAATTTCAGGAGATTGATATGCAAATTTAATTTTTTAAAATGAAATATAGCGTATTTATAAATTACGTAGTTTAGCATCAAAATAGTATCCATATGAAAAAAATTGTCACTTATAATGTGAACGGAATTCGTGCGGCGCTTTTGAAAGGCTTGATGGAATGGATAGTTGCCGTGAATCCCGACATTGTTTGTTTTCAGGAAACCAAAGCTCAGCCCGAGCAGATTCCGGCACTGGATTTTGAAGCCGCCGGATATAAAAATTACTGGTATTCAGCCAAAAAAAAGGGATACAGCGGCGTGGGAATACTTACCAAACAGGAACCTGATAACATTGTTTATGGCATGGGAATTCAGAAGTACGACGATGAAGGCCGCGTGCTGAGAGCCGATTATGGTGACATTTCTGTGATCAGTGTTTACCATCCTTCCGGTTCTAGTGGCGAAGAACGCCAGGCATTTAAAATGATATGGCTCGAAGACTTTTTAGTGTGGGTAAATGAATTAAAAAAAACACGGCCGAAGCTTATAATTTGCGGCGATTATAATATTTGTCATAAACCGATCGATATTCATGATCCAATTAGAAATGCCACAAGTTCCGGCTTTTTGCCCGAAGAGCGTGAATGGCTTTCCCGATTTATCGACTCCGGGTTTGTCGATGGGTTCAGGGCGTTTAATCAAGAACCAAAGCAATACACATGGTGGAGTTTCCGGGCAAATGCACGTGCAAAAAATCTCGGTTGGCGTATTGATTATCATATGGTAAGCGAGCCCATCAAACACCTTATGAAACGCGCGGTTATCCTGCCTGAGGCAAAGCATTCCGACCATTGTCCAAGCATATTGGAAATGGATTTTTAACCCCCATTTCATAGCAGATAATCCGGGAGTCCAACTCAAAGAAGACGCTTCAATAAAGGAAAAAGAAAGAGTGTTACAGTCTGTGAATATCGCTCACAGATTACGAAGAAAAATCCTTGTTACAAAACGTGGACAGGTTTGTTTACATTTTAACAGACTGCTGTTAGTATCTTAAAAGTATTGCCATTAAAGCTATATTTTAAAAAATGTACTTTTGAAAAAACAATATTTGAGAATTATGGTGAAAAAAATTTTATTGTTTGCCGGCATTGCGTTTTTTCTGACCTCTTGTGTATCGTTAAAGAAATATCAGGAAAAGGAAAGTGGATACAAAAACTGTATTGAAGAAAATACTTCCTTAAAAAGTCAAAATCTTGAATATACTACCAAGCTGAACGAATTGACAGCCCTTGCAGATAAATTAACAAAACACAACGAAATTCTTATAACAGATTCTATCAGGAACGGCCTGAAGTTCCGTGAACTTACGCAAAAATATCAGGACCTGAACCAGGCATACGACACACTTGTCAGCAGCAATGTCAAGCTGATGAAGGGCAATAAGTACGAAACCCAGAAATTGATTTCGGAACTTGAAAAAACCAAGGAGGCGTTACAGAAAAAAGAAGATGACCTGAAAAAACTGGAATCTGAACTAAACGCAAAACTCGTTAACCTTAATGATCTTCAATCAAAACTTGATGAAAAGCAAAAGCATCTGGACGAATTACAATCCATACTCGATAAAAAAGATTCCGCAGTAAAAGCCCTGAAAAACAAAGTTTCGGAAGCCTTACTCGGTTACGAAAACAAAGGATTGACCGTAAAACAAATGAACGGGAAAGTTTATGTTTCAATGGATGAAGCCTTACTCTTTGCCTCCGGGAAATATGAAGTAGCCCCCAAAGGTGCCGACGCCCTAAAAAAGCTGGCAATAGTTCTTGAAACCAATCCGGATATTAATATCATGGTAGAAGGCCATACCGATAATGTTCCATACAAAGGTAACGACCAGATTCTGGACAACTGGGACCTGAGCGTCAAACGCGCTACTACTGTTGCCCGGATTCTGCTTAAAAACACCTCCATTGCCCCGATGCGAATTACTGCCGCCGGCCGCAGTGAATATTTTCCTGTTGACAAAGCCAATTCGCCCGAAGCGCGGAGTAAAAACCGCCGTACAGAAATCATACTCACACCCAAACTGGACGAGTTGCTGAAGATTATTGAAAGTAACTGACCGTAGTAGCATTTTTCAATCAAAATCCATATATTTGCAGAGGTAGATCTTAAAGGTCTGCCTCTTTTTTATTAATCTGGGAAATATGGATAAAATAGAAAAAAACATTAAGTATACACCCGAAGACCTGCAATTGGCTTATACGACTCATTTCCGAAGAATGTATCCGGTCAGAAGCAGGTTGTTGATCGTGGTAAGTATTATTTCGTTAATTGCCGGCTGCGTTTTTATTATTTATGATCTTAAAAAGGGCGGTAACATATATGCCAACTGGGCTGCCTGGTTTTTGATCTGTTATGGGGTTATCATTGGCATACTTTATTTTTATAATTTGCGCACTGTAGGGAAGCGTATGTATTCGAAAATGCCCGATTTTGAAAGGCCTTTCAATTACGTTTTTACCGATGAAAAGATTCAGGTGTCATCAGAAACCATTAACAGCAACAATACATGGGAATATTATCAAACAGCATTGATTAGTTCAGAGGTAATAATGGTGTATCCCAATAAGTTCCGCTTTAATTTATTCCCGAAAAAATACTTTACCGACGAGGAATACGAAATGCTGAAACAATGGATAAGAGCAAAAATTAAAACCAAAGAAAGCAAATGAATTTTCTTGAACTTGTCAAGATCCGGCAGAGCTCCAGAAAATACAGCCCCCGGGTTGTAGAGCGTGAAAAAATACTACGATGTGTTGAGGCTGCGCGACTGGCGCCTTCAGCAAGCAATTCGCAACCATGGTCCTTCATAGTGGTTGATGAACCTGAATTATGCGGTAAAGTTGCCCGTGAAACATACAGCGCTGTGATTCCATTTAACCGGTTTGTAGTTCAGGCACCTGTTATTGTGGCGATCGTTATGGAAAATCCATCTTTTTTGGCACAAATAGGCGGCCGCATCAGAAAAAAAGATTTTTACCTGATAGATACCGGCATTGCTGCCGAACATTTTTGCCTTCAGGCGGCTGAGGAAGGGCTTGGCACATGCATGCTGGGCTGGTTCAACGAAAAGAATGTGCAACGGCTGCTGAAAATCCCCAAAAACAGACGTATCGGGTTGCTCATTACGCTGGGCTACTCAGAATCACGATTGCGGGAAAAGACAAGAAAACCCATTAAGGATATTTTAAAATACAACTTTTATGAATGAAATAATTTTAGAAAACATTAATCTTCCCCTCCTTCAGGATGCAGATCTGAAAAACAAAGTGGTGCTGGTGAGGGTTGACCATAATGTGGTTAAAAAAGGCATTATTCATGATCCATACAGAATTGATGCTACCATGGCCACGTTGTATTATATCAATGCGAAAGGCGGGAAAATCATCCTGATGACACATGCCGGCCGGCCCAAAAATAAAAAAACCGGTGAAATAGAAATATCTGACGACACCTCGGTGCAGCCCATCGTGGATTACCTGCAGAACAAACTGCATATCACGATCAAGGTTCCTGAATTTCATGAACATGAGAAACAGGGTTTTCTGGATGTTGAAACATCCATTAATCATTTAATCCGCGATTTGAACGACCATACGATTGACATGGTCTATCTGCCCAACACCCGCTGGTTTGCCGGTGAAGAAGCCAAGGGGGAATGCGCTGATCGCTTTGCTTACCAGCTGGCAGGGCTTGCAGATATATTTGTGAACGACGCATTTGGTTCCTGGCAGCCGCATGCTTCAACGGTGAATGTGGCGAAATACCTGCCTGCTTACGCAGGGTTTTTGTTACAGAAAGAGATCCTGAACCTTGAACGTATTTACATCCCCGACAGGCCCTTTGTTTCTGTGGTTGCCGGCTCCAAGTTCGACACCAAAGTTGATTCACTGAACGCCTTGTTAAAAGTGTCGGATTACCTGATACTGGGAGGCGTGATTTATAATGCTTTTTTGTGCGCGAAATATGGTTTTACCATTAAAGGCATTGAAACAGAAGATATGGAACTTGCCAAAAAATTTGTGGACTACTCGGCGCAATTTCCCGGCAAATTAATAGAGCTTCCGTATATTGTCGAGTCCGACACTATGGAAGGCTTACGCCCCGGGCAATACCGCGTGCATCATATCAAAGACATCAAAGCAGGAACTAAACTGAACTATGTTTTGGACGTAGACCCGAAATCGTTTCAGGATCCTGAAGTAAAAAAAGTCTTTTCGGAAGCTAAGACTATTTTTGTAAATGCTGTTATGGGCTTTACACCTCATTTTAATGAAGGTACCATCGCACTCGATGAGTTGATTGATGAAAACAATAATGCGGTGAAACTCTATGGCGGCGGTGATACCATGCAGGAGCTGAAACGCCTGCTCCCCGGCTTATATATTGTGGCCCTTGACAGCCCGCAATACTATATTTTTACCGGTGGTGGCGCTGTGTTGAAAGCCATACAGGAAGGCAATGTACTTGGCCTGGAACCCGTGAAGGAACTGATAAAAGCCAAGAATAACAAATAAGAACTTTTTTTCTGCCCGGAAATTTATTCAATTATTTAATCTTTATGGAACCACAACAAAAGACTAAATTCACGTACCCCTTGATTGCACTGACCACGCTGTTCTTTATGTGGGGTTTCATTACCGTTTTAAATGACATTCTTATACCTTACCTGAAAGGCGTTTTTGAGCTGACACACTTTCAGGCAAACCTGGTACAGTTTGCATTTTTCGGGGCGTATTTCATTGGCTCACTGCTCTATTTCCTAGTTTCACTCATTTTCGGAGATCCGATAAATAAAATAGGGTATAAAAACGGCATCCTCATAGGGCTATTTATTTCTGCTCTTTCATGTTTTTTATTTTATCCGGCAGCCAATACGTTCCATTCCTTTGGATTCTTCCTCTTTGCCTTGTTTTTGCTGGGTATTGGTTTTACTGTATTGCAGATTGCCGCCAATCCTTACGTCGCCGTGTTGGGTTCGCCGGAGACCGCTTCGAGCCGGTTAAATCTTTCCCAGGCTTTTAATTCTCTAGGGACAACCCTGGCGCCGGTGTTGGGTGGTTTTTTTATTTTTGAATACTTTGCATCCAAAACTGATATCGGAGCCGAATCCGTGAAGGTTCCCTATTTGATACTGGGCGGGGTTCTGATTCTGCTCATGATTTTTATCTGGTTTTCCAAGCTTCCGGCCCTCAACAGTCATGAGCATATCGAAAAAAAAGCCGGAGCGCTGAAACACCCGAACCTGGTTTTTGGGATGTTTGCCATCTTTTTTTATGTCGGGGCAGAAGTTACCATCGGCAGCAACCTGGTTTCCTTTTTGAAGTTGCCTGAAATCGTCGGCTTTAGCGCCGGTGAGGCCAGTAATTACCTGGCATATTATTGGGGTGGCGCCATGATCGGCCGTTTTCTCGGAGCCATTTCGCTGAGCAAAATGAAAAAAACCGGAAAATACCTTCTGATGTTTTTAATGGCTGTACTTACATTTCTGTTGATATTTATGATCACATGGTATATGAAAGGCCTGACCCTTGATAAGGTATGGTATTTCCTGATTTTTATCGTGGCAAATTACTTATTGTTCATGCTGGGACGTTCACTTCCCGCACGCACGCTGGCTTATTTTTCGATTATTGCATTCTGCCTATTGCTGGCAGCGGTTTCAACAAATGGCGTCGTTGCCATGTGGTGTGTGCTCGGCATCGGGCTGTTCAACTCCATCATGTGGTCAAACATTTTCACGCTGGCTATTGACGGGCTTGGCCGGTACACTTCGCAGGGTTCTTCACTGCTGGTCATGATGATTCTCGGTGGAGCTCTTCTACCGCCGCTTCAGGGACTGGTGGCTGATCATTTTGGCGTGCATATAGCCTTTGTGGTTCCTATGTTTTCGTACCTGTATTTACTATTTTTTGGCTTGCGCGGATACCGGAAAAAAGAATCTTTAATATCAGAATCAATATGAAAAAACTGGTTGCAGGAATTGATATCGGAGGCACAAATACCGTGATTGGTTTTGTAGATGGTGATGGAAACTGCTCCTTTAAGACTTCCATAAAAACTCCCGGATATGAAGAACCGGCTGCGTTTGTAAATGAGGTTGCCGTAATAATCAATGATTTTTTTCAGGAACATCAGGATGCCTGTCTCGTGGGAATCGGTATCGGTGCGCCAAACGGAAATTATTACAGCGGAAGCATAGAATTTGCGCCTAATCTGAAGTGGAAAGGGGTGGTTCCGCTTGTGGAACTTTTTAAAAAGCATTTCGAAATTCCGGTAATCCTCACCAACGATGCCAACGCGGCGGCTATTGGCGAAATGGTTTATGGCAATGCGAAAGGCATGAAACATTTTATTGAGATCACGCTGGGAACCGGTGTCGGAAGTGGGATTGTTGTTGACGGAAATATGGTTTACGGGCATGATGGTTTTGCCGGAGAGATAGGCCATGCCATCGTTTATCCCGGCGGCAGGGCCTGTGGTTGCGGCCGTAACGGCTGCCTCGAAGCATATTGTTCCGCTAAAGGAATCGTGAAAACCTATATGGAACTGCTTGAAAAAAACGGACAAAAAGCCGGACAAGAAATTACACCATTCACTATCTCAGAACTAGCAGGTAAAGGCGATAGTATAGCACTGAAAACTTATGAATATACCGGAGAAGTGCTTGGCCTGGCGCTGTCAAACAGCGTGGCCCATACCAGCCCGGAGGCCATATTTTTATTCGGAGGTATTGCAAATGCCGGAGAAATGTTGTTTAAACCTGTCCGCGAGAGTTTTGAAAAAAACCTTTTAAGTATTTATAAAAATAAAGTAAAAATTCTTCCTTCCGGGATCAAGGAAAATGATGCCGCTATACTTGGCGCTGCATCACTGGTTTGGAAAAATTAGTACTGATGGCCGGTATTTATAAATAATAATCCATTAGCTGATAACATAGAAATTCATTAAAAACAAATTAATAAATGAAGTCACTGAAAAAATATTTTTTACTAATTACCGCGACCCTGATATCGGCCAACCTGGCCGGACAGAAACAAATTGTTTCCATATTACCTGAACCTGTAGAAGTCCAATTGGAAAAAGGGCGTTTTTCTATTAGCAGTGAAACCTTGATCTGTGTTGATAACCAGAAAACTTCCAATCAGGATGCGGAAGTGTTTAATGAATACCTCTCCATGTATTATGGTTTTTCATTGGCCGTTTCGCAGAGCCAGCCGCGCGACAGCAACATTATTATCGTTAAAAGTATTGTTGATCCACAAATGCCGGATGACGCATACCGGCTTCATGTGTCCAAAAAATCAATTTTAATTGAAGGTAAAGGCGCGGGGATCTTTTATGCGTTTCAAACATTGAAGCAATTGCTGCCTGCTCAAAAATCTGAACCATTAAGAATTCCCCGGATAAAAATTTATGATTACCCGCAATATTCGTGGCGCGGAATGCATCTTGATGTATGCCGTCATTTCTTTACGCCGGCAGAAGTAAAAAAATATATTGACTACCTGTCTTTTTACAAAATGAATAAGTTTCACTGGCATCTCACGGATGACCAGGGCTGGCGCATACCGATCGACAAATACCCGAAGCTGACCAGTGTTGGCGGGTACAGGAACGGAACGCTGATCGGTCATGCTGGTGACACATTACAAAAATTTGACACCATCCGTTATGGGGGATTTTATACAAAAGAAGAGATCCGCGATATTGTTGCTTATGCCGAACGCAGGCATATTCAGGTAGTTCCTGAAATAGAAATGCCCGGCCATGCCCTGGCTGCTTTAAGCGCTTATCCGGAATATTCCTGTACTGGCGGGCCATTTCAGGTAGAAAGGTCGTGGGGCGTTTTTGAGGATGTTTATTGCACCAAAGACAAGACCATCCAATTTCTTAAAGATATTTTATCCGAAGTCATGGATTTATTCCCGGGGAAATATATTCATATCGGCGGCGATGAGTGCCCGAAAGTAAGATGGCAAAAATGTAAGGAATGTCAAAAAATTATGAAGCGTGAAGGTTTGAAAGATGAAAATGAACTTCAAAGTTATGTGATACGGACGATTGAAAAATTTGTCAATTCCAAAGGGAAAACCATCATCGGCTGGGATGAAATACTTGACGGCGGCCTTGCTCCCAATGCGGTGGTGATGTCCTGGCGGGGTACGGAAGGAGGCATTGCTGCAGCAAACCTGAAACATGATGTGGTGATGTGCCCCGGCAGCTATTGTTATTTCGATTATTATCAGGGAGACACACTGACAGAGCCGATGGCAATTGGCGGTTATGTTCCGCTCGAAAAAGTGTATTCTTTTAATCCGATGCCAGACAGCCTTTCTGTGGATCAGAAAAAATTCATACTTGGGGCACAAGGAAATGTATGGACCGAATATATTACCAGTTTTGACAGGGTTGAATACATGGCTATCCCGCGTATGATCGCATTAAGCGAAGTCCTGTGGTCAAAACCGGATAGCCGCAACTATGAGAATTTTAATGTGAGGCTTCAAAAACACACCTCCCTGCTGGACATGATGAATGTTAATTACAGAAAACTTACAAAATAGATCGGAATGCCGAACAAACTGTGCCGTTATTTTTTGTTGTTTATTGTTTTTTGTTCGTCAACTATTGCGGCACAAAACAAAGATGTCATTATTCTTACCAACAACTGGCAGTTTTCTGAACAAGGCGCCAGCGTGTGGCATCCGGCTGTTGTCCCGGGCACCGTGCATACCGATTTATGGAAAAACAAACTCATCAATGATCCGTTTTATGATTGTCAGGAGCAGGAGCTTCAATGGATAGAGACGAAAAACTGGGAATATAAAACCACATTCCGGGTTGAAGAAAGCATCCTGAAAAAAACACATAATGAATTAGTCTTTGAAGGCCTTGATACTTATGCCAAGGTTTACCTTAACGACAGCCTGGTAATTACGGCGAATAATATGTTTTGCCAATGGAAAGCCGATGTGAAAAAATTCCTGAAAAAAGGTGAGAACGAGCTAAAAGTTGTTTTTGAATCTGCGGTGACGAAAGGCAAAGAAGCGGCAGCCAGACTGCCCTACACGCTGCCGGGCGATGAAAAGGTTTTTGTCCGCAAAGCCCAATACCAATTTGGATGGGACTGGGGCCCACGTTATGTCACTAGCGGTATCTGGAAGCCGGTATTTATAAAGGCCTGGAGTGATGCACAAATATTGAATACACAGGTTTTGCAAAAATCTTTGACGAAAGAAAAGGCCGTACTAAAGTTTTTAACCAACATTTTTTCAGAGGAAGACCGGCAGGCGGAAATAAAAATTGAAGACGAAATTACCGGGGTGGTATATTATTCAAAAAAAGTTGAATTGAAAAAAGGTGAGGGCAACATCGTTTCAGAATTTTCTATTGATGACCCGGAATTGTGGTGGACTAACGGCTTAGGTAAGCCATATCTGTATCATTTTACCATAAAACTTTCTGACGGGAAAAACATGTTGGACGAAACAAAAGTCCGCACCGGAATCAGGACGATCGAGGTGGTGAATAAAAAAGATGATGCCGGAGAATCGTTTTATTTTAAACTTAACGGGGTGGATCTATTTATCAAAGGCGCCAATTATATCCCGCAGCATAGTTTTGTTACAGAAGTGAAAACCGATGACTACAAAGATCTGATTTTTCAAGCCAAAGAATCCAATTTTAATATGCTTCGTGTATGGGGTGGCGGTATTTATGAAAATGATATTTTTTATGATTTATGTGATGAGAACGGACTGCTTGTATGGCAGGATATGATGTTTGCATGCGCCATGTACCCTGGTGACAGCGCTTTTGTTGAAAGTGTAAAAACAGAAGTGCAGCAGAACACGGTTCGTTTGCGGAATCATCCGTGCCTGGCATTATGGTGCGGCAACAACGAAATAGACGAAGGCTGGAACAACTGGGGCTGGCAGAAACAATATAAATATAGTGCTGCCGACAGTCTTGAAATATGGAATAATTACAAGAAATTATTTGAAGAAGTAATTCCTGAAATTATCAGTCAGTCTGATTCGGGGCGGTTCTACTGGCCGTCATCACCGAAATATGGCTGGGGCAAAACGCAGAGCTTTACGGATGGCGACTCACATTACTGGGGCGTCTGGTGGGGCATGGAGCCTTTTGAAACGTATACTCAGAAAGTGGGAAGGTTTGCCAGCGAATACGGTTTTCAGGCTTTCCCGGAAAAAAGCACGTTACAGAAAATAGCTAAACAGAAAGAGTGGATGCTGGATTCCGAAACGCTGAAATGCCACGAGAAACACCCGGCAGGTTTTCAGACGATAAAAACCTATATGCAGCGCGAATACAAGGTTCCTGACAAACTCGATGATTATATTTATGTGAGCCAGTTATTGCAGGCTTATGGGATCAAAACCGCTATTGAAGCCCATCGTAATGCAAAGCCAAGATGCATGGGTACACTTTACTGGCAGTTCAACGACTGCTGGCCCGTGGTTTCTTGGTCGGGAATAGATTATTACCACAATAAAAAAGCCCTGCAGTTTTTTGTGAAGAAGGCGTACAATGACATTCTTGTGACGCTCACCAACAATGAAAAAAACATCACCGTCCGGGTAATTTCCGACAGAAAAGATGCTATTCCTTCACGGCTGGAACTACAGCTTATGGATTTTAAAGGGAAGGTACGCTGGGAAGAAAAAAGATCCGTAAATGTAAAACCCGGAATGAACAAGGTAATTGAAGAGGTTGATAAACGGCTTATCCTTGCAGATGTTTCACAACACAAGTCTATGGTTTTTGTGGCAAAGGTGATCGTTGATGATAAAGTTGTTTCGCAAAACCACTTGTATTTCAAAAAGCCGAAAGACCTTGCACTGGAGGATCCCGGGATTAGTTATGAAATAATAAAACAATCCGGGGGAATTGAAATTAAGCTCAGCACTAAACAACTGGCGAAAAATGTTTTTATAAGTTTTGAAAACTGCGACAGCCGGGATATTCAGCTGTCCGATAATTTTTTTGATATGCTGCCCGGATCAACAATTAGCATTATTGCAAAGACTACTGAAAACATTGATGATCTAAAAAAGATGATACGAATCATGTCTTTATACGAAATAAATAAAAAAACGGAAAATGACTGAAAACGAATTATCAAAAATAGTTTTTGACGCAGGTTTAAAAGTTCATATTAACTTAGGTCCCGGCTTATTGGAAAGCGCATATGAAGAGTGTTTGTATTATGAACTAGGTAAGTATAATCTGAAAATAGAAAAACAAAAAGCCTTGCCCTTGGTTTATGAAGATGTTAAGTTGGATGTTGGTTACAGAATAGATCTTCTGGTTGAGAATAAATTAGTTCTTGAAATAAAATCTGTTGAGGCTTTAAATGACTTGCATATGGCTCAAATTCTGACCTATTTGAAGTTGAGCAATTGCAAATTAGGATTGTTAATTAATTTTAATACCGTTTTATTTAAAAATGGAATTAAAAGAGTTGTAAATGGATTGTGATGGCTCAAAAATTAACCGCAAAGTGCGCAAAGTAATACGCAAAGTGCGCTATGAAAAAGGAAATATAAAAATTGCGACCCTTGCGTGTCCCTTGCGACCCTTGCGGTAAAAAAACAAACCGCAAAGTGCGCAAAGAATTTCGCAAAGTACGCTATGAAAAGATAATATAAATTGCGTCCCTTGCGTGTCCCTTGCGACTCTTGCGGTAAAGAAAAACCGCGAAGTACGCAAAGTAACACGCAAAGTGCGCTATGAACAAGAAAATATGAATATTGCGAACCTAGCGTTTCCCTTGCGACCCTTGCGGTAAAAAAACAAACCGCAAAGTGCGCGAAGAATTACGCAAAGTACGCTATGAAAAGATAATATAAATTGCGTCCCTGGCGTGTCCCTTGCGACCCTTGCGGTAAAGAAAAACCGCAAAGTGCGCAAAGAATTTCGCGAAGTACGCCATGAAAAAATTATTATATGAAAAAAAATCTATTTGTTTTTTTATTATTTGCAGCGACCGTTTTTGATTTTGCGATTGCTCAGCAAAAGGAATATTCCGCGTATGTAAATCCCTTCATCGGAACCGGCGGGCATGGCCATACTTATCCCGGCGCCACAGCGCCTTTCGGCATGGTGCAGCTCAGCCCCGACACGCGCCTGACCGGTTGGGACGGTTGTTCTGCTTATCATTATTCTGATTCGCTGATCTATGGTTTTTCGCACACACATTTAAGCGGCACCGGATGCTCGGATTATGGCGATATTCTGCTGATGCCCGTCACAGGGACTGTCGATCTGAAAAACTATGCTTATGCTGCTGAATTCAGCCACAAAAATGAAAAAGCCAGCCCCGGCTATTATTCCGTGAAACTTAATAAAAATAATATTCAGGTGGAGCTGACCGCCACAAAAAGGGCCGGGTTTCATAAATATATATTTTCCGGGACTTCTCAAAACAGCGTGGTCCTTGACCTTGTGCATCGCGATATGGTCATCGATTCCTATGTTGAGTTTGTGAGCAATACCAAAATCCGCGGCATGCGCAGTTCCAGGGCCTGGGCGAAAAATCAGATCGTGTATTTTGAAATACAGTTTTCTCAGCCCTTCACCAAATACGGCCTGTGCGAGCTTGATTCGTTGGGGAATGTTGTGAGAACAGCAAAAAACAATGCCAGCGGAAAAAGAGTAAAAGCGTATTTTACTTTTGAAGGACAAAAAGAAATTTCAGTCAAAATAGGATTGAGCGCCACCAGTGTTGACGGGGCTTCCAAGAACCTGAAAGAAGAAATTCCCGGATGGGATTTCATGGCTGTTTATGAAAAAACCAAAAGCGAATGGAACAAAGAACTCGGAAAGATCGAGATCAAAGGCGGAGACAAAGATCAGCTCAGCACCTTCTACACCGCCTTATATCACTGCATGATTACACCAAATATCTATTCGGATGTTGACGGTAAATACCTGGGCCGCGACATGAAAGTGCATCAGGCGGAAGGGTTCGATTATTACACGGTGTTTTCGTTATGGGACACATACCGTGCGGAACATCCGCTGTTAAGCATCATCGACAGAAAACGCACGAATGATTTCGTAAACACCTTTATTCAGCAATACATTCAGGGTGGCCGCCTGCCCGTTTGGGAACTGTCGTCTAACGAAACATATTGTATGATCGGTTATCATGCGATTCCCGTGATATACGACGCTTTTGCAAAAGGAATAACAAACTACGATGTCGCAAAAGCTTATGAGGCAATGAAAGCAAGCGCCGAAAGTGATGATTTCGGCCTGAAGTATTTGAAAAAATATGGTTATATCCCCGGCGATAAAGAACACGAATCCGTTTCCAAGACGCTGGAATATGCTTATGATGACTGGTGTATCGCGCAAATGGCGAAGCAGGCAGAAAATACTGATGATTATAAAAATTTTATAAAACGTGCGCAGTTTTATAAAAACATCTTTGACCCGCAGACCGGTTTTATGCGCCCCAAGCTGAACGGGGCCTGGCAGACGCCTTTTGATCCGGCGGAAGTTACTTTTCAATATACCGAAGCTAACGCCTGGCAATATAGTTTTTATGTCCCTCAGGATATCAAAGGCCTTATCCTGCTTTATGGAGGAAAGGCAAACCTGGTGGCTAAACTCGATGAACTGTTCAATACAACACAACAGCTTACCGGGCGTGAACAATCAGATATTACAGGACTTATCGGGCAGTACGCGCATGGCAACGAACCCAGCCATCACATGGCCTATTTGTATGATTACCTGAATCAGCCTTACAAAACGCAGGAGCTGACACATAAAGTTATGACGACGCTTTACAGCAATAGTCCTGACGGGCTTTGCGGCAATGAAGATTGCGGGCAGATGTCCGCATGGTATGTGCTGAGCGCCTTGGGAATCTATCAGGTTTGTCCCGGAAATACACAGTTTGCCATTGGCACGCCGCTTTTTCCGGAAGCAAAAATTCACCTTGAAAACGGAAAAACTTTTATCATTAAAAGTAAAAATGTTTCTTCAAAAAATTATTACATACAGTCAGCAACACTAAACGGGGAAATATATACCAAGTGTTACCTGGATTATGAAACGCTGATGAATGGCGGAACCATTGAGTTCGCCATGGGAGCTCAGCCCAACAAACAATGGGGCGCTGCTGATGAAGACGTCCCGGCAACATCGATCAACGACTACAGCCTGCTGCCGTCGCCTTTTATAACCAATACTTCCAAAACGTTTTCCGACAGCACCGTTGTGGAGCTCAAAACAATCACCAGCGGGACTGAAATATATTACACTATGGACGGAACACAACCCGATAATAAAAAAATGAAATACACCGGGCCGTTTACCATTAAGGAAACCACAAAAATAAAGGCCATCTCCTGCAATCCCGCGTATGATTGCAATTATGTGATGGAATCCGACCTTGTCAAAATTAACCTTAACCGGAGCATCAAACTCTTGAGTGCATACAGTTCGCAATATACCGGTGGCGGCGATAATGCGCTGATCGACGGGTTGCGCGGAGGTGAGAATTTCAGGCTGGGTGAATGGCAAGGCTATGACAGCGTGAATTTTGAAGCTATTGTTGACCTGGGGAGCAAACAACAAATCAATAAGATTTCAACCGGGTTTTTACAGGACATAGCTTCGTGGATTTGGATGCCTGTTTATGTTGAGTATAGCGTTTCTGATGATGGAATTAATTTTAATAAAGTTGCCGAAGTCAAAAACCTTATTCCTGTTAACGATTATCAGAGCCACATTCAAGACATGGCGGCAGATGTGAAAACCGAAGGCCGCTATGTAAAAGTAAAAGCGTATAATATTGGTACTATTCCCGAATGGCACCTGGGCGCGGGTTATAGCGGATGGATTTTTGTTGATGAGATAGAGGTGGAGTAATACTGTTTACACTTACTCGAAGAAGCGCTGACGACATTATAGCAAGCCCTCTTTTTTGTTATGGTACCTTTTGTTTATCATCTTGGCTTAAGCTTCGCCACATTCTTTATTATTTATAATCTTTAATCTCCCATGTTTTAATTATATCTTTACCGATTACAAAATCATAAGATTCTTTTATATCTGAAGATACAATAACTGTAATTCCAGATTCTTTCATTAACTTTTTTTCTTCTTCTGACTCTTCGAAAGAAAATTTAATATAAATAGTATATTTGAGTGTATTTGGAGGTCCATAATTCTTAGACAAATTTAAATCTTTTACAACTTTTTCAGATATTACACTTTTTTCTATAGTTTCATCAATATAAAATGAATAAATTTCTGAATTTGTTATTTTAATTATAGGGAATTTAGAAATAGTAATAGTGCCGACTGATTTCCCGTCAAAAACATAATTGCCGCAAAGATTAATAATTTCAGCATGAACCCCATTTCTTTCAATTATTTCTCTATATGCTTTTGTTTTCATAATAATTAAAATTTATTTAATTTATAACGATACTCCTCTATTCTAAAATAATGCTTAATAGTACTCTATTTCACGCTCTGTAATTTCTTTTGGAATATCATTTTCAAATTCAATTTTCCTTATCCAGTTGTTGGATTCGTCATAATTATATTTGTTAAAATATCTCAAAACTGAATCACCGTGTAAACGACTTGTATGGTGTTTATATATAGTATCTTCAACAATATTCCCTAAATTATCATATTTGAAAATGATTTGTTCAGCTAATTTATCTTTCCAATCACCCGATGCTTCCTCAAAAATATCCGATGGCCTATTCTTATACTTGTTAATCTCTATTACCCTTCCTTCCTCATCATATTTGTAATATTCTTTTTTAAACTTCAAACTGCCATCAGAATTATAATTGCTAAACTCAATCTCATTACCATTATTATCATATTTGTAAATACTTTTTTCAACAAGGATACCATCAGAGTTGTGATATTTTACTTCAATAATTTTCCCTTTTTCATTAAAAATGGAAACAATGTCACCAAATTCTGCTAAAATTGATTCCTCAACAACGATTACTTCCTTTTTTTCCCCTTTATCATTATACTTGAAAATTTCTTTATAATTCAACCTACTGTCTGAAATGAAATGATTTTTTTCTAACATATTTCCTTCATCATCATACTTAAAAGTATATTTAAAACAAAAACTACCATTTGAATTGTAATGAACCTCCTCTACTCTATTCCCTTTATCATCATACATATAATTGCCCTTATTAAGCAAACCACCATTTGAATCATATGTGCTTTGCTCAATTTTATTGCCTCTAACATCATTTATATAATGTGTTTCTTTATTGAGTTTGCCGTTTTCTATATAATAATGTTCATCTTCAATTCTATGTCCTTTCTTATCATATTCAAGATAGCTACTTTTATATTTTATACTGCCGTCTGAATTATATTTATTATGCTCGGTTACATAATTGTATTCATTATACTTAATGGTTTCAATCAAATTGCCTTCTGAATCAAATATTTTTTTTTCAATCTTGAACCCTTTTTTATCATATAAATATATTTCCCAATAATTCAACATATTATCTAAATCATAAAAGGTCTTTTTAACTAAACGCCCTTCATTATTGTATATGCAAGAACTTTTTTTTACCAAAATTTTTTCTGAATTATATTGTGAAGATTCTTCTAATATCAAATTGTCTTTATCATTATATTCATAAATTGTTTTTTCATTCAAAACCCCATCTGGATCACACTCATTATATTCAATAATCTTACGTTTTGCATCATAAATGAAATTATTTTTATAAACTAAAATATCATTTGAATCGTATCCTCTCCTCTCAATCATATTTCCTTTTGTATCATAATCATAAGTTGTTCTTCTAACAAGACCCCGATTAAAATTGTAAAGGCTGTCTTCTATCATATTTCCACTGTTGTCATATTTGTAGGTCTTTCTTATAAAATAGGAACTATTTTCAAGAAATTTTGTCTTCTCTATCATATTTCCTTTGTCATCATATTCGAATGCTATTGTATAATACAAATTGTCAGAATTTGAGTATCTTTTTTCCTCGATCATTTTCCCTTTTTCATTATATTTTACTTCACATTGGAGACCGTAATTCTCATATGTCATCTGAATTTTATTACCCCCAAAGTCATAATGATAAAATTCATGTAGGTATGAATAGGGAAGATAAAGGTTATGAAAGTCGAAATCATATTTATCTTCTTCTTTTTCATCATACTTATATTTGGTTTCTACCAAATAACCCTGATAGTTATATTTGTTTTCTTCAATCTCAATCCCTCTATAATCATATTTATAGGTTTTTTTATAATCAGATTGACCCGTATAACTATGACCATGATGATCTTTTGAATAAACTATGTCCTCCTCAATTACATTTCCCCTATTATTGTATTTATAATGAGATTCCTTTATAACGCCATCCCAGGTGTAATTGAAATATCGATATTCAATCGTATTCCCATTTTCATCAAAAAAGTGTAAATGTTTAAAATTCATATCACCTTTTTGAATTTCGCCAGAATTATCAACTGCTATATATGAACTTTCAGTTATACATTTAACGTTACCATTCAAATTTAGCTCTGACAGGTTGTTTTTTACTTTTATCATATTGGATCATCATTAATTATATTTCATTTTTTAATTCTAATAACACGTTCGTTATTATTTCAATATACATTACTTGTCCTTTGCTATCTTTACCTGAACCGGTACCCCCCTTAAAAATTCCAACGACATAATTTTCATCATCTAATACCGGGCTTCCACTCAAACCATGCATGCCACCAAATAAAGGTAGATAACTTATAGTAAAAAAATTGTCCATAAAAATACTTTCATTATAAGGGTCTAAAGAATAATATTCATATTTCAAATCAATACATTTAGCTTCAATTTCGTAAAAATCATTATTGTATTTATCAGTAAAAACAAATTGATTTTTGTTTTTATCACGTGGTAAGTTTCTTGAATACCCTTTCCATTTAAGATTAGAATTTTTTACAACACTCATAGTTTCATAAAAAGGGCAATTTATAGTATTAATTTTTCCTACCGCAACATCAATATGATTTTCATCTGTTTTCTCATTTTCTTTCTTGCAAAGGGTATTAATTTTATAAAAAGCATCATCAATCAGCGCATAATTACTATATTCTTTTCCTTGTTTCAAAACATGAGCTACTGTAGCTAATATCCCATCATTAGAAATAAAAAAACCATTGCCAATATAATGCCTCCCGAATTGCTCCAGAGTTTCAGAATCAATCGAAGATGGTATTTCATTTTTTTCTTCTTTAGATTTAAGTCTAAAAACGGGAAATATTATTGTTTTCGTTTCAAAATTGTCTGTTTTCATTTTTCTATCAAGTTTCATTCTGCCGTTGTTTTCTGTATACTGCAGTCCATTTGTAAATTATTTAATAAAAAATATACAATATTATAAAAAATTTGAAAAGTTCTTATATTTGCTACTTAATTATTTTTTTGCTAATACCTTGTGGGAGCAGTCATCTGATGCTGCATAAGATTTAGGATAGAGCCTGAGCGAAACTATTATAGACCTGTTCGGTAAAAGCATATGGTAAACTTCGTGTACCACCCCAACTTGCTATTCCAAATTGGAATAACAAGCTGTCAAATTCCGCTTTGGTCAAACGGAACATGAAATCATCTAGGTTATGATTGAGTGATTATTATTCTAGCAGTCATCTGATCCTCCGCGGCGGACTGCCCCTCTTTATATTACTGCAATGTTTTGAAGTTTTTAGTCATCAGATGACTCGGTAAAATCATAAACCAACCCCACAGCATAGGTTGGCTGGCGTTCCCAGAAATTGTAAACATACATTTCAAGTGAAAGCCTTCTGTAACCCAGCACTATCATGGGCCCCACCGAAATATTTTTTTCTCCCGACTGAGGAATAAACATCTGCACGGCGCCGCCCATCCCAAAATGTTCAGAAAAATTGAAACTGAAATTTGTCCAGTCCCAGAAGAAACTGCTTGGGAAATCCTTCAGGTCAAAGGTGTATTGGCACTGTGTTGATGTGGCAAATGATTTATATTCCAGGTTGAAATTAAACCCCGGAGATATGCCGTTGGTGGCGCCGACAACACCTCCCAGCAAGGGCGTTAATTCTATCGAAGCGTTGTTACCAAAGGAGAATGACCGGCCAAAATATAAGGATGCTGTTTCAAGGTTCTCATAATTGTATCGTGCCTCAAGGTAGTAGTCACCCATATAAACCCAGAACTGCGGCGTGACTACTGCCGGTTCCCCGGCCGACCATTGAACGGTGGTGTAAATGCCGGCATCATGAAACAGGCTGTCTTGCTCCTGGGCCTTGACAAGCCCGGTTTCTATAAGCAGCAAAAAGATGATAATGCCAAACCTTTTCATACAGTAAAAATAATATTTATTTATCATGGTGTTACTTTGTGGTGAACTTTGTGCGACTTTGTGGTAAAAAATATTAACCACCAAGTCCGCCGCGGCGGACCCAAAGGTTTGCACAAAGGTTCTTAAAGTTTATGAATTAATCCGGTTAATACCAATAGAAAAAAACGAGCCGGAATAATTTGTCCGTAGGCCATAATTCAACGTTGATCTCCTAACGGAGAATAACTGTTTTTTTGTTTTCTTTTTTATTGATATTAAACTCCTGACGGAGTATAAGCATAACATTCTTAACCGCGGTATGCTCATTTACAAATGGTTTTATGTAATCAGAATTTCAGATTTCTGAAAATTCTACTGTGTATTTTTTCAGGAAAAATGACGGGTGTAAATTAAGTTTTGATGTTCGCAAAGATTCTATTCCCAGGTCGGATTCCAGGTTTATGAATTTTAATCCCCTGCTGTTTGTCAGGTTGATTAATTCTTTCATCAGAAACTGATAAATTCCATCATAATTTGTGTTGGCCTTCCAGAAAAGGCCGTTCATAAAGTTGTTGTCATTAATTTCATTGATGCTAAATGCGATCATTTCATTTTTTTCAAAAACGCCCAGAGCAACAAGTGAATCGAGTTCATGCGCTGATGAAAGTAATTTATTTAATGCGCGGTATTCGATGGCGGGTTCACATTCTTTTTGATCTTCACTTTTATTTTTTATCCACGTGGTAAAAACATCGGTAATTTGATTTTTTGCCACACTGTCTGAAAGGTCTATTTGACGGGTAATAACGGTCGGAAAATTTCTGTTAAAACGGGAGAATTTATGCCTGTATATTTTATTTTTTTGTCCTGTGGCAAGATGCATATCGGATACGTTGTAAATATAATCGAAGTTATTCCTGTCTTCGGTAATTCTGACCGATGCCCCATCAAGGCATTTAATGGTTTCTTCCGGTACACATCTCAATGTGCAGGGCAGTTTATGTTGTTTGAAAAAAACAGCTAAATCTTTTATCGTTTGTGGTAATGCGTTTGTTCCGACAAGAGAAAAAAAATAGTCGCCCGTCAGGCAATTGGTTTGTTTGATGATCAGGTTGCTGTTTAGTATGGAAAGCTGAAACGGTTGGTGAATTTCCCAGCACCACATTACAGGGAATTGATATTCTGAATAGGGCGGAAACTGTGAAGCCACAGCTTCAATTTCTTTTCTGTCTGATAATTCAAGGTTTTTAAAAAGAGGGAATTCGGGTATCATAAACAAGGTGTACAAAAAACAGATAGAATCTGCTGTTATCTATAAACATGAATTATTCATAAACAAAGGTAACAGTTTTTATGGATGATTACCGACCGGAATGCCGCGTGTCACGCAGAGCCCTTTTTCCGAACAGAATATTAATTAATGTACAAGTCTCTGAAAAAGGTGTCGAAGTGGGGCACGCAGGGAAGAGGTTTTTTTTATACCTTTTGGTCAGTCTTCGACACGGTTCATTAATATCCAACAAATTATTTTTTTTCCAATGGAACCGGCTCTGACTGACCGAAATAACGCGGGTCACGCAGAGTGGAAATTAGGTATTTGCAATATCAATATTTCCTCAGGGTAAATGCATCTAAAATTGTTGAGATTCTTCGCTTCGTTGCACTCAGCTCAGAATGACCGATTTGTATGTCATTTTGAGAGGCTGTTTCAAAAGTTGTAATTTGTGTTTTTATCCTTAGTGAAACTTAGTGTGTACTTGGAGATCCTTTGTGGTTTAATTACTTATAACCACAAAGAAGCGCAAAGGTTTGCACAAAGGCACACAAAGGACTTTTGAGACATTCTCCATTCTTAAAACTAAATTTGATGTCATTCCGGATTTCACTTTTTTCTTTCGCGGGATGAGGAATATTTAACAAAATAGCAATAAATAAAGATTCGTTCGCTCTGAAAATTTCCCGCAACAAATTACCATAAAATCAGTATTTTTGTAATATAAATGCAATTGATGCAAAAGACATTTTATATAAAAACGGCTATAGGTTTTTTAGTATGCATTATCTTTTTCAGCCTGCAGACTATGGCTCAAAAGAAAAACCGGCAGGCAAAAGACACCATCAAGCCTGTGGCTGCTGATTATTTTACCGACAACTACCTGCGCGCAGAAGATTACGTGTATAAACCGAATATCAAAACCGTTTTGTTTTACCGCGAAGGCTTTGTGTTAACCTCTCCGATTATTAACCTGAATACTGACGAAAAACTTGTTTTGAAATTCGATGACCTCGAAGGTAATAATAAGCGGATGCGGTACACCTTTATCCACTGCGATGCATACTGGAAGCCTTCCGATCTGCAGCCCAACGAATACCTCACCGGATTTTACGAAGATGATATTACAGAATATAAATATTCGTTCAACACCTTGCAAAAATATACGCATTATACGTTAACCATTCCCGGCGAAAACATGAAACCGGTAATGTCGGGCAACTACCTGCTTAAGGTTTATATGGAAGACGAGCCCACCAATGTGGTGCTAACCCGCCGTTTTATGATCGTTGATCCAAGAGTTACTGTCACGGCCATCGTGAACCAGCCTACGGTGGTTGAATACCGCAATTACAAACAGGAGGTTGACTTTTCTATTGACAAAACCGGGTACACGGTGAATAATCCCTATCAGGATTTGAAGGTGATCATCCAGCAAAACGGACGCTGGGACAATGCCATACGAAATCTTAAACCCTTATACATCAAAGGCGATATTCTCGATTATAATTATGAAGATAAAAATGTGTTTTCCGGGGGAAATGTGTTCCGGTATTTTGATATCAAAAGCATGAATGCCTATACCGAATTCATTGCCCATCAGGTAAAAGATTCTATCGGGTATGAAGTTTTTCTGAAGGAAGAACAGCGGAAAACGTTCAGGGTTTTTGTTTCGCAGAAGGACCTCAAAGGCCGTATGTTTATTAAATCCGATGATAATGTCAACGACAGCGACATTGAGTCCGAGTACGTTTACGTTCATTTTTTCCTGAAATATGAAGCTCCTTTTCAGGACGGTGGTGTGTATATTCTTGGCGGGCTGACAGACTGGAGCTATTCCAAAGAAGCGAAGATGGACTACAATTACGAATGGAAAGGTTATACGGCCACGCTGTATTTAAAACAGGGGTATTTTAATTACCAGTATGTTTTTCTTGAGAACGGCAAACAGGTTGGCGATGAAACCCAAATTGAAGGCTCGCATTACGAAACCGATAATGAATACACTATTTACGTTTACCACCGTGAGCAGGGCGAAAATTACGATGTGCTGATCGGGCTGAAACAGTTTAATACATTTAGTAAATAATAGTAGTTCAGAAGGCAGTCCGCCGCGGCGGATCAGAAGTTAGAATTAGAAGGCAGATGCTGTCTGCCGCGGAGCAGAAGTCAGCGTTTGTGAATTTTTTATCCAAATTTAGGAAGTCTAAAAACATAATCATTTTCGGTTTAAATCGAAAAATATTATGATTATTTTCGGTTTGAACCGAAAATTGTTATATATTTGCAAAAAAACAGTATGTCAATAGCAAGGAATATTGAATCGCAAATCAGAAAGCGGCTTAATAAACACAAGGCCATCCTTATTTTCGGTGCAAGACAGGTAGGAAAAACTACACTTGTTGAGAATCTGTTCAGGGAAAGAAAAGATGTGCTTTTTCTGGATGGTGATGAAGCCGACCATCGTGAACAACTGTCAAATACCACGTCCACCCGCCTGAAAAGCATCATCGGAAAACATAAAATAATTTGTATTGATGAAGCGCAGCGAATTGAAATTATAGGTGTGACACTCAAATTGTTTACTGATAAAATTAAAGATGTGCAGGTTATCGCCACAGGTTCATCTGCATTTGAGCTTGCCAATAAGCTGAACGAGCCCTTAACCGGAAGAAAATATGAATTTCACCTGTTCCCATTATCGTTTGACGAAATGGCAAAACACCACGGACTAATTGAAGAATCGAGGTTGTTGCATCACCGGCTTATATATGGGTACTATCCTGAGATTGTCATTGATCCTGGTGCCGAAATCGAGCACCTGAAATTAATTGCCAACAGCTATTTATATAAAGATCTTCTGATGCTTGAGACTATTAAAAAGCCGGTATTGTTGCAAAAACTGGTAAAAGCACTGGCATTGCAGGTTGGAAGTGAAGTTTCGTATCATGAGTTATCCCGCCTGGTTGAAGCAGATAAGGAGACCGTTGAAAAATATATTGATGCACTGGAAAGGTCGTACATCATTTTTCAATTACCCTCACTGAGCAGGAATGTGCGGAATGAGATAAAAAAAAGTCGTAAAATATATTTCTATGATAATGGTATAAGAAACGCTGTTGCCGGTAATTTTGCACCTTTAGAAAACCGCACAGATACGGGCGCTTTATGGGAAAATTTCTTTATCAGCGAACGGATGAAATTCATGATGAACCGAGGTATAGATTCAAAATTCTACTTCTGGCGCACCACACAGAAGCAGGAAATAGATTTAATTGAAGAAACGGATGGCAAACTTGAAGCTTATGAAATTAAATGGAAGAAGGAAAAATCAAGCTTCCCGCTTACGTTCATAAATGCCTATCCAAAAACAAAAACCAACAGTATTACACAGAACAACTATACTGATTTTTTAATGCAAACCCTTTGACCCCAGTGGAAAGGGCGAAAAAATGTTGAACTGATCGGGCTGAAACAGTTTAATACATTTAGGAAATAACCGGCAGGGTAAATTCATGAATTTACCCTGCCGGGATTGGCGCTATAGGCTATTCCTTCGGCTCCGGCTTGGTGGTGCTTTCTTCAGCAACTTTTTTACCTTTGGTGAACGAAACTTTGTAAAGGAGCTTTCCATCTTTGTCCCAGTAAAACCAAGTTCCTTCGCGCAGTGAGTTTACAAAAAGCCCCTGGCTTGATTTCTGTCCGTTCTGAAAATATTCCACAAACTTGCCATCAGGCCGGCCTTCTTTGAAGCCCTGTTCCTGGTAAAGCACGCCATATTTATCATAAAAACTCCAGTATCCGCTTTTCAGGTCTTTGGCGTAGTATCCGCTTTCAGCTATTTTTCCGTTTTCAAACCATTCGGAAGCATTGCCGTTTTTTTCACCGTTTTTATAGGTGTAGTCTGAACGCATATTACCGTTTTCCCACCACAACGTGTTTTTGCCGTTTTTCTGGCCGTCAATATATTCGGCTAGGTATTTTTTCTTTCCGTCTTCAAACCAGCCTTCCCATTTCAGGTGCATCAATCCGTTTTTGAAAGTCCCGAGGTCTTTTACCTGGCCGTTGGGATACCAGCTTGTCCAGAGTCCGTTTTCTTTATCGTTTTCAAAGGGGCCCTCGTGTGATTTTTTGCCATCTTCGTAATAGGTGGTCCACAGACCTGATTTTTTTCCATCGGTGAAATTACCGTCTTTCCATTTTTCGCCTGTTTCGTAAAAATATATCCAGGGGCCTTGTTGTTTCCCGTTTACAAAATTTCCCGTACTGCCTTTGGCTCCTTTATCATAGTAAAAGATCCATGTGCTGTCTTGCAGGTCACCTTTGATGCGGCCTTCCATTTCTTTGTTGCCGTTGCTGCGCCACCAGATAGCATAGCAGTTGAGTGAATCGTTGATATAAAAACCTTCCAGCTCTTTATTGCCGTTATCATACCACGATAGTGAAGCTCCTTCCCTAAGACCTTTTTTATAATTGGTTTTTTCTTTTGTTTTACCGTTGGCGTACCATTTGGTCCACAACCCTTCTTTTTCGCTGTTTTTAACAGAACCTTCTTCCTGTTTGGTTCCGTCTTCGTACCAAACAGTATTCAGTCCGTTATCATAATTCAGTTCTTTCCATTTTTTTCCATTTTCGTAGAATTGAAGCCACTTTCCGACCTTTTCGTCGTTTTTGAAAACGCCTTCCATCATTTTCTGTCCGTTCGGATGGTAAATGGTTTGTAATCCTTCGCGCAGATCGTTCGCGTAAATGCTTTCGCTCTTGATCTTGCCGTTTGCAAACCATGTTGTCGATTTACCGTCTTTCTTGCCGTTTTTTACAAACCATTCGCTGACCTTATTTCCCAAAGAATCGTAAACAACTACAGGGCCGTCTTGGTTTGAGATATCTTTCCATAATTTTCCATCAGGATACCAGTAGGTCCACTTGCCAACAAATTTGTCGTTTGAGAACTGGCGTGTTGCCTGTTTGGCGCCGGTTTCATAAAAATTATTCCAGATTCCGTCTTTCAGTCCGTTATTATAACTTCCTTCTTCTTTTACTTTTCCGTTTTTGTACCATTCGGTCCATTTTCCTTGCCGCTGGCCATTTACAAGGTTGACTTCATATTCTTTTTGGTCGTTTGAAAAATACCGGGTATTCAGCCCGTTTTCATAGTTTATGTCTTCCCATTTTTTCCCGTTCATATGCCAGTAGGCCCATTGTCCGGTCTGCTTGTCATTTTTGTAAGCGCCTTCGCACCATTTTTTTCCGTCCTCATACCAATAGGTCCAGGCGCCGTCTTTCATTCCGTTAACGACGGTCCCTTCGCCCTTCTTTCTATTGTTTTTCCAATATTCTGTTTTCTTTTCCTGTGAAAAAGCATTAACGGTAATGCAAAGGCAGATAATTACGGTCAGTATTTTATTCATAGTTGTACTTTTAATAAACGCGTTCAGTGGTAAAGATAACGAGATCTTCGAGTGATTTCTTATATTTTGAGTCGGGAAATTCTGATAGAATTTTCAGCGCATTTTTTTTATATTCGTTCATACAGTTTTCAGCATATTCAAAACCTTTTTCTTCTGTTATCCGCTGAATGAGGTGTGCGATTTTTTCTTTATTGTTGCTATGGTTTTTCAGTATCCCTAAGAGCTGGCGTTTTTCTGAAAAACTGACATTTTTAAATGTATAGATCAGCGGTAATGAAAATTTACGGTCTTTCAGGTCGTTGTGAGCAGGTTTGCCGGTTTTGCTGGTCTGATCAAAATCAAGCAGGTCATCTTTTATCTGGAAAGCCATGCCAAGATTCTCGCCGAAGGTTTTCATTTTTTCAATAACGGAAGGATCCTGAGACGTTGAGGAAGTCCCTGCAGAACAACATGCGGCTATTAATGAAGCAGTTTTTTTGCGGATCACGGTGAGGTAGGTTTCTTCATCAATGTTCATCGTCCTCGATTTTTTTATCTGCAACAGTTCACCTTCACTTAAGTTTTGTACTGCATCGGAAACGATTTGCAGGATATCAAATTCTTTATGTTCCAGAGCCGTCTTCAGGCCTTTTGACAAAAGATAATCTCCCACCAGCACGGCAATTTTATTTTTCCATAACGCATTTATGGAGAAAAAACCACGCCGCATATCCGATTCATCAACCACATCATCGTGTACCAGGGTCGCGGTGTGTAGCATCTCTATAAGTGTTGCCGCGGTATACGTTGATTTATTGATCTCCCCGGTAATGCCAGCGGATAAAAAAACAAGGATGGGGCGTAGCTGTTTGCCTTTTGTTTTAAGTAAATAGTTGACCACTTTATCAAGCAGCTGCGAATCACTGCGCATAGTCTTAGCAAATAATTCGTTGAATTCTTTAAGATTTGCACTGATTGGTTGTGTTATTTCGTTGAGCGTGGGCATGGGCAAAAATAAACGTATTCAAAAGTAACTATTTTGTTATGGTTGACGTTAATTTTTTAAAATTTATGATTATTTATTTTGTTTCCCGAGTTGAATGGTAACCGGCAAGTGATCGCTGAATCCCGCGTGATATCTGGAGCCATCATATGTTTTAGACGGCAGCATTTCGCCGGAAGAGCTTTTATAAAGCATCCAGTTTTTTCTGAAAATTTCTGCCGAACCCTCAATATAATGCAGCTTGTTTTTTTGCGAAGAAAGAAGGTTGCCCGAAATTATTATCTGGTCGAACATATTCCATTTTTTGTCATCCTTGTAATAATAGGACCCTTTTTGGGCATTGTAAAAACCGTAAAATAAATTATACAGGCTTTTTGATCCGGGCTTTTCAGACGGAAGCAGGGCGTTTAGCGTCATTGAGACCGAGGTGTCTGCGGGCTCATCGTTCAGGTCGCCCATAATGATAATATTTGCTTTAGGATTTTTTGTAAAAAGAGAATCTGTATTTTTTTTCACTACCGAAGCATATAAATCGCGCTTCCCTTCAGTTTCAGAAACGCCTCCGGCTCTTGATTTCCAATGATTAATAAAAATATTCAATGTGTCAGCGCCACGTATAGTTGCCTTTACAAAGAGAATTTCGCGCATTTTTCTGCCTGAATTATAAACCGGGATAGGCCTTGAATACAGTACGTTGACGATGGAAGTGTCGCAGAGCAGCGCAACATCAATACCCCGAACATCGGTACTTTCGTAATGGACTATTTGATAATTGCCATTTTTAAGATAGGTGCTGTTTATAAGGTCATCAAGAACATTTATGTTTTCGATTTCACACAAGCCAATGATATCAGGCAGGTTGATACTGTCGGCAGCATAGATCACATGGGCGATGTTTTTAATTTTTGTTTCGTATCTTTCGCTTGTCCAGTTTTTTTTAGAGGAAGGCAAAAATTCGTTATCATTCTTTCTTGGGTCGTCAATCGTATCATAAAGGTTTTCACAATTATAAAATACAATTTTAAACAAATCCCGGGAATCACTTTTTTGGCCGGAGCAAAAGCCCGGCAATAGCAGGATAAAAATATCAAGGACAATAAAAAAAATGGATTTTTTCATAAGGGCTATTTTTAACTTGAGTGATCTATGACGATCTTCCATGCACCTTTCATTTTTTTGCAAACCAGCGTAAACCGGCCTCCGACGGTGCCTGTTGTTTTTTGCAGTGTCCATTTTCCCATCACAAAAATGGTTTTACAATTCATTTTTATCATGTCGATCTCATCAAAGGTCAATGTTCCCATCGCCACCTTATCCGGATAATGTTCTTTATACATTGCCAGCGTGGGCTTCCAGCCGGATGTGATGCCGGTTTTGGTGATGAATTTCAGGGAATCTGAATTCCAGTATCCGCCCATATACCCCTCGATGTTACCATCGTTCCAGCATTTCTCCTGTGAAGTAAGCAGCGAAATAATGGCTTGCTGGTTCTTTTTACTGACCGTTTGTGCGTTAAGGGTAAATGCGGAAAGCACAAAAAATAATAATATCAGGCGTTTCACATTCATAATCAATTGAATTTTTCAATATCACGGCGTTCTTTCTTTGTCGGCCTTCCCAGGCCTTTGGGCCGGTAAATAAAAGAAACGGCTTTAATGGTTTCTACTTTTTCGTATTCCGAGGCAGGGGTGAGGTCTTCCATGAATTGCGGCGCCAGTTTCGCCGAAACGCGTTTTTCAAGAAGCGCAGTAACTTTTACCGTTTTGGTCATCTGTTGCTGCCGGATGCTAATTTCGTCTTCCGGTTTTACTTCACGTGAAGCCTTTACTACCTGGCCGTTGATGCTGACCTTTCCGTTGCGGCAGGCATCGGTGGCGAGGCTGCGTGTTTTAAATACGCGTACCGCCCATAGCCATTTGTCTATCCGTACTTTGATGATAACTTCCATCCGAATTATTTTTCACGGAAATAGATTTCAACAGGAACGCCGCTTAAATTGAAAAGCTCCCGTAATTTATTTTCCATAAAACGTTTGTAGGGGTCTTTAACATATTGGCTGTGGCTGCAAAAAAATGCAAAGGCCGGATAATGCAAAGGCAATTGTTGTATATATTTGATTTTTGGAAATTTCCCTTTGACTGAAGGCGGAGGGCTCATAGTTACCAAGGGCAGCAATAATTCATTCAGTTTTGAGGTGGCTATTTTTTGGGTACGGCTTTTATAAACACTGATGGCAGTTTCCAGGGTTTTATGAATTCGCTGTTTGGTAAGTGCCGAGGCGAAAACGATCGGCACATCGGTGAAGGGGGCGATTTTTTCTTTTATCTCTGCTTCAAATTCCAAATGCGTTTTTGTTTCTTTCTCGATCAGGTCCCATTTGTTGACCACGATCACAACCCCTTTATGGTTTTTTTCGATGATGCTGAAGATATGCATATCCTGTGCGCCGATTCCTAGCTCGGCATCGATCATCAGCAGGCAGACATCGCTGTTTTCAATAGCGCGGATGGCGCGCAGGGTGGAGTAAAATTCTATGTCTTCGGTAACTTTTTGTTTTTTACGAAGGCCTGCCGTGTCAACCAGCAGCATATCAAATCCGAACCCGTTGAAACGCGTGTAAATACTGTCGCGCGTTGTTCCGGCAAGCGGGGTTACGATATTGCGTTCAGCGCCCAAAAGGACATTTACCAGTGAAGATTTTCCCGCATTGGGCCTGCCAACGACGGCGATTTTAGGCAGGTCGGGCTCTTCTTCTTTTTCTTCAACTTTAAAAAATTTTACCAGTTCATCCAGAAACTCACCCGTGCCGGCGCCATTTATCGAAGAAAGCGTAAAAACATGTTCGAATCCCAGTTTGTAAAATTCTCCCGCGTCGGCGATCCGGTCATTGGTGTCCACCTTGTTCACCACGAGAAAAACAGGTTTTTTTATTTTTCGCAACATCAGCCCGATCTCTTCATCGAGCAACGTCAAACCATCTTTAACATCAAGCATGAATACGATGGCATCGGCTTCTTCAATAGCCAGGGAAACCTGCCGGTGAATTTCTTCTTCAAAAATATCATCAGAATCAACTACAAGGCCACCGGTATCTATGACAGAAAAAGGAATACCGTTCCAGTCGGATTTGCCGTAATGGCGGTCGCGGGTAACTCCGCTTGTCGGGTCGACAATGGCGCTGCGCTCTCCGGTCAGCCGGTTGAAAAAAGTTGATTTACCTACGTTGGGCCTTCCTACAATTGCTAATATATTTGACATTTTTTTTTGTTAAAATTAATTATTCATATTAACCATTAACTATAGCTAGTGACTCATGGCTAATGGCTAATGGCTAAAAATTCCATTCTCTTTATTATAGTTCATATCCAAACCTTTGCAGCATGGTTTCATTGTCACGCCAGTTGTCATTCACTTTTACGGTGATGTCCAGAAAGACATGTTTTCCTACAAAATGCTCAATATCCTTTCTTGCTTCCGTTCCAAGCCGTTTAATTCCGGCTCCTTTATGGCCCAAAATTATTGCCTTCTGTGTTTCTCTGGCAACAAACAAGGTGGCAGCTATGCGAATAATATCTTTTTCTTCTTTGTATGCTTCAATAAAAACTTCTACCGCATAGGGGACCTCTTTTGAATAAAACAGCAGGATTTTTTCGCGGATTATTTCTGAAATAAAAAAACGCACGGGTTTATCGGTAAGCTCGTCCTTGGAATAATAAGCGGGAGACTCCGGTAGCAGCGCAAGGACGTTTTCAAAAACCTGCTGGATGTTGATCTTTTTCAACGCAGATATACGAAAAACTTTAACATTTTTGAATTGCGGCGACCATAACTGTTCGCATAGATCAATAATTTCAGTGGAGGCTGCATCAATTTTGTTGATCAGTAACAGCACCGGGATTTCTGTGTTGTTTATCTGCGTTATGATTTCGGGATTTTCAGGCAATTTTTCGCCGGCCTCCACCACATACAATAACACATCGGCATCGCCCAGAGCGGTAGATACCTGCCTCATCATTGCTTCATGCAGTTTGTAATGAGGTTTTAAAATGCCCGGGGTGTCGGAATACACTATTTGAAAATCTTCACCGTTGATGATGCCCATTATCCGGTGCCGCGTTGTCTGAGCCTTACGGGTAATGATAGAGAGGTTCTCTCCCACAAGAGAATTCATCAAAGTGGATTTTCCAACATTTGGATTTCCTATTATATTTACAAAACCTGCTTTATGCATATTAATAATATTTGCAAAGGTAGTCAATATTAGAAAATAAATAACCTCTAAGATTATATGGTGTAGATTTATATTTTTTTTATTCAAATAATTTTTTTTATTCAATTAAAAATTTCTATTTTTGAAAAATTTTTGATAAAAAAATAACACAAGTAACCAAAAATTAAAATGATATGAAAAAATGTATGCTACTTCTCTTGTTGTCGGTTTTCTGGTTGACAGCAAATTCACAAACAACCGCTACCATAGGAACTTTGTCCGGTCAGGTTCCCGGAACCACTGTCGCTGTTCCGATTACATTATCAGGGTTTGCTCCTGATGATATTGCTGCTTTCCAGTTTACTATACGTTATGACTCGACGAACCTTAAATACGTCAACACAACCGGCTGGTTTGCGGGCGTTACCGGGGTTGGCATACTTACAGGAAGCGGTGGCGGAACCATTAAAACCGTCACTTTTGTTTGGGGAGAAACATCAGGCATTGTTATTAATGGTGTTCTTTGTAATTTAAATTTTCTTTATAAATCTACAGCAACCGGATGCGAATCCATTTTATGGTCTGATATACCAACACCGCGACTATTCTCTGATGCAGACTATAATGAATATAACGGTGTTGTAAATCCCGCAGTTGGTTATGCTAACGGACAGATTTGCCCCTGTTTACCGGTAGTATTAACTGCACTTGGCCAGCCTAAAAGTGATAGCATTTGTGCTGGACAAACAACTTCTTTAATTGTTGGAGATGAAGTGCCAAGTGAAATGTCAGGCACAGCTCCATTTACTTATCAATGGCAATATTGGAATGGTTCCACATGGAATAATGTAGTTAATGGAACTCCCTTAGGAGCTATTTATGCTAATTCAACTGGATCTATTTTAAGCGTTGGAAGTATCACAGTTGCCGGAACCTATGATTACAGGTGTTATTTGACAAACTGTGGTGGCAGCGGTACTACATATTCCAATACTGCAACAGTGACCGTATTTTTAACCACACCACCGGCAGTTGGAACCATTACTCAGCCTACATGTGCGGTAGCAACAGGAAGCGTTGTTTTGAACGGGTTGCCGGCTGCCGGAACCTGGACAATAAATCCCGGAGGTATTACCGGAACAGGAACAACTACTACAATATCAGGTTTAGTATCAAGTACCTATAACTACACCGTAACAAATGGAATAACAGGATGCATATCGGCACCTTCAGCAAATATTGTTATCCTTACACAACCTGTTACACCTTCAGCTCCGATTATAGGAACTATTACACAGCCTACTTGTGCGTTAGCAACAGGTAGTGTTGCCTTAAGCGGTTTGCCCACTTCAGCATGGACGGTGACGGCAACACCTGGCGGAGCGACGATCACAGGCTCAACAGCAACAGCAACCTTTCCAGGATTAACGGCAGGCACCACTTATACTTTTACCGTTACATTAACCTCTTCGGGTTGTACTTCGGTAGCTTCAGGTAACGCCATAATCATTGCACAGCCTGTCACACCCACAGCTCCGATTGTAGGTGTTATTACACAACCAACATGTAGTGTTGCTACAGGTAGTGTTGCATTAAGCGGACTTCCTACCTCTGCCTGGACCGTTACAGTAAGTCCCGGAGGCGCTACAACAACAGGTTCAACAGCCACAACAACAGTTTCAGGATTAGCCGCAGGCACAACCTATACATTTACAGTTACCTTAACCTCTTCAGGATGTACTTCGGGACCATCAGGTAATGCCATAGTAATCGCCCAGCCTGTTACGCCCAGCGCACCGACAGTTGGAACAATTACCCAACCCACTTGTGCCCTGGCAACAGGAAGTGTAGTATTAAACGGCTTACCTTCATCAGGGACCTGGACAATTAATCCCGGTGGTATCACAGGATCAGGAACAAGTTATACCCTGTCAGGCCTTTCGACTCCCGGCACTTATAGCTATACAGTTACCAATGATGTAACGTGTACTTCGGCCGCTTCAGCAAATATTGTGTTCAATGCTCAGCCGATAACGCCTTCTGCTCCGCTATTAGGCGCAATTACACAACCAACATGTTCAACAGCAACGGGAACCGTCGCTTTAAGCGGCTTACCAACTGAAGCATGGACGGTAACAGCAACCCCCGGTGGATTAACAATTACCGGTTCTACAGCAACGGCTAACTTCACGGGATTACCCGATGGTGCCACCTACACGTTTACAGTTACCTTAACATCTTCAGGATGTACTTCGGTAGCTTCAGGCAGTGCGATAATAAATACACAGCCTGCCACAGAAGCAGCTCCGATAATTGGCGCCATTACACAGCCTACCTGCTTTGTTGCAACAGGAAGCGTTGCATTAAGCGGCCTGCCTACAGCACCCTGGACAGTTACAGCAACTCCCGGCGGAGCAACCCTGAATGGCTCTACTGCAACTGCAAACTTTTCAGGATTAACAGCAGGTACCTATACTTTTACAACTACCTTAGTTTCGTCAGGATGTATCTCTCCGGCATCGGCTCCGGTTACAATCAATGTTCAACCTGTAACTCCATCTGCACCTATAGTTGGAACAATCACCCACCCGACATGTGCCGTTGCCACAGGAAGTGTTGTATTAAACGGATTACCCGGAACGGGAGCCTGGACAATAAATCCCGGCGGTATTAACGGATCAGGATCATCCTATACTGTAACAGGACTTACTACAGGAACACATAATTTTACTATTACCAATGCTGACGGATGCACCTCAGCCGCATCTGGCGATGTTGTTATCAATACTCAGCCGGTCACACCGGCAGCACCCACTGTTGGAACTATCACACAACCGACATGTGCGGTTGCCACTGGAGGTGTTGTTTTGAATGGTTTACCATCATCTGGAACCTGGGTATTAAACCCGGGCGCTATCAATGGAACAGGAACAACTTATACCATTTCAGGACTTACAGCCGGAACATATAACTATACCGTAACCAATACTGATGGATGTACTTCAGTTTCAAGCGCGGTTGTTATCAACGCACAGCCAGCCACTCCATCTGCACCTATAGTTGGAACAATCACGCAGCCGACCTGTGCAGTTGCTACAGGAAGTGTGGTTTTAAACGGGTTACCCGGTACAGGAACCTGGACAATTAACCCCGGAGCTATAAATGGTACAGGAACAACTTATACCATAACGGGAATTTCAACAGGAACTCATAACTATACTGTAACCAATGCAAGCGGTTGTACCTCACCGGCATCAGCCGATGTAATTGTCAACGCCCAGCCTGTAACTCCATTAGCACCAATAATCGGCGTAATCACCCAGCCAACATGTACTGAAGCAACAGGTAGTGTTGCATTAAACGGTTTGCCGAATGAAGCATGGACTGTAACAGCAACACCTGGCGGTGCAACCATAACCGGTTCAACACCTGGCGCAACATTTTCAGGATTAGCAGCCGGGACCACTTATACATTCACCATTACATTAACATCCTCAGGGTGTACTTCACCAGCATCTGGGAATGTTGTAATCAACGCCCAACCAGCCACACCGGCTGCTCCCGCAGTTGGAACAATTACTCAGCCTTCATGCACCGTTGCCACAGGTAGTGTTGTTCTCAACAGTTTGCCTGGCACTGGAACATGGACTTTAAATCCTGGTGCAATTACAGGCTCAGGCGCAAGTCACACCATTATCGGACTTGTCCCGGGGACCTATAGCTATACTGTTACGAACGCCGATGGATGCACTTCTGTAGTATCTGCAAATATTGTAATCAATAACCAGCCGCCTACACCATTTCCTCCTGCTATTGGTGCAATCACACAGCCTACATGTACGGTTGCAACAGGAAGTGTTGTTATAGATAGTTTGCCGCCGATGGGAACCTGGACCATAAATCCAGGCGCAATTGCCGGCAGCGGACCTACAACCTTACTTACAGGTCTAGCTTCAGGAACTTATAACTTTACAGTAACCAATGATCTGGGTTGTACTTCAGCTCCGTCGGTGGATGTCGTTATCAATGATCAGCCGGAAACACCTGTGGCTAATGCAGGTGCAGATGTTACTATTGGCTGCGATATTCTTTCAACTACGATAGGAGCAGCGACAGTTACAGGATACACATATGTATGGTCTCCTGCCCTTGGATTAAGCGCTACAGATGTTGCACAACCAACTGCTTCACCGACTGCCACTACAACCTATTCTTTAACTGTAACTAACACAGCAGGATGTTCAAGTGCGGATGAAGTGGTGGTTACCGTTAATTTTGATTGTGAAAAAGTTATGCCTACCGCCTTTACTCCGGATGGAGATGGAATAAATGATATATTTCCAAAGGAATTTGAATTTCTTACCTTAACCATTTTCGATCGTTGGGGCCTGACACTTTATGAAGGAGTGGATAACAATGGTTGGGATGGCAGATATCATGGACAGATGATGCTACCTGCTACGTACTATTATAAAATAGTATTTGAAAATGCAGACGGCACAACAACCGAAAAGATAGGAGCCGTAACTCTTGTTCATAATTAAAATAAATTGATAAACCATTAAACAATTAAGAATATGAAAAAGATAGTTTTAATACTGGGTTTATTGACAATGACAGCTTCTGTTTTTGCTCAAACCGATATACAGCTCAGCCAGCAGATTAATAACAGGATTATTTTTAATCCTGCCGCTACTGGACAATCCGGCTGCTACAACTTTACTTTGCTGGCACGCGAACAATGGACCGGGATAGATGGCGCACCATCAACACAGCTTTTTAATTTTAACAAGTATTTTAAATCACCCAAATTGGGAATAGGTGCTACTATAGTTTATGACCGGGTAGGAGTGGAAAAAACGCTGAACGCTAAAGCATTAATTGCTTACCATGTTTGGCTGACTGAAGAGATGACCCTGTCATTCGGACTTGGATTGGGACTCATGAACAAGACCATAGAAGGCTCCAAGCTTATCTATGAAGACCCTAACGATCCTAATGCCATTGTTACCAAAGAGAGCAAACTGACACCTGATTTCGATTTTGGGTTAGAGTATAATTTTAAAAGGTTGTGCATAGGCGCATCTTCAACTCACCTGATCAGCTCTTTTAAAAGAATAGAAAACAATTTTAAAGTTCCACGCCATTGGTATGCTTATGCTAAATATGCGATTAAATGTTCTGATGCAGTTGATCTCATTCCGGCTTTATCATGGAACAACCTTGACAACGTCAACCTTATGGAAATCAATACCATGACAAATATTAAAGACCGCTTTTCGGTAGGACTTTCCTACAGGTTTGGCTTATACCCATATAAAATCACGGATGGATCAGATTTGCATTCATTCAGCAGCGATGCACTTGTGATCATTGCAGGAGTAAAAATTGTCGATGCGCTTCGCTTGTCTTATTCATATGATTTTAAACTAGGGAATATTAAATATGGCAATACCAAAGGAAGTCATGAAATCATGCTTTTATGCCGCTTTGGTTGCGATAAAACAGCAAACACACACCCGAGATTTTTTAATTAAAAATTAAGGGTTTCGTATCCCCGATCAGGTAAAAACTGATGGTATAGCAAAGGCGGTAAACACTATTGCCTAAATTCTACCAGCAGTCTTTACCTGTTTTTTTTTACAAACAGGCGTAAATATCATGAAGAGTGCTTGATTGTGAATATTCTGAAAAAATCAAGGCCGGCCACTCATTCACACTTTAGCGAAATTAAAACATCTCATACAAAGTCCCTGGTGATATTTCGGTGAAAAAGTGAGCACCATTTAAACAGTCGACTTTCCGGTCAGGAAATCTGATCCTTTTGAAAGACTAAATTCATTCCAGGAAGCTTATTAGGCGCTGCATAAAATACATGAGAACGTATTGGGCAAGATAATTTTATTACATTATATCATTACGGATTCTTAATTAATATGCAAAAATACTTGGTTTAAACAATTTATTTTTATATTTTTGGACCTAATTTAGGAAACTTGTGTATATATGCGAGTGGTCAAATTAGAAATGTCAACGTATTTTAAAAATTAAAACAAAGAAAAACACAAGTATAAATATGTTTCCAGCAACCTGAATTCTTACTCAAAAGTAATTTATAACAGCTGCTTAGATAATCAACAAAATAATATAGAAAATGAAAAAACTAATCTTGATTTTATTTGCGATGTTTTTATCGTTCGGCATCTATGCGCAGAATGCCGATAAAGAATTAGTCGTTGGATTACCCAAATTAAGTGAAAAAAATATTTTCCTTCTTGAAAATGTCAAATACCTTGAAGGCATTAAATATGTTGATTATTGCCCCGGTCATAAATTATTACTGATCGAGTACAATACAAAAGTATATGCCGACGAAAACCAGGTGCTGAAAATTCTGGAAGCGAGTTTAAAAATGCCCGTGTATATTAAGGTTGGTGAATTTAAGGATGTAAGAGAATTGTGTGATAAATAAAAATTATGAAAAAATTATCGTTGTTTGTTTTTGTTTTACTGTTGTCAATAATTACTTCGGCACAAACCCCCGCATGGACCATTTACGGCGCAGTTCCAATTAGTGCGACCAAGAGCGCCGCTATGGACGACAGCGCAAATGTCTGGATCGCAACGTTTGGTGGCGGGGTGTCCAAAATGAAAGACGGAATGTATTCTACATACATACAAGGCAGTCCTGGATTACCCAGCAATAATGTTAAATGTGTCGCGATAGATGATGCCAATACCAAGTGGATAGGAACCCTTTCCGGAGTCGCAAAGTTTGATGGCACCAACTGGACCACATATAATAATCTCAATGGATTACCGGGCAACAACATCAACTGCATCACCATTGATAACAGTAATGTGAAATGGATAGGGATTCAATTAAAGGGGCTAACCCGTTATGATGGTTCCAACTTTGAAGTTTGGAATTCCTTAAATTCAGCCATACCAAATAATAACGTAAATTGTGTTGCTATTGATAGCGCGGGCAACAAATGGGTCGGAACTTATGGCGGCCTGGCCAAATTTGATGGCGCCAACTGGACCACATATACACAAGGTGGTGGCGCTATTGATCAGGTTTATTCGGTAGTTTTTGAAGATGCCACCCATATGTGGGTAGGAACCGGAGGCGGTTTGTTCAAATTTGACGGCACCACCTGGACACCATATCCAATTCCTTTGTTACCATCTGCCTATGTTAGTTCTGTGGCCATTGATGCGGACGGTAACATTTGGGCGGGAACAACAGTAGGTGGTATAGCCGTATATGACGGCGTGTCCGCCTGGACCTACTATGACGGAACCACCACTCCTGGTTTGGGTAATGTTATAAATAATATTATGATCGATCCGTACGACAACAAATGGATATGTACCAATGATGCCGGACTTGCTTTTTATGGTATTCCACTCATAACAGGTAATGAGGAATTGAATACGAAAAATTTGGTTTCAGTGTATCCGAATCCTTTTAATGTTTCTGCTACTATTGAAATGTTAAATGAAGGACCTTCAGAAATTTCATTATTCGATATTTTCGGTAACGAGGTCAGAAGATATACCCTTCAAAATAATGATAAAAAAATTACCATTAACAAAGAAAATCTTGTTAACGGCGTTTATCTTTATAGGGTTATCAGTACAGACGGAATTTCCAGTGGTAAAATAATTGTAAATTAATAAAAAGAAAAACCATGAAAAAATTAAGTACTTTCTTTTTCAGCCTTACTTTTATAGTTTTCTGTTTATTTGGCAATAATGTATTTTCAAATGTTTCGATAACAGCACCCCCTCTCAGCATTACTACGGGTTGTTATCCGTCTGCCTATTTTACTTTAGATGATATAAAAATTTCAGAAGGTGCTACTTCTGATTTTGTATCTACTAGTGGAACAATTGTTTTATCTGCCCCTGCAAATTTTGAGTTTAATCCGGGTGTTGGAACAATTGCATATAGTGGCGGTGATTTAAACGGCGCGACAATAACTGTAACTTCATCAACAATAACAATCACATATACAACAGATGGAGGAAGTGGTGGCGCTAAAGATGCATTAACAATTTCAGGAATACAAATACTCGCAACCGGTACCGCAACAAACTCACCCATGTTAAATACAAGTTTTACGGGAACAATTGCCGGTTATTCGACAGGAATGACTCACGCCACTCTAAGTGCTGCTATTGGGGGCGCCGTTAACGGAACTTATGGTTCAACAACATTAGCATTAACATCAAATGTCGGATGTGTTGCGACCACTTACACTTTTACTCAAAAAATCCCTAATACTGCCGGTTGCAATCAAACGTTAACCAATACATGTACCGTTACATTTCCCGCTGGTACTGATGCTACTACATGTACGGGTGGCACTTACGCCGGTGTGGCCATTGGCGCTATGACAAAGACGGCCACCAGCATTTCGTTTACCTGTACAAAAGCTGTTGCTGCCAACAAATCCTTTACTGTCATTTTAGACGGGATCACGAATGGTAATAATTTAAATACTACGTGTACATTATCATGTTCTAATTATTCTTGTGGAACCAATTCTTATGCTGCCTATCCAATTACCACTACGGCATGCCCCTGCATTCCTCCTACAACACAGGCAACGACATTTTCTTCTTCAGCCATTACAAGCACCACCATGACCATAAGCTGGGCCAGAGGGAACGGAACCGATGTAATGATTATAGCCAAAGCCGGGAGCGCTCCAACTGATCCGACAGATGGAATAAATTACACAGGAAATGCTGCTTTCGGCTCAGGAACAGCTGTCGGTGGTGGATTTTGTGTGTATAACGGAACAGGAACCACGGTTAATTTAACTGGATTAGCTCCAAGTACTACCTATTATTTCGCGGTTTATGAATACACGGATTCCGGGCCTTGTTATTATATGGATCAGCTCAATGGCAGTGCCACAACCCTTGCTATGACATGTACCCCTCCAACAACTCAGGCTACGTCATTTTCTGCTACTGCTATTGCAACAACAACCATGACAGTTAACTGGACAAGGGGAAATGGCAATAATGTAATGGTTATTGCCCTGGCAGGCAGCGCACCAACCGATCCGATCAATGGCGTTAGTTATACCGGAAATGCCGCCTATGGCTCAGGAACTGCTGTCGGCGGAGGATTCTGCGTTTATAACGGACCGCTGGGAACTGTAAATTTAACGGCATTGACTCAGAACACCACTTATTATTTTGCCATTTATGAATATCTGAATGTTGGCCCTTGCTATCATCTTACTCAGCTCATAGGTAATGCAACTACTCTTGCGGCAGCCTGTACACCGCCAACAACCCCGGGAACTACTTTTACCGCGACTTCTATTACCACTAACTCAATGACCGTTGGCTGGTCGGGAGGAAACGGGAATAATACGCTGGTTATTGCATGTGAAGGAACGGCACCTTCTGATCCGCTCAACGGAATCACATATACAGCCAATACTGCTTATGGGGCAGGCACTGCTGTCGGCGGAGGATATTGTGTTTATAACGGAAACGGGTCAAGTGTTAATGTAACTTCATTATTATCAAATACCACGTATTATTTTGCAATTTACGAATACAATACACTGGGTACTTGTTATAACCTAACCGAACTTGCGGGTAATGCTACAACTACGGCAGGCGCACAAACATTGATCATCGGTACCGGAACTTCTACGAGCAGCGCCCCGACGCCATACCGGGGATACTTCTGGGGATCAAAAGAGCAATATATAATTACTGCCGCGGAACTGGCTGCTGAAGGACTGTATGCCGGCTGCACCCTGACGGCCCTTTCTTTCAATGTTTCAACAAAAGCAAGTACACAGGCATATACCGGGTTCTCAATAAAATTGGGACACACAACTACCGCCAGTTTTTCAGGTACTACTTTTCTTACACCTACTTTTACCACGGTGTATACTGGTAACTATACCGCTATTGCCGGGTGGAACCTGCATAGCTTTTCTTCAAATTTCACATGGGACGGTACCAGCAATATTGTTGTTGATGTTTGTTTCAACAATACCACATACACCGCTTCCGACCTCGTTTATTATACAACAGCTACGAATTCTGTTTTATATTCTGCATCGGATGCAGCAGGTAATTGTGCAAAGACTACCGGTACGGTCAGCTCCAGCAGGCCTAATATGAAATTCACCTATGTGCCGGGCCCGCCATGTTCCGGAACCCCCACAGGAGGAACAACTACTGCCACCCCAACAACAATTTGCTTTGGTGAAACATCTTTAATACAGGCGTCAGGGTCTACAGCGGGAAGCGGTATCACTTATTTATGGCAATCATCTCCTAATAATTCCACATGGACGGACATTACAGGGGCCACTTCCGCCACTTATTCAGCTTCACCAACTGCAAGTACCTACTATCGTCGTAAAGTAACCTGTACCAATGGTATGTCAAGCGCTTATTCGGCAAGTTCTCTGGTTACAGTTAACACGTGTATCATTATCGGTACAGGGACATCAACATCAACTTATCCGTATACCGGTAATTATGAAGATGCCAGATCCCAATATATAATTACTAAGGCTGAACTGGAAGCACAGGGTTTATATGGGGGGTGTATTTTGACATCTTTAGCGTTCAATGCTTCATCAAAAGCAAGTACTGCGGCTTATTCTTCTTTTACTTTAAAATTAGGACATACGGCTTCAACAAGTTTTGCTTCTGCAGCATGGTTAACACCCACTTTTACCACTTGTTATACTGGAAACTATACAACAGCTGTTGGATGGAACGTACATACTTTTACATCAAACTTCACATGGAACGGAACTGACAACATCGTTGTTCAGCCGTGTTTTGATAATGCTGATTATTCCGGTAACGACCCGGTTTATTATACTACCACCTCTGGAAACACTGTTTGTTATAAATATGTAGATGGTGGCGCCGGCTGTACAGAGGCTGCGTCATCCACCAGCACCAGCAGGCCTAACATGAAATTTACATTTACACCAGGGGCAGCTTGTTCTGGCACTCCCACAGCAGGAACAGCCACTGCTACTCCTGCTTCTATCTGCCCTGGATTATCTTCTACATTAACCTTAGCAGGAAATTCTATCGGTAACGGCATTACCTTTCAATGGCAATCCGGTCCGACTTCAACAGGCCCATGGACAAATATTTCCGGCGCTACCTCAACTAGTTATGTGGTCACACCTGCTGTAAGCACATGGTACCGTTGTAAAGATTCCTGTTCTTTCAGTCAGCAAACTGCTGCTACTGCCGGTAAACAAGTTACTGTATTAGTCCCTACATATGCTTCTATTGGGTATACCACAAGTTTTGAGACAAACTGGCCAGACAAGTGTGCGGATAATGATGTTCCGGATCAATACTGGCTAAGTTCACCAAATACCGGAAATGCATCCTGGAGAAGGGATGATGACGGGGCTACCGCAGCATGGACGTCACCGGCATCTTATATATATTCTCCTACTTTTTCCGCAGGTGCAAGAAGTGCAAGATTTCACTCAGGTAATGCCACCAGCGGGCTGGTTGGAAATTTGGACCTTTACATTAATTTAAGTACCCAGACAGGTACCAAAATATTAAAATTCGATTATATTAATACCAGTGGTACCGATGATTTGGATGTTCAGTTATCTACTGATGGCGGGGCCACATTTTCCACACTTGCGTCGTACGCGTTAGCCTCCGCATGGACAACCCATTCTATCGATATCGCTTCAAATGTGGCCAACTGTGTTATTCGTTTTAAAGCAACGGCCGATTATGGAAGCACGGATATCGGAATCGACAATTTATCCGTCGTTGGCCCCTGTGCAGGAATACCGACCGCTGGTACCGCTACCATCGACAATGCTACTTTTTGTGTTTCGGGCTCTCCCGTTCTGACGTTAACAGGGTATACAAATGCGGGTGGAATCACACTGCAATGGCAATCTTCGTTCACTAATCTCGCTGGTTCCTGGGTTGACATTACCGGTGCGATATCTGATGTTTTAGCGGCACCACAGGTTTCTCAGACCATATATTACAGATGCGCCGTAAGATGTATTTCTGAAGTTGTTTATTCCAATGTATTGTCTTATACAAATACAGCCGCCTCCATTACCTCCACAAACACACCCGTATCAATTGCCTGTAACGGAACGGCTAATCTGACTGCTACTGCAAGTTCCGGTACTGTAAAATGGTATAGTGTTCCTACTGGCGGTACGTTGTTGAGTACAGGAGGATCATATACTACACCTGCGCTTTCGGCCAATGCCACCTATTATTGTGCAGCTAATTCAGGCAACACGGACGAAACAGCAGGTATGCCCACGTGTACAGGCACTTATGAATATACCTCTATTAATTATGGGATCATTTTTAATATTACCAAACAAATCACATTAAACTCAGTTACGGTATTTCCTGTTGGAAGCGCTGATGTTGTAATCGCTTTGCAAAACAGTAGTGGTGTAGAACTGTTTGCCACCGGTTCAATAGCCACGAATGGTAATGGCAATCAGGCTAAGGTTTTAAATTTAGGGGGATGGTCTGTTCCTGTTGGAACGGGTTATCGCCTTGTGTTAAAATCATATACCCTGGGCGGCGGTGATGATGGAACCGGCTTGGTTTATTCCTCCGGCAGTTATCCCTATACGTCCCCAAGCGGAGCTGTAAGTGTAACAAGCGGATGGTATGGAACAGGAACAACAAGTTCCAATTATCACTTTTATAATTTGGATTTCTCTATACCCTGCGAATCTTCACCGCGCACCCCCGTGCAGGTTAACATAACCTCCGGGTTAACAGCGCCTAATTGTTCAGCTAATCCTGTTCCGGCCCATAATGCTACGGGTGTATGCCCTGTTGGAGTTGTTCTTTCATGGGATGCATCTGCTGCCGCCTGTAAAACTGCAACTAGCTATAAATTATCCTGGGGATATACAGCTGCCGGAACTGATGTAATGAACGGAATAGATGTTGGAAACGTAACATCTTATAATCTTGGTGATGTTAACGGAAGTGATGATATTTACTGGAAAGTTGTTCCCACAAACGCTGCCGGTGATGCAAGTGGTTGCATCGTTTGGAAATTTTCGACCGCCGCAGATCCGGGTGATATTTGTACCGCTTCATTAGGAACCGGTGTGGTAACAGTGGGGTCATTGCCCTACACCCAAAACAACGGGACCACTTCAGGGGCCGTGGATGATTTGACCAGCTCCAATTTAGTAAGCTGTGGCAGCACCAGTTATTTTACCGGTGAAGATAAGGTTTGGGTTTTCACACCTGCAGTATCCGGAACCATAACCATTACGCTGACCTCTAGTGGCACGTATACAGGATTGGCCTTGTATGAAGGATGTCCGTTATCAGGAAGCACCTGCGGTGCCTCTGCAGGCTATTGTGTCGGAACAGCGCAAAGTTCAACCGGTGACAAAACAATGACCGCCTGCGTCACCGCTGGGTTGAAATATTATCTGATTCTGGATAGTTATGCTTCCCCCACATTCAATCCGTATAGTAAACTCATTATTTCTGCTCCTACCGGAACAACTACTCCTGCGAATGACCAGCCTTGTAATGCTGTCGCCCTTACATTGGGTGTTACGGTTAGTGGAAACAACTCATGTGCAGGCGCTGCAAACGAACCTGCAAAACCTACTTGCTGGTCTTCTGGTGTTGTAAACAGTGTTTGGTATAAGGTGGTTGCAACTTCTACCCAATTAAGTGTAAGAACCGTTTCGGGAACTTTGTCAGATACACAGATTGGCCTTTTCAGCGGCACCTGCGGCCCCGGGCTTGTTGCTGTTGCGGGAGCCTGCAATAATGACCAGACCGGTTGCGGAACAAATTTATCTTCACAATTCACTATTACAGGCCTGACAATAGGTAATACTTATTATATTGAAGTTGATGGCGCCTACGATCTCCAGGGATCATTTTCAATTCTCGCAATTGACCCTACCGCCATGACATTTCCTCTGGTTGCCGGTCAGGATTGCGAAGCGCCGCTGCCAACCTGCAATACGATAATATCTATTGCGGATCCAGGCTATGCGAATGTCGGATCCAATTGTGATTTTACCGGTGAGGACAATTGTACCGGTGGTGAAAGAGCTTCATTATATTATACGATTGCTATACAAAACGGCGGAACACTGCAATTCGATATTATTCCCAATGACTACGACGGAACTGAAGGAAGTGAAACCGATTATGATTTTCTGGTATGGAAGATAGCCGGTTCAGGCACTTTAGCAACCTGTGCAAGCCTTCTCACTAATTCTGCCCAGGGCCTGGTTGCCTGTAATTACAGTTATTTGGGTGTTACGGGTTTATATCCCGGCGGTGGCGGTAATCCTGATTTTGAAGGCGGTACTCCATGGGATGCTGCTTATGAGGACGTTATAACTACTCAGGCCGGAGATGTGTACCTGATATGTATTTCAAACTATACCCAAAGCACCAGCGGATTCATGATTGATTATGTTAGCTCAGGCGGTACCTGCACTATAAACACATCCGCAGTACCAACCGTTTTATATTGGACAGGAGCTACCAACACCGCATGGACGACAGTAGGAAACTGGGGTGGTTGTAGTATCCCTTCATGTTCTACCAGTGCTGTGATCAATCAAACCAGCAGAGATCCTATTATTTCAACAGCTGTTGTTGTAGTTAATGACCTGACAATAAATTCAGGAGCCACATTAACCATTAATGCCGGTAGTAAATTACAAGTTTGTGGCAACTTATACAACAATGGGACATTGATAGCCAATGGCACCATTGAGTTTATAAGCACAGATGCTCAAACATACCTGAATACAAGCACAACACCGTTGAATAATGTGATCATGAATCAACCAACACCGACAAGCCTTACATTATTTTCTAATTTACTGATAGGCAATGCCGGAACCCTTACTTTAACCAGTGGTAAAATTATCACTGGTACAAATATGGTGCGTGTCAACAATACGGCAACCAATTCTGTTACCCCCGGTAATACGACCAGTTATGTAGAGGGCAACCTGAGGAGGTATATCTTATCTACAGGCTCCTATGATTTCCCCGTTGGCCATGCAGCCAAAGGCTATCAAAGGGCAAATGTTAACTTTACCAATGCCACTGCCATAACCTATCTGACGGCTTTCTTTACTCCCTATTCCCCACTACCATCCGTCAGTTTGACAGAATGTTCCAATACTTATAATTTGGCTATTGATAACGGATACTGGACCATAAACCCTGATGCAAATGACCTCTCCGGAAGGTATACCATGACACTCTATAATCTGAATTATACAAATTCCGGAAGCACTACAGGATATACCATAATGAGCAACCATGGCACCGGATGGGGCCTGCTCAACGGAGATGGAAGTGCCGCGGCTTGCGCCACCGGGACACTGGGAGCAGTCGTAAAATCTAATATGAATGGATTTTCTGATTTTGGAACTGCCGCTTCTTCAGGCCCGTTACCCATCGAATTATTATCCTTTACCGGTAAACATGTTGATGGTAAAAACGTTCTGGACTGGGTAACAGCCACGGAAATAAACAACGATTATTTCATCCTGGAGAAATCAAGGGATGCCGTGGTATTTGAAAAACTAGCGGAAGTTGACGGTGGTGGAAACAGTAACCATAAACTGTATTATCAGCAAATTGATCACAACCCGTATCCGGTCACTTATTATAAATTAAAACAAGTCGACTTTGATGGCGCTTATACTTATTCGGATATTATTGCAATTGAATATACCGTCTTTAAAGAACCTGTGATTGACATTTATCCGAACCCTGCTATAGACAATCTTATTATTGACACAAAAAATCTGAATTGCAGTGTGCTGGATGTGGAAATTTATGATGTGCTCGGGAAATCTGTTATGAAAACCACTTTAACGAACATGATGGATGATCCTAAGAAATTCATTAATATTTCTTCCCTCAATTATGGCTGTTATTATGTCCGATTCGGATGTAATGAGTTCAGCATGGTGAAAAAGTTTTTAAGAGGGTATAAATAGCCAATACAATAAAAACAAGAAAGACTGACTCAATACCGGGTCAGTCTTTTTTTTTGGTCTTATGTATCGCTTTGTATCTTGTTAATAATATCATGAATAATAATGTCCTGATGACCTGAAATTATTAAAACTGGCATTGGAACACTTTTTAGAAATAGTGAACAAATACCCCACGTAACACTGAAACATGGTGTTGTTATTAAAACTATGCCCTGCCGAAATGAGTATATGGTTCTGTTCATTTAAATCAATAACACTTCCTATACTAAATCTTGTTTATCATTGTTTCGGGCGCATAAAAGCAAGTCTCTTATAAGGATACGGGCCTGATGATTCTTAATTAAATGATTCAGATCGGGCTCCTGCTAAATTTCTTAAACAGAATCTGAATAATATCTAAAAATGGCCCTGTCATTAAAGTTGTAAATAACGCCATTATTACCATTATTGCAAATATTTCCGGACCTAAAATTCCCAAATCATACCCAATATTTAATACCACTAGTTCCATGAGGCCCCGCGTGTTCATCAATACTCCCAAAGAGAGCGCGTCTTTCCATGACCGGCCAATTATCTTTGCAGTAATGGCGCTGCCAACTAGTTTCCCTATTATGGCCACACTTATTATTAATGCACAATACACCCACAAATGACCCTCATTTAAAAGACCAATTTGAGTACGCAGCCCTGTAAACGCAAAAAATATTGGCAATAACAATATAGTACTTACATCCTCAATTTTGTTTGTTAATATTTCTTTGAACCGGATATTATTGGGCATAATAACTCCGGCGATAAAAGAACCAAACAACGCATGAATACCAATAATTTCTGTAAAATATGCCGATAATAAAAGAAGAAAAAAAGAAATACCGATAACCGTTTTATCAATTTTTTCCCCCTTTATCCGCTGTTCACTTATTTTTTGAAGCCAGGGTTTGATTATGTAAATCATAAAAATAATGTAACCAACAGCTAGTCCAATAGTAAATAAGGCGCTAGTGATACTGCCGGCTTTTACAATTGCAATTACGGCTGCAAGCAAACACCATGCTGTTACGTCATCCGCGGCCGCACACGTTATCGCAAGTACGCCAAGAGGCGTTTTAGTCAGCCCCCGTTCTTTAATAATTCTGGCTAAAACAGGGAATGCGGTTATACTCATTGCAATACCCATAAACAAAGCAAAAGAAAGAAAACTTACATTTTTTGGAGCTAATTCCTGAAAGATATAATAAGAAACACAGGCACCAAGGAAAAAAGGAAGGATGATACTGACGTGACTGATAATAACAGCATCATGAGCCTTGCTTTTTATTTTACTTAAATCCAACTCCATTCCGATTACAAACATAAAAAACGCTAATCCTATCTGACTCAGAAATTGAAGTGAAATAAAAGAATTCGGCGGGAAAATAAAAGCAGAAAGCCCGGGAAATAACCATCCCAAAATAGACGGGCCCAAAAAGACTCCGGCAATAATTTCACCTATAACGGTTTGTTGTCCTAACTTTTTAAAAATTATGCCGAAAATTCTCGATGTAAAAAGAATGATAATTACTTGGAGGAGTAATATACTCAGCGGATATTTAATATTATTTATAAACTGTGCAAGGACATTCTCTTTCGAGTCAATGATAACCGGTTTCGCCTTGTCTTGATTGGTAATATTCTTGTCACTTGAGACTTCCACTTTGTTACGAACAAGCAGATTGCCTTTTTCTATAACGTACCATGTCATTGAGGCAAAGACTCCAATTAATAATATGTAGGTTAACACCTTCTTCATAGTACTGAAATTAGTGCCTTGAGTCTAAAGGTTGTATTAAAGCCGGCTTGTCTGTGTGAACTTGTAATTAATTATTCTTACACAAAATTAAATGCAATAGATGGATAATGCAAGGATTATTTATAAAAAAAAAGAACGCCACCGGCGTTCTTTCTGAGGTACCAAGCGGATTCGAACCGCTGTACGAGGTTTTGCAGACCTCTGCCTAGCCACTCGGCCATAGTACCTTTCAGGTGTGCAAAGATATAAAAAATATTTATCAAGTAGTGTATTAGTAAAATTTTAACCCAATTCCGCATTAAGAATTATACAATACGTAGCATTAAGGATATTTCAGACTAATTTGCTGGTTTTTAAAAAATAAAATGAGCATTTTTAATGCGGAATCGTCAAAGTAAATTTTCTCTCATACTTTTTTGTTTGCCCAAAAAAGTATGCAAAAAAGGGCATCCTGTCGAACGCTTCATCCCGCTCTGAAAAAAACAAGAAAATTTTAAAAAAGTTGTCCCGTCAGCCAGCTGGCTGACGGGAAACGCAAGCGCCTTTTTTAATTTTCTAAGTTTTTTTCGTTCACACCAGCCCACGCCGCACGACAGGAAAAGCCCGCGCGCCTAATATCCGCTAACCTTTCCTGAAAAACCGAATTGTTTCGTTGTCCGCCGCAGCGCACCGCTAGGGTGGCGGAGCGTTGGCATGCCCAGACGGCGGGCCGGTGTTGGCGTGAATCAGAAAATATTAGAAAATCTTCAAAGGCGCCAACGGCGTCTGCTGTCAGCCAGCTTGCTGACGGCACTACTTTGCTTAGATTTTCAATATTTTCTGAGAGCGGGATGAAGCATCGTCTGGGTTGTCATTTTCTTTGGTTCGTTTCTTTTGGACAGGCAAAAGAAATGAACGACTCAATCTTAAAAATGATATGATTTTTTATGTTAGATGTTGTATTCTGCTTTGTAAAATGTAATGTAATTCGAGTGTAACAGGTTCCGGAGCCTTAAAACAAAAGAATAATAGTACACTCAGGCAGAGTAATATATTCAAATACAATTCTCTTGCCTGCCAACAAAAATCATTTGTATATTTGTACAAAATAATTAAATCATGAATGAAACAATAAAAACACCGGAAAGCCCCGAAACAAAAAAGAAAAAAGGCTTAAGCGCTCAGGCAATCGTTTCTATTATTATCATCGCGTTGATGGTAATCATTCCTTTGGTGGTTTATTTTTGGAAACAATCAGAAATAAAAAACCTGAAGGAAAAATACGATAAGGACATCAAGGAAATCACCACCAAGGCGAACAACACCATTGATGAAAACAATACAAAAAATATGGAAAACCTTACCCGCGTGTTTTCCTGGGCAGTACGTTCCGAAATGCTGCGCCAAAATATGGAACAAGTGGAAAACTATATGAATGATCTGGTTAAATCGGCCGACCTTAATAATATTTCAGCAGTGCAGACGGATGGGATTGTTGTTAAATCTACAGATAAAAAATTTGAAGGAAACGTTTATCCCGGCCCTATTGCCCAGGAACTGGCACAAATAAACGAGGTCGTCTCAAAAACCGGTGAGAACGGTGACGTCATTTCAATATGCCCGATCATGGGCCTCGACAACCGTATGGGAACCATAATTATCACCTATACGCCCAAGAAAAACGTGTTTGTCGCGGAAGAGAAAAAATAACCTGATTTATGCAGTTCAGTAGTTTTTTTGGTTTTTTTCGTGTTTCAGCAGTAATAATGCTGTCATTATTTCTGTTTAGTTGTGGCCGTAACGACAAACCTGTCGATGAGTTTATCATCCACGGAAAACTTAAAAACTCTCTTGGTGAAAAGATCGTTTTGCAGCAACTCAAAATTGACAGCATAAAACCGCTTGATTCTGTTACTGTTGACGAAAACGGTGAATTTACGTTCAAATACAAACCCCAGGGAATAAGTTTTTACCTGCTTAAAATCAGCCCTGATAATTTTATTACGCTCCTGGCTGATAAGGGTGAGCAAATAGAATTTAATGGCAACGCCCGGCAGCTTGCTGCTGATTATAATGTTACCGGTTCTGCCGGTTCTGTTTTGCTTAGCGAACTGAATAATCACACCCGAAAAAATTTCCGTAAAACCGATTCTTTATATAAAGTCCAGGTTCTTTATATGGACAGTGCAAACTATCCGCAGATGAAACAGCAGATTGATTCTGCGTATGATATGGTTTTTGAGGACCAGCGGAATTATGTTCAGGAATTTATCGATAAAAATATCACCTCCCTTGCTTCGCTTATGGCAATATATCAGGTTTTTGGCAGGCAAAAGGTGCTGAACGAACGTGATCATTTCAGCTATTTTAAAAAGCTCGACAACGCCTTGTTTATGATTTATCCGCAGAACGATTATGTCCTTGAATTACACACACGGGTAAAAGACGTTGAAAAGGTTCTTGCGGAAAAAATGCAGAATCTGGCAAAGCTCGATTCGGGCATGGTGGCGCCTGATATTAACATTAAAAACATCGGCGGATATCCTCAAAAACTTTCATCCTTCAGGGGACGATACACGTTGGTGCTTTTCTGGGCTGCATCCAGCCAGCCGAGCATCAAAGCCCTTGAAACCTATAAATGGATGCATAAAAAATACCGCGATAAAGGATTTCAGGTTTATGCTGTTTCTCTTGATCAGGATCGCCGGACATGGGAATACGGGGTTCGCGAATATAAACTGAGCTGGATACATGTCAGCGACTTGCTGGGATGGGATTCGCCGGTGGTTACAGATTATAGCCTGGATAATATACCTTATGCGGTGCTGATCGACAAGGACGGCCGCATACTAAAAAGAGGCATCAGCAGCGAAGAGCTGCCAGTTTGGTTATATAAAATTTATAAATTTTGACAGGCACCAACAATAAAATATATTTCGTCTCTGACTGTCATTTCGGAATTCCGGATTACCAGAGCAGCCTGGTTCGCGAAAAAAAATTCATTGACTGGCTTGAAATGATAAGGGCCGATGCTTCGGAAATATATATCCTTGGCGATCTTTTCGACTTCTGGTTTGAATACAAGACGGTAATACCGAAAGGATATACACGCCTGCTTGGCAAACTCGCCGAACTAACCGACAGCGGTATTAAGATCCATTTGTTTACCGGCAACCATGATATGTGGATGTTCGGTTATTTTCCGCAGGAATTGGGTATTGATATTATCCGCAAACCTCTGGTAAAAGAATTAAACGGGCTTAAAGTGATGATTGGCCACGGTGATGGCCTCGGTCCCGGCGATCACGGATACAAGCTCATTAAAAGAATTTTTGCGAATAAAATCTGTCAATGGTTGTATGCGCGGCTGCATCCCAATTTTGCCATCGGGCTGGGCCTGCATTTTTCACGCCGGAGCCGGCTTGCCCGCGGAGAAAACGACCTGATATATAAAGGGGAGGATGGGGAACGCCAGATCATATTTGCAAAAGAAAAGATCAAAACAGAACATTTTGACCTGTTTGTTTTCGGACACCGCCACCTGCCGCTAGACCTTAAAATTGCCGAAAACACCCGCTACATTAACCTTGGAGACTGGCTTGTGCATTTTTCGTATGCCGTGCTTGACGGAAAAAACTTTATGCTTACAAATTTTTAACCTTACAAAAGATTGTTTCAGGTTTATTATCACTATTGTCCGGCAAGATTTATGCTTTTCAAAGGATGTAAATAATTGAATGCTCCTTTTTCCTCTTACCCTAAAGGAAGTATTGATTTTCAGCAATTTACATCCTTTAGGACCGAGGCAAAATAAATTGGTGAAAGGCAATACTTCCTTGAAAAAAGTAAGGACTACTTGCTTAAAATCGCATGCAATAATTTATAATAGGGCTCTTCATAAATTTATTATTTTTCCCGGACACCACTGATTTTTAAATCATGACGGGAAAAATGTTCCTGTGTTTAAAAAACTGATTAACGTTTTGATGATGAGGTACAACCCGAAAATGAATATCAATATTCCCAGTGCGCGGTTGATAAATGCCAGGATATTAGGACGGAGCAACCTTTTTATTTGATTTGCCACAAAGCATTTTAACAAGTCGGTTGAGAATACGGTTCCCAGGGCAACACCGAAAAAAACAGCGAGTTTTTTTATGTCGGAATTAAATTCTGCGGCCACATATCCCATGACACCCATCCAGAAAATCAGTAAAAAAGGGTTTATCAGGTTTAAAAAATAACCTTTAATTACATAAACATAGGGTTTGGAGGGTTGGTTGCTGAAAATGCCGTTGTTTTTTTTCTCCAAATTATTGATCTCTGTTTCGGTGTAAACCGTTTTTTTACGAAAGACGTATGCTCCGTATCCCAGCAGTATCATTCCTCCAATAATTCCGAACAAGGTGCTGTATTTATCGCCACTGATCAGTTGTGATACCCCGAGAAAACTTAATGTGATGAGGGTAAAATCACTGATCATAATACCCAGCGCCATGTACATACCAATACGAAATCCCCTGAGAATGCTTGTTTGCAAAAGCGTAAAAAATGCAGGCCCGATGACAACAGCCAGGGTTAATCCTAAAATAAAACCGCTGATAAGGGCGCTAAGCATTATTGTTTTTTTGTGCTAAATTATAATTTTCTATAAATAATTCCCATTCCGCGAAAATATTTTCTTTCAATACGCGCGGAAATTTGTTTTGAGCCCCTTCTTTATTATGCTGCCGCATCCATTCGTAAAAAACTTCCGAAGGTAAAATTTCAACATAAACATTTTTAATTGCTTCCAGACGTTCAACCCTGTAATCATCATTCAGCATTTTTAGATAACCGTCAATTTTTTCAGCGGCCAGCTCTTTATCAAAGCCGTTATCAATACCCAGGTACCATTTATGGGCAAACATGGATTGATGCTTGATACCTGTAACCGTAAACTCACGCACTTCCATATTAAATTCTTCTTCGAGCATGTGCACCGCGGTGTTCATGTTTTCTACAGACAGGTGCTCGCCGCACAGGCTCAGAAAATGTTTTGTCCTACCGGTAATTTTTATTTCGCTGCGCTCTTTGGATGTAAACCTGATGGTGTCTCCAATCAGGTAACGCCAGGCTCCGGAACAGCTGGAGATCAGTAGTGCATATTCGGTGTCCTCATCAATATCTTTGATGGTAAGTGTTTCGGGGTTGGCTTTTATATTTCCCGCGTTGTCAAAATTGCTTTCGTTAAAGGGAACAAATTCAAAAAACAGTCCGTTGTTCAACACTAATTGCATCGAATCGGTGTCGGGCCGGTTTTGAAAAGCTATAAATCCTTCGGATGCAAGATAGGTTTCAATATAATTAATCGGGTGAGCCAGCAACTTTTCAAATCCTTTCACATAGGGTGTAAAAGAAACACCGCCATGAAGAAAAATCGACAGATTGGGCCAGATATCGTGAATGGTATTCAGGTGATAGGTCTCAATTATTTTTTCAAGCAGGATCTGAAGCCAGGCCGGAACACCAACGATTACACCGATATCCCAGTCGGGAGCTTTCTTTACGATTTCGTCCAGCTTGGTTTGCCAGTTTTGTTCTTTTGAAATTCGTTTTCCCGGTTTGTAAAAATGCTGAAACCAGAAAGGGATATTCCCGGTAGTGATCCCCGAAAGATCGCCTTCGTAATAGGTGCCGTTGTATTGCAGATGAGTGCTTCCACCGAGCATCAATATTCCTTTTTCGAAAAATTCATTTGGAAAATCATATTGGCCAAGTGAAAAGATCTGCCGGATACTGGTTCTTTTAATTGCCTTCAGCATATCACTGGTTACCGGAATGTATTTACTGGAAGCTTCGGAGGTGCCTGAACTTAATGCAAAATACTTTATTTTTCCCGGCCAGCACACCGATGGTTCTCCGGTTAATGTGCGGTACCACCAGTTTTTAAATATAGAATTATAATCACAGACAGGAACCGATTGCTGAAATGCAGTTATGACATCTTTTTCCCATAACATTTCTGAAAAAACATATTTTTCACCAAAAGAAGTAAAAATGGCTTTTCTTAGCAGTCTTTTCAGCGTTCGTTTCTGAACATTATAAGGCCTGCGTTTTATGATGCGCTGTTTTGGAACTTTTCCCCGCAGGTCTATAGCATTTTTAATAATGGAACCGATTACAGGCATGTCGAAAAACTGATTTAAAAAACAAAAATAGTCATTTTTATTTAACCTTTTTTCGTGCCTTATTTAACTGGATACGGAACAAGGTGCCTCTGCCCAATGCCGATGATTTCACAAAAATTTTCCCTGAATGATAATTTTCAATAATGCGTTCCGATAGCGAGAGTCCCAGTCCCCAGCCCGATTTCTTACTCGTATACCCCGGGTTGAAAATTGTTTTAAATTTTGATTTGGGTAAACCTTTTCCGGTATCCTGAATGTCGACATATACATTCCGGTCATCTTCAAAGATGGTGATTTCAATATTCCCGTTGCCGCTCATGGCGTCAATGGCGTTTTTGCAGAGATTTTCAATCACCCATTCAAAAAGGTAGTTATTCAGCGGGGCAACGATCTGCGGCGAAGAAGAGGTGATGAAGTAATTGATCTTTTTCGAGGTGCGTTTTTTCAGGTATTCAATGGAATTATTAACGACCGCAACAATATCCTGTTTTTCCAGCTTGGGCTCGGAACCGATTTTTGAGAAGCGCTCGGTGATAGTTTCCAGGCGCATGATGTCTTTGGAAACTTCTGTCAGGGTCTCCTCGTCAATGCCCTTCATCCGCAGCAGTTCCACCCAGGCAATAAGCGATGACAATGGGGTGCCCAATTGATGCGCGGTTTCTTTTGCCAGTCCCAGCCAGACCTTGTTTTGTTCTGAACGGCGGGAGGTGCTGAAAAGCATGTACGCAATAAATAAAAACACCCCGATGATGATAAATTGAATATATGGAAAATATTTTAACTGTATGAGCATGGGTGAGTCGCGGTAAAACACAATGCAATCTTCTTTGCCGGGCAGGTTTACTTTGATGGTGTTATTGTCAGCTTCCATCGATTGTATTGTATGTGCCACATATTCCGGGCTCTTCAGCTTCAGGGTGTCGATATTTCCAAAAGCAATAACCTGTTTACGTTCCGCATCTGTAACAATAACAGGTACGGAAGGTGCGTTGGTGACAATTTCTGAAAGAAAAGACTCAACCTGCTTGTTGAGTACTTCTTTCAGGCCGGTAAACACCTTTGAGTCTTTATAGTGCAAAAAGATTTTTTTATTTCCGATATAGTTTATTTCAATGGCCGGATAGGCTGAAAATTCCTCCTCGATTTTTCCTGAAAAAGTCTTTAAGGAATCGATATTGAAATCAACATTTTTTGCCAGTGTGATGTTATTTTTCTCGTCGGTTAAAACAACCGGTATAGTATTGTTTCCCTTGATGATATCGAGATAGAACGTAAGGTCCTCATAATAGGCCGCATTGACCAACCGCACATTTGCATTGGCCCATAATTCCACTTTTTTACGTTCTTCATCCTGCAAAAGAGTGAAAAAAGTATCGGTGGCATTTACCAGACTGGCTTTTTTTGTAATGGCATCTACCCATAATTTTATCTTATTCCGCTGGTCCGTTTCTATCTGATTGGCCACCCTGTCCATGTACCATAATGACAAAAAGAAAATGATCATCAGGATGATAAACAGCAGGATCTTCCATCGACGTTTTTTAATGTAAATGTTCATCAGATTTTAATTAACCCCTTTTTAATAAGTGTAGAAACAGAAAGCTCCATCATGATCTTTGTGTTGGATGGCAGATATTTCAGTATATCCGGATGAGTGCCGGTCTTACGTGTATGCATGTTAAATCCTAGTTTTTGATATGCGCTCACCGCTGCTGCATTTGTTTCGGCAAGTTGTACCTGTACTTTTGAAAAATTTTTACCGTTAATGATGTGTTGTTTTATGTGTTCCAGAATTAGCTCCATTGAAACGCCCATTCCCCTGAATTTATTGCGGACATAAACTGATTCTATCTGAAGGGTTCCCGGGTCTCTGGAAATAAAAAGCGGGTCTATAATTTCAGATTTTTTACCCGCACGGGCAATTGCTTCTTTGCCTAAAAAATAATATAGTACATTGGCTTTAAGCAAACTTGACGGGATGCCGTCTTCAGCCTCAATCCATGAACATACTGTCCCTGCCGGCTCACCATCGATCTCAGCAATAATAAAACCCGACAGGCAAAGTTCCTGTCCCGGAATATTTTCAAGAACGGCATTTTTTATTAGCGTCACCGCCTGTTCATTGCTCAGGTCAAAAATGCGGGCATAACTAAAAATGTCAGTACCGCTTTTTTCAGCTTCTGTAATTGCTTCAGCGATAAAATCCACGTCGCTCTCAACAGCTGTCCTGAAAGCTATCATAAAATTTTTATTACTAACCTTCATAAATTAATGCAAATATACATAAACTTGATATAAAATAATGAATTTATGAAGGTTAACGAGCAGGCATGTGTTGCGGTGGTGGGAGCGAGTAACAATAAAAACTAAAGTTTTGTAAAAGTTATAGGTTAATGGCAGTATAATCACAAAATGAAACGGAAAATTTATTTAATAATCATTTTTGTCCTGTTAAAATTTTTCAAATTTATGAAAAGCACTACCATCTGCCGCGGCGGACATTATCTAAAAAAAGAAGTCCATGTTTTTAAATAATACCTGTAAGTTTCTCCGCCGCGGCGGATGCTTTTCATCAATTTATTTTGCCTCGGTCCTAAAGGATGTAAATTGATGAAAATCAATACTTCCTTTAGGATAAGAGGCCGAGAACGAAATGCTTTTTACATCCTTTCTCAATAAAAAAATTTTCCGGACACTAGTATTAAAAAATGTAATTTTGAAAAAAAATTAAAATGAAAAAAATACTAATAGTACTGTCTGTTGTTATGTTGGTTCTCACCAGTTGCGGACCCGGCCGGCAGAAAGATGTGAAAACGGGTTCTGAAGATGAAACAAAAGATCTTAGCGGAACTATCCTGGTTGAAGGTTCTGAAACGCTTATGCCACTGATGCTCAAATGGGAACAGGAATATAAAAAAATTCAGCCGGCTGTAAAAATCATTGTTAAATCATGCAGCGCCGGCAAGGGTTTAAAACAGGTTGCCTCCAATAAAATACAGATTGCCATGATCTCGCGTAAATTGGCCGCTGATGAGTTAAAAGCCGGTTTTTGGGCGGTTCCTGTGGCGAAAGACGCCGTGCTGCCCGTGGTAAGTTTTGATAATAGCAATCTGCAGAAAATAGTACTGTCGGGCGTTACAAAAGATAAATTGGCAAAGGCATTTACCGGAAAAATAAAAACCTGGGGACAGTTGCTGCAGCTAACATCAAATGATCCCATAGAAGTTTATAAATTATCGGACACTTCGGATTTGTCTCATTCATGGGCTGAATTTTTAAATGTGGATCCGGCAAATTTCCCCGGAACCCAAGTATACAATAAAAATGAAATTCCCGGCATGGTTGCCGCGAATAAAAACGCCATCGGATACTGCGGCATAACTGATATTTTTAATATACAAACAGGCCAGAAAAAACGGAATTTATATGTGTTGCCGATCGACCTGAATGCAAACAACCAGGCCGATGACAACGAACTGGTTTTTGATAAACTCGACGATATAAAAAATGCTATTGCATCAGGAAAATATCCGTCACCTCCGGCTCGTGAACTTCATCTTGTATTCAAATCAATCCCGACCGACGCCGCAACAGTTTCATTTATTAAATGGGTACTGACGATCGGCCAGAACTATTGTTCAGAGTTCGGCTTTGTGAACATTGAAAAGAATCAAGCTTCAGAATACCTGAAACAACTGAAATAGAACTAGAAATTACTGAACCCTAATTAAATTCTGAAACTCATTGACACAGGAACCATTGTTATTTACTCCCGCTTCTATCGGGCCACTTAAGCTCAGAAACCGAAGCATACGTGCTGCTGCTTTTGAAGGTATGTGTCCGGGCAACAACCCTTCGCAGATGCTGTTGGATTACCACCGTTCCGTTGCTGCAGGCGGTATCGGGATGACTACCGTGGCATATTCTTCGGTATGCCGGAGCGGCTTATCGTTTCCTCATCAGCTCTGGCTGAGAAAAGAAATTATTCCTCAGTTACGTCAGCTTACCGATGCTATTCACCGTGAAGGAGCTGCCGCTTCCATACAACTGGGGCATTGCGGTAATATGTCGAAGAAAAGCGTTGCAGGGATACTGCCACTGTCGCCATCCGGAGGATTAAACATTTATTCCCCGACATGGTCAAAAAAAATGACCAGAGAAGATATTTCTATGGTTGCACAATCCTTCGGAGAGGCTGTCGGCATTGCCCGGGAATCGGGGTTTGATGCCGTTGAGGTGCATGCAGGCCACGGTTATCTGATCAGCCAGTTTCTTTCTCCTTATTCCAATCACCGCAAAGATGAATATGGCGGCTCACTTGAAAACCGTGCACGTTTTATGCAGATGGCCATGCGCAATGTAATGAAGGCGGCAGGAAACGATATGGCTGTGGTTGTTAAAATGAACATGAACGATGGCTTTCGGGGAGGAATGCAAACACCGGAATGCCTCGAAGTGGCGCGCTTACTTGAAAAAGAAGGTGTGCATGCGCTGGTACTCAGCGGAGGGTTCGTCAGCAAGGCGCCCATGTACGTGATGCGGGGGAGCATGCCCATACGGACACTCACGCATTATATGAAAAATATTCCTTTGAAACTGGGCGTCGGAATGATGGGCCGATGGATGATACCTTCGTTACCTTTCAAAGAAGCCTATTTTCTCGAAGATGCGTTAAAATTCAGACAGGAAGTGAAACTTCCTCTGATTTATGTGGGCGGATTGATTTCAGGAAAAAAAATTGAAGAGGTTCTCGGTTCGGGTTTTGAATTTGTTTCTATGGCACGTGCGCTGCTTAATGAACCCGGTTTTATTAACCGGCTGAAAAGCGACAAGGATGCGAAAAGCCAGTGTGTCTGCTCCAATTATTGTATTGCACGCATGTATTCAATTGAAATGGCCTGTCATCAGCACCTGAAAGATATTCCCGAACACCTTCTGAAAGAACTGAATAAAGGAAAGAAAAGTAATGGGTAATAAAGTTTCATCGGGAACAGCACTGATTACCGGTGGAAGTTCGGGCATCGGTTACGCGATTGCCCGCGAAATGGCCTTGCGTGGGTATAACCTGATATTAGTAAGCAACCAGGAAGAACGGCTGAAAGAAGTTTGCGAAGAATTTATTACAACATATTCGATAGAAGCCCGGCCTGTTTTCATGGACCTGTCAGAGCACGATGCTGCGAGGAAACTTTACGACTGGTGCCACAAAGAACATTTTGAAATCGATGTGCTGGTAAATAATGCCGGTATGTTTTTCTTTGGCGAAATTGTAGAAACAGGTGTTGAAAAAATTCAGCAGATGATATCATTGCATGTTTATACCACCGCCTCACTTTGTACTTTGTTTGGTATGGATATGAAGCAACGGCGCAGCGGGCATATCCTCAATATTTCCTCGCTCGCGGCTTATATGCCTTATCCCGGTATTGCCTGCTACAACTCAACCAAAAGTTTTCTGAAAAGTTTTTCACGGTCGCTGCGTACCGAAATGATCGATTACCATGTAAATGTAACCTGTGTTTGCCCCGGTGCCGTCTCAACCAACCTGTATAACCTCGACGAACGAAATCGTAAAAAAGCATTAAAAACAGGCATCATGATGCGCCCTGAGAAGCTTGCACGAAAAATTACCACGGCCTTGTTTAGAAGGAAATCCACATACATCCCCGGATTTTTAAACAGGGTTTCGCTGTTTTTTATCTACCTGGTGCCACAGTGGACCATAGTGCTGGTAAGGCGCCACTCCCGTTTTCTCCCACCGGACAAACTTTAGGTTTAGCTGATCCCTGTTTTTTTTACCATGGCCTGAGTAAAATGGTAAATTGCTCCATTGCTGCTTTCGCAGAATCCTCCCTGTGGAATCCATCCTTTGTCAATCAGATCATTTACCTGTTTTATCAGATCCTCTAATTTTGATGAGGTAAGAACTGTGTATAACATACGTTTAAATATTAGATTATTAAAGGTTAGCTTATTTTCTCGCTATAAAAACCAGTATCAAAAATAAGCAATTTTTGTCCGTTTTTCCAAAAAATCTAATGTATTAAAGTATAAAATATTTGTTAAAAATACGGCTTATGAAGGTTTTTATTTATAAATTGCAGTCGCAAATTTAAAACTAAAATTATGAAGAAGATATATTTTATTATTGCTGCATTGTTAATTACAGTAGCAGCAACAGGACAGACGGCAACGGAGTATTTTAACCAGGGATTGGACAAATATGACCGTCAGGACTACAGCGGTTCCATAGTCGATTATACCAAAGCGATAGAACTCAATCCAAAATATCAGGATGCATATAATAACAGGGCCCTTTCAAAATACAACCTGAAGGATTACAAAGGTGCTATTGCCGATTATAACAAGGCGATAGAGATTGACCCAAACTATGCCAGGGCATATTTTAACAGGGGCTTGGCAAAAAGCAGCCTGCTGGACTTCAAAGGAGAAATTGAAGATTATACCAAAGCAATAGAGATCAATCCGGAATACATAAAAGCCTATAAAAACAGGGGGCTTTCAAAATACGACCTGAAAGATTACGAAGGCGCCATCGCCGACTATACAAAGGTGATAGAGCTTGACTCAAAGGATGCAGATAGTTATTATAACAGAGGGCTTGCCCAGTATGAACTGAATAATTTCAACAGCGCCATTGCTGACTACACCAAGGCATTAGAGATCAATCCATATGATGAAAAGGCTTATAATAACAGAGGGCTCGCGCAATATAACCTGAGTAACAATAAAAGTGCTATCGACGATTATACAAAGGCACTGGAAATCAGGCCGGATTATGCAAAAGCATATAACAACAGAGGCTTGGCACGATTTGAAATGCAAAACTACAGCGGTGCTATTTTAGACTTTTCGAAGGTTATAGAGATTAATCCGACGGATGCTGATGCCTACTATAACCGAGGGCTTTCAAAAGGAAACCTGCAGGATTTCAATGGTGAAATTGCCGACTACACCAAGGCCATTGAACTTGAGCCAAAATATTCCAAAGCCTATTATAACAGAGGGCTATCAAAATACGACCTGAAAGACTATAATGGATCCATTGCCGACTATACCAAGGCCATTGAAATTAAACCCGGATATGCAGATGCTTATAATAACAGGGGGCTTGCTTATTATGAACTTAATAATTACAACAGCGCTATTGCCGACTATACCAAAGCCATAGAGTTAGACCCGAAGTTTGCAAAGGCTTATTATAACAGAGCTTTAGCAAAGGGCGGCCTACTGGATACCAAAGGCGAAATTGCCGACTATACAAAGGCCATAGAAGTTAATCCTAAATATGCAAAGGCTTATTATAACAGGGGAGTTGCCAAATACGATCAGAAAGATTATAGTGGCGCCATGTCAGATTATACCATGGCCATAGAGATCAACCCGGAATATATTGATGCCTATTACAACAGGGGGTTGTCAAAAATCATGTTGGGACTTACAGAAAGTGGCTGCAAAGATTTCAAAAAAGCTTCAGATATGGGCGATGAAGGAGCTGCCAGCCTGATGCAAAAATATTGCAATTAGTAGTCCTTAGTAATTTTTGAATATTTCTTTATTGTTTAGTTTATTCCTTATAAACACTTCACAGGAATACTATGGGCATACGAAGGGAATGCAAATTATTCAGATTAATGTCCGGAAGGAACGGTCTCATTCAGAAAAATCAAAAATTAAAACTTTCCCCATTTTTTCGAACGTTTTCTTGTTAACCGAATAATAGATGTTTTTCCCTGATTTTTTTGAAATCAGCATATGGTTCGTGTACAATAACTTCAGATGGTTGGATACGGCCGCCTGATGAAGCCCAAGTTCTTCATAGATTTCTGTAACCGTCATTTTTTTGTTAATAGTGAGAATTGCTATTATAGAATACCTTACCGGGTGAGCCAGTACTTTCATCTTGCTGACATTTTCTTCTACAAGTTTACTGTTGAGCTTATGTGTGTTTTTATAGTGTTTTACAGAATTTATTACCATGTTGTTTGGTTTAGTATGAGACGAAATAATGTTGACAAATATAAATATTAATTAAGACTGACATCATAAAAATATTTTATTTGATTCCGCTTTTGCAAGTTTTTTTTAACTTGTGTTTATACAAATATTAATGCCGGTGCAACCGCGGCTTTCCTCGCCTGGTGAAGCCAATGCCCGATATTATACCGTTGGGTAAGGAGCATGGCAAGGCGCCACCCTGCTCCATTTATGATATCAATTTTTAAGATTACCCCAGCCAAAACCGTCTTTTTGGTAAAAAGGACCTGATGTCAGGATTTTTTTTTCATGATTATAAGGGCAAGTATGAGTTCGGATGTTCCGATAAAAAAAAACAGCGGCTGCATAAAACTGATCAGCCCGATGGAGTATGCCTGAATGCCAACCCAGGCAATCAGTGCAATCCCAAGGCCAGCCCCGAAAATGCCCGTATATCTAAATCTGAAAAATGATAGCAGGGCAGAGGCAAGGTTAAGAATACCGTTGACAGAAAAAAGGAAAAGCCCCGGGATAAAAAAATCTTTAAAAGGCGAACCTGCTAATAAATCTAAAGTCATTCCCAATCCGGAACCATCGGGTTGTATTATCATGGAAAGCCCTGCAGGAATGGCCCCGATGGCCACAAAGGCCTGAATTATTCCTAAAATTATCTGTATTTTTCTTTTCATTTTTATTTTTCCTCCAACATCTTTACTTCCTTTTCTGTTCATCCATTAAGCTTAAAAATCAAACGGGAAGGTCAGCTAAAAACACAACTTTGTTTATTACGCAACACGAAAATGAAATGCAAAAATAGTAATTATCCTGAAGAGAAAAAGTACTGTAATTCAGGTTAATCTCCCATTTGTCCTGTCAGGAGGCAGGAGAATTAAAAATTTTTTCAATGGATTTTTTATTTTCATGAAACTAATAAATTTGATGGTTTTTTGTTTGTGCAAAACTTCTATAGAATTCCAAATCATTATATTCCTGTAAAAAACATAATCTTTAATCAAATTTTCAATCAAGAAACTCATGTAAACATATTTATTTTCTTAAATTTGTTGTCGCACAAATATTTTCCAATTTTATTAAACACCTATGAACAATCGAAAACTTTTTATACTCGTATTTATATCGATTATTATCTCTTATACCTCCTTTTGCCAGAAATGGGATTTAAAGGTCGACAAAGATGGTGTTAAGGTTTATACACGTGGCGTCGAAGATTCAAATGTGAAGGAATTTAAGGGGGAAATTACAGCCAAGTCGAATATGGGAAGCATATTGGCCATTATTGATAGTGTTTCGGCCTACCCGAAATGGATGATGAATTGCACGTATTCAAAACGAGTAAAAAGTATCAATAAAACTTCAGGTTATAATTATTACGTGGTGCATGCGCCATGGCCGGCAACAGACAGAGATTTATGCTCCTATTATTGTATTAAACAAGACACCGCCACCAAGGTGGTGACCATGACAATGAAAGCGGTTAAAGATTATGTGCCTGAGGAAAAAGATAAAGTGCGGATTCCCACTTTGACTGGTTTCTGGCAGCTGACACCGCTGGCAAAGGGACTCACGAAAGTTGTTTACCAGGTACATTGTGATATTGGGGGTATTATACCTGCAGTTCTTGTCAATGCATATATTACCGATTCTCCGTATTATAATTTGCTGAAAATTAAAAACCTTGTGGAATCACCGCTATATCCCAAGAGGGTAATAAAATATTTGGAAGAGCTTTAGAAATTGCACAGTAATAAAAATTCACGAAGAACCATCCGGTTCTTATAGTTCCACAAGTGGCTGTAAAAGCATAAAATAGTTGCCATTATTTGAAATGGCATAAGCAAAGTTTAATAACATTTGGTGTTATATTATTACCTTTTTCACACTGAGAAAATACAAAAGACTTGTGGAATCAGGTTTTTTAACATTTGACTTGTAGCAAGAACCTTAAAAATTTCTAACCAAATTATTGATGATTTTATTGAAACTGCGGAGGTTGCAAGTTTTCTGATTGAGCAGGATTATTTTTAAAAAACCAATTATCAGAATTCAACAAGTGTGAAAACTAATTATTGAAAGGAGTGTTTTTGGTGTTTTTATCCAAAACCCTCAATATATATGGCCAACGCACAACCGTATCAGGGCTTTCCTTTTTCGTTCGGGCTTCTTCCAAAGGTGTCGAAAATGTGTGAATCATGTAACCCTTCTCTTTAATTGTGTAATGCTTCCCGGAAGTAAAGGACTGATCTTTGTTCTCAAAAATTTATTCACAATTAAAATTAAAAACAATGAACAAAACAGAAGTAAAAGGAAACTGGCATGAGCAGAAAGGCAAACTCAAACAGAAATTTGCAAACCTAACTGACAACGACCTTATGTATGAAGAAGGTAAAAAAGAAGAGATGTTTGGCAAACTCCAGGTCAAGCTGGGAAAAACCAAGGAAGAATTTCAAAAGATTATCTCAGAGCTTTAATCATTTGCTTTTTGTAGAAGGTATCGTTTTGCGGCACATTCGTTAAACTATACTTTTTATACTTAGGCAGTTTGGGTTTGCGAAAAATCGAAAATTATAAACCGTATCCTCTTTTGGATGAAATATATTAAAGAATGTAAAAACAGATAAAATGAAAAAAGTATTTTTCATTGTACCTACGAAAAAACAGAACTAATGAATGAAAATGGGCATAAACAGAATCTGCAAGAGGTTATTGACAGCAGCAGGAATCATCAAAAGCACAGATTTCACTTGAAACGGATCCATCATAAATGGTGGTTTTGGGTTGGCATGATCCTGATATTCTCAGCTATTATGTATTATATAGCAAGTGTTGATTTTGCATTTGCACCTCGAAAACAATTGATGAAGCAAACAGAAACTAACATAACACCTTAGATTTTTGATTTGACAAATTCAAAAGGTTATGAATTTACAGCGATTTCATTATGATAAATAATCCCGGCTTCCAAAATTCACTGATCAGGTAAAATCATAAAAAAGCCTGTAATATTTTGTATTACAGGCTTTTACGTTGTAGCGGGAATACTTTCAATATCTAACCAATTTATTTCTGATTTCCTTGAAATTGAGGAAGTTGCAAATTTTCTGACTGACATCAATTTTACTTAAAATGCGTCATCTTCAATACGGCGCAATTTGAATTTTGTTCACCAATAAAGTCAAGGCGGACCGTGTAAATAACAGTTTGCTGGTTATCAGTGGAAAAAACCACTGTATGTTTTCCACTCATCTGACTTTCATTTACAAGTTCAGCAACACAAACGCCAAGTGTATTATAAACGCTGAGCTTTACCTTACCATTTTCCGGTAAATTGTATGTTAAAGTTGTACTACCTTTGAATGGATTGGGGTAACCTGTAAAGTCAAATCCGGCCTCACCGTGATTACCCTGTACGAAAATTTTGGGCATCAAAAGGTAATCCTGATCTTTCGCCTCTTCACCATATTGGTCCGCAATTATACCTGTTCCGAACAGTTTAAAATCAAGCTCCCCGGGTTCCAGTTCATAAAGCGGACGAAAGCCAAGGTAGATCATTATATCATTACCTGTAACATTAAAGAAGGTTGTTGTGGCAAACACCACCCTTATGATTCCGCTATCATCCGTTACCAGCAAATCATTGTTATTATCAATAATTTCCTGTAAGGTAGGATTAATCTTAAACACCCCATTGCTATCGCTGGTGTTTGGCATGGAAGCACTCTCCAGTTTAAATTTTTCTTTTGGATAATACAATTCCAGGCCCATTGCAGAAAAATCATTTATTGAAGAACTGATGCGTAAAGGGATTTCCAACAAGCCGGAACTGCTTATTATCATACTTTCTTCCGCAATGGAAATAATGTTTCCCTCCGGCGCCGGTTTTACCTGAGACCATGTATTAGTTGAGTCACGGTATTTGCTACTGGATGCATTGTAATCGCCATAGCTGATAACAGGAATAGTCACATTCACGTTTGCGCCATTAACAGTAACTGTTGTATCCAGATTCACCCAGTTACCTTTGGGAAAGTTCTTGGCAGGATCATTAGGCGAAGCTATCTTGGCTTGTATTCTTGCCTTATCAATTGAATTAATCGTACTATTATTGTCCACATTTGCCGCTTTTTTATATATCCTTGAGAAGTTCCTCGAAGGATCAGTAGTAGTATCAGAGGCAATTAAATACATTATCATGGATAAATCCACCGCGTTTACATCATTACACCATTGCATGGTATCGGCTGTGTATTTGTCATAGCAAAGGGTATAATTACCATTAAATACATTCGCAAAAGAAAACACCCCGTCTATATCGGTGGTGTCGCGGGCGATTACGGTGCCTGACTGGTTTTTAAGTATTACAATTTCTTTATTTATGTCGTAAATTCTTGAGTTATATGTAGGCGGATTAGGTGCTGTGCCGGCATTTGCCTTGCCGGCATACATGGTTCTTCCGGTGATATGGACGCCACCGAAAGTAACCGTAATTGTATCGGTGGATACACAGGTATTGTCTTCAACGGTTAAGGTATATATGGTTGTGCTAGCCGGCGAAGCCAATGGTTCCGCAATAGCTGTATTATCCAAACCTGTATCGGGCAGCCAGCTAATAGTACCCGGCCCGTTCAATGAGGAACCAATGGAAATTGGCGTCCCTGTGAACGTTGTATCAGTGCCTGCATCGGCAACAGGGTATTCATTTACCACCATAACTATTTCGTTTGAATAAGCCGGATTGTTTAAAGTACAGCTCAAGTTTGATGTGAGCTTACATTTAACTGTATCCCCCATGGATAATGTATCGCAGGAATAAGTGGAGCTATTACCGCCTACGCTTTCCCCATTCAACAGCCACTGGTATGATGGAGAAGTGCCGGGATTAGTAGCTGTAGCTGTAAAAGTGACTGTTGTTCCCGAACATACAACATATGAGGGAGCGGCAGTAATAGCCACGCTCATAGGGGTTGTAATTCTTTGTGTGCGGTTTCCTGCGGCATCGGTGGAAAACTCATAGATGTTTTGAGCCATGAGGTCATTGCCTAAACCGAAGATGACAAGTAATAATATTAATTTTTTCATTTTTTCATAAATAATTAATCCGTCAAAATTTTATATTAAACTTACATTGTTTACCTTAAAATAATTTTTTTTATTATTTTCATTTAAGGATAGTGCCGAAATATACTCAGCTAATCAAAATTAATCCATAAACCATGCAAAAACTCCAAAAAAATCTATATAAGGCAAACACATGTATATTAATATATTAGTAAATAAAATAAATATAGAATAATGTAATAACCGTTTTTTCTTAATTAAGCCAAATATTCCAAGAAAAATATTCAGTAAAATACTTGCGGAAAAAAAAATAAAAGCAGAAATAAAATATAAATAATGAATTGTATTATGAATAGGAATAACCTCTTTAGGATCAGGAAAGCTAAAAGATGGTAAGTGACCAACTTTAATCGCAACAACAAAAAAGTAAGCATACAAAAATATTATCCAAATTGAACTTAAGTAATTTAATATTATTCCTACTTTTTTTAAAAAAAATAAAAATTTCATAATGATAAATTTAATGTTTTTCAATTAGATTTTTTATTTTGGTTAAATAGTCTTATTTAATGTGATTATCTTTTTTGATATGGGGAAATTTGGTAATTAGGGAACATGAATATATTCCACCATTGTCTATCCTGTACCCAATCCCCACCATATTCATCAGGGGCTGGAACATTTTTTCTCTTACCGTCTTTTTGCCACATCGTGTCATAAAGAAAACTTTGGTCTACTTCATAGACGCTGCCAGGTATATATAAAGGGTAACTACTATCAATAGTACCATCTTCTTTAACAATTACATAAGTGTACCCGTCTTCAACTTTATAAACCTTCCCTCCAACATTAATTGCATCAATTGAAACAGTCGTAGATCCATTAGGCTTTAATGGATAGGCGCCCCAATGACTATAGTTATCATCAGTATTGTTCGGTTTAAAATTAATTGTTAAATTCGAAAAGTTTATTAATAATGGCTCATATTGGCAGTCACCTTCAATATCCTCAACCGGATCATTTTCATGAGTATTCTCCTCCTCCGGATTCCCAAAAAGCCCTGGCATGCCAAAAACGTTTTTAAGCATATTATTAATTGCAGCAAGCTCCATTGCAATGGTTGCCTCAGTTGTTTGAAATACTATTGCATTTGACCCAAAATCAAATCCACTTCCCCTTGATGAACTACCGCTTTTGATAATAGACGGCTGAAATCTATCATGTAATTGCAACGTCAAGGTATTGGCCATCATACTTGCATGGCGTGCTGCGGCTATCGGGCTCCAACTCCATCCACTCGGGTCAGTATATTTCAACGGATTATTAATGGCATAGCTATACCGGTTGTAACACTGGGTGTTGTTGGGGTTTTGAACAACAATATCAGGGCTTAAAAATCTTCCTACCACCGGGTCGTAACATCGCCCGTTCATATTAATTAAACCAAATTCATCTAACATTTCATGCATAGTATATCCCCTGTGCATGTATTGCGGCTGTGGCACGCTGT